>OCTW013424526.1_pt1 | contig 26139 bp, 25 predicted proteins | sample 1539671 | NCBI WGS metagenome assembly OCTW01 (sample SAMN02144230, study PRJEB22623) | gut metagenome | biome: sheep rumen | host: Ovis aries | place: New Zealand | reverse complement strand
TTTCTTTTTGAATTCAAAAGAATACTTAGACATAAAAATACCGACCTCCAAATGTTAGATTTTTGGTCTAACTTTTGGGGGTCGGTACACTTCAGCGGTCTCTTTTTTATTTCTTTTTTTATTTATATCCCCGGCACATTTTGAAACAGGGGCATTGTCTTTCCTTGGCCGGGCAGAGGTTTGTGATGTCGGACGCAGCAGCTGTTTTCAAAGAAGCGAAGCGACGTATTTTTCGACATCCTCCATGCTCTGGGTCGGTTCAAAGCGTGCTGTGACTTTTCCCGTGCGATCTACGATGAATTTTGTGAAGTTCCATTTGATATCCGGATTATTCTTGTAATCCTTGTCGATCTTCTTGAGCATTGTGCTCATCATCAGTGCCTTCGGACCCTTGCCGAAGCCCTGGAACGGCTGGCAGCTTTTGAGGTAGGCGTAGAGCGGAAGCGCATTTGGACCATTGACATCGGACTTGTGCATCTGGTCAAACTGCGTGTGATATTTCAGCGTGCAGAAAGAGTGAACCTCTTCGTCTGTCCCAGGCGTCTGACCGGCAAACTGATTGCAGGGAATGTCCAGAATCTCAAGACCCTGATCGTGGTATTTTTCGTACATTTCCTCCAGCGGCTTGTAGTGTGGCGTAAATCCGCAGCCGGTTGCTGTGTTGACAATGATGAGGACCTTTCCTTCAAACTGCTTCAGCGAAACTTCGTTACCACTGCGGTCTGTAACGGTGTAATCATAGATGCTCATAACGTTCTCCTTTCTCTGCATTGCAGAAGAGCCATTAAAAAAACTGTGAAATCAGTTATCTTATAATTGATATAAATTATATTGCGCAAAATCAATATAGCATAGATCATTCAGATTGGGAAGAGGGAATCCTGAAAGAACAAAAAATTTTTGAAGGTTTTTTGGACAAGTCAGTCAAAACTCGATACTTGACATCTGAGAGCTTACTATGTTATAAATAAAAAGTCGCCGTAAAGCCGTGAGGCTTGTTGGCGTGATAGGGGATTGGTCAAATGGTATGATAGGGGTCTCCAAAACCTTTGGCGGGAGTTCGATTCTCTCATCCCCTGCTTCTAAACGCAAAGATCCGGAAAGTACTGAGAAGGGTATTTTCCGGATCTTTTTTTATTTCTCAGGATTTTTGACCTGCCAGGTATTCTTCTGCCATGTGAACAGCCACAGCCCCGTCCGCTACTGCCGTCACGATCTGACGGACAGACTTGGTCCGGACATCTCCGACGGCAAAGACACCGGGGACGCTAGTCTGGGTATTCTCTCCAGCGATGATGTAGCCGCCCGGATCGAGCGCAAGCTGTCCCTTCACAAAGGATGTCGAGGGCTTCCGGCCAATGCTGACAAAGACGCCGTCACACGAGAGCGTACTGAGCGCACCGGTCTGGACATTTTTCAGGCGGAGACCGGTCAGTTTTTCATTGTGCAGCAGCTCTGTGACCGTGCTGTTCCAGACAAAGTTCACATTTCCCGCCTTCATCAGCGGCTCATGGTAGACCTTTGTGGCGCGGAGCGTATCTCTGCGGTGGATCAGTGTGACCTTCCGGGCGATACGGCTCAGGAGGAGGGCATCGGCAGCGGCCGTATTGCCCCCGCCGACAACCGCAACATCCTTGCCTTTATAGAACATGCCATCACATGACGCACAGTAAGCGAGTCCTTTTCCAATGAGCGCTTTTTCTCCTGGAAGTCCAAGTTCTCTGGGATCCGCGCCGGTTGCGATGACAACCGTCCGGGCATGGAATTCCCCATCCTCAGTCTGAATCACATATGGATTCCTTGTCAGATCCATTCCGGTCACATCCGCAAACTCGCTTTTGCTTCCGAATCGTTCCGCCTGTCTTTGCATCTTCTCGGCAAGTTCAAAGCCATCAATGCCTTCGTCAAAGCCGGGATAGTTATCAATCTGGGTTGTCAGTGCCATCTGGCCGCCGGCAGAGAGCTTCTCGAGCACGACGACATCCAGGCCGGCTCTGGCTGCGTACAGGGCAGTCGTATAACCGGCGGGGCCCCCGCCGATCACCACCATATCATATAGATGCTTCTCACTCATGTTCCAGACCTCCTGTTATTTGGAAAGCGCTTCCTTGAGGAACCGGTCGATCGCAGCTTTTGAATCCGGAGCCACGATAGAGTCAACTGCCTTACCTCCCTTGTAGAGAATGAGCGTCGGGATAACCTCGACCTTCTCTGCCTCTGCAAGATCCGGCTCATCGTCGATATTCACTTTTGCAGCAACGAGTGTGTCAGCATACTCTTCTGCGATTTTGTCGAACGCAGGGGCGATTCTGCGGCAGTATCCGCACCAGGGCGCCCAGAAGTCCAGAAGAACGGGCTTCTCGTTGTTCAGTACTTCCTGCTGATAGGTATTCTGAGTGATATTGATAACAGACATCTGTGAATCCTCCTTTATTTTGATGGAACCCGTCCGCGGGAGCCGCTGGCCGCGGCACCTGCAGGCGGAGCCGATGATCCGACCGTTCCAGGAGGGACGGTTGACTGGCTTGTTTTTTGCTTTGTGAGGTCATTATAGCATCCGGGCGGGAGGAGTTCTGTGATGTTGTTACATAAAGTGAAAGATATTTGTGACGTCACACGTATTATGAGTATAAAGGCCTTTATGAAGGAGGACAACGTGGACAATTCACAATTTGCCGAGGCAGCGGAAAGGTACATGGATACCATCTACCGGATTGCCTACAGCTGGCTCAGAAATGCAGATGACGCCAACGATATCACCCAGGATGTTCTGATGAAGTTATATCGGACAGAGAATTCGTTTCAGTCTGAAGAACATCTGAGAAACTGGCTGATTCGGGTGACAGTCAATGCGTGCAAGTCATTTTTTAGAGCGCCCTGGCACAAGGAAGATGATATCGAAAAATATGCTGAAAGCCTTCATTTTGAGCAACCGGATTACCGGGAACTATTTGAAGCAGTCATGAAGCTGGACAGGAAATATCGTGTTCCGCTGATGCTGTTTTACTTCGATGGCTATTCAACAAGGGAGATTGCCGGTCTGCTGGGGATCTCTGAAAACACTGTCAGTACAAGACTTTCGCGGGCCAGGGCAAAACTAAAGATGTACCTTGAGGAGGTGTGAGGAATGACAACGAAGGAGAAGTTCAGGAATACATTTTCGTACCTGCATGCCTCTTCAGAGATTCATGAGGAGGTCAGACAGATGACGAGTCAGGAACAGGATATGAAGCTTAGGAAGTACAGGAAAAGGGGAAGCAGGATTGCTGCCGCAGTGCTTGTGGCAACATTGATGATCGGAATGGGCGTCTTTGCTGCCGGACACTATTTCGGAATTCTGGACTTTGCCGGAAGGGCCGGCAGGTCAATCCCTGAGAGTGCGGCAGAGCAGATTGTCATAAACCCTGATATGGATCAGAATCAGAACAATGCAATTGTAGATCTACAGGTTCGGGAAGCCCTGTGTGACAGTGAGAGCATTGCACTTGTGTGCGAACTGAGCGCACGGGAGAAGGGAAAATATCTGCTTGTTCCCGAAGATGCACTGCCGGAAGACAACATGAGCAACTGGACCGCTCTATCCGATCAGAAGGCAGGGGAGTATGCAGAGGAACACAAACTGACCATGATCAATATGGGATGTATTATTTCCAACATGGAGAAACTTGGGATTTTTGAACAGTCAATGGATTTCAGGTCTGTTTCGGATGACGTGATGGATATTTTCATAACCTGTGGCGTTCAGACTGATGTAAAAAATAAAAAGGTTGAAATCACGGCGACGGCGCGTCAGGCCGGAACCGAAGATGTGATGAGACTGTCAGCATCCATGGTACTGCAGGATGTGGGGACGACAAAAACCATTCACTATGAAGCGGAGGCTGGACCTCAGAAAGCGAATTCTGGAGAGGGGTTGTTTTTCAAAATACAGCGGGCCGATGTCATCCAGACGGATCTGGGAACATATGTGGATATCTACTTCACTGATGAAAATGTGACGCTGGGAGGCGAAGACAATGACCTGGAATTCAGGATCGTCGACAGTGCCGGAAAAGCGGTTGACAGTTTTGGAGGATCCGGGGTAAAAGATGATGGAGATGGATATAGGACCAGAATCATGCTTAATAAGATAAATCCAGGCGAAGAGCTCAATATTGAAGCCTACAGCATCGACAGTGGCAGCAGGTATGGCCTGTTCAAGTTCAAAAAAGCAGAAAACTGATGGGATGCTTTAATTGGCAGAGATTCACAATGAGACAGGATTTATTAGACTATAAAAATGTGTAAAAAGATGATCTGTTTCCGAACCAATCAGAAATATAGTTCGCGTACAAGAAAATAATTTTGCCATTGACTCCGATTCTGCAAAACATTATGATGTGAACCATGTAATTTGTATCCCGATGACAGGTTCATAATGACAACAAGGAATGGGAGGAGAGCTGAATGAAAAAGAGACTTCTGGCTGCTATGATGGTGCTGGGGATGACACTTGGCCTGGCGCAGATGCCCGTGATGGCCGAGAGCACAGAACTGACGACGGAGGCAGCAGCCGCGCAGACAGAAACGTCTGCAACAGAGGCAGCAGGCACAGAGGCAAATGCTGAGGAAACGGAGAATCCGCTTACGGCCCAGGCTGTCGCAGGGCAGGAAAAGATCAAGGTTCTTCTGCTTCCAAAGTTTGAGATCGGAACCCTGGATGACGGAAAGGTAGGAGAGGGTGAACTTCTTTACAAGGAATACTGCGAAGGCGGAGAGGCTTATGATATTGCCGGAAGCCTCAGCGGCTCTAAGCTCTATGTCAAAGACGGCGTGGCGCTTTATGTCACCGGGATGGGTAAGGTGAATGCCGCGACAAGTCTGACTTCTATTCTGAATGATCCACGCTTTGACTTCTCTGATACCTATATCATCAGCGTTGGCTGCGCAGGCTCCGCAATCGAGTACGGAACGATGGGCGACGTATTTATCATCACTTCTGCGGTCGACTATGATCTGGGGCATAAGGCGGATGTTCGTGAGATGACGAATTCTGACAGCGAGACGACCTGGTACCATGACGCAAGCTACGATGGCTCCGCATTCAAGCATTTGAACACAGCCCTCACAGATCAGGTCTATGAAGTGACCAAGGACGTCAAGCTGGAGACAACTGATCAGACCCGGAAGTTCATGAAGGATGAGTTTGATGATGCAGACTGGGCGGTCAGAGATCCGAAGGTCCTGAAGGGAACAACCGTCACAGGAGACAATTACTGGAAGGGAAAGTACGATCATGCCAATGCGATCCTGATTGCGAAGACCTATGACTGCCCGGATCCGTACGCGACGACCGAGATGGAGGATGTGGCGCTGGCAGATGTGGCTGATCGCTATGGACTCCTCGACCGTTTCCTGATTATCCGTGATTCCGTCAACACGGATGTCTTCATGAGCGGAAATACACCTGGAACCCTTTGGGGTGATGAAAAGGCGCCTACCGGAGATTCTGCAGAGACGTTTGATATCTTCCCGACTTCCATGGAGAACGGATACAAGGTCACAAAAGCTGCTGTCGATGCGATTCTCGGCGGAGAAGTCAAATAAACTTTGATTGTTAATTTGTTAATCCTGAGAAGGTAATTGGGTGTTGATCGTTTCGATCTGCTGAAGAATGTCGTCTGGAAGAGCGGCGATCAGCGCTTCCTTTTCCTTCCGGGTAAGCTGCTTGATCTGATATTCGCGGCGCATGGCATCCTCCTTTGTGGCACTGCACTCGAAGTAGGCCAGGGAAACCGGACGGTGGCTTCGGGTATACCGAGCGCCTTTTCCAGAACTGTGTGCTGCAAGCCGCTTCACGAGATCATTCGTCCATCCGGTGTACAGAGAACCATCGAAGCACCGGAGCATATAGGTATAAGCCATGATGGCATCACCTCTCATTACATGAGTAATTCACGCATGCATTCAGACATGCATGCAATTCCGGATCCAATACTAGCATAAGGTGCGAAACGGAGCTACGGAAAAGCGATGCTCGTCACCATTTTTTCGTTTTACGCTCGTGTGTGAATGCTGTCAGTGTGGCGGTCAGCGAGTAAAAGATAGCGGATTACAGACAAAAAGCCGCCCCTGCTTTCACTTTGGAAAACAGGGGCGACTTTTCTATTCTAGATGAAGCTGCACCGACTCCTACTGCTTGCTCTGTGATCCGGATGCAATCGTGCGATTCTCACGCGGTCATGCAATCTTGATCTGATGCTTCCGATCTTCGATCTGCTTTGCAGCGTCCTTCTTCGGAAGCTGCAGCGTCAGGATTCCATCATTGAATGCTGCATGTACATCTTCCTGCTTCATGTCCTTGCCGACATAGAAGCTGCGACTCATTGTACCGGAGTAGCGCTCACGGCGGATATACTTACCGTTCTTATCCTTCTTGTCGTTGCCGACATTCTTCTTTGCAGAGATGGTCAGGTACCCGTCATTCAGTTCCACTGTTACGTCATCTTTCTTCACACCCGGAAGATCAACGGCAACTTCATAACCCTGATCCGTTTCCTTCACATCCGTCTTCATTTCACGCGCAGCCTTGTTGCCATACAGCTTCTTGTCAACGCGGCTCATATCCGGAACATACGGCATGTAAAAATCATCATCAAACCAGTCATCAAACAGATTGTCATCAATAATACTCGGCATTAACATAAGTCATTCCCCTTTCTCTATATCCTTCTTCAGGATCTAACTTATGTAACCGTTGTACTCGTGAACGCTTCTGCTTACGGGTTCCAGTTACAATTTCATGTTTCTCCGGAATGAAGGAACTTCATCTGAGGATCTTCATTTCCTCATCTCCTTCGTTCTGACTACGTTATAGCCCTGATTATTAGCACTGTCAATAGGCGAGTGCTAATGTTCACAATATCGTCACAATTTTTTATAACGTGGGATTGTAAATAGTGTAATTACTGTATATACTGTATATGAAAGGAGGCACCAGATGGAGATACTGCTTGATAACTATAGCGGGGTGCCGATCTACGAACAGATTTTTACACAGATCAAGGAGCAAATTCTGGACGGACGGCTGAAGGCAGACGACCCGCTCCCGTCGATCCGGAATCTGGCGAAGGATCTGAGGATCAGCGTCATCACGACCAAAAGAGCCTACGAGGAGCTGGAGCAGGAGGGGTTCCTCTATAAAATCGCCGGAAAGGGCTGCTACGTCGCAAAGCGGAATGAGGCCTTCGTACGGGAGAACTATCTGCGGGAGATCGAGAAGAACATGGACCAGATTCAGAAGCTGGCTTCTTCCGCCGGCCTGAACAAGGAGGAGGTACTTGAGATGTGGAATACGATGTGGGAGGACGAGGCATGAACGCAATCGAGGTCAGAAATGTCTGCAAGGCATATCAGAATTTTCAGCTGGATCATGTTTCCCTGACACTGCCGGAGGGAACAATCCTGGGGCTTGTCGGGGAGAATGGCGCAGGAAAAACCACCTTGATCAGACTGATTCTGGATCTTGCCCGGAAAGATGCAGGGGAGATTCAGGTCTATGGAAAGGACGATGCCATGTCTGTTCCATCCTTTAGAAATGAGGTTGGTGTCGTCCTCGATGAGGTCAGCCTGCCGCCTGTGATGAAGGCAGCAGAGATTGGGAAGATGATGGGTATGATCTACTCAGCCTGGGATCAGGTGGTGTATGACGGCCTTCTGTCAGGATTGAAGATTCCGCAGGACAAGTGTTTCAAGGACTTTTCCAGGGGCAACAAGATGAAACTGGGTATTGCCTGTGCGCTGTCCCACCATCCGAAGCTTCTGATTCTTGATGAGGCGACCTCAGGACTCGACCCGGTCGTCCGGGATGAGCTGCTGGACATTCTTCTCGACTTCACACGGGACGAGTCACACGCGATCCTGATGAGCTCCCATATTGTGAGCGACCTCGAGAAGGCCTGTGACTACATTGCTTTTCTTCATGAAGGGAAACTGCTCCTTTCAGAGGAAAAGGACAGACTGCAGGAGATGTATGGAAAACTTGTCTGCAGCAGGGAGGATTTCGAGAAAATCAGTTCAGAGGATATCATCGGGAAGCGGGATACCGGCTACGGGATGCAGTGTATCGTGAAGCGGACAGATGTCACACGTGGACTGAACCTTCAGCCGGTGGGCATTGAAGAATTGTTTGTCGTCATGGTGAAAGGGGATCTGGCATGAAGGGATTTTTCTATAAGAATGTGATTGAGCTGCTCAGACAGTACAGGTGGATGCTGGCGATGGTCGTGTTGTTTCTGGTAGTTGGGCTGTCTCAGAAGAATGCTGCTTACTGGGGCGTCTACGCGGAGATGGTGTTTGGCTCATTTGCAGGAACCCTTGTGCGGTCAGATGAGGTATCAGGGTGGAATCAGTACGTCAGACTTCTTCCGATTTCCGGAAAGACGGCCGTCTCATCCTTCTACATCGTACCTTATCTGATGATGGGAGTGACAACTGCACTTTATACAATAGCTGCGCTGATTGTTCGGGCATATTCGCACGGAACGTATCTCATCTTTCCGACGGTGTATCTGATGATCGTCCTGCCTTTTCTTATCACAGCCATCACAATTCCCATCACAATCTGGTTTGGCTCCGTGAAAGCGCCGGTTGTGCAGATGATCCTGGTTGTTCTGATGGTTGCGACAGCAATGTTTGCCCTGACGAACGGGGCGGATGTGATTGCCCGCCTGATGAATATGAATGTGGTGGTTTTTGCGGCCGTTTCATTTGCAACCGTCGCTGCGGCGGTTGCGGTGTCCTGGTTTCTCTCGGTCAGAGCGTGGGAGAGAAAGAAGGTATGAGGAAGGGCCAGGAAAATAAGAGAATGAATAGATATTAAGAGGTATGTATTAAACGTCGACGGGGATTTGTCAGACGGACATGCAGCAAGAGCGTGTTAGGCTGGTGAATCCCTATTTTCTTGTTATTTATTTTGCTTTGCATTCTGAGGTGAGAATAACTGGTGCTTTGGTGGTTGTGTATTAGAAGTGTGTATCAGTGTAAAATGCAGCGAATAAAAGAGTACTTTCTTATGATGATTCAAAGCACATGGGAATATGACTAAATAAATAGAGAATCATCATAATATTTAGGGGGAAATATATACAAGAAAATATATATGGAAAAACCATAGAAGCAATTTTTCACAACATACAGGCAGTTTTTTCTAATTACTTTGAACATATATTTGTTTAAAATCAGAAACATCGAAGGAGGAAGAAACGATATGCAGCATACATTGGAGTTTCGAAATATCTCTAAATTCTTCCCCGGTGTGAAAGCGCTCGATCATATTTCCTTCAAGGCGTATGGCGGTGAAGTTCTGGCTTCCCTGGGGGAGAATGGGGCAGGGAAATCAACACTTCTGAAAGTTTTAAATGGGGACTATCAGCCGAACGAAGGACAGTACCTGCTTGATGGCGAGGAAAAGCACTTCCGCACACCACACGAAGCTCTGATGGCAGGAATCAGCGTAATCTATCAGGAACGGCAGATTCTTCTGGAGCTGAGTGTAGCGGAAAATATCTACCTTGGGAGGATGCCTGCCAACCGATGGGGGATTATTGACAAGGCGAAGGCCAATCAGATGGCAGAGAAGGTCATTCATGACTTCGGACTTCCGATCAGGCCGACGACCAAGGTTAAGGACCTGAGCATTGCGTATCAGCAGATGGTTGAAATCATGAAGGCCTGCAGCAGGGAAAACCTGAAGGTCATTTGCTTCGATGAGCCGACGGCATCCCTGAGTGATGACGAGATTGAAGTGCTGTTTCGTGTCATCCGAAAACTTCGGGATGAAGGAAAGATCGTGATCTATGTATCTCACCGGATGAGCGAGCTTCAGAAGATCACTGACAAGGTTGCGATATTTAAAGACGGAAAATATGTGGACACCGTCGTGACAAAAGATGTCCCACAGCAGCAGCTGATTCGAATGATGGTAGGTCGGGATCTTGGAGATATATATAGCAGTCTTGACCGAAACAAGAAAATCGGGGAAGTACTGCTGGATGTGCGCGGAATTTCCTCAGACCACGTGAAACCTGTTTCGTTCCAGCTTCGCAGAGGTGAGGTCCTCGGCTTCTCCGGACTCGTTGGCGCAGGCCGGACGGAGGTCATGAGGGCGCTGATCGGAGCTGACAGGAGGCGTGGAGGTGAGATTTATCTGGAAGGCAGAAAAATTGAGAACCGTTCCCCAAAGGAAGCAATGGACAACGGAATCATCATGGTTCCAGAGGACAGAAAGCTTCAGGGAATCATCAAAAACCTGAGTGTGTCTGGGAATATCAATATCGCGCTTCTTGATCAGAATTCAAACCGCTTCGGGGTGATTTCCTCCAAAAAGGAAGAGGCGGAAGCGGACGAAGGAATTCGGAAGTTCAATATCAAGACACCAGACAGAGACAAAATGATTGTCGAGTTGTCTGGCGGAAACCAGCAGAAATGTATCGTAGCACGCGGACTGGCAACACATCCGAAGGTTCTGATTCTGGATGAGCCGACGAAGGGAATTGATGTTGGAGCCAAATCTGAGTTCTATGAGATGATCTGTGAATTTGCAAAGCAGGGGCTCGGTGTCATATTGATCTCGTCAGAACTGCCGGAGGTAATTGGACTTTCAGATCGCATTATCGTAATGCGGTCACTTCAGATTGCCGGAGAAGTCGATGCCAAAGATGCAACAGAAGATGGCCTTCTGAGCCTTGGAATGATAGGAGACTGAATCAATGAGCACAGCAAATGGATCAAAAGAAAAGAAGAAACCTGGATTCCTTCAGGCGGTCGGCGGAGACAAGATGGTGCTGTTTCTGGCCATTGTCGTTGTGTTTATCCTGTTCACCAGCCTGAATAAGAATTATTTCTCTGTAACCAACATTATCAACATTCTGGTAGCAGGTTCCCTGGTTGGAATGGTTGCGATCGGCCATACCTATCTGATTATCGCCATGCAGAATGACCTGTCACCAGGTTCTTTGGCAGCTTTGTCTGGAGTAATCGTTGCACTGCTGCTGCAGAAGGGAGTGCCAATTGTCCTGGCTATCCTGCTGACTTTGTGTATCGGGGCTCTGGTCGGTGTGTTCAATGCCTGGATGGTCAATTGCATTCAGATTGAAGCCTTTATCGCAACACTCGTGACACAGATGATTGTACGCGGCGCTGCGTATATTATCTGTGATGGCAAGCCGGTTTCCATCAGCAATCAGTCATTCAACGCGCTGGGGAAGGTCAGACTCCTGAATATTCCGATACCAGTCTGGACGATGATTGTATGCCTGATTGTATTTGGTTTTATTCTGTCGAAGACTAAGTTTGGGCGCAGCGTCTATGCCATCGGTGGCAGCTCTGAGGCTGCCCGACTGGCAGGTCTGAATCCAAGACGGATCATCCTGATCTGCTTTGTGATGATCGGGGTTTTGACATCCATGGGCGGCATCCTCTTTGCAGCCCGCATGAATGCCGGCCAACCGTCTGCCAATGTCAACCTTGAGTTTGATGCTATCACCGCAGTTGTGCTGGGCGGTACTTCATTTGCCGGCGGTGTCGGCGACATGGTTGGAACGGTTCTGGGTATTTTCCTGATTCAGTCTTTTAACACAGGACTGACAATGGTGAATGTTTCATCCTTCTGGCAGTATGTGGCCAGAGGTGCGCTGCTCCTGTTTGCACTGACATCCGATTATATCCGGAAACAGAGAAGAGAGAGGGCACTTTTGGAAGCCAGCATGAGAAATGTTTAGAATGTTCGTAACAGCCAGACTGCCGGTCTGCCTGCAGGGATCGGCAGTGGCTGAAGAAAATCAGAAGCAACGAAAGGAAAAGGAATAAGGAGGATTTTCAGATGAAAAAAACATGGATGGCACTCGGACTTTCAGCAATCATGGCGGCAACGATGATCGCACCGGTATATGCCTCTTCGGAGACGGAAACGTCCACAGAAGGGGAGGCAGTCCCACAGGCAGCACTGAATGTATACGGCATCTACAAGGCCGGCGATCAGACTTGGTTTATCGATGAAGGCAAGGCTGCGCAGAAGGCCGTCGAGGACGCCGGAGGCAAATTCACATATGTCGATGCCAAGATGAGTGCAGAGGAGTGCCTGAAGGCAGTTGATAACGCCATTGCAAACAAAGCAGATGGGATTGTTATCTGCGTGCCGGACCAGACAATGTCTCAGTCTGTCGTTGACAAGTGTAATGATGCAAAGATTCCGGTCGTAGCCTGTGATGATGCGCTGGAGAATGGTGACAAGAAGATTGCTCCATGGGTAGGAATCGATGCATATAACATTGGCGCGGCGAATGGTGAATGGCTGGCAAAGTATGCAAAGGATAACAATCTGCTGGATGACGAGTCTGTCGGGCTTTTGATTCTGACGATGGATACGGTTTCGAGCTGCGTACCGCGAGCGGAAGGTGAGCTGGACAAGTGGAAAGAAAACTGCCCGGATTTTGATGAGAATCGTATCTTCAAGGCAGATTACGACGGCACTACTGACAAAGGCAACACAGCGGCAACTGCAGTGCTCACAGCGCATCCGGAGATCACCAAGTGGCTGGTAACAGGAGCGAACGAGGAAGGAACCATCGGTGCATGCCGTGCGCTTGAGAGTGCTGGACTGGATAAGGATGCCTGCGTTGTCGGACTTGGAGCATATATGGCAAAAGACGAATGGAATGATAAAGGGGCTGACGGAACCTGCATGAAGGCAGCAGCATACTTCAGCGCGGATCAGATCGGAAAGGGCTCCATCGATGTTCTTCAGAAGATTGTTGCCGGACAGGATTATGACATGGAGACGGCTGTTCCAGCGACGATTGTCACGCCGGATAATTACAAGGAGGTCATGGGATCTTACGCGGACTGACCCACCGGCTTTATGAAACAAAACCAGAGGCGGGCGGTGGATAACCGCCCGCCTCTTTTATAAAAAGATCAATGTGACGCACTCTGGGAATTGCGGTAGGAGCTAGGTGTTTCGCCTTCACGTTTCCGGAATGTGGAGCAGAAGCTGCTCTCGTCCGTAAAACCAGTCAGATAAGCAATTTCTTTCACGGAAAGGTTTGTCGTGGACAGATAATAACGTGCGGAAGCGATTCGCGTTTCAAGAATGTACTGGTGTGGTGTCATCCCGGTTTCCTTTGCAAAAAGGCGCGAGAAATAGTAGGGACTCAGGGAACACTGATCGGCAAGGGTCTGAAGCTGAAGGGGTTCTGCAAAATGAGCGCTGATATAGGCGATCGCATTCTGTACACCATCTGAACCACCAGGATGGTCCGACTGCGCAGCCTGCCCACAGTCCAGGAGAGCGGCCAGAATCAGCTCAATTTCGGTGGACATCCGGGGCTCCCTGGCAGGCTTTCCGCTCTGAAAGAGCCGGTAGATCTGGCCAAGATGGTAGGAGACAGATTGGCCTGAAGGAGTGCGAATGACATTTCCAAAACGGCTGATGATGTGTTCATACCAGCTTCGAGCCATCCTGCCGTCAAAGTGCATCCAGAGGCAGGAAAACCCTTTCTGAGTCCCGTACTGATGCTCCGCATAACAATCGATCAGCACGACGTCACCGCGTCGTGCGGTCATTGGCTGATTTCCGTGAAGAAGGATGTCACAGACTCCGTCCTCAATGAGCATGAGCAGAAAATTATCAAAATGCTGCCGATGAATTAGATAACCGGGTTCATAGGCAAAGTGTCCCACGATTGAGGGATACAGCAGCAGCTCCCGTGCTGTGAGAGATGCAGTATAGAGGTAATAGTCGGAACCAGGCTGGACTTTCGGCTCACTGGACAACATATTTTTCTCCTCCTTGTATGATACATAGCACTAGTATATCACACACATGTATCAGAGCAATTAATTCATATAAATTGACAACATTGAAAATTGAAAACAAGCAATATTAAAAATAATATGACAATATCATCATTTGATGACGGAGCAATTATTTTATATATATGCCGAAAGGAAGCGCACATCATGGAAAAAGTTAGAGCCTGGGAAGAAACGATTGTCATCCCAACTTATGAGATTGGAGCACCGGACCGGAACCCGATGTTCCTCGAGAAACGTGTTTATCAGGGAAGTTCCGGGAAAATATATCCATATCCGACAATCAATGAAATCAGCCGCACAAAGACAGAGCGGGCATACAGAGCAGTCTGGCTTGAGAACCAGTATATTCGTGTGATGATTCTGCCAGAATTGGGCGGACGCATTCAGAGAGCATATGACAAGACAAACGGATATGATTTTGTCTACTACAACCATGTGATCAAGCCGGCTCTGGTAGGCCTGTGCGGACCGTGGATCAGCGGGGGGATTGAATTCAACTGGCCGCAGCATCATCGTCCTACGACCTTCAGCCCGGTTGACCACAGGATCCGTCAGAACAAAGATGGGAGTGTTTCCGTATTGACGGGAGATGTCGACCAGATCAATGGAACGAAGGAGATTACAGCGATCACGCTGTATCCGGATCGTGCTTATATCGAGATCAGAGGGCAGCTTTATAACCGCACACCGCTTCCGCAGACCTTTCTGTGGTGGGCGAATCCGGCAGTCGCGGTCAATGATCATACGCAGTCGATTTTCCCTCCGGATGTGCACAGTGTCTACGACCACGGAAAACGGGCTGTTTCAAGGTTCCCGATTGCAACAGGGGAATATTACAAGCATGACTATTCAGAAGGGGTAGACATTTCAAGGTATAAGAACATCCCGGTTCCGACTTCTTATATGGCTGAAAAATCTGATTACGACTTTGTCGGCGGCTATGATTATGGAAAACAGGCTGGACTCCTCCATGTAGCGGATCATCATGTATCACCGGGGAAGAAGCAGTGGACCTGGGGCTGCGGGGATTTCGGCAAGGCGTGGGATCGCAATCTTACAGACGAAGATGGACCCTACATTGAGCTGATGACCGGTATGTACTGTGACAATCAGCCAGACTTCACATGGCTCAAACCCTATGAGGAGAAAGTTTTTCATCAGTATTTCATGCCTTACAAGGCAGTCGGACAGGTGAAAAACGCGACCATTCACGCAGCTATCAATATGGAAACGCGAAAGGATGGGCTGTATATCTGTGTTTATGCGACACAGTCTTACCCGGATGCGGCAATTGTCGTGACAGAGAATGGGAAAGAGCTGGCGAGGGAAAGCGTGAAACTTTCTCCGACTGATGTTTTTGAAAAGACCCTGCCGGTTCAGATTGAAAATCCGTACAAGGTACGTGTCAGCGTCGAAGCAGAGGGACAGGAGCTGGTTGCTTACCAGCCGAAAGACCAGGGAATTCCGAAGCTTGCGGAGCCGGCAAAGGCGGCGAAAGACCCAAAGGAGATTCAGACCTGCGAGGAACTGTATCTGACCGGACAGCACATCGAGCAGTATCGCCATGCGACATACCTGCCTGATCCATATTATCTGGAAGGATTGAGGCGGGATGAGTATGACAGCCGTCTCAATTGTGCGTATGGCATGCTTCTTCTGCGACGAGGGAAGTTTGCTGCAGCAGAACCGTATTTTCGGAAAGCAATCCGGCGTCTGACAGAACTTAATCCGAATCCTTACAACAGCGAGGCGTATTATGATCTGGGACTTTCACTGTTTTACCAGGAACGGATGGATGAGGCCTACGATGCATTTTATAAGGCGACCTGGAGTAATGAGCAGCAGGAGATGTCCTTCTACTATTTAGCTTGCATAGCCTGCCGAAAGGGCAGGTTTGACGAGGCCCTTATGCAGGTCGAGAAAGGACTTGTCAAGAATACTCACAATATCAAGGCTCGCGGCTTGAAAGCGGAAATTCTGCACCAGCTTGGTCGGGACGAGGAGGCACTCGAATTCATTGATCAGAACCTGAAATTGGATTCGTTTGACTATGTGTCCGCATTTGTTCGTGCAGAGATCAAAGGCGGGGATGCAGCGGAGCTTGACAGGATTCATCTGTATTCGCGAGACTTCCATGAGACTTTCCTGCAAACCGCGCGTGATTTTGCAGAGGCTGGGTTCTATGGAGAGGCACTGAAGGTGCTTGCTGAATACCCTGGAGACCAGCCAATGATATGGTATTACCAGGGGGCGTATCTGCTGAAGCTGGGACAGGAGAAAGAAGCAGCAGAGGCAATCAGCAAAGCGGAAGCGTGCTCTCCGTACTGCTGCTTCCCCAACAAGCTGGAGGATATCCTGGTATTCGAATCGGCGATTAAGATTCATCCTGATGGATCAAAAGCGCCGTATTATCTCGGATGCCTCTGGTATGACAAGCTGCAGTATGAAGATGCAATTGCACTGTGGGAGCGGTCAGAGGAACTCGATGATACATATCCAACCGTTCTTCGGAATCTGGCGATTGCCTATGCGAATCGCAGAAATGATCTGGACAAGGCATATGCGTACATGGAACGCGCATTTTTACTGGATCCGACGGATGCACGTGTATTCCTGGAACTGGATCAGCTCAGAAGGCTGATGGGTGTCAGCGCAGGGGTGCGTCTGAAAGCTTATCAGAAGTATATCGGGTTGATTGAGAAGCGGGACGATCTCTATACGGAATATGTGACAGTACTGAACCTGGACGGCAGATACGACGAAGCTCATCAGGCGATTACGCGTCATGTATTCGGAACCTGGGAAGGGGCGGAAGGAAAGATTACAACTCAGTTCAAGATTTCGTTGCTGGAGATGGCAAAGACTGCCTTGTCCAAAGGAGATTACCAGAAAGCAAAGGATCATTTATTGGAAGCTTTGAGCTATCCGCAGAACCTTGGCGAAGGAAGACTGGAGGGAACAAAGGATAACCATCTGTACTATCATCTGGGATTGGCTTACGAAGGGTTGGGCGAGACGGATGATGCAGAGAAATGCTTCCGACTGGCAACACTCGGGGCAATGGAGCCAGCCGGCATGATGTACTACTATGATCAGCCTGCTGACATGATCCTCTACCAGGGGCTTGCATATAAGAAACTCGGAAACCAGAAAGAGGCAAACCGGAGGTTTTACCGTCTGCTGGACTATGGAGAGAAGCATGTAAGAGACATCTTCAAGATGGACTACTTTGCAGTATCCATGCCAGACTTCACCATATTTGACGAGGATATGACAAAGAAGAACAGGGCACACTGCTATTATCTGATGGGGCTTGCAAGACTCGGACTCGGAGATAAGAGTCAGGCGGCTGAAGCATTCCGCAAGACGATTCAACTGGAACCGGCTCATCAGAATGCACTTTTATACATAAAGGCATGCAGGTGAAGAGTCGGAGGAACTGATACGAAGGAGGAGAGCATGAGACCGATCGAGAGGATTACAGAGGAATCCTTTGCCCCATATGGCTCCGTAATTGCATTTCCGGCGGAGGATCAGACCAATTTCTATGTTGTTGCAAATGATCAGACACATCCATGGCGGCTGGCGTGTTTTCGATACAGCAATCATTCTATTCGTAAAATCGAATGCCATCCGACATCTCAGGAAAGCTTTGAGCCGCTCGAGGGAACCACATTGCTTCTCGTTGCAGAGCATACCGATCCGGAAGACTGGAAATTGTTTCTGCTGGACAGGCCTGTCGTCTTGAAGGCTGGCGTCTGGCATCAGACCTTGTCACTCACACCGGAGGCAACTGTGAAAATAACAGAAAACCTTGATGTATACTCAGACTATGCAAACCTTGCTGGGGAAGTACAGGTCGGAGCAATAGAGAGCTGAAACAGCAGGTAGAGATGGTTACAGAAAGATGGAAGCGCCAGTCCAGAGTTGGGCTGGCACTTTTTTCATGAAGGCAACGAGTTTTCAGGAACGGATCTATCGCGTCGCCAGGGCCGTTCTGCATCTCCGTGGGGATGAGAAAGAAGCGTGTTCATGACAAACAAGTACAACAAAATTCGAACGATTAGATTGTGCATAATGCCAAAAAATAGAATGACTATTGACATTATTAGGACAAAGTGATAAGAAGAATATAAAGCGTACACGAGTACGCATTCTATTTTGGGAATATGCGTACACGAGTACGCATACATAGAAACCGTCGATATCACCACAAACATTTCACAAAGGAGACAAGCGTATGAACAAACAGATTTGCAGTACAGTCCTTGCCGGGGCGATGACAGCATCCATGCTGCTGGGCGGAATGCCGGCGATGGCAGCAGAAACAGAAGCGGCAGCTTCGGATCCGATCACGATCTCGTTCTGGTGCAACTTCACCGGGTCGGACGGAGACGTGCTTCGTGAGATTGTCGATGACTACAACAAGACAAACACCGACAACGTAACGGTCAATATCGATATCATGGATTACCAGACACTGCAGGCAAAGCTTCCGACAGCAGTATCCACAGGGAATGGACCGGATTTCATTCTCGCCGGAATTGAGCTGATGCAGCAGTACAAGGACAACGATATGCTCGAGCCGATCGATGATTTCTGGAAGGCAACCGGACTCGACTCATCGAACTTTACGGACAGTGTCCTGCAGAATTCCTATATCGACGGGAGCCAGTACGGGGTCCCGATGCAGTACAACCTTCAGTATTTGTACTACAACAAGGATCTGTTTCAGGCAGCAGGGCTGGATCCGGAGACTCCGCCGGCAACGCTGGATGAATTCGCGGATGCGGCGAGGAAAACAACAGATGCCTCAAAGAAGCAGTACGGAATCGCATTTCCGACAGACTATCTGAATTATGTCGAGTTCCTCTGGGCAAATGGAGGCGATGTGATCAGTGAGGATGGAACGAAGAATCTGCTGAACTCTCAGGAAAACATCGATACATTGACATGGCTGCAGAACCTGATGAAAGACGGTGTTTCTCCGGAAAGCCTCGGTGCGGCGGAGGCAGATACCATGTTCCAGGCCGGTCAGCTTGCCATGGAGATCAATGGGCCATGGAACATCAATGGTCTGAATCAGCTGGGAATCAATTATGGCATTACAGCACTGCCTGCAGGCTCAGCGGGAGCATTCTCACCGGCAGGAGGCTGTGACTGGATGCTGGCCAAGGGTGCAAGTGACGAGACAAGGGCTGCAGTTTACAAATGGATGGCGCACTGGCTTTCTGACGAGGTGCTGAAGAAGTGGTCGATGGTCAACGGATTCCCTGTGTGGTCCAAGACGCTTCTGGAGGATCCGGATATCAAGGGAAATGAAATTCTGACGGATGTTTCGAAGGCATCTACGATCGGTCGTGACTGGCATCTGAGACTGGCAAGCGGAAGCCAGATCGATAACGATGTGATGAAACCGATGATGGAGAAGGTTCTTGCAGGGCAGGATGTGAAGACCTGCGTGCAGGAAGCGTCCGATGCGCTTGATCAGGTGATTGCAGGAAAGTAATCCGGCAGACGGCAGTCTGCTGAATAACAAAGAAGCACGCAGAGTGCGTGCATGTTTGAGCGCCGAACCAGGCCGCGTGAAGAATCACACAGACTGGGTGTATGCTTGAGCGCGCGCAGCAGGAGGAAGAGGGATGGCAGAACAAAGGATGGTTTCGGCAGGACAGATTGAATGCGGAGCAGCAAGGCGACGGCCGGCGAAGAGATCCGGAAAACAGACAGGCACCCGGCGTTCCCAGAAACAGGCATACCTTTTTTTACTGCCGTCCCTTGCGATCCTCACCGTGTTTGTCTTTGTCCCGCTGATCGGTGCTTTCGGGATCAGTCTGACGGACATCAACATCTATATGAAGGGCGGAAGCTTTGTAGGGCTGGACAATTTCAGAAAGGCCTTTCACGACAGCCGGGTATGGAACGCAACCCTGAATACCTGTGTGTTTACCTTGTTTGAGGTGCCGCTTCAGGTGTTTCTGGCGCTTTTCCTCCTGATGTTCATGATGAGAAACCGGCGCTTTGACAAGTTCCTGCGTTCAGTGTTCTACCTGCCCTATGTGTGCTCTATGACAGCCATCAGCATTGTGTGGTCCATGCTTCTGGACCCGAACTCTGGCATGCTTCCGTACCTGCTGTCAAAAGTTGGTATCCAGCTTCCAAACCTTTTGGGAAGCCCCACATGGGCGATGCCGACGGTCATTTTCGTATCCGTCTGGAAATCGTTCGGGTACACCCTTACCATCCTGTCTGCTGCGGCGCTCGGCGTTTCGCCGTCCCTCTATGAGTCAGCGGAGCTCGACGGCGCAGGCAGATGGCAGCAGTTTTTCTATGTGACGATACCCGGAATCCGGGATTCAATCGGATTCTGCCTCGTTACAACTCTGATCACAGCACTTCAGGTATTTGACCAGATCTATGTCATGACGGGCGGTGGTCCGCTCTACAAGACGGAGACACTGGTCGGATACATCTACGACCGAGGGTTTCAGACAGCCCCCTTCAATCTGGGGTATGCCTCCTCGATCGCCGTCTATCTCTTCCTATTGATTGCGGTCGTGACTGCGGTCACACGCAGATATTCTTTCGGACAGGACGATGAACTATGAAGAAAAGAAAATCACAGCTGCCGGGAGATATTCTTCTGGTGCTGATCATGATACTGGTTCTTTTTCCGCTAGTCTGGCTGTATGTGTCTTCCTTCAAGTCAGACATTGACGTCATAAAGTGGCCGCCGCGCTTTTTGCCGTCGCGTTTTGTGACGGTACAGTACGCATATGTCATAAAGGCGATCCCAGTGCTCCGGATGCTGGCGAACACGGTCTTGTTCGCGGGGTTGGTGACGGTGATCTCGCTGGGTGTTGACTCGCTGGCGGCATATGCCTTCTCAAGAATGCACTTCAGAGGCAGGAAAATGCTCTTCAGCATCATCCTTCTCACGATGATGGTGCCATTTCAGGTCATTATGATTCCGCTTTATATGGAAGAGTACCGGATGGGAATTTTGAATACCATTGTCGGGCTTGTGCTGCCAAGAGCATCCAGTGCTTACGGGATCTTTATGCTGACCTCTTTTTTTCGAAATATTCCCTCTTCCCTGGATGAGGCAGCCAGAATTGATGGAATGAGTGAATTCGGCATCTACAGAACCATCACTCTGCCTTTGTCAAAGCCCGCCTTTGTCACGCTTGGAATCTTTCATTTTATGAACAACTGGAATGATCTTCTGTACCCGATGATGCTGACGAGTTCGGCGGAGAACAGGACGCTCTCTGCAGGGCTGGCAATTCTGGTTGGAACGCACTCCATCAAGTATGGGCCGACGCTGGCGGCAACTGCAATTTCTGTGACGCCTCTTCTGATTCTGTTTTTCGCCGGGCAGAAGTTTTTTGTAGAGGGCATCGCGACATCCGGCATGAAGGAGTAAAGACGAGATATGAACAGAGCAGCGATTACGATCAACAGGGCATATACAAAAGGATGGATAGACCGGAGACTGTTCGGATCCTTTGTCGAGCATATGGGACGCGTGGTGTATTCCGGGATCTATGAGAAGGACCATCCGCTTGCGGATGAGGATGGATTCCGGACAGATGTGATTGACGCGACGAGAAGCATGGGTGTGACGGCGGTCCGCTATCCAGGCGGAAATTTCGTGTCCGGATACGACTGGCTGGACGGGATAGGTCCTGTCAGTCGGCGCCCGAAGAAGAGAGACCTTGCCTGGAAAAGCATCGAGACCAACGAGGTTGGGATTGATGAGTTCATGAAGTGGGCAGACAAAACCCGGATTGAACCGATCCTGGCGGTGAACCTCGGAACAGCGGGGATCAGGGAGGCCGTATCCTTTCTGGAGTATGTGAACAGCGAGGCGGGGACCTGTTACAGCGATCTGCGCGCGGAGAATGGTCATCCGGAGCCGTACAGGGTGAAAACCTGGTGTCTTGGCAACGAGATGGACGGGGAGTGGCAGATCGGCCACAGGACAGCGCGGGAGTATGCGCGGCTGGCGCATGAGACCGGAAAGGCCATGAAGCTGCTCGATCCGTCCATTCAGCTGGCAGTGTGTGGCAGCTCGCTGTCGTCGAGGGAGACCTGTCCGGACTGGGATCAGGAAGTGATCCGGGAAACCTATGACTATGCGGATTACATTTCGCTCCACCAGTACTATGGCGGGCAGGAGAAAGGGACGGCTGCGTTTCTGTCGCAGTCGCTTGATCTTGAACGTTTCATCAAAGCCATCGTTGACCTCTGTGATGTTGAAAAGTTCAGGAGGCGGAGTGGCCGGACAATCGATATCGCCCTGGACGAATGGGGCGTCTGGTCCATTTCTGACAAGCAGGTTGAAGCGGATGTGGCGGCGCATCCCTGGCGGATCGCACCGGCGTTCAGTGAGCAGATCTATTCGCTTGAGGATTCTCTGCTGTTTGCCAGTATGCTGATGGCGATGCTGAAGCATGCGGACAGGGTGAAGATCGGCTGTCAGTCTCTCCTGACCAATATCAGTGCCTGCATCATGACGGTCAAAGGTGGAGGCATCTGGTTTCAGCCAATCTATTACGTGTTTTCGCTGATGGCAGAAAACTGCAGAGGACTCATTCTTGAGGAACGCTCCGATGAAGACGGATATTCAGCCGGCGGATTTGAGAAGGTCCCATGTATCGATCATGTCACAGTCTATGACGAGGAGCGGCAGCGGCTTGTCTTCTGTCTGGTCAATCGTGCTGAAAATGACTCAGAGGCAGTCTTTTCGATGGAAGGGTTTCAGCCTCAGACGATCATTCTGGATCAGGTTCTGAGTGCGAAGGACAGGAAGGATAACAACAGCATCGATCACGACAAGGTCGTGCCGCAGGCGTGTGACAATGCGTTGCTCAAAGATGGGAAGATGACGGTGAGGATGCAGCCGCTTTCCTTTGAAATGGTCAGCGTGTCTCTGGCCTGATCGGTTTTCCATGCTATAATCGAGAAAATCCCTGTGGATGCTGAAAGAAGAATCAGACAGGAAAAACGGGAGGAGCGCAGCATGGGCGTGACGATCAATGATATCGCGAGAATCTGCGGCGTATCAAGAACAACGGTGATCCGTGCGCTGAATGATACGGGAAGGATCAGTGATGCCACAAAAGCCAGAATCAGGCAGACTGCGCAGGAGAATGGCTACAGGCCGGATCTGCTTGCGCGCGGGCTGGCGATGTCGAGAACCTATACGATCGGAGTTGTGGTTCTGAATGTCATGAACCAGCATTTCGCACAGATTGTGAACGCCGTCGAGGAGCGCTCCCGGAACAATGGATATGGCGTCAACATTATGCTGCACGGACAGGATCCGGCACTGGAGCAACAGCAGGTCAATCGGCTTCTGGATTACCATGTTGACGGAATCATCCTGTCTTCCGTCAATGCGGAAGGTTCCTATGCAGACATGCTGAAAAAGGCGCCGGTGCCGATTGTAACGGTGGACAACAGGGTCGGGAGAGGACTCCCATTTGTCGGAGTAGACAATCGGAAGGCTGTCTATCAGCTTGTGCAGAAAGCCATCCGCAAAACGTACAGACGGCTTGTATTCTTATGCCCGCCTCTGTCCAGAAGAGGACTGAATCTCTATGTACACGAGGAGCGCCGAGCGGGATTTCTGGAAGCTGTGAAGGACGCCGGATTTTCAGATTATCACGTCATCGAATGCGAGGACTACAGTGACAGGTGTAAGTCGCTTCTCTTGCCGGCAAGAGGAACTGCATTCATCTGTTCCGGGGATATCTTTGCGCTGGAGCTCATGAAATTCTTCCGCGGATGTGGACTCAGCGCCGGGACGGAGTATGGTCTGACCGGCTTTGACGGTACCAGCATCCTGGACTATGTTGTCCCGCGGATCGACACGATCGACAATCATGAGAAAGAGATCGGCCATGCGGCCGTGGACATGCTGCTGTCCCTCATTGAGAAGAAAGACTGCAAGACCGATCTGGTGATTCCTGCGGATTATCTGAATGGCAGGACGCTGTAATTGCTTTACAGAAAATCGGTGAGGTTCATCTGGCGGTCGATCCACGATTCCTGCCTGGCATCTTTGATGATGTCGCCTGCCATCGCATGCCCGATGAGATAGGGGGAGCAGGGGTCGTGCGCTGCAGTCTGCGCCTCCACAATTGCTCTGTTGTAGTTTGCGTAGCAGTAGAGACAGCCATGCAGGCAGGTATTGTAAGCCCCGATGTCTCCGCCAAGCAGACAGGAGCAGGCCTTTCTGGCCAGTGAGTGGGAAGGAACGGACAGATGGATACCGGCTGCCTTCTCGATGACAGATCGGGAGAAGCAGCCCTGGGCGTCCGTATGAGGATGCCCGGCAGTCAGGGCGGAGGACTCGCAGCACAGATGAATCTGCATACCGTTTTCTGCCGCGATGCTGTCGAACGCATCGATGAGCTCCATCTGCTGAGCACTGGAGACGGTCCGGGCCTGAGGAAAATTCCTCTTCGTCTTCTCATAAAGATCAATGAAGCTCACAACGCACTGTTCTGTGCAGCCCTTCAGGTACACCGCCATGGATCGGAAGGCTTTCTTGTGGAACGAAAGACTGTATTTTTCCGACAGAAAGACCGGGTCATACCGCCAGACGATGGCATCTTTTCCGACAATCCCGGAAAGTGCGCGGAAGGTTTTCAGAACCTCTGCCTTCGGCGGGACATAAGGCTCGATATCCCTGCCATAAGGGGTGATTGTCACGTGCCAGAGCTGCCGGAAGGTGTCCAGCTCATGGATGCGGGGCAGCATCGGGGCCGGATTCTTGGAGCAGAAGGACAGGACGTCGACCACAGAAGGATCGAGCAGATAGCGGGTCACCTGCTGGGGCTGATAGGGGTTGCGCACCAGGACATACCCTTCCCGGATTCGGTTGTAAAACCAGGTATGAAAGAAGGCCGGAATGTCGGTGCGGCTTCCGGTATTGATAATCATTGTACCTCCTTATAAATATCTGTACCCGGAAGTTTCCAGAATTCTGTCCCTGATTGTGCCTGCATTTTTATATCCTTTTTCCTGAAGAGCGTCGGCTGCCTGACTGATCGCTTTTTCGAAATTCTCAGCCATCGTGTCAAGCTGAAGTTGGTTTATTAAATCATGTTTATCCATATGCTTTTTTCTTCCTATCTGCAGGCAGTCAGGCTCCGGGCGATTCAGCCTCTGAATCCGGATTATGCGGACACTCCGCTTCACAATATCCCGGCTGCAGCCCACCTCACCTAGGTTGACGCAGGCGTAGAAGGCATGCGGATTCTTTTTCGTGTATTCCCAGAAGGGGAATTTGATGATAACGGGTGTATTTCATTTATTGCGCACCGGTCCACTGTCAGAATATTTTCTCAGCTTTCATGAAGTCCATCAGATTTACATGCTGAATCCCATTCCTCTTCTGAAGAAGGTAGTCCGTTGTGACGACATACTTCGGGTAGTTATCCCGAATCCCCTCCCCGTTTCATATTTACTGGTTTCGGGTTCATCATATCATAATGAAGTTCTATATGCGTGTTAACGCGTCATATTTTTTATTTTTATTAATATATGACGCGTTAACATGTGATCTTTTCGTATTCAGACATCCGAGCAGGATCTGATAACCTACCCAGAATATCTGTTCAGTACTTCTCCGATATCCCCGTCAATGCATATGGATCTTTCTGCAATCTTCTGCGGATGATCTCATAATTATCATAGGTCCTGGTCCTGGCTGTGCCGCTTGGGGAGCTGCTCTGAAACAAGCCATAGTCTCCCTGCGTATAGAAAAGTTTCTCTTATCAAACCCGCTCCGCTGAAAGCTATGATCGACATTGGTCGTCAGGACAAAATAATCTTTGACCCTTACGAGTGAAAGCAGCCGCTCATAGAGATCTGACGGGATCAGCGCGTACCGGTTGATCCAGATATACTGGCACCAGTAGCCCCAGAATGCCGCTGGCAGGAAGTTTGAGGGCATCATCGACGGCATGACCTGTTATACTTCGGAGCAGATCGAAGTGGCACTGAAAAAAGTGGAATTTTCAGAGGTCGCTGCAGACCATCACCCGGGCAAATCATGGGTTACGGTTCTGGCAAGAAGGTGAAGAGAGAGCTTGCATTCTGATATAAAAACGGCAACCCATCATCTGGATGGATTGCCGATCATGATCTGGCGTCCACGGGAGGATTTGAACCTCTGACCTACCGCTTAGGAGTAGCCCTAATTTCATGCTTGTACGTGCTTTGTGATGCCCGGAAGTCCTTGATTTTCCAGCATTTCCACGGGTCAGCTTG
>OCTW011568595.1_pt1 | contig 26149 bp, 49 predicted proteins | sample 1539671 | NCBI WGS metagenome assembly OCTW01 (sample SAMN02144230, study PRJEB22623) | gut metagenome | biome: sheep rumen | host: Ovis aries | place: New Zealand | reverse complement strand
CCGAATGCAATATGTCAATGAACACCGTCAGACATTGGCTAGAACAGTTTGAACAAGCGGGGCAGATAACACGCAGAAGCACAAACAAATACACGCATATTTTCGTGGTAAATTACGCAAAATATCAAGATTGTTTCACGGCATCTGCACAACAGACTGCACAGCAAGTTGAACATCAAACTGAACATCAGACTGCACACAATAGAACAATAAAAACAAGAATAACAAGAAAAACAAATATAGAGAGATTCACCAAACCCACACTTGAACAGGTTGAAGCGTATGTGAAAGAGCAGGGCTTCACGGTGGATGCATCTAAATTTGTTGACTATTACGAATCGAACGGTTGGACGATCAACGGCAAAGCAAAGATGAAAGATTGGCAAGCAACTGTCAGAAATTGGCAGAGACGGGAAAAGCCGCAAAAGAGCATGCCCGAGTATTCTGACAAGCCGATTGAACAGGCCAGCTCAGAGGACATTGCAAGCGTAAACGCAATGTTAGAAAGGATGCGGAATGGAACAAATTAGTTTGGGTTTTGACAGGCGCACTGAAGATGAAGCAATGCAGATTGTCAAACGTGACAAGATTGACCGTCTAAAGGCCATGCGTGAACGCTATGACACCAAGGCAAAGACCGTACGTCAGAAGTATTGGGAAACCGGCAGCGGCGCATTGAAGCCCGCTGAAGATGCCGAAGACATTGTGGACGTGATCGACATGGCGTTGCGACAGATTGAAGATGACGGGCGTGACTACCTCAACAAGATGGAAAACGTTCACGGCATGATTGCCCGCCTTGGAAAAGAAACATACACACGGGATGAAGTGGCGGCGTTGCTGAAACAGACAGTGACGCTATAGAAAGGAAACATGATGGCAGAAAGAATCAAACTTGCTGACACAGCCAAAGCGGAAGTGGACAGCATCTTACAGAAACTCAACATCAAACAGTCGGCCTTGTGTCAGATTGTAGCACCTGGCCGCAACGTCAATTATTTGGCGAATTGCTTGTATGACAACGTGATGCCCGCTGAAGTCATTGACATGTTGGTGACCATGGGCGCAGACAGAAGCAAGCTGGTGAAGCCCGAGCCGAAAGAACCGGTGCCGCAGGCTGACCCGAACACGGACACGGTCAGAAAAGCCGTGACCAACGGCATCATGGACGCATGGTTGATCATTCAGAAGCAGAATGACGCAAACCGTAAAGCAATGATGAAAGAAATCATCACAGAGATTCTGCAAGATGATGAACTGCGGGACGTGCTTCAGTTCATGTTGTTCTCAGCAATCAACGGTGCTTTAGCAAAACAGAACAACGGCAGCACAAACATGCATGACGGCTTAGTGCCGCAGAGGTGGTAAGGATGAACAATTGGAACAGCGTAATGCATCGGGGCAGACTTGGGCACGAACCCGAACTGCGGAAGACCTCACAGGGCAAGAGCGTCACCAACGTCAACATTTCCGTGTATGCGGGCAAAGACAATACAGAGTGGTTCACATGGGTTCTGTGGGAAAAGAAAGCGGATGACTTCTGCTTCACAGCCCACAAGGGTGACACGGTCAGAATGTTTGGACGGGCGGCAACGTCAAAGGGAAAGACAAAGGGCGGCGAACAGTACACACAGACTATGTTTGTTGCTGAAGACTTTGAAATCATCCCCAAGCCCGTGAAAGAGGAAACACAGTACGCATACGGGCAGACATACGGACAGCCAGCCCCGCCGGTTGACGAGGAAGTGCCATTCTAGGCCAAATAACAGCGATTTTCGGGGAAGATGGTAAACACTCCGTTTTCCCCGAAATCACGCAAATATGAAAGGAAAACACATGATTAAAGGGTTTGAATTTTGGATCAGTTACGGGCGTGACACGCTCTACATTTCGAACAAGTGTCAGACAGGATATGTTTCATTCGTAGTAGCAGACAAACAGCCGTCATTGCTTGACGTAAAAGAACGCAACATCGAATGCCGGTGGGACATTACGGAAGCGGACTTCTGCGAGCTGGTGAAGCGTCTGAACAAAGAAGCGGCAAAGATGACCCCGACAACGGGCAAGTGGAAAGCACAGGTTTATGAAGCCAAGGGGGCTGACGATGAACCACAGGGGCAGGCTGATTAGAAAAGCATTTGAAGCATTCTTAGATGCAAAAGCGTACTACAAGGAATGCTATAGACTGTATGACGCTATTCAGTACAAGCGCAACAACGTCAAGGGCATCAACTATGAACCGAAAGTGCCAGGAACAGGCACAGGCGAAACGAAAGCCCTTATGTACGAAAAGGAAATGCAGGCAGTGTCCGCAGAACTGTACCGGCTTCAGTTGTACTTGGATTGGATAAACACGCTGTTGGATGAATTCGACACCGATGACGAAGCGTTTATCCGTGAACGGTACATAGAGGGCATGCAGTTGGAAACAATCGCAGAAGCACACGGGTTGACCCGTGAGGGGGCAAAATACAAGTATGAACAAATCTTCAGAAATCTGTGAAGTGATGTGGCACACGGACGAACCGATGCACGATGAGCCGTGCATGGTCACCGTGAAGTTGGGCGGCAGCCGTTGGGTTCTGCCCGAGTGCAAATACTTCAGAAAGAATTGGTATCACTTGATTGTTGAAGAACATGACCGCCCTGTCGATGATCAAGAGATCATGACAGAACGCATTGACGAACAGTGGGAACGGGTCGAACTGCCGGTGTTGGCATGGGCAGAATACCCCGAAGCATACACGGGTGAAGAATGACAAGCGAAGACGAAAAGCGGTTGACAGACCTGTTTCACCAAGGCTTAACCGATGAGGAAATAGGTGACATTATGTTCTATTCAGACACTTACATAAAGCAAATGCGCATGCTTCTTGGATTATACAAGGGCAAGGGCTACAAGGGCGCACACTATGCGGATAACCGCAGAAGAAAGGCGAAAACATGCGGCTAATAGATGCTGACGCACTGAAATTCGACATTATGTGCGTTTATGGAAGCAACCCGCAGTACATTAGATGGCTGAACCATGCGCCAACAGTGGATGCGGCACCGGTAATAACAGGAACATGGACGGTTGAACACGATCCGAATGACGTTCCATTCATGCAGACAAAATACAGATGTTCGGCATGCGGCGGCTGGAACACTTACGGCAAAACAAAATACTGCCCGAACTGTGGGGCAAGGATGGTGGAAGAATGCGGCTGATTGATGCGGATGCGCTGATGGACACAATCGTACATAAGGCCTATTCGGTTACATATTATTGGAACACTAGAGATGCCGGAATGTTCCTGTGTGGCATAGAGCAGGCAGTGAATGAACAGCCTACCGTGGATGCAGTGCCTGTTATCAGATGCAAGGACTGTAAGAATTCTGAGCCGTGGTATGCAGATAAGCACAGATGCTTTCTGTGGTCTGAGGATGGGATAGATGTTTTCGATGACGGATTTTGCAACTATGCAGAAAGGAAAGAAGAATGATCGTTAAATGCAAAGACAACAACGGCCTTGGAGATTGCCCATATCGCAAATACTGCCTGGCGGCAATGAATGACCGCACAATCACCGGGTGCAATCTGCCGTTTGTGTGGGCTGGCATGATCGACAAGTCCGACGCAGTTGTTCAGCATACGGTGCGGGAAAGGAAAGAAGAATGAACAAAAGCACAAATAGCGGCGGGATAGGCTTCACAGGATTGCTGACACTGCTGTTCATAGGATTGAAGCTGGCGGGCGTTATTGATTGGCCGTGGCTGTGGGTGCTGTCACCGCTGTGGATTGGGGCTATTCTCTTGTTCGTGTTGGCCACCATAATTGTGATGGCAAAAAGGGCAAAAGAATGACTAGAGAGTTCATTAGTGCCGTATGCATAGCGTTGGGTGTCATTATGGCTCAGTTGTCAACGATCATAAGTATTCTACGGGGGAAAGATAAGCAATGAGAATTAAAAGGGGAAGCCTAGAAATCGACATAGTCACACTTCCAAATCAGAAACGCCCGTCACTGCTGATCTTGAAAGACAGGAATTTACACAGCAAGGTTGGCATGATGATGGATGACGAAAGGGCAGAAGAATTCATGAACTACCTGTCAGAATTCTTGAGGACGCAGCATGATTGAAGCCGGTGACTACATTGTGCATGTAACCGATGACGGGGAATGCGTAAATGAACGCAAGTTGATTCACTGCGGCGAATGCATCCACGGCAAGCGGTGGCAAGACAGCGAATGGGTTGACTGCCTGGCCGACAACAAGCGCCTTATGCGGGCAGAAGACTACTGTTCTTGGGCTGAAATGCCACCCGTGGGCGCAAAATCATGATAAAATGATATTAGCCGAAATAGGCAATAACGGTAAGTATTCGGGTGCTTACCGTTTTTTGTTACCCACCCACACACCCGAAAGCCTCCGAATTTCTGCTTTCTGATTCTTCCTTTCTAGACACAAGATGACCGGTTCAGACATCCTTTTCTATGATCCTGTTTCCGTGGGTGGGCATTTTTATGATTAAAGCACCATGCGCAAAGTGCCGTTGGCAAGATTCTTGCACACAAGCCGAGCAGTGCCGTGCATGGATTTATTACGTTGTAAGGGAAAGGCGGCGCAGACGGCGTGGAAAAGAAAAAAAGATACCGCCCCGACATGGACGGAAGCTGGCAGACGCTATACGAAAAGAACCGCCGTCAGATACTAGCCACACAGGAAATATGCGCACTGTGCGGCCAGCCGGTGGACAAGCACTTGAAGTTTCCGCACCCAATGAGCGCAACCATTGACCACATCATACCCGTGGCGAAAGGTGGACACCCAGCCGCCATGGACAATTTACAGTTAGCCCACCTCATATGCAATCAGACCAAGTCTTCAAAGTTGGTAATTGAGCAAAACAAGGGGCTTGTTAAGGAAACTGAAACAATATCGAACAGAGACTTACCGAAAACGGTTGATTGGATGAGGTATGCGGGGTGACACCCTGCCCCGGTGGCCAGGCCGAACCACCGCTTTGACTCGGTAAATATCTCGCAGAAAGCTGGAAAGGAGCAGCCGACATGGACAATAAAGGCATTGAATACCTCAAACACAAGCTGGAACAGAAGTCACGGCGTGTGAAATTGAGGTATCGCTATTACGAACAGAAAGAAGAAACGGCAGACCGCAGTATATTAATCCCGCCGTGGCTGAAACATCAGTACAAGGCAATCGTTGGGTGGAATGCCAAAAGCGTTGACACACTTGCTGACCGCCTGGTGTTTCTCGGCTTTGAGGATGGCACGGACTATTTCGGCGCACAGCAGATATTCGATCTGAATAACCCCGACATTCTGTTTGATGCGGCGATCAAAGAAAGCCTAATCGGGTCTTGTTCGTTCGTTCATATCACACACGGTGAGGGTGATGAACGCACACCAAGGCTTTCTGTGCTGACCGCAAAGGATGCAACCGGCATCATGGATGAATTCACAGGGCTTCTGAAAGAGGGCTACGCCGTATTAGACCGTGAAGACGGCAGACCGATCCTTGAAGCGTATTTCACAACGGATGGAACGCAGTATTTTGAATATGGCAAACCCACGGTGTTTGAGGAAAACCCCGCACGGTATCCGTTACTTGTGCCGGTGCCGTTCAAGCCCGACAGTGAAAGGCCGTTCGGGCATTCCCGCATCAGTAGAAGTTGCATGTATCTTCAGCAATTCGCACAGTCCACAATGGAACGGGCTGAAGTATCAGCGGAATTCTATTCATTCCCGCAGAAGTATGTGACAGGGCTTGACCCCGATGCTGACCCGTTAGACGCTTGGCGGGCTAGTATGTCGGCCATGCTGAGATTTGACAAGGATGAGGACGGCGAGTCACCCAAGTTGGGACAGTTTGCGCAGCAGTCAATGTCCCCGTATGTCGATCAAATGCGGATGGCGGCGGCCATGTTCGCTGGTGAAACGGGCTTAACAATGGATGATTTGGGCTTTGTCACAGACAATCCGTCTTCAGCAGAAGCAATCAAGGCGGCGCACGAATCTTTGCGGCTTATCGCACGGAAAGCACAGCGCACCTATGGCACAGCGTTCACCAACGTTGGTTATATAGCGGCAAGTCTGAGAGATGAACAGCCGTATTCCCGCAGTCTTGTGAGTGATTGCAAGCCCAAGTGGATGCCGGTATTTGAACCCGATGCATCGGCCATTGCATCTATTGCTGACGGCGCATTAAAGGTCAACCAGGCCATGCCGAATTACTTTGACCGTGACAATCTCGCATCCTTGATTGGGATTGAAGCTGGCGAAGCCGCAGAGATTGAAACGGATGAAGCCATCGGGGTTGAAGAAGCATGACACAGTTTGGCGCTGAACTTTTGAACAGTGTTCAGAAGTCTTTTGCCGGTTATTTGATGCGTGATAAAGATTTAAAACGCATTGCAAACAGGGTGAGAGACGGCACAGACTACCAAGATGCAAACGAATATGCCGTGCGGGTCGGCGAACTGTTGGCAAAGTCTATTGACGATAACACACAAACGCTTGCTTACATGTCAGAAGAAGTCGCAAGGGAATTGCTGACACCGCTTTTGAGTGAAACGCATGACCTTGTGGCGGGCGCATCGGCACAGGTTCAGAAGAACATGAACAATGCCGCTGGCATCGGTCTTGAAGCCCTTGAACCCGATTTAGACACGAACCGCATTGACGGGTTAGTCAATAAGGTTGCGTCTTATGACACATACGATGAAGCCCGTTGGGTTATGCATGAACCGGTGGTCAACTACCACCAGGCAATTGTTGACCAAGCGATCAGAAAAAACGCATCTGCCCATACAAAAGCGGGGTTTGATGCGGTTATCATTCGCAAAACGGAAGCAAACAAGACTGTGACAGGCCGAAAAAACATCCGTGGCAGGGCTTACCCGTACAAATACACCGTTCCTTGCAAATGGTGCGCAGGGCTTGAGGGCGTTTATCGTTACAAAGACGTTTCCAACAGGGGAAATGATGTGTTTAGGCGGCATGAAGCATGCCGGTGCATCATCATTTACAAAGACGGGAACAAAACAATAGACGTTCGCACCCAACACGAATGGACGGGTGAAGACGCAGACAGCGTTGCCGCACGGATTGGCCGTGCTGAACAGGCGCAACAGCCACAGACGGAAGCACCGCCAAATAATGCTATTTACGATGCTTATGGGTCTGAAGCATACGCAAAGATGCAAGCGGTGGCAGCACAAGGCGATGAAAGAAGCCGCAAGTTTTGGGAAAAGAACGTGCAACATGTTGGTGTTGCTGAAACTAACAGAACGGACGGTAAAGCGTTCTGCGATTGGTGGCGAAAAATCCACCTCAGTTTGCAGACAGAAATGAACCCTGTTCGCTTAGACGAAACGCCCTTTGAGGTCACATTTCATGAGGGCTTTCACGCTATAGACATGTTCTTAGGCGAAAAGGCAAGCCAAAGCCCGTTTAAAATGTTTTCAGCAATATGGGAAAACGGGCGATTTCCCGCAACAATCGAAGCGGAAGTGCAACGGCTAGTTGGCGAACACGCCAACCGCATAAAAGAACTGATGGCAAATAAGGATGTCAACGGGTTAAAGGACGAATTGGGGTTACGTTGGTACAGATATTATTTTGGCTATGGGCGTGGTGACGTTTTTGAGTTCGTTAAATATGAAAAGTCGATGGCGTACAAGGCGTTAGAACACGAAGTGCGCATGTTGCCGGACGTTGAGCGGGGCAGACTGTCTAATGTTCTTAACGGTGCGACAAAAGGCAAAATAAATTGCGGCTATGCGCACGCAAACAAATATTGGCGTGACGGGATGGAAAACGGCGTAAACACGAATTTGGCGTGTGAAGCGGCGGCAGAATTCTTTGACACGTCAATGGCAAATCAAGCGGGATTTGATACGATGAAAAAGTATCTTCCCAAATCATACGGCGTGTTCATGGAAATGCTAGAAGACATGGGGAAACTATGACAAAATTTGACGAAAAGTTGTTTGAATACTGCGACACGTTCGGCGAAAATTTCCCGTTTTTTGAGTATTCAAACAAAACACCCGCTGAAATCTATCAGATATTGGATGATTGTATAAAACGGGGCAAGCCGGTTGAAACAGACCCGCAAGCCGGTACAGAACACATTTATTGACAAACATAGGGGGGAATTATGGCACGAATCGGAAGCCAAATTCCCACGCAAGCCATTGTTTTACGTTTTTCAGAAAGCAAAGCACAGGAAGCAGTTGACCTGTACGAAACGTGCGGGCGGTCTGCACAGGATTGGCAGAAACTGCTTTTAACTGACATTATGGCGCAGAATTCTGACGGCCTGTGGGTTCATCAGAAGTTTGGCTATGAAGTGCCACGGCAGAACGGCAAAGGTGAAGTGTTGTCAATGCGTGAATTATGGGGCATTTGCAACGGTGAAAACATCTGCCACACAGCCCATAAAACAAGCACATCACACAGCGCATTCATGCGCCTTATGTCGATTCTTTCGGCGGCGGGATATGTTGAGCAAGGCCGAAAAAAGAAAGGCCACACACCACCGGCAAAGAGTTTCAAGGCCACAAAGCAATACGGATTGGAACAAATCTTCATGCAAGACGGCGGGTCAATCGTATTCAGAACACGGACAGAAGCTGGCGGCATCGGTGAATCATTTGACCTGTTGGTCATTGATGAAGCGCAGGAATACACGTCAACACAGCAAAATGCGCTTATTTACACCATAGCGGCAAGCCCGAACCCACAAACGATATTTTGCGGAACGCCACCCACAGTACAAAGCAAGGGTGATGTTTTTGTAAATCTGCGGAAACGGGTTCTGTCGGGCAATGCATTTGACACCGGTTGGGCTGAATGGTCGGTGTATTCCAAGCCCGAAGACATGATGGATGCTGACTTGTGGTACGAAACAAACCCAAGTTTAGGCACGATTCTGAAAGAACGCACCATACGTTCTGAGGATGTGGGCAACCCGCTTGACTTCATTATTCAGCGGTTGGGCTATTGGCACAGTTATGAACTGAAAAGCGAAATCACCGAAGCCGATTGGTTAAGCCTAAAGGTTAGGAAGACACCCGCATTTCACGGCAAGTTGTATGCCGGCGTGAAATTCGGGTCGGACGGTGTCAACGTATCGTTATCAATTGCCGTTAGATCAGACAACGGCATTTTTGTTGAAACGATTGACTGTGCGCCGCAGTCGGGTGGGTTCGATTGGCTTGTACGTTTCTTGACGCAAGCGAACGTGGCGGGTGTAGTGATAGACGGACGGGGCAAACAAGAAATCCTAGCCGAATCACTAAAAGCATCACGGTGCAAGGCCACGCAGACTTTGCCAACGGCAGCGGAAGCAATTTCCGCTTATGCGGCGTTTAGGCAAGCAATTGACGATGGCACAGTGTGCCACAACGGCCAAAAAAGCGTTGTACAGGCCGTGTCAAACTGTGAAAAACGGTTGATAGGCACAAACGGCGCATTTGGCTTTAGGTCGATCAAAGACGGCGTGGACGTGTCCATAGTCGAAAGCCTGGCTTTCGCTTATTGGCTTTGCGCCAACACAAAGGAAAAACGAAAACAACGGATTGGGTATTAGCACGGGTATTCCCCCGTGTTTTTACATATTACGCTTACACGGCGGTAACAGTGGGAAAGGAAAGTATATGGCTGACTTTAAAGCAATCAACACACAGGAAGAATTCGACAACGCAATCAAAGACAGGCTGAACAGGGCTGAAAACAAAATCCGTGAAGAATACAAAGCATGGATTAGCCCCGATGAACAGAAGAAACAGGCTGACGCACACAAGGCAGAAATTGAGAATCTAAAAACTGCACATTCCAAAGAATTGGAAAAATACGCCGGCTATGATCAGAAGTTTGCTGACTTTGAAAGCAAGATTCACGGCTATGAAGTTTCTGCGCTAAAGGCAAAAATTGCACAGGAAAAGAAACTGCCGCCCGAATCTGTCGAATTTTTACAGGGTGAAGATGAAGAGTCAATCACACAGAGTGCGGACAGGCTTGCCAGCTTGACGCACAGCACATTCGGGTTTACTCGGAACACCGAAAGCCCGAAAAATGACAAAGACAGTGCATGGCGTGAACTGTCAGAGAGTCTAAGAAAGGGGTAAAAAATGGCAAATATTATCAACAAGGGAACATCCCTGCCGACACAGGTAGTTGAAGAGATGTTCAACGCAGTGCGTGGCGAATCTGCACTTGCAAAACTGTCCAATGCTCGTCCGATTCCGTTTAACGGCACAACAGAAATGGTATTCGCACTTGACCACGAAATTTCCGTGGTTGGCGAATCTGACCCGAAAGTAAACGGCGGCGGCACAGCGACACCAAAGGTTATCAGACCGTATAAGTTTGAATATGGTCTGAGAGTATCTGATGAATTCCTGTATGGCACTGAAGAATACCGCATGGATGTTCTGCGGGCGTTCGCAGAGGGCGCAGCCCGTAAGGCCGCCCGTGGCATGGATATTGCCGCACTGCATGGTCTGAATCCGTATGACCTTACTGCATCCACAGTCATTGGCAACAACAACTTTGAAGCACAGGTCACCAACACTGTCACATATGCGGCGGCATCCGCTGATGCCAACATTTCTTCTGCCGTTGCACTCGTTGAAGCGGCGGGCGTTATGGCTGACGGCGTGGCTATGTCCACAACAATGAAAGGTGCTATTGGTGCGCTGTCTGCAAGCGGTGCGCCGAAATACCCGGAATTCAATTGGGGTGCTGCGCCCGACCAACTCGGAAGCATGAACCTGGCCGTCAATCCGACAGTTTCCATGGCCGCAACCGGTGCCGCAAAGACACTGCACGGCCTTGTCGGCGATTTCAGTGCATTCCGTTGGGGCTATGCAAAGGAAATTCCTGTACAGGTCATTCAGTATGGTGACCCCGATAACAGCGGTTCTGACCTTGCGGGTCACAACCAGGTCTATCTGCGGGCAGAATTCTACATCGGTTGGGCAATCCTTGCACCGGCGTTCTTTGCCAAGATTGAAGCCTAATGCGGACATACCGCAACACTAAAACAGGTGTTGTTGTCTGCGTTGAATCGGAAGTAAAAGGGGATTGGGAAGAAATTTCCCTTTCCCCTGTTTCCACTGAACCGGCAAAGACAGCGGAAAAGCCGAAGCGCAAAAGAACACCAAAGAAATGAGGTGATTACAAATGGCAGACCCATTTGCAACACTAGAAGACGTCGAAGTTTTATTCAGAAGTTTGAGTGCGGAAGAATCGGAAAGGGTGACGGCGTTGCTTCCGATTATCTCGGATGAATTACGATACAGAGCCATGACGGTTAATCGTGATTTAGATGAGATGATCACGACAACACCGATTCTTGCGAACGTGGCAAAAGAAGTCACTGTGTCGATTATTGGGCGCATCTTGAGACAGTCCACCACAGGTGAAGCGATGACACAGGAAAGCCAAGCGGGGCTTGGCTATTCTTGGTCGGGAACATACGCAATACCAGGCGGCGGCATTGGCAACGCCATAATGCCGTCTGACCTTAAACGGCTTGGACTGAAGCGGCCTAGAATCGGCATTATTGACTTTTACGATCCGAACAATAAATGATTCAAGGCATGCCAATTACGCTGTGGAATAAGACGCAGACAGGCGTTGACGGGTTCGGCAATCCTGTTTATACATGGGAATCGAAAACCGTTGACAATGTTTTGGTTGGACAGCCCACAGCGGAAGAACGCACCAATGAACTGAATCTTACAGGCCGTATGATTGCTTACACCTTGGGCATTCCGAAAGGCAATGAAGACGAATGGGAAAACCAAATTGTTGAGTTTTTCGGCCATCGTTTCAGAACGTTTGGAATCCCCGAACAGGGCATAGAAGCAAACATCCCGTTGAGCTGGCACAAAAAGGTCAAGTGTGAACGCTATGAATAAAGTGCGCATCAAACTGAACAATGACGGTATTCAGTCACTTTTAAAGGGTTCTGAGGTCGGGGCTGTGGTGGATGAAATCACAGACACCGTGCAGAGACGATGCGGTGACGGTTATGAAACGGCGAACAGGCCAGGTCGAAGACGGTACATTGGTGAAGTCATAGCGGCAACATACAATGCAAGACGAGACAACAGCAAAAACAATACGCTGTTAAAGGCGTTACACAAATGATTGAAAAGATTGTGTATGACTACTTGACGGCACAGTTTCCGAACGTTCCTGTTGTTATGGAAATCCCCGAAACGATGCCCGAAAGATTCATACTGATTGAAAAGACGGGCGGCGGGCGCAGTAATTATCTGTACACCGTCACTTTTGCCATTCAGTCATATGCGGACAGCCTGTATGAAGCCGCCACCTTGAATGAGGATGTAAAACAGGCCATGTTCGATATTATCGCTCTGAATGAAATCACCCGCATTCAGTTGAATTCTGATTATAACTTCACAGATACAAGCGTAAAAAAATACCGCTATCAAGCGGTGTTTGATATGACGCATTATTGAAAGGGGTAAACAATGGCAAGCACAACTAATGTAACCGCCGGCAAGCCGAAAATTGGTGGTGCGGTAAGTTTTGCACCGATTGGCACTACACTGCCCACAGACGCAACAACGGCACTTGACCCAGCTTTTGCCAATCTCGGCTATATTTCCGAAGATGGAATGACGCAGGAAATCACCCGTGATTCGGAAGCAATCAAGGCATGGGGCGGCGATACTGTCATGACAACGCAGACAGACTTTGAAGAGACATTCACATTCACGCTTATCGAAGCACTGTCCGTGGATGTTCGCAAAGCCGTTTACGGCACAGGCAATGTCACAGGCACACTTGCGGCGGGCATCGTTACAACCGTCAACAGCACAGAACTGCCGGCATCCGTGTGGGCAATTGACATGCTCTACAACGGTGCGATTTCCCGTATTGTCATCCCGAATGGTAAGGTGTCCGAAATCGGCGAAATTACCTATGTGGACGGCGAACCGGTGGGCTATGAACTGACAGTCACAGCACTGCCCGATGACAGCGGCAATTGCTCTTACGAATACACCAAGACTGCCTAATGACTATCAAGGGTAAGACAAGCAGCGGGTTTGAATTTGAAATTGATTCCATGGTCATGGATGACATGGAATTGGTTGACGCACTGGCCGACACCATGAATGACAACCCGCTTTCGTTTTCCATCGTCTGCACGAAACTGTTTGGAGCAGAGCAGAAAAAGCGGTTATACAACCATCTGAGGAAAGACGGGCGTGTACCGCTTGAAGCAATTTCTAATGAAATCGCTGACGTTTTCAAGGCGATGGGTGAAGACGGAAAAAACTCTTAACCCTTGCCGGCATGTTGCATACTGACAAGGGCGCATTATTGTGCGATCTTGCCGAAACATACAACATATATGACATAAAGGCGCATCCCGCAACAAGGGTTGCGCTTTTTGCCGCCGGTTTAAGGGACACAAGCCGAATAAAAATGAAACTGTCGGGGGCTAAAGTGAGCAATGAAATTCTGTTGCTTGCCCATGCTGTTGACAGACTTTCTATTTTGATTTGGCAGAACACGAAGGACGGCCAAAAAGGCCGAAATAAGCCCGATTCTATTGCAGAAAGAATCTTGTACGGCGATGGCAAAAACCGCTTTAAAACGAACGGCTATGCCACCGCAGAAGACTTTTGGAAAGCACGGGCAGGAATAATAGAAAGGCGGTGAAACTATGGCAGATGGAACACAGATTGCAACGGCGTATGTCCATGTTGTACCGTCCATGAAAGGCGTTAAAGGGGCGCTGCAGGAAGCGTTTGACACTGAAGCCGCAAGCGCAGGGGATTCAGCGGGCAAAACACTCGCAAGCAGAATCAAAGGCGCATTGGTTGCGGCGGGCATCGGCAAGGTTCTTGGCGATACGGTCAAGTCTGCATTGGCGGCGGGCGGTGCGCTTCAGCAGTCATTTGGCGGTCTTGAAACGCTATACGGTGATGCCGCAGAGGGTGCAAAAGAATATGCCATGGCGGCGGCACAAGCTGGCATTGACGCTAACACCTATGCCGAACAGGCCGTGTCATTCGGTGCGGCACTGAAACAGGCTTTTGGCGGTGACACTCAAAAAGCAATGGAAGCCGCAAACACCGCCATTCTTGACATGGCCGACAACTCGGCAAAGATGGGTACAGACATTCAGTCTATACAGACTGCATACCAGGGCTTTGCCAAGCAGAACTATACAATGCTTGACAATCTGAAGTTAGGCTATGGCGGCACACGTTCCGAAATGGAAAGACTGTTGAAAGATGCGTCTAAACTTTCGGGCGTTAAGTACGATATAAACAACTTGGGTGACGTGTATGACGCAATCCATGTCATTCAGAAAGAATTAGGGCTGACCGGTGTTGCGGCAAAAGAAGCGTCCGAAACGCTGACAGGGTCTGCGGCGGCTGTGCGGTCTGCGTGGCAGAACGTGCTTGCGTCAATGGCCTTGGGCATGGACATGACCGCACCTATTCAGCAGTTAGTAACAAGCGCACGGGATTTGCTGTTCAAAAATCTTGTGCCGATGGTCGGAAATGTATTCAGTGCCATGGGTACTTTGATTTTTCAGAACGGCGCTGAGTTAATGAACAGTCTTGCGCAGGGCATGGCATCCAACGTGTCCGCAATGATCAGTGCGGCACTGCCGGTCATTCTGAATTTCGCCACAGGCCTGCGGGAAAACATCGGAAATCTTGTGGATGCGGGAATTAGCATGCTGAAAGGCATTGCACAGGGCATCGTTACGGCTATGCCCGATTTAATCGCATACATTCCGCAAATTGTCATTCAGATTGCAGACACCATCAATGACAACTTGCCCAAGATCATCAAGGCGGCGTTAGAAATTATCGTCACATTGGCAAAGGGTCTGTGGGATAACCGCTATGTAATTTTGGATAACATGGGAAACATCTTACAGGCCGTCATTTCGGTGATCAGCGCAATCAATTGGCTTCAGTTAGGGTCAAAGATTGTCACGCTGATTGGGAATGGCATTAAGAGTCTTGCACGGTCTATCCCGAATGCCCTTAGAGACATTGCCAACACTGCATACAACGCAGTGCGCAACTTCAATTGGGGTTCGTTGGGCAGCGCAATTGTGCAAGGCATTGTCAACGGACTGCATTGGGGTGCAGGCGCACTGAAAAACACCCTTTTAGGCATGGCTTCAGACGCTTTCAATGCCGCACGAAGTTTCTTCCGTATTGGTTCGCCGTCTAAGTTATTCCGTGATGAAATCGGCAAATGGATTCCAGCGGGCATCGCTGTTGGTATCGAAAGCAACACAGATTCCGTTGAGGATGCTTTAACAGACATTCCAACAACACTAAGCGGATTCACATTCAATGGAAACACTCAGCCTGTGGAAAGAAAGACAATCGAAATGACTTTCAACACCTATGGTGCTGTCGGCCAGGATGTTGAAGAACTCGCAAACATTGTTGCCGACAAGATCAACAACGCAATTGGGGGGTTAGACGCAGTATATGGCTAATGTATTTGTGAATGGCAAAGCACTGTCCGATTTTGGGTGCTTGCCAACAGATGCGGCAGTATACACCGCACCTAACCCGCTTTTTGACAAAGTGGAAATTGACGGCAGAAACGGTGATTTGATCATCGAACGGGACAAGTATTCAAACATTCAGATTGAATACCCGTGTGTCATTCTTGATAACTTTGCGGGCAACTACACAACGCTGAGAAGCTGGCTTTTATCGCTAAAAGGCTATGTTCGGATTGAAGACACATTCTTTCCCGATAGATTCCGTTTGGGCAGATTTACAGGCGAAATCACACCCGACATTTTCAACGGGCATCAGTCAAAAATATTCACGGTGAAGTTTTGGTGCAAGCCACAGTGGTTTTTGAAAGACGGTGAACACCCGATAGAAACAACAAACACTGTGAATGTGTACAATCCGACATATCAGACCGCTTTGCCGCTGATTCGTGTATACGGCAGCGGTATGTTGACCGTGGGCGAACAGACAATCACGGTTGCATCCGGTGCCACATTCATTGACATTGATTCAGAAATTCGGGATTGCTATTCGGGCGACACAAACAGAAATAGTCTTGTGACTATGCCACAGGGCTTCCCCGAACTAGAACCAGGCGCAACAACAATCAGCATCACAGGGCTGACAAGGGCTGTCATTTGGCCAAGGTGGTGGGCATTATGATCAAGATTATGAACCCGTCATTGTCACTGACAGAAATGGTCAATGACGCATCTAACGGCCTTGGGGTTATTACCCCAATAAGTGGTGAAGTGCGGGAAAAGTTGAACGGCGAATATGAATTGACGTTCACCGTTGGAATGTCTGAAAAGCGGTATTCCGAATTATCTTGCGGCACAGTTGTGCAAACGGAAGCTGGCGAAACAACAGGGCTTCAGTTGTTCCGCATTTACAAAATCACAAAGCCCATGAATGGCATTGTGACTGTATACGCAAGGCATATCACCTATGACCTAAACAAAGCGGCTGTCATGCCGTTTTCTGCCACGGGCGCAAGTGCCGCACTGCGTGGCCTTAAATCGCATTTGGTCGGGTCATATCCGTTTACTGTAAGTACAGACATAACAAACACATCAAGCAAATTCGCCATCACTCAGCCGGTGACGTTCCGTTCCGCATTGGGCGGCGTACAGGGTTCAATCCTTGACGTTTTCGGCGGCGAATACGAATGGGACAATCTCAGCATTATTCTTCATGCACACAGGGGGTCTGACAGTGGTGTTGTTATCGAATACGGCAAGAATCTCACTGACATTCAGCAAGATGAGAACATTGAAAACACCTATACCGCTGTTTTGGGTTTCGCCACAAATGCGGATTCCACCGTGACCGGCACAATGCAATATGTGACGCAGACCGCATCACCAAAAACCAAGATTGTCGACTTTTCGTCATACTTTGGCACGGATGACACAATCACCGTTTCAAAGATTGATGCGCTTGCACAGGCCTATATTGAGCAGAACAACATTGGCGTTCCGAAAGTCTCAATCAACGTCAAATATCAGCCGTTGTGGCAGACAGAAGAATACAAGAATTTCAGAATTGACCGTGTGAAACTCGGCGACACAGTCACGGTGAAGTTTGAGAAACTAGGCGTTGAAGCAAAAGCAAAAGTTGTTGAAACGGTATGGGATGTTGTGCAGAATCGCTATAAGTCGATTCAGATTGGCGATGCCCGCAGCACACTTGCGGCCACGATCAATGAAAAGACAGAAGCGGCGGCATCCCAAGTGCAGAACGCATCCAGCTTCCTTGAATCGTACATTGCCAATTTCACCGCTTTAGTTGCTAATTCCCTTGGCCTGTTCAAGACCATTGAGACAGAAACGGACGGGTCGCAAAAAATCTATCTGCATAACAGGCCGAACAGGGCAGATTCGCAGTATCAGTGGACAGTAAACAGCAACGGTTTTTTCCTGTCCCAAGACTACGGCCAAACATGGACAGCGGGCATAGATTCCGAGGGCAACGCTGTGTTTAATTCGCTTGCGGCAAATGAGATCAATGCGCTGACGATCAACGGCGGCACAGTAAACGGCACAATTGTTAACGGCTCAACGATCAACGGCACAGATTTGTACACGTCTAACATAAGTTCGCAAAGTGGCAACAACGTTATGCGTGTATGGGCGGGCGTGATTGAATTATTGCAAGGCTCTTATTACAGGGCATCGCTTTACCAAACCGCAAACCGTGGATATTTAAGGCTGATGAGCGGAACGCCCACAGATGTCACCGATGAAACAAAAGGAAAGGTTTTCACGGCAAACCCAGCAGGGATTGCGATGAACAATGCCGGCGCGTCATCGTTTTATATTACAAATGAAGATGACGGGGTATATATCGGCATAAACGGCACATCATATAAAGTCGGATGGGTCAATGACGGCAATGGCCATTGGGTGATTGGCAGATGATGCGGCTTAATTTAATCCCGAAACGGGAATACACCAAGGCTTCATGCTCACAGGGCGACACCACGCTGAGAAAGTGGCAGTTCCACATTTACAACGGAAAAGACCGCTGGCAGATAGACGCTGACAGCGTGACGCTTGAGTGTTCCAACGGCGCAGAGATCAGCGGAAGCATCGAAGACAACACCGTCATAGTTGACTGCACCACAGCAGTCAGCAACACGGCTGGGCACTACCGGTGCAAACTGCGGTTTGAAAAGGGCACAGAGATACTGCACACGCAGGCATTTGATTTATGGGTGGAGGCTTTATGATATGGCAATAATCGAACAAATTTACAACTTGGACTTAGTGCCGAACGGGCGGCCGCTTGTAGTCAATGTCTCACAGTATGACCAAGGAAGCCGTGCGCTGACGTTCAATTTTTTCAAGGACAACGTGGCATTCACGCCGCCGGCTGGATATAGCGCAAACATCACAGGAACAAAGCCCGATGGCACGGGCTTTATGTACGCCATGACGGTCAGTGGCTCATCCGCTACGGTGGAAGTCACACAGCAGATGTGCGCAGTAGCGGGGGAGTGCCCTTGTGAAGTGCGGCTGATTGACGGCAATTCCAACGTACTCGGCACGGCCAATTTCACCCTTGCAGTGGAACGGGCGGCCATGGATGACGATACGGTCATTTCGGAATCAGATATTCCGTATTTTGAGGATTTGGCCACACAGGCGGCGTCTAGTGCGGCAAGTGCGGCGGCATCGGCGGCAATCTTCCCGACAGGCGGCACAGCCGGCCAGGTTCTGACCAAGACAGCAACCGGCACGGCATGGGAAGATGCGGCCATGGCAACCATGGTAGTAAACATCACGCAGAGCGGGTCAACGTACACGGCAGACAAGACACACGCCCAAATATTGGCAGAAATAAACAATGGCGGCCAGCCCGTGGCAGTGTTCAACGGCGGCACGGTTCTGCAACTTGTTGGCTATTCTTCTTCACAGATCGTGTTCGGTGATATGCCGCAAGGCACGGGAATCGGGCGTTTTTACATAACAAGCGCAAATGCAGTCAACTTCATCACTTCCAACATCTCACAGACTAATTATTATGCGGCAACCCTTGGCAGTGCATCCGCATCATCTGACAGCACCGTCTACAGTGGCGGCTACAAACTGACCGTCACGGCATCAACCATCACAGCCAACAGCACAGCGGTTGTGTTCTTCCCGAACGGTGACTATAGCGGCAATCTGACATGGATCACAGCGGCTGGCAAGGTTGACCTGTACTTTGATCAGAATCCGAACAGCAAGCAGATCAGAGTTGAGTGGAAAACGCTGACATACTCGTCAGCAACGATCAGTTAAGGGGGCAAGCATGAGAGGAACAGACAATTTTGGGAAAATCTATACAAAGACACTGCGCACGTCTTCAGCAGTAACCATAGCCGCTAACGCTCAGAGCAGAATTGACTTTGCCAACGCCCTTGACAGCGGCGAGACATTCCTAGGCTTGGTCGGATGGGACGGCAACAACGTCAATCAGACAAGCATGGCGGCGAACCTTTACAATGCATCGTCAAACACGTTCCAGGTGTGGGTCGGCAATCTGACGAGCGCATCGAAAACGATGAACTACTACCAAGTGACCATATTGGTCAAAGGGGGAGAATAACATGACTCAGTATTATATCGTGGAAATAAAGCAACTCACATCGGGTGAGTACGAACACAACGTCTATTATGCATGGGATGAAGACCGTGAGACAGCATTCATGAAGGCTCAGCAGAAGTATCATGAACTTCTGAGCACAGCGGCTGTTAGCAACACCAAGAAGCACAGCGCCATCATCATCGATGATTCGGCGGCGATGGTGGAAAGCAGAAGTTTCAAGCACGAAACAGAAGAACCCGAAGCGGTTGAAAAATGACACCCGAACAGTTTTACGCCGAGACAGTCGGCAAGCAGATTGATGTGGATGGCTACCCAAAGAGCCAGCCCTATCAATGCGTTGACGCTTTCCGTTATTGGGGTCATCTCAACAACGTGCCGGTGCCGTCAACGCCTAACAACTATGCTGACGGGTATTGGTATTCACGGGATGCATTGGGGTTCAACAAGTGGTTTGCATACATCAATAACCCCGCAGAATTCCGCACGGGTGATTGGGTGATTTGGGGCAGATCATCAATGCCTGGTGGTTCTAAAAGCCACAAGAGTTCACACATTGCCATGTATTACATGGGCAAAGAATACGGCGAAAACCAAGGCGGTAACGGCGGGTTTACACTCAAAGATACCGTCTTTTCTGATGCCCTTGGGGCGTTGCGTTGGAAAGGATATATTATGGACGATAAGACCATTGAACAGTTGGCATATGAAGTGATAGCGGGCATGTGGGGCAACGGTGAAGAGCGCAAAGAGCGTCTGACAAGAGCTGGTTATGACTACAACGCCATACAAGCAAAGGTTGACGAGATTATGGCATTCAATCAGACGGATGAACCCGAACCGACACCCGAACCGTCAGAACCCGAACCCGCACCGGTTGAACCCGAGCCGACACCCGAAAAGGAACATGCGGCCATTCTGCCGAACAACGTATATGACTTTCTGAAAGTGCTGTGTACAGTGGTTCTGCCAGCCGTGATTGTTCTTCTGTCATCCTTATTTGACATATGGTCATTGCCGAACGGCGATAAGATCATTTCAACGCTTGCGGCGGTCAATATGTTCATTGGCGCACTGATTGGCGTTTCATCCGCTCAATATTGGAAAGGGGTAAACAATGACAGTTGAGATACTCATACCTGTGATTGTTGCCCTTTTCACGTCACAGGGCTTTTGGACATGGTTGATGAACAGGAACAGCCAAACAAAACAGATTCTTGCTGAAGTGAAGTCATTACGGGCAGACTTTGACCAAGAAAAGGCAATCACCGCCCGCACAAGAATTCTGCGATTCAATGACGAATTGCTGAACGAAACCAAACACAGCAAGGAAATGTTTGACCAAGCGTTAGGGGATATAGACGCATACGAAAAATACTGTGCCAAACATCCCGAGTTTCTGAACAACCGCACCACGCTTTCGGTGGAACACATCAAGCGTGTGTATCAGAAGTGTGAGGAATCCCACACGTTTTTATGACTATGCCGGCCTGTGAGCCGGCATTTTTTATTAGCGTTGGCGTTAAGGGTTGGCGTTTGCGATAACCCCGAAAAAATCCCCACAAAATCCACACAAAACAGCGACATTGTTGTACATGATACTGACAGTCAAACGGGTTCAGAAACGCCGAAAAGCCGCATAAAATACACTGTTTTGCATAATACTGACATAGTAATGACAGACGGCATTAATGACTAAGGAGTCACCATTATAGGAATAAGAAAACCGCATAAATATGCGGCTTTTTTATGCTTTGCGGGAAAATCCACACAAATTCCCACACAAATTCATGAAAAACGGTTCAATATTGCTTCCTTGCGTTCATCCTCGGTTGAGCGGGCATATTCCAAGGACATGTCAAAGCTGGCGTGGCCTAGTAAGTCTTGAACGGTGCGGGGCGGCTGGGTCTTCTGAAGATCAGTAGCAAACTTATGCCGCAACATGTATGAACGGAATTCAATTCCGCACTTTTTAGAAACAAGATGAATAGTGTTGCTGAATTGGTCAATGCTTATGAACTCACCGTGTACCAAGAACAGGAAGTCAGAAGCCTGGTTATATGCTTCCGTCAGATACGGTAACAAGTCGGGATGGATGGGAACGCTTCTGACGGCGTTTGCGGTCTTTACAGGCATTAAGCATCTTTCCCCGTGGGAATTTACGCCGATGGAATTAGTGACCGAAATAAGCCCTTTGACGAGGTCACAGGACTGCTTTCTGAGTGCAAACACCTCAGCGGGGCGCATCCCTGTGTAGTACATTACAAGTAGCACATTCCAATAAGTTTCTGACACCTTTGCACCGTCTTCATCGTAGCAATGATAATTCGCCAAACATTCCATGAACCGCCAAAATTCATCATCCGAAATTGTTGCGCTGCGCTTCTTGGGCGGCGTGTTGTCTTTCGGCACTGTTACCCCGATTGTCTTATCTGTCACCCGTATGCCATCCAATTGTGCGGCCTTGAATATCTGCCGCCACAGGGCAAGCAGTTTGCTTGTCAGTGCGTGGGTGTGGTTTTCGGCGTACTCATTTAATGATATTTGAACGTCAGATGCCTTTATTTGATCAATAGGATAATTTGAATAGTTTTGGATGCCATGGCGGAAATAGTAGTCATGGCGTTTTTTTGTTGTGGCACGGCATGGAAACAGAACATGACTGCGGTCATAGAGTTGGCGCACCGTTGGTACGGTCTGTGGCACGTTTCCGCTTTGAAATTCCGCTATTTTTTCATTACGGTGATAAACAGCAAGGGCTTTAGCAGATTCGCCGTATTTGGCCACAGAAAACGCCTTTTCATAGACCTTTCTTGTCTGCCCGTCATAATACGGAATCTTCACCACATAGGCGGCACCGGTTTTCCGTTCCTGTATTGATATGTATTTTTCTTTCTTCATAATTATTCACCCATTTGGTCAAACACAGATTGCATTGTGATGCCCAGGCATTCGCAGTACCGTCTAAGCGTTTCAGCATACATAGACCGCTTGCCGTTTTCCCAATAAGAAACGGCCATTTTTGTGCATTCTAGTGCATCTGCCATTTGTTGAAGTGACAGGCCGTGTGATTCACGTTCTGTGCGCAAGATTCTTCCTAATTTAACGTCAAATTCTTTCATCATAGTAAACGCTCCGTTTCTGTCTTTAGTATACCGCAAGATTAGAAAATGAAAAATAATTGTTGACAGTAAACAGATAGTTTACTACTATAAGAGACGTAAACACAGAGTTTACCAAGGGAGAAAAGAAATGAACAAAACACAGGAAAAGAAAGTTGAATGGATCAGAAACAACGTGGTCAATGAATTCTCATTCGGCAAGGACGGCTATGAACTGAAACAGTTTGAAGTCAGAGAATACCCTACATTCGTGGCGGTGGTTGCGGAAGTCGGAATGGTAAAAGACGAGGGAACAATGGCAGCCGTCTTCTGCCGCAACAGGGTGCATGTATATGTTGGCAAGCGGGGCGGGCTGTCATATCCGGCCACAAACAAGCGCACAGGCAAATACATTGAAAGGCCGTTCAAGTCACTGTGGCGCACTTACTACGAACAGGAATACTGCTGAAGCGCACTGACGAGTCTTTGAAAACTAAGACGAAACGGGCAGAAATGCCCGTCTGCGCTAAGACGCTAGAAAGGATGGAACAAATGACAAATATTCCCATGACAGTGCGGATGCTTGCAATTCTCAAAAGCATGAATGTTGAAGAGCTGGCCAAGGCTTGCAATATTTCCCCCGCACATCTCAAACAGGTTTCGGCGGGCAACGTGAAGATGACCGCTTATGACCTCAAACAGTTAGCGGCGTTCACAGGCGTACCGGCTGATTGCATCGTGTCGCACATCGAAAAGGGCGTGTGACATGGAATTCTTCACATCGCAAGACCTTGCGGACAAGTTGCACTGTAATGTGCGGCAAATCGGCAAACTGCGCCGCAACGGTCTGCTAAAGGGTATCAGAGCCGGTCACGGCTATGTGTTCGCAGAATCGGACATAGAAACATTCTATGAACGGTATGCGGGCTGTGACTTGAGTTCTGAAGAAAAGATGCGGTTTGCCAAGATTCTGAAAGGCGGTACGGGATGACGTTTCATTGCTTGTTTGAACAGTCGGGGACATTCAAAAACGAGTTCAAGAAATTGGGCTATGACGCTATAGACTATGACATTCTGAATACCTATGGCGAAACGGATGTGCAAATAGATTTGTTCGCAGAAATTGACAAGGCGTATGACGGCCAGGCATCAATATTCGACACGTTCACTAAAGAAGACACGCTGTTGGCGTTCTTCCCGTGTGTGCGGTTTGAATCGGTTATCCCGCTTGCGTTCCGTGGTGAACAGTTGCAACAGAAAAATTGGACGCTTGATCAGAAGTTGGAATACTCAATGAAACTGCACACAGAATTGCACGATCTGTACATGCGAATCAGCAAACTTTGTCTGATTTGTCTGCGGGGGGGGTTGCGTCTGATGATTGAAAACCCTTATACGCAGCCGCACTATCTGACCCATTATTGGTGCGTTAAACCCGCACTGATAGACAAGAACAGGACAGAACGTGGGGACTATATGCGGAAGCCGACACAGTATTTCTTCATCAACTTTGAGCCAGCCAACAATCTGATATTTGAAGCGTACCACGTCAGAAAGCCTATGCGGTTGTATGACATAAACGCCAAAAAGGGCAACCGCTCACGTTATGAACAGCGTTCCGAGATAGCACCGGAATACGCCAACAGATTCATTAGGGAATTCCTAATAAAAGAGGATGCGTCAAAGATTGAAAGTCAGAACGCATCCCCACGGTGAATGGTGTAAAAACACCAACACCATTCTAACAGAAAGGATGGATTATGACACGTTACGAAAAAGCCATGATGAATGACATGGTTGACGAAATCTTCAAGGGCTTTGCAATCGGGCTTCCTGTGATGCTGATTGTTGGGTCGATCTTCTATGAATTGGTGGTCAAGGCATTATGAAAGACTATCTGAAAAAAGCCCTTGTGCGGGCAAAAGACGAGGGCAAAAACCCCACATTGGCAGAACTTGTTGACCTGGCCGAAGACCTCAGAAACGGCGATATTCGGCGGGCAAGATACGGCGCAGAGGGCATCATGGATGACTTTATAACCCTTGCCACAGACGTGCTGAGAGAAGCAGAAGACTGCGAAGACGAATGCGAGTTGTACGGGCATTTGGTGGAACTGCGTTCGGAAATGGAAAGGATATTGAAAGAATGGCGGACAAAGTGAAGACACCATATGAGGTGCTGAGAGACATAAACGTAAATGAACACACCGAGCAGAAAAACGGGCTGACCTATCTGTCATGGGTGTGGGCGTTAGACACACTGTACATGTATTACCCCGAATCGTCATGGCGCATTAACTATGACAGCAACGGGCTGCCGTACCACACCGATGGCATGACGTGTTGGGTTGACGTTGAAGTGTTCATAGCCCAAGACGGGAAAATAATTCAGACACGGCGTGAACCGGCTTTCCCTGTTATGGATTATCGGAATCAGTCTATACCGCTTGAAAAGGTCACAAGCATGGCGGTGAACACGGCTATTCAGAGAGCGTTAACAAAGTGCATTGCCCGTCACGGCTTGGGTCTGTACATCTATGCCGGTGAGGACTTGCCGCAAGTGGATGCGCAAAAACAGCAAGCAGAAATCATAGCAGAGTTTCAGAAGCTGGATGAAGAACTGAAAGCCGTTGGCGTTGACCGCCACAACCCCGATTTTGTCAGTTGGGTTCTGACCAATGCAAAGGTTGAGGGATATGCAACACTTGACCCCGCATTCATCAAGGCAGCCGATGCAAAACCGATCATGGCAGCGATCAGAAAGGCGATCAAGGCAAAGTCAAAATGAGCAAGTCAATGATGCAAGATGACATTTCCGTGTCATTCAAGTCGGGCAAAGGCGGCCAGCTTGAAACGCACCATGTCATGAACGGCAACCCGTACAGAGACTATGCCGAATATTACGGGTTATGGGTGAAACTCACACCCGAGGAACACCGGTGGTTGCATGACACGGCAGATGGAAAAAAGTACGGGCTGTTACTCAAGGCAATGGCACAGGAAATCTTTGAAGAAGAATATTCCCACGAACTGTGGTTTGAGACATTCCACAAAAACTATTACAGAAAGGACGGACGCTATGACGCAGAATGAACGGGTTCTGAAGCACATGCGGAAGTATGGCACAATCACCACCAAACAGGCGTATGACCTGTACGGTATTACCCGCCTGGGCGCACGGATTTACGAACTGCGTAACATGGGGTTTGACATTGTGGCCGACACAGTGCCGGTGACAAACCGATTCGGCGAAAAAGCCCATGTGGCACGGTACAGAATCCGTGTCTGACAAGGGGTTCATTGTTCTAAAAAGGCAGATTGATCAGTGGCAATGGTGGGATGTGCCGAACGCCGTATCACTATGGCTTCACATTCTGATTGACGCAAATTGGGCAGACGCATATTGGC
>OCTW011597298.1_pt1 | contig 26152 bp, 16 predicted proteins | sample 1539671 | NCBI WGS metagenome assembly OCTW01 (sample SAMN02144230, study PRJEB22623) | gut metagenome | biome: sheep rumen | host: Ovis aries | place: New Zealand | reverse complement strand
AAGCCGATAATGATGATACCGAAGAGCAACAGGTTCGCTTTGCCATCAGCGTAAAGCTGGTCGATGTTTTGGTTGATTTCCTGAGTAACCGCTTCTTCGGTCATAGCTCCAGAATCGACTTTTTCTTCTGCGCTTCCGATTAGCTGGAATACGGCGTAGAATCCACCGGCAAAATAAGCCAGATAACGAATTCCTAAGTTCATGCCAGACCCAAGTTTTACGTCAAGCGGACGCCAAGCAAAACAAATGGATTCTTTGCGTTCTCCGAATTTGTATTCGTTATAGTCGATGGCATCTTGGAACATAACCATCAAGGCTAAATAGAATAAGCCAGAGGCGCCGAAGAAGATGAAGGCAAAGATGTAAAGAACGATATTTTGCCAGCCAAGGAAGTTGGGCGAGGCAAGGATTGGATTACGTGCTCCTGGCTGTAATGGGAAACCTAGGAAGAAGAAAGCCAAATAGAAAACAACAATCAAAATGCCAGATAGGAGCAAGATGTTTTGCTTCGACATTCGTTTCGATAGCATCGGATAGAACGCCTGCGCGGCAATGGTCCCAACGATATAGAAAACCGAGATGACGGTGGCAATCATTGCCCCACTTGGATAGCCATAAAGGAAATAATAATAGTTAGTCCCGACACCGGTTAACAGACCAGAGGCGGCATAATACAAGAACATCGCAATAGCGACCGAACGAAGCTCAGGGTTTTTGATGACAACCTTAAACAAGTCAAGGATGTGGGTGTTTTCTGACACCTCTTCTTGTTTAGGATCACGTTTCTTTTCTTTACAGAGGAAGAAAACGAGAGTCTGAGAAACCAAGAAAAGGACGGAGATGGCAATCGCGGCGATTAAATAAACTTGCTTATAGGTACCTAAGTTGCCCGGGCCTAAAGTCAAGACGGCGAAGGAAATGAAAGTCCCAATAGAAGCGGCAATCGTCATATGCGTGGAAAGAGTCGCGCGTTGTTTTGGATCGTTGGTCAAGGCAGGCAGCATGGACCAATAGCCGATATCATTCATCGTGAACATCAAATCCCAAAGGAAATACATGATGATCATGAAGATGACATAGCCCCACCCCGAAACTAAGCCAAGAGAAGGCAAAACAAACATCAGCAAGACAATCACGGCGTTACCAATGGCGCCAATTTCAATCCACGGACGGAATTTGCCCAATTTAAAACGGAATTTTTCAATAATGAATCCCATGATTGGGTCGTTAATGCCGTCCCAAATCAAAGCAATCATCAAAGCGGCGGTGATAACTCCGTATTGGGCGCTGAATGCATCGCCAGTATCCAAGACACCCGCTGCCAAAGCATATTGGGTGAGGAAGGTTCCGACTAAAGCATAGCAAAGGTCTCGGAAGATGCCGGACCAAGGAAAGAGAATTCTGGTCAACTTCGGCACTTTGTCGCCTTCATAAGTGCCGTTATCGATCATTTTCTGCATGAATTTGCTGGCCATAAAAAGCCTCCTAAAATAATCAACATATAATATAGAAAAGAAAGGGCTTACATTCAACAAAGGAATGATTTTTTTGAAAATCTATCCTTAAGTCACCCCACTAAAACCGAGAGGAAAAATCTATTTTCTCTTTGGCTTTAGATTGACTATTTAATAAAACTTAGTTTATTATAAAAACTCAGTTTAATTAACGGGAGTGCGCACATGAGCGATATCATCATCTGCGAAAATTATTTTGTCCGAATCCTTTTGCCTTATTTAAAAAACAGGGACGTGACCTTTCTCTCGCCGGAAGATGTTTTCCGAGCTTATTTGGGTGAGGTCTCTCAGCAAAATCTTTTTGACGTCTATCAAAATTTCGCAAAAAAGAACTTCGCCTATGCCCGTTATTTGGCTAACGCCGCCCTTTTTTTTCACGAAAAGGAAAGAGATGTCTCCCCTACCGATGACCTTTATGCCATAGTGAAAAACGTTCATGAGCATATCAATTTCTCCCCAGATGAAGTTACTGCCCATCTTCTGGAACAAAACAAAGTTCAACTCTATCTCAATGGTTCTTATCGAGGGCTGGAACAGCTTTTAAACAACCACGGGGTGGCTTTTTCTTATCTCACTATTCCGGCTTTGGAAGAAACGAAACCATCAGTTCCGCTCGTTTGTTATAAAGACTTCAAAGAAGAAGCGTTAGAGACTCTGAACCAAATTGCCGGATTATTAAATCGCGGGGTTAATCCCTCTACCATAGGGATTTGTTTGCAACAAGACCTTTGGGAGCAATTCCGTGAAATTGCCGATCTTTTCCCAATCTCTCTTTCCTATGAAAACTTGCCTTTAAAAAACGTCTCTGCTTTAGATGGTTTGCTCACGTCGGTCAAAAACGGAGAAGCTAAAAAGATTCTGGAAGAGACTTATTCTGGAAAATCCGTTGAAGCGCAAATCGCATTCCAAGATGCTTTAAGAGACTATCTTGAAGATGAAATCGAGGGAGAGGGGTATGACGAATTCCTTTATGACGAGATGCAAGATTTCATTGCTAATCGTTCATTAACCACCAATTTAGAAGGGATTAAGGTCGCCTCGTCTTTCAACGCTTTGCTAAAACGTGCCAACATTTTCTTCTTAGGATTGAATTCCGCATACCCTGCATCTTCCAAAGACAGCGATTTCCTCTCCGACGATCGAAAAAATAATTATTCTTATTTGAAGACTTCCGACGAAAAGAACGAGAAGAACGAAAAAGAATTAATCGCAGAAATCAACCATTATCGTCTTCAATCAGAAAAAGGTTTTTCTTTGGTTTGCTCTTTCCACGACCCTGTCACTTATGCCAATCAGAAAGACGGAGAAAAAGATGTCTCACCATTTTTAGAAGATGGGAAAGTCTTCTTCTTGCAGCGTTTTGTTCCTTCCGAAGAAAACGCGATTCGATATAGCAAAGACGCAGATCGTTTTATTTACGCTGCCTTAAAAGACGATCACGACAATTATGGTGATACGTCTCCCTTATTTTCCTCTTTAGACAAGCAAGAATTGAAAAAAGGAAAGAAGCATTCCGTCAACAACGGGAAAGAAGGGCCGACTTTTGAATTCCCTACCGATATGGAACTTTCCTATTCCTCAATGTCGGATTATTTCAAATGCCCCTACCTGTTCTTAATTAGAAAGGGATATGGTATCAACGATTCCGAGGAAGGGAGACAAATTGTCTTTGACTCAGGAACCATGATGCATAAAGTCTTTGAAGATTTGTTAAAACGGGGAGAGATTCAAGATTTTGAAACCTCATATGAAGAGGCATTTAATACCAAAAGAAATGGGGATCCCGTAGAACCAGAGAAGCGAAAAGAATTCTCCTCTTTAAATGGCCACGATCAATTCTATTTACGACAGATGTATGATTTGGCGGTAAAGTTGAAGCCAGAGATTGAGCTGGTTTGTCAAACGTTGGGTTTAAATCACGCAGAGACGGAAAAGAAGTTCCAAGCAGCCATCAAAACAGGGGAAAACCTTTCTTTGGAAGCGACAAGAAAAGGAGAAGGCGGTTTTACGATCAAAGGCTATATCGATGCCTTCTTAAAGAACGAACAAAATCAATTTGTGATCCTCGACTATAAAAGTGGCAACCACCCCTTCAATTATGACAATGCCTATTACGGCTTTGATATCCAATTGCCCCTATATGCTTGGGTCGAAGAAACACTCACCAATCAACAACCTTTAGGTTATTATTTCGTCTTGCCATTCAGCGGAAAGAAAAATTACCTCATTACCAACCCCGCTTCTTACGAATATCCATTTTCCGGCGTCTCTTATCGAGGCGAGGATGGACAATATTTGATTCAGCCCGTCGTGAATGAAATGAAGAAATACATTAAAGACACTAACGCCAAAAAGCCATTCACCAGCGAGCAAGTTGCAGCCTTAGAAGAACAACTAAAAACGAACCTAAACAGCATCATCAACACCTTGAAGAACACCAAGGAATTCCCTGTCGTGCGGAGCCAATTCGTGGATGAGACGGGGTTCCCAAAAAGCAACCAATGTCTGCATTGTCCTTACGAAGATTGTTGTTATCTTAATTTAAGCGATAGCAATCAGCATCGGGATTTAAGAAGCCAGTTGGGCGAAAGCGAGGAAGAAGAAAATGAGCATTGATCCAATTTATCAAGACGACCTCGATATTCTTGTTTCTGCAGGCGCTGGAACTGGAAAAACATTTACTCTCAAAAAACGCATCGCAAGAAAAATCAGCCAAGGCAAAGGCGATTTAAGAAAGATGTTGATTTTAACTTTCACCAATCTTGCCGCCGCCAGCATGAGAAACAAAATCGCCGAAGAGCTTAAAGACCCTTGTTACGCCGACAATAAATTTGTTCAGCAACAATTGAAATACCTTGCCGGAGCCGACATTTTGACTTTTGACGCTTTCAATCAAAGGTTGTTAAAGAAATATTTCTATAAGATTCCGGGATTTGACCCGAATTTCCAAGTGGTCGCCGGAGGAGCGCTCAATTATGAATTAAATTTGGCCATCGACAATGTCTTGGAAAATTATTACAGCCCAGAGAACGAAAACAACGCTCTTTGGCGAGCGTTCCTTTCCATTTATACCCTAAAAGACGATGACAAAATCAGGAATTTAATCAAAAAAGGCATCTATGTTCTCCAGAAGAAAGCGAATCCCGAAGATAACGTTAAAGCCTGGATTGCCGATGCCGAAAATGACAATGCATCCGTCGTTGCAATGGGGAGAGCTTACGTTGATCGTCTTTCTAAGGACAACGAAGAAAAATATCGCCGTTTCGCCCATGCTTTAGAAGAAATTAACGGCGCCGTTGATGCTGGAATCCTTCCAGGAGCAACGAAATTCAATCAGATCTATGTCGATAATATGCCTTTGATTGATGGGGCAAAGACATTAGACGATTACAAGATGGTAATCGACCTCTATGACCATAAATCGATATTGAGAGGAAAAGCGTCGGAAGAGGAAAAACAACATCCCGCAGTCACCACTTTTAAAGATATAAAGTCTTCTTGGGTTAAGGCATTAAGAGAACTCTGTGCTTATCAAGAAGATAACCGTTGGGTGGATATTCTTAAAAAGCAAGGAATCTACCGAAAACTGTTGGTGGACATCGTCTGGAAGGTCTTCAAAATTTATGAGAAGCAAAAAGAAAGCAATCACGTGTATGAATTTTCCGATTTAAACCAGATTGCTTTGCGCCTTTTGTCTACCGATCCTTCTGTTCGCCATGATGTTGCTAGAAGTTATGAAGACATCATGATCGATGAATATCAGGACAATTCTGACCTTCAGGAGGTCTTTGTTAATCTTTTACGGAACGATACTGCCTTTGAAGGACATCTTTTCTTCGTTGGCGATATTAAGCAATCCATTTATCGTTTCCGAAACGCCAATCCAAAAAATTTCTCTGATCGTGATGAACGTTATCAAAAAAACGAAGATGGCGGAGTGAGAGCCACTTTACCCAAGAATTTCCGTTCTGCGCCGATGGTAATTGATTATGTGAATACCGTTTTCAACACTCTGATGACGAAAGAATTCGGTGGCACTAATTACACCGAAGGACACGCTTTAGGAAAGGGCAAAGAGATCGAATATGGAAAAATCAATTTGCCAGTTCGTTCATTAGAATACACTTTTGGCATTGGTGGAAACACGCCAAGCATGAAATATGAAGCCTTGATTGTCGCTGACGATATTTTGAATCGTATCGATCGTCAAGAAAGTGTGACTTTGGTCGACCCAAAAACAGGAAAAGAGGATACACGTGTCCTTGGTTTTGGTGATTTTGCCATCATTTGTGATCGCGGCACTCAATTTGATGTTGTAGCCGAAGTCTTTAAAGAAAAACACATCCCATTAAGCGTTCAGCAAGATGAAAATGAAGACGCCTCCACTTTAATCTATTTGCTTAAGAACCTTCTCATTCTCTATTGCAAGATTTTGCAATGGCTTCCTTTGGGCAAAGCTGATTTTTCGGATCAGACTTTCTTGCATTCCTATTTATCCGTTGTGCGTGGGCCAGTCAAAAAGAAAGATGGATCTTATTATAATGAGAACCAAATCAATGAATTGTTCAAACCCAAGGAAAAAGATTTCTCAGAGGATGATTTATATCGAAGAATGAGAGACCTGGCCAAGGCTTATCAGCATTATCCATTAGACTTTGCCTATAGGGAAATCATCAAAGAATTCCGTGTTTTGGAAGTTTGCGAAGAAATGGAAGACGCTTCGGCGGATTATCGCTTCTTGGTCGCCTTCGATAGCATTATCGGAAGTATGACAGCCTTACGATATGACGGTGAAAAAGCGGTCCAATTCCTTTCCAATTCCAAATTTGACGAGAACCTCAGGGCCAAATTGTCCGTCAATACCGCCACCCACGAACAAGCGGTTACCCTCATCAATATGCATAAATCGAAAGGATTGCAGTATCCGATCGTTTATTTCGTTGGCTTAGGAAAGAAATATAACGATGCAGATAACAAAGAAAATTCTTTCTTCACCCAAGAATATGGTCCAATCCTTCCTTTTGTTTTCTCCGATTTAAGGAATTCAACAGAAGCAACCGTCATGAATAACCCTGCTATCTTGGAATATAAAAAGATTTCCACCAAAGAAGATCGTTCTGAGAATCTACGGAAACTCTATGTCGCCTTAACGCGCGCTGAATACCAAATTAATTTAATCAGAAGACGTGATGGGGAAGTGAAATTGAATGACGACCCGTCTTCTTACAACAACATGGATTCTCTTTTGGCTCATGTGGAAAATGCACACCCTGATGTGATTGACTCGTCTAATGTCATCGTTTATCCCAACGTTCACCAACATGCCTTCCATGAACCTTTTGTCGTTGAACCAAACGGCCAAAAAGAAATTCCGTTCCGTTATGATGAACCATTAAAAGAAGTCATTTATGAATCTAAGACAAAAGACACGGCATCCAAAGGCAAAGCAGACGGAAAGGTCAGCAAGAAAATCCTTCAAAAAGGAACGGAGGTCCATCGCGCTTTAGAAGCAACCGACTTCCACGATCCGGATATCGAACATGCCACCTCTTTTATCAAAGCAAAAGACATAAGACATTATGTTCAGAATTTCCTCCAATCAAATCTGTGGGCACAATATTCCTCCTATGAAGTTCACAAAGAGGTCCATTATCTAGACCATCAAGATCCGACAAGAGAAGGGAGCGTCGACTTACTTTTGTTAGGAGAAAAAATGGTGATTATCGATTATAAGCTTCGCCACATTGATGATGCGGCCTACGTAGAGCAGCTGAAAACTTACCGAAGCAACATGCTTGCCCGTTATCCACAATATCAGGAAAAAGACGTTGAATTGCATCTCTTCGCCGTCATGACTGGTCAAGATGAGGTTGTGAAATAGAGAGGCCCTTCTTTGAGGGCGTCGCTTTCTTAGTTCAGCAAGAGGGATGCTTGTGCATCACACTTGTATTTTTTTGGAAAAAACAATAATCTTTTTTATATAAAAACGAAAGCGCTTCCAATTTATTCGTTAGTTTAAAAACAAGGGCTTTCTGTTTTTGGAATTAATTTTTAGGAGGAATTATGAAAAAAATTAGTTCACTTGCGCTAATTGCGCTCCCACTGCTTCTAACAGCTTGCGGTGGCGGTTCTAACAACGGAGGTGGCAGCACAGAGGATATCTACGCCGAAGGCGCTGCAATGACCAACGAACAGCTTTTAGAAAAAGCCAAAGAGGAAAGCGGCAATTTTGTTGCTTATGGCACCAGTTCCCGTATTTCCAAAGCGGTAACCAATTTCATCGCAAAGTATCCAGAACTCGGACTTAACGACACCACCGCCAAAGGATCCAAACTCAACGACTCCCAAATCTACACCTTGCTTTCTAGCGAATATTCCGCCAAAAACAATTCGCAAGGCGCATCCTTTGTTTTGTTGCAAGACAGCGCAACCTTAGCTAACTATCGTTCCTACAGCAACATGCTCGTCAATTATGTCAGCAACACCTTCAAAACTGGCGTTGCTGAAGACGATTTGGTGCCGCTTGTCCACCAATATTGCGACAAACTCTTCATTTGGAACAATACCGCCGGTGAAAGCGCTCCTGCATTCACTAACGTGTGGCAATTGACCGAGGATGCCTTCAAAGGAAAGATTTTCTTCAAATCCCCTGTTTCCGAACAGGTCAATATGAACTTCCTTATCACCCTCACAAGCCCATCCTGGATTGCCAAGATGGAAAGTGCTTATAAAGCCTATTTCAACACCGATTACGTGAAGAGTGAGGCTTATGAGTCTGCTTCTCATGAATGGATTGCTAAGTTCTTAGGCAACGCCGATATCACCTCTTACACTTCTGACACCAAAATGGCAGCCGGCGTTTCTTCCGAAACCAACTCGGACAAAGCGGGTCTCTTTGTCCTTTCCAAATTAAGAGACGAATCCGTCACTGATGAAAATCTCACCGTTGGCGCCTGGACAGAACAAGGCATCACCCCATTTGCTGGCTTCATGTATGCCCTTTACGCCCAGATTACTTCCGCCGCTCCAAGACCATACACCGCCATGCTCTTCACTAACTATTTGATGTCTGAAGAGGGCTTTGCTCCATGGGGCGAAGAAATTGGCGCTTATTCCGGCAATCAAACCATTGCCGCTGACGCAGCTGATAAAAAGACTTTGGCTCAATACAAAGACATGCTCGTTGTCGAAGATGGTGAATACATCAACACCGTCAAAACCACGGTCACCGACTGGATTACTCAATTAATTGCCTAATTTTCTAATCCGTTCTATCAATCATCACTTTGATTGATCCCAGGGGCGGGCACATCATACCCGCCCCTGTTTTGTTTTAAAGGAGAATTTTATGAGAAGAGGTCGGCAAACAGCAACGCCTTCCCCAGACGACAGCCCAAAAAGGGTCTCCAGCTTCAGGATTCTATTCAACAATTTCGTTAGATTCTTCTCGCAGCCGGCGAATTTTATTTTGGTTGTTTTGGCCGTTGCCTTGCTGTTTTTTACTATTTACCCAGTCTTTTCGTTGGTGAGCTCCACTTTTAAAATCGGAACCGTCAATGAGCTCATGTCTTACAACGAATTAAACGACATCAAGAAGGGTTTGGGAGACACCACGGGTTTCTGGTGGAAGAGAATCTTCGCTTCTAATATGTCCGAGGTTTATTTCTGGCGTCCGTTGCTTAACTCGATTTTAATGTCATTATTGGCCAGCGTTATCGCCATTGTCTATGGTGGCGTTGTTGCCTTTTTGATCACCAGAACCAATTTGAAAGCCAAGAAATTCCTATCGGCGATTTTTGTCTTCCCTTATATGATGCCGTCTTGGACCATTGCTACTTTCTGGCAGAACTTTTTCCAAAACCCGAACATCGGCCAAGGCACGGGAGGCATGCTTTATAACTTCTTCCACATTTCCGTCCCTAGCGGATTTGTCTATGGCCTTGTCCCATGTGCTATCGTTCTTGGACTCCACTATGCGCCATTTGCCTACATCTTAATCGGTGGAACGCTAAGAAATATGGATGCCAACCTAGAAGAGGCGGCAACCATTCTTAAGGCAAACCGTTGGCAAATTCTTCGTAGAATCACCATCCCGATTGTCATGCCAGCCATTCTCTCTACCTTCTTGTTGGTATTCGCCAGCTCGATGTCTGCTTATGCTGTCCCTCAATATTTAGGCGGCGGAACTTATGTGTTAACGACATATATGAGATCCTTCTTAAGAGGCCAATACAACGGCCAGGGTTATATTCTTTCCGTCATCATGATCATCCTTGGCGTAGCCGTTTTGTTGGTGAACCAATGGTTAACCGGAAAGAGAAAGAACTTCACCACTGTCTCGGGTAAATCAGGCCAAATCTCCTATATCAATCTCCGTGGCTGGAAATACCCAATTTCCATCCTTCTCGTTTTGCTTTCGATTTTCACCTCAATCCTCCCTCTCGTTACCTTTGCCTTAGAATCCTTATGCCAGGTCTCCGGCGATTATTCCACGATGACCTTCGATTATTGGTTCTCAGCCAATGGCACCCCTTCCAATAACGGCCTTAACGGTATTCTTTTCGAGCCAAAAGTATGGCAGGCCTTCGGTAATTCTATCTTGCTTGCCGTTTTATGCGCCGTCATTGCAGGCACCTTAGGTATCTTGATTGGTTACGCGGTCGCGAAAAAACGTGGCACGTTCCTCTCGACTTTGGTCGACAATCTTGCCTTCTTACCTTATTTGATGCCGTCCATTGCTTTGGGCGCGGCCTTCTTATCTATCGGCACAGAATGGGGAATTCAAAATTCATTCGCGATTTTGGTCTTATTAGGCTCAATCAAATATCTTCCATTCGCTTCTCGAAGCGGTATCTCCGCGATGTTGCAATTGTCAGGAGAAATTGAAGAATCTGCCGTCATCGAGAACGTGCCTTGGTGGAAACGTATGATTCGTATCATCGTTCCGATCCAGCGTTCAACCTTCATATCGGGCTACACCTTACCATTCACCTCGTGTATGCGTGAGCTCTCTCTATTTGTCTTGTTGGCAGCTGGTTCTACCGAATTGCTCACCACATTGTTGGATAACTGGATGGGCGTGTGGACACAACACGCCAATGCGTTGAACTTGCTCATCATCATCACCGTCTTGGTCATCAACTTCATCATTAACAAGATCACCGGTGCTTCTATCGATAAAGGCGTTGGAGGAAAATAATATGCCAAAAATTGTATTGACTGATGTCGTAAAACGCTGGAAAGACTTCTACGGGACTGACCATGTCTCCTTAGAGATTCCAGATAAAGCCTTCATTACTTTGCTCGGCCCTTCTGGCTGTGGCAAGACCACCATTTTGCGTATGATCGCTGGTTTAGAGACGCCGACTTCCGGACGAATCGAAATCGGGGATCGTGTTGTCTTTGACTCAAATTTAGGAATCAATGTGCCGCCAAACAAACGTAATGTCGGTTTCTTATTCCAAAACTACGCTCTTTGGCCAAATATGACGGTAGAACAAAACATCACCTTTGGTTTGAAGAACGTGAAAGAACTTCTCCCCCTCCACGCTTATGATCATATGACCCGCGCGGAGATCATCGAAATCCTTAAAGACCCAGAACGTGTGGTACGTTATATCAATGAGTCTTTAACCAAAGATAAGATCGACCCTAAGAAAGCGGTTCTTAGAATCATCGATGAATATGAAGTCTCTAAGATGACCGCTAAAGAGATCTATAACCTTCATTTAGAAAGCGCTGCCGATGTAAAGGCTGTCGCTGATCAAAAAATCGCCGAATGCGAGGCAAAACTTAAAGAAATTGAAGACAAATATGCCGCCAAAGGGATTACCATCGATGAACAACATCAATTGGTTGATGCCAATGGCAAGGTGATGGAAAAAGAACGTCATCTTGAGGCAGAAGAAATCGAAAAAAGACTGCACGCGGCAGCTAGAATCGTTAAAGTCGAAGAATTCTTGAAACGTTATCCTGCCGAGCTTTCTGGTGGCCAGCAACAACGTGTTGCCATCGCCCGTACTCTTGCGCCAGGACCAAAAGTCTTCTTCATGGACGAACCGCTTTCCAACCTTGATGCAAAACTCCGTTTGGAGATGCGTTCGGAATTGCAACGTCTTCACTTAGAGACAGGGGCGACCTTTGTCTATGTCACTCACGATCAATTAGAAGCAATGACTTTGGCAACCCATATCTGCTTATTGAACAACGGCACCCTACAACAATATATGGCGCCGCTTGACACCTATAACAAGCCAAACAATCTCTTTGTCGCCGATTTCGTTGGCAACCCTAGCATTTCCTTCGTTGAAGCAAAAGGTAAACAACTTGCTGACGGATCCATCGAATTGACGGCTTTCAAAGATCGTAAACTTATCTTTAAGCCAAACGAACCTCTCTCCTTGGCAGAAGAGAAGGCTCAAAGGGAGGCAGAAGAGCAAGAAGCGGCTAGAATCTTGGAAGAACGTAAAGCGGCAAAAGGATATGTGGAAAAAGGCAACAAAGATACTGCCTTCAATTATCACATTGCCACCATTAACGGCACAATTGATCGCAAGGATGAGAAGACAATTGAAGATGATGATTTCGTCATCGGTCTCCGTCCAGAAGCCTTCACGCTTACCGAAGCAGGCAAAGGATTAGAGGCCGTAGTCTATTCTCGTATGCCTTCAGGCATGGAAACGACCATCCGCATGAACGTCGATGGGTTCTTGCTTACTTCCGTTATCTTCGGTGGTAAATCTTTCGAACTCAACCAAATTATCCATGTGGATTTTTCCAGCGACAACATTCTTCTCTTTGACAAGAAGAGCGAGAAATGCATTGCTCATGGCACGTTGAGCTTAGGAAAATAACATGATCGAGAAGCTAAAATATGACCATGGTTTTATCCCGGTCTATGAATCTTTGGCTTCTTTCGAGGAGAAGGGGCACGTCCCCTTCTTTTTGACGATCTCCAGAGGAGAGAAAATCTCTTACACGTATCCAGCGAAAATCACCGAAGACCCAAAGGAATCTTATCCTTATGTTCGTCTTTTGATGGTGGTCTTGCTTTGGATGGTGGGAGGAGAAAAATTTACCTTCTCTGGAGATCGAGCCATGTACGATTATTTGCTTAAGGCAATGAAACAAGACGAAGAACTTTCTCTCAGTCTGAAAGAGATGGGGAGAATGTTTGGCAAAAAATTTGAGCTTTCTTATGGTGCAAAACCTCCTTTCACAAAAGAAGAACGGATCGTTCTCGGCGGAGGTTTTAAAGGCAACCGGATTGGTATTGATCTGGGTGGCAGCGATCGCAAAGTCACGGCCACGATTGATGGAAAAACCGTCTTTTCGGAAGAAGTCTTATGGTTGCCGAAAGAACAAACGGATTGGCATTATCTTTACGACGGCATTCTCGATAGCTATCGCAAAGGCAAAGAACACCTCCCTTCCGTGGATGCGGTCGGCATTTCCACGGCCGGTGTCGTAATCAATAACCGTTTTGCCCAAGCTGCTCTCGCCGTCATGATTCCTGATGAAGATAAATACACAAAGATTCGAGATCTTTTCTTGATTCTCAAAGAAAACGAATTCCCGAACACCCCAATGATTGTCGCCAACGATGGTGATATCTCTGCCTTAGGAGCATCGATGGTCTTCCATAAGGATTATGTCCTGGGACTAGCAATGGGCACCAGTGAGGCCACCGGCTATTGTGTGAATAACGCTTTCAACGGATGGATTAATGAGCTAGGCAAAGTGCCATTCAACGCTGATCCTAAAGCCTATGCACATTATGCGATGAAAATCCCTGGGGCAGGTTCAGAATATCTTTCTCAAAAAGGCATCATCCGATTGGCACGCGCCGCTGGCTATAGTTATGAAGGCACCCTTGCAATGCAATTGAAGGAAATTCAGAAAGAAGCAGAAAAAGACAACCCCGTCATTCTTGAATGTTATCGAGAGATGGGCGTTTATTTAGCATCTGCCATCCTGCTGTATTCTCGGTTTTTAGAAATCCATTCTGTTTTATTGTTAGGGCGTGTCTTGACTGGAAAGGGCGGGGATGTGTTAACTTCTTCTGCCAACGAAGTTTTGAAAGCGGAAGGTTCTAAAACCGAAATCTTCACCGCCGACGAGAACTTCAAACGTTTGGGTCAATCTTATATTGCCGCCAGTTTGCCAAAGATCGATTAAAAACAAAAAAGGGAGTTCGTTTTTCCTCCGAACTTCCTTTTTTCTTTTGTTTAGGCTTTAATTTGACGCAGCCCGAAACTTTCAAAATAGGCTTTTAATTCTTTTTCGTGATGTCCGTAGATGACTTGATGGTGATTCCCTAGGGAAGAACGTAAGAAATACGTGACGGGGTTGTTTAATTTCACGACAATTTGAGTTCTACAACGATCTTCGCGATGCTCGTTTTCTAAAATAACCCCTTCCTCGCAATAAAATTCTGTAAGGTCGGCAGATATTTTCACAATCGTGCAGGCTCCTTGTCTCATCTTGCCGTGGATCCCTAACCCAATCCCAGATTCAAAATGGGTTTCGAAATGGTATTCATCTGCCATATCGAGTGGATAGGTGCAATGGGCTAAGGAAATCGTGTTTTCTTTTGGATCAATCCATTGAGGATTGGCTTGGAAAGCGTGTTGATTCAATCTCTTCTGAATAAGATAGGCTGTAATCATGGCGGGGACATCCCCTTCACAAGTAGCGACAATGTCTTCTTTATTGCATAGGGCAAGCCCCAAACAAGCAGACATATGGACCGCTCCAATAATGTCAAAGCAACGTAACGTATAACCCTCTAAATGATGTTCTTTGGTCAAATCTTTCAGGGCGGAGTAAATCTGGTAGGCTTTGGTAAGTTCCTTCTCATCAAAAGAGGCATTAAATTTTTCATGACCTTCTTCTTGATGCTCTTTGATCTTGGCGATGATTTCTTCTTCTGGGACATCCACCAATTCAATATTGAGAATGTCCTTGGCCTTTTGATAATCGACATGGGAGGAGATGAGCCAGTCGCTGGGTTCACCAAAAACGCCTAAGCGGTGAGGTTTTTCTTTCGATGGTTGAGAAAAGAGTTCATGAATCCGATTGACAATGTAATCAATATCCCCGTGTAGCACTTCCCCTTTTTTGTTCTTTTCTTTAATAAAGGTCAAAATTTCTAAGGAAGCTGCCAAAGAATTGCTTGAGCCATAAGTCAAAAGATAATAGGGGCCATCATAAACAGGATAGATATCACGAAGGAAGAAACCTTCGCTTCCGCCTGATTGGACCAAAATTAAGGGGTGCGTGGCGTGTTTTAATTCTTCTAGCGAGATTAAGGAGAATGTGTCTCCACTGGCTTCATTTAACGCCTTTAAAAGTTTCTCGCTGTCTGCGCTAATAAAAGCGCTCGATCCTTTGAGGACCGACCGAATCGGGTAAATCTGTATTTCCATGGCTCTATTTTATCTCAACGACAAATGAATGGGGATATCTTTGGAGACTTAAATGCTCATTAAAACAAGGTGGGTGCTGTATTGGTTGCTATCATAGAGATTCACGGGATTTTTCTTGAATTGAATCTCCGGCGCAGGCTCCAGTAGACAAAGCGATTTGAATATTAAAGCCGCCAGTTAAGGCATCTACATCTAACACTTCGCCTACAAAATATAAATTAGGCATGATTTTAGATTCCATGGTCTTAGAATCAATTTCTTTGGTAGATACACCGCCAGAAGTGACAACGGCTCTTTCATACCCCATCAAGCCATCAAAAGTAAGCGAGAAATGTTTCAAAGAATGAATTAGTTCCAAACGTTCTTTTTTAGAAAAATAATGGCATTCTTTCCGATAATCGATGTCCGTGTTTTCTTTAAAGAATTGAATCATCGGGGCAGGCAATAAACCACGAAGCAAATCTTCGACCGTGCCATTGGGATTGCCGTTGACGTCTCTAGCGATTCGATCGAAAAGAACTTCTTCATTAAGAGCAGGTTTAAAATCGATTTCCATTTGCAAACCAGAGGGATCAAGATGAGTGATAAAACTGGAAGTCGTGATGATAATCGGTCCATCTAAATAATTGTCATAAAACGTCATCTCACCAAATTCGCTGTGTTTGAATTTGTCTCCCTTAACGGAAAAGGCAACGTTCTTTAGAACAAAACCATGAAGGTTTCGAGGAATTGATTCTTTAATTCGAATCCCTGTTAAGGCTGGCGAGGTAGGCAAGATGGTATGGTTAAATCGTTTTGCAAATCGATACCCGTCCCCCGTCGATCCGGTAGATGGATAAGAAAGGCCTCCGGTTGCGACCACTACTGCATCAGCAGAAAAATCGCCTTTGTCGGTCCTTACGACGAAAGAAGACCCACTTGGTTGGATACTTAAAACGTTGGTGTTGAATTCAAATCTTACGTGAAGCCTCCGACATTCTTTTACCAACCCATCGGTAATATCGTAAGCGTGATAGCTCTTAGGAAAGACACGATTCCCCCGTTCTGTCACCAAAGGAACGCCGCGGCTCTCAAAAAATTCCATCGTATGTTTGCTAGAAAAACGATGAATCGCAGAGAAAAGGAATTTCGGATTTGATACCACATGGTTGATAAATTCTCTTTCTGAGCAATTGTTGGTGACATTGCACCTTCCTTTGCCCGTAATGAAAAGTTTCTTTCCCGCTTTCTCGTTCTTTTCGATGATTATGACTTCATTGTTTTCACTGGCTGCATGAATTGCTGCATTCATTCCTGCAGGCCCAGCACCGATGACGATGGTTCTCATAAAGAGATTTTAATGAAAGAGTGGGCTGGAACGGAATAGAAATTTATTTATTAGCCTCAATAAAAGAAATATTTAGAATTGTCTCTTCGTATGCTGAAAACTATTCCTGGCAACGCAAAGCAAAGATAGATGATAAAGCAGAGCACCATCAACCCAAACGCCACAAAGAATATGGCATAACTAAAACCTGCGTTAAACAAACATAAATACAATGGTACGAACCCTGAAATTGGTACTAAAAGCGCAAGGGAATATACCAAAATCGCAAATGACTTCCCAAAAGAAAGATCTTTTTTGGAAATGCCAAGACACCTAGAAAGGCTAGAGCTATACCAAGACGATAAACCATAAGAGGCACAGACCCCTATGATCGTTAGTCCGGCGAGAGACGAGAAAATAAGGAAAAAGGATTGACGACGTCCTACAAAGAAGAGGTCGGTTGATTGAATTCCCCCTGCCTTAATAAGGGTTGGATTATGTTAAATAACAGCGTTACTCGGGCCATCGTTATTCACATTGGTAGCGAAAGATTTTTATATTCTTTGGTGGTTTTAAGTTTCTTGGTCCAAGTCCATTTAAGAGGATTGTCTGGCATAAATAAAAGCCCCTCAATCTTGCCTTCGTTTGACAAAATTAAGGGAGCGTGTCCATGAATTTGGTGGAGTCGAGGGGAATTGAACCCCTGTCCGAAGAATCTCCCACAAGGACGCCTACAGTTTAGGCCCTATCAGGAATTTAATCAGCAGGTATGGTAGGACCGAATCCCACTGACGAGGTTGTAGAGATTTTCGTCGCCTTTCCCCAACCAAAGTCCAGCGCTTATCGTCTTATTTGACGCCCTTCCCATCCGTAAGACGCGAAACGGACGGAGGACGTGCTCCCCCTAGTCGATGCTAGGGAACCCGTAGGTTACTGATTAAGCGGCAGCATACGAAACGCGTGGAGCGCGGTTCGCATAGAGATAACTGTTGTCAGTTATTGTTTTTTGATGTTAAGGTTCATCACACCACTGCAGTCCAGGCAAGATCGGTTCCCCGTCAAAACCAGAACGACCCCACAATATGGTCGCTTGAGTCTTTCAAGCGTAAAGAGTATAACCCAAAAATGCGCCCCTGCAAGAGCAAAACACTACTTTTCCTTGTCTCCTAGAGACAATTCTCGCCAGTTTCCTTTGTATAATTTGCCTATTTGTTGTAAAGTTTCAATGCTTGTTTAAAGGGAATCATTATGGCAAAAGCAAAAGCAATACAACAAAAACCAAAGAATAAGGTCTGGGAAGCAATTAAATACTTCCTCCGCACTCTCATCTCCAACAACGCCTGTATCGACGGCAGAGAACATAAATGGTATTGGCCAATTTTAGTCGCTTTCTTAGCGGCATGCATCGCCACCATTCCTACGATGGTAGGTCGTTTCACCACGAAAGCCTCTACTTTCTTTACTTCCGGTTATCTTTATGACTACGAAAATGCTTTAACTTCTTTTAATTCTGCATTTAAAGATGTTGATGCCACTATTAACGAAGGCATTTTGACGGTAGATGAAACCGAATGGAATGCCATTTGTGTCAATCCAAAAGGCGAAGCGAAATCTTATTGGGGATATTACTATAAAGTCCCAGTAGAAATCACGACCGAACCAGAATCATCGTCTTCTGCTGAATCTAGTGCCAGTTCTTCTAGCGAAGCCTCCATTGAAGCTTCTAGCGCTGCCAGCGCAGCAGGCATGATCACTACTTCCGATGTTTGGTATTGTGGCCTTGCCGTTTATTATTCTGGCGCCACCAACCCTTATCAATTCGCCACTACCCAATTGGCCAACAACCTTTATGACCCTAATTACCAATTAGGACACACCAACGTCACCACTTATAGCACCAACATGATTGTTATCGGTGAAAACGCAATCTTCCTTGCCAAAGGAACCAATGGTCCTTCCACTCCAAAAGGAAGCATCCAAGTCAAATTCGACCACCCAGACTTCCAAGGAAAAACGTTACAGGAAATCCTTACGCCAACAGAGGAACAGACCGTCATCCAACCATGGGAAGCCCTCTTGGATAAAGGCTATAGCTCCACTCGTGTCACCTTGGCCTGGCAATATACTGGAATCACCTTTGCCATCAACGTCGGCATCATCTTCTTGATGGGTCTCTTGGTCTTGATTATGACCAGAGGAAAGAACAACCCATTCCGAATCTACACGTTCTGGCAATGCCAAAAAATTGCCTATTGGGGCTCTTTCTCCCCTGCCTTGCTTAGTATGATCTCTTTCATTCCGATGTTTGCGGGAATGACGATGTTCATCTTCCCAATGTTCTACATCCTTAGAATTACCTGGATGTCGATGAGAAGCTTAAGACCTCAACAATAAGGCATCAAACAAAAGCCCTTCATGATTGACGCTTCAGTTGAGGCGTTGGAATCCAAGAAGGGCTTTTTCTTTTATTTGATTTGGTCCGGTCTTCCCATTGAGATGTAATGGAAATATTTGAAATATTGCAAAGAAAAGATATTTCTGCCATCAAAGATGAATCTTCCTGGCATAGCTTTTAATAAATTGGCTTCATTAATAGTCTTAAATCGTTTTTCGCCAGTTAAGAAAACCAAAGCATCCGCGTCTTTGACGGCATCTTTTAATTCATGATAAAGATGATATGGCGAATCTTTTAATTGCTTGAGGGCTTCTTCTGATAAGTCAAAGCCATTAACGATCGCCCCTTCCCGGTGTAATTCTTCCATAAAAGGCAATGCCAAAGAAGAACGCACGTCTGCCACGCCTTCTTTGAAAGAGAGACCGGCAACGGCAATGGTTTTTCCTTTTAAGTCTCCTAGATATTGATGCATTTTATCTAACAGATATTTCCGTTGCCTAACATTCGAATCCAACGCCCCGTCTAGCAAGGGAACATCGACGTCTTTGTTTTTGGCAGAATGAGATAACGCTTTGAGATCTTTTGGTAAACAAGAGCCGCCGAAGCCGATTCCTGCCCCTAACATTGATCTTCCGATTCGATGATCTGCACCGACGGAATTTAAGACATCTTTGATATCCGCTCCATAAGCACCTGAGACGCGCGCCATTTCATTGGCATAAGCAATTTTCAACGCTAAAAAGAAATTCGAAGCGTATTTGGTCGTTTCTGCTGAAACATTGCTCATCCAATAAACGGGGATGCCTTTGCTGACAACATCTTTTCTAAGGTTAAGGATTGCTTTGGCCTCTTCTTCTTTATCCGAACCGATGACAATACGATCAGGATTGAGTTCATCATCATAAGAAGACCCCTCACGTAAAAATTCAGGAATCGAAATAACATGATAATGAATCGGTTCGTCTTTCAAGGATTCTTTTAAACGGTCTGCGGTGCCAATTTCGACGGTCGAGCGAATCACAATATAAGTATCTGGCAAAGTGGCAGATGATTTAATGAGACCGACGGCGGCCTCAAAATAAGAAAGATCACAAGATCCATCTTCTTTTTCTGGGGTGCCAACAGAAATGAAATAAGCAAAGGATCCTTTCAGATCTTCTGGGTTAGAAGTAATCTTATGGTTCTTAATTGGTTTGCTTAACACCCGTTTAAGTTTTAATTCATCCACGGGGTACGTGCCTTGATTTAAAGCTCTGACCTTCTCTTCATCTGTGTCATATCCCACCACTTCTGTAAACAATGGGGCAGGCAAAACATAATTGGCCAAACCCACATAGCCTAATCCAATGATCGATATTTTCTTGGTTCGTTTTTTAGTCGCCATAATCACTCCCGCGGTTTTTGTCTTCGACGTAGATATTCAACGGATCAGAGATGTCGTGGATTTCACGATAAATAAAGCCATCCTTCTCCATAAAAGGGGATTCAAAATCCCAAGTGAAGATGACCTTTTCTTCTTTTTGGATGGTTTGATAAATGGCTTCTACCAGTTCCTGATAACGTTCACGACGTTTTTCTTTGAACCCCAACATCCCTTCATAAAAGCCAGGTTCTACATAAAAAATATGACCTTCTTTGGTTTTATAGGCGTTGCAGAATGGGTTAGCGGGGTCCACAAAGGACTCATATTGGTCAAATTCTGGATATTTCATAGTCGTTTCCTATCATACATCAATTGAATGCTTTTTACTTGTGGTAGGGTTCATGATTGTTGATTTTGAAAGATCGATAGATGGCTTCCAAAAGAATAATTCTTGTCATTTGATGAGTGAAAGTTAGCTTGGATAAGGACAAGGAGGCGTTCCCTCTGGAACGAACTTGCTCTGAAAGTCCTAAAGAGCCGCCGATTACAAAAGTGAGATTAGCGCCAGACGATGTCATCCATTTCTCCATTTGCTTTGCCAAGGACGGAGAAGAATGTTCTTCTTTCCCCAAATCAAGCAAAACAACATAATCGTTTGGTTTTAATTGAGACAAAATCTCTTTTCCTTCTTTGATTTTGACTTCCTCTTCTTCCTTGCTAGATGCGTTTTCTTTGGAAGGCAGGTCAGGAAGTTCAAGGACTTCCGTTTTGGCATAAGGAGTGAGACGTTTGAGATATTCTGCTTCCGCCGCCTTCCAATAGGCTTCTTTCAATTTGCCTATCGTAATGATGCGAATTTTCATTCATCTCCCCCTTTTATAAAATTCCATTGAGGAGCGCAACGAAGCAAATATCGATGCACGTCCATCCCCTTTTCTTGAAAAACCTTCTCCCAGGTACGGATTGCCTTCTCGGGGGTGTTGCATTCTTCCGACAAATGAGCCAAGGTGATGCTTTTGGTCCTATCTCCTACCAACTCAGAAAGATAGTTGGCCGATTCCTCATTATTCATATGACCGTGTTCGCCAAAGATTCTTTGTTTGAGAATCCGAGGACGATTAGAAGACATCAACATATCGATGTCGTGGTTGGATTCAAAAATATAATGATCGGCATTGGTCATATAAGGCAAATCTTCTTCTGGAACAAATCCAGTGTCGGTCATATAGACTAGTTTTTCGTTGCCTTGGAAAATGACAAAGCCAATCGGATTCACCGCATCGTGAGATGTCTTTAACGGAATGATGGAGAAATCGCCAACTTCGAAAGAATCTTCTGATTCGACGATAAAAGAAGGATGGGATAGCGTTCCTGCCGCACAATAGGTAGGAATCTCATATTTACGATATCCCGCCAAAGATAGGCCTTTAACGTGGTCAGAATGTTCATGGGTGATTAAAAGACCTTGAACATCAGATAAGGAAAAGGGCGTTTGTTTGATGGCAGTGTCTAATGCGCAAAGCGTGACACCCATATCAATTTGAAAAATGGTGGTTTCGGAATAAACGAAAGTAGCGTTCCCTTTTGAACCCGAACCAGCGATGACAAAGCGAATCATTCGTCATCGGGAGAAGGACCATATCCTTCATTATTATCTAGCGCGCGTTGTGCCTCTTCTGCTTCAAGGCTGATATCATCAAAACGCTGCAACGCCTTGGAGAATAACAAGGTCACCTTGCCTGTCTTACCATTACGGTTTTTGGCAATGCTGACACTGGTGGAGGAAATGGAATCCTTATCCCCCGTTTTAGCTTTGGCTTGAGCGACTTGTTCTTCTGCTTTTTGCTCGAAGGTGCTCATGCCTTTGGCAATGCGCTTGCCTTGGTTGTCATAATAATCTTTGCGGTACATCAACATGACGATGTCGGCATCCTGTTCAATCGCACCAGAATCTTTTAAGTTCGACAAAGAAGGTTCGCCATTCTCGTTTTTATCGGCGTCACGGTTAATCTGAGAAAGGGCAATGACAGGAATTTTGAGGTTACGTGCCAGCTCTTTTAAAGTGGAAGTGATGTCAGCGATTTCCAAAGAATGGGACTCTTTGGGCTGATCCACTTTAATAATGTTGACATAATCGACAAATATGGCACAAAGATCAGGTTCTTGATTTTTGAGTTTGATGGATTTGGCGACGATGTCCCCAAGTTTTGGATTAGGACGGTCATCGATATAAAGATTCATTGATCCGATTTGATCGACAGCGGTAGAAACCTTGGCCATATCTCTTTCACTCATTTTTCCGGTAGAGAGTTGTTCGATAGAAACCATGGAAACGGAAGCAATGATACGTTTCATGATCGCCGAACTGGACATTTCTCCCGAAAAGATGGCGACCGGTTGCCCCTTATATTTCGTAGCATTAACCGCCAAATTCAACGCAAGAGCCGTTTTACCGACAGAAGGACGGGCGGCGAGGATGATTAAATCACCCGCTTGCCAGCCATGGGTAAGTTCATTTAAGCGGCGGAAACCAGTATCGACGCCAGTAAGGTTTTTATTGGCGCGTTTCGATTCGGCTTCAATTTGCAATTTGACTTCACGCGCGATTTCTCCGCCTTTTCGGAAATTGCCAACCGAACGTTGATTGGCAATATCCCCTAGTTTTTGTTGGGCGACGGAAAGGAATTCGCTGATATCGGTAACCTTGCCGTCGAAGTAGCTATCTTCGATATTCTTAAGATGGAGAAGATAATCCCGTAATACCTGTTGGTCTTTGACGATACGGACATAATATTCAATGTTGACTGGATTAATCGTCGTATTCATCAAAGTCAAAAGATAATCAGAGCCACCTGCGGCATCATAAAGTTTGGTATTCACGAGTTCGTTGGTCACGGTTTGTGGGTCGATTGGCTGAGTATGTTTGCTTAAAGAAACCATCGCTTTGAAGATGATTTTGTTTCGGGAATCGACATCAGAAAAGGAATTTTCGTTTAAAGAAGACAACGCGATGGTCGCCGCTTCTTCGGAAATGAGCATCGAGCCAAGAACGGAGCGCTCTGCCTCAACGTTGGAAGGAAGAGTACGATTGGCCATTATTTCTCCTCCGTGATATGAACATTAACAACGCCGACCACTTCGCCAGCAGAACCTTTATAAAGCTCAATCTTCAAGCGAGTGTAACCAATGGCATTTGCAGAATATTTATCGATAAATTTACGTTTATCAATGACGATGCCCCATTGGGCTTTGAGACCTTCTTCGATTTGTTTTGGGGAAACCGAGCCAAACATTCTGCCGTCAGATCCAACTTTCGCTTTGAATTCGACGTTGATGCTTTTCAACCGTTCCGCCAAAGCTTCCGCCTCTTCTTTAAGAGATTGTTGTCTCGCTGCTTCTTCGGCGTTGTTGCGGGCTAAGATTTTTTGGTTCGTGTCGGTGGAAATCACCGCCAATTTACGAGGGATGAGGTAGTTTTTCGCAAAGCCGTCTTTGGCTTCCACGGTCTGGCCTTTTTTGCCGACGCCTTTGACATCAGCTAGTAAGATGATTTTCATGCATTATTACCTCCATTCGATACAGTTACTTTGGAAGCGTCGAGGTAATCATTCAAACACTCGAGCAGCTTCTTTTCCGCATCCTCAACAGTAGAAACGTTTGGCACTTCTTTGTTAGGGAATGCCGTTGCGGCCATAGAAAGGTGGCCTCCTCCTCCGAGTTTTTCCATCAACAACATGACAGAGATTGTGCCATCGCTGCGGGCGGAAATATTAACTTGTTTGTCTGCGGTTCGGCCGACGACAAAAGAGGCGTGAACATCTTTTAGAGAAAGCAATTGGTTGGCGACTTTGGCCAAGGCGCTGCGTTCAACGATGTCGCGGTCTTCCGAAAGACAATACATCACCCCATAAGCCGGGGTTTTCATCGTGGCCAAAATCTTGTTGGTTAAAGCGAATTCTTCATATTCGTCTTTTAGATATTCGTCTGCCAGGGCGTTATCGGCACCATATTCCTTTAAGATTTCGGCGGCTTCGAAAGTACGCATGCCAACGGATTTGCTTTTAAAGAAGTGAGAATCCATGAAAATGCCTGAAAGCATAATCGTGGCATAGGAAGCTTTTAATTCAATGCGTGGGTTGGCCGCGGCATAACGAATCATTTCCGTGATTAATTCGCAAGCGCTGGAAGCGGATGGCTCAACGTAAGAAAGAGAAGGACGGTCAATGAAGGAGTCACCTCTTCTGTGGTGGTCAATCACCACTACTTTTCTAGCTAAATCCAATAATTTCGGTGCCATAACGTTTCTTGGAACGGAGACGTCGACAACGACCACCAAAGAAGTTTCTTTGATTTGTGAAGCCGCTTGTTCCGGAGTCAACGTCATTTGATCCAAAACGTCTTTGGAGAACGCGCTTTGGAAGGCTAAACGAGCTTTCTTTTCGGTGCGTTTAGGAGCATAAACAATTTTTGCTGGTTTCTCGCACCAATCGCAAATGGCTTTCACGCCCAAGCAACTGCCCAAAGCATCCATATCCATATCGGTATGGCCCATGATAAAGACGCTGCTGGAGTCCTTAATCAATTTGGCAAGGCCACCGACCATCGAGCGGACTTTCACCTTAGAAGTGTTTTCAATGGCAGCAGACTTGCCGCCGAAGAAACGCAATTCTTTGCCATATTGGGAAACAACGGCTTGGTCTCCACCACGAGCAAGCGCGGTATCAATCGCACCCTCTGTCATTTCATAAAGCTTGCCAACATCCGGGAAGTCATGAGCAAAGCCAATCGAAAGCGTGAGAGGCGTGTCTTCTTTATCTTGGTCAGCGCGGACTTTTTCCAGGACGGAGAAGCCATCTTTTTCCATGCGGTCTAACGCATTGAAGTTACAGACAGCAAAATAACGATCCTGCTTCACTTGGGTCAAAAGAACTTTATATTGGCGGAAATACTCACGAACGATGGCGCGGACTTTCATGACGGCGTCCGCCGCTTCATCGGTGTCTGAAGCGACATCGTTGAAGTTATCGATCATAATAACGCCCAAAGCGATGGCTTGCTCTTTGGAATAATTCACGACATTGTCGTATTCTGTCACGTCCTTGAAAACGAAAAGACGTGGCTCGTTTAAATAACGGACTTCGTAATTACGTTCTTTAATGACAGCGCGAATGGCCTTGTCGCTTCTCGTTTTAAGAAGCTCTTTGAGTTCAGGGAAGGACTGGAAAATATCGGTATCGACCAAATCCAAGCCAATATCCTTGAAAAGGTTGTTACTCCAAAGAATAATGTTGTTATTGTCGATGGCCAACAAACCGATTTGGTTGAAATTGTAGGCTTGCTGAATGTCACTTCCGATTAAAGTGGCAACTTCGGCGTCATTGGTTTGCCTGCCTTTTTTCAAAAAGAGCAAGACAGCCCAAAAGAAACCGATATCCAAAATCAATATGACGGTCAAACCGAGAAAGATATATTCAACGATATGGGTGACAGAACGGATATCGAACCAGTTATAAATCCAAAAGAATCCCACTAAGCCGAAAATGACCAATTCGACAAGGGCAAGGATAAATGTGATAGTGCGAAATTTTTTCAATGATGCGTTCATATGAGTAATTATAATTTAACCCCTTATGGGTTAAAAGGACAATCAAAAGGCATTTCGTCTATTTTCGTTTCTTTTCCTTCGATAGAAACTAGATTTTTATGCCGCCAAATGACAATAAACGCCAAAGTTTTGGCTTAAAGCCAAACTAAGAGTACCACAAAAGAGGATTCTCGTAACGTGGAACGCTAAGCAAAACCGTTGTTGGCCTAGGTCTCTAGAAAGAATGTTTTGTCTTCTGACGGCCAACCGAGGAAAACCACTTAAGTTCGTTTCTCGTAACGATTTTTTTGAAAAGTGCCCCAAGAGAGCGTCGAATGAGGAAAAAGTAAAATTTTAAACGAAATAACGGGCTTTTCTTAAAGGAAAACTATCTCTGCTTTAAAATAATGATTGTTTGAGGAACGCCCTTTATGAACGGAATCGGTTTCAATAATGAAAAATACATCGAGATGCAGTCGGAGCAAATCCGGGAAAGAATCGCAGAATTCGGAGGAAAACTTTATCTAGAATTCGGCGGCAAACTCTTTGACGATTTTCATGCC
>OCTW011598634.1_pt1 | contig 26171 bp, 29 predicted proteins | sample 1539671 | NCBI WGS metagenome assembly OCTW01 (sample SAMN02144230, study PRJEB22623) | gut metagenome | biome: sheep rumen | host: Ovis aries | place: New Zealand | reverse complement strand
TAGATTCAGATAAACCACTTGAAGGTATAGGAGTGGCATATGGTGATGAGCATGAAGTAGATGTATGTTCTGATACGGCATCGTATCATTTGTTAGTTTCAGGTAGTAAATGTGTAGTTATATTACATAATCATCCATCTGTTCAAACATTATCACTTGAAGACGTCAAATTTTTCCTTCATTTTGAGTCCATAAGAATGATAGTTGTGGTTACTAATCAAGGCAACATACATTATCTTTGTAAGGATGACGAATATATTTATGAGAATGCAAAAGACTTATTTAATGAATGTGTAGAAGAGCTAGATGAAAATTCAACAGAAAAGGAAATCTACACAGCGGCATTGACATTTTTAGCACGAGCAAGCGAAGTTGGACTATACTATAGATAAGGAGACAAGCTATGAATGATTATACATTAAATGACATCAAATATAATCCACAGGAAGTGAGTCTATTTGTTAAGGATGATAATTACATGCCGGACAAAAAGGCTATTGAAAAAGAGTTTGAAAAAAACAGGGAATTGTTTAATAGATTTAAGAAAGAATGCAAGGATATATTGACGGCACAGTTATCGAAGCCAAAGGCTTAATGTGGGTCAATTCATTTGTTTTAAGAAGTTCTAAAACCCGTTACAAAAAGGCTATATTAGATATTAATCATAAGGGCTAATCCACATAAATATTATGTGGCTTAGCCCTTATTTCCGAGTTATTTCATATGTATCCTTCTCAATAGAAAGATTGTATTCCGTCTTCTCTTCACTCGGTGACTCCAGTATAAAAACTGTCTTGCCGGCTTTTTTTAATTCTGCGTGTACGAAATAATTCTCAACGCTATCAATATATATTATTTTTACATTACCATATGTGTCGTCTGCGAGGGAAACCTGATAGGTATCATTGGTAAAAGGATGAGATACCCCCACCAAATGCATTAATCTTATAAGACTGTTGCATCTTGAAATATGCACTCATAGGACACCTCCGTAGCAACATTATAAGACTGGAAACAACACAAGTCAAGAACAAATGTTCGCAAAATGTTCGGTGAAGTGTTCTATAAAATACCAGATTATTATATAAGTCCTAAGCTCCTGTATAAGTATGTCAGGTTTTGCTTTGAAAATGAAGAATAATTATGTTAGAATCATGTATGTAGTAACTAGTAGAGTGTTTTTTCGCAAACGCTCAATAGGTAGCATGAGAAAGGGGAGGGAACTATGAAAAAATTAAGAGTTCTTGTTGTTGTAGCGGCAATTGCTACATTGGCGATTGGTTTATTTGCCGGATGTTCATGTTCATCAGGTGGATCATCTAAGCAGGATTTCGGTTGGTACAAAGCAACTCTTCCGGAAGGTTTTACTGATTCTAAGGAGAGTGGCAAGGTAGGACAGAGATTTGGAAAAGGTGAAGGTAGTAACGAATTAATCATTAAAGTTTATAATAAGAATAAGACTTCTAGTGTTTCTGATGCGGCTAAGGCAAAAGCAGATGCTATTGCTAGAGATACAACAAAATACACTGACAAAGGACAGGTAAAACTTGGAAACTATACCTGGGAGCTAGTTGGATTTACATGGAATAGTAATACTCCAAGCATAAAGGCATTCGCTGATGTAGGTGATAAGAACTATGTTGAACTTGACTTCTTTATGATGGATGAGAATAGTGCAGATACTAAGTCATTCCTAGAATCATTTGAGTATGTTGGCGAAAAAGAGCAGAAGTAATTACTGATATTAATTTTTAGTGTGTTAAACTAGTGAAATAAACACTAAGCCCCACTTCATTTGAATTCATTAATTCATCTGAGGTGGGGCTTTTCATCCACAAACTGGAATTTGGCAACCTCTTACTAAAAGAAGCGCCCTACAAATCCTAACTTATCAGTCTGCGCATTAAGGAGATAAAATATGAATCTATATGATTTTGATGGAACTATATATCCTTCGAATTGTACTGTGGAGTTTTTTCTATACTGTACGAAGCGACATCCCAAACTTGTGTTTACTTTTCTTCCTAAGATGGTAAAGTGCTTTACACTTAATAGATTAGGGAAGATGCCTGCGTATCTTATGTATCGTAAATTTTTGGGATTTCTTGGGATGATTGATGATGTTGAAGAGCAGATTGAACGTTACTGGGACAAGAATGAAAAGAAAATCGCTTCCTGGTATCTGGCACAGAAAAAAGATGATGATTTAATAATAAGTGCATCACCGACCTGCATTATTAATCCTATAGCAAAACGACTTGGGGTTAAGTGCGTTGCGACTGAATACAATATTAAATACGGTGTTTTTATGAATAATTTTATGCATGCTAAGGAAAAGTCGCTCTACATTATGGAACATGGTTTTCCTGTTATTGATAATTTTTACTCTGACTCACTTTCTGATACCCCCATCGCTTTATGCGCCGAGAAAGCACATCTTGTATCGAATAGAGCAACTAAAGTATCAGATTGGCCAAAGCTTGACTTAAAGACAATGAAGAAAGTTAATAAAAAAATAGATACTGGATGGAATATTCATTTGAATGATTAGTGTTAACATGTCGCATTTTCATTTGAAATGTGTATATATAGGCGTAAGGAAAAACATAAAAGTAGTAATTGTTAACAGATTATAAATAAGATATACTACTATCAAGAGAAGAAAGGGGGAAACAATCATGAGAAAAGGCAGGTTGTTGATGGCAGGAATCAATTCGGAATCAAAGGTCTAATCGATGAACTGCTCTAGTGTTCTAGTATATATAAAAATGTAAATAAAAAAATTTTGAAAAAAATGTCGCACTTTTCATTTTTAATGTGTATATATAAGCGTAAGGTAAAAAACCACAACACAAAGTGGTAATTACAGGAAAGAAAATAATATTCCATTAATAAAGTAAAAGGAGGAAACAATTATGAGAAAAGAATTATTAAAGGGATTAACAGAGGAGCAAATTAAGAAGGTAGAAACTTGCAAGAGTTCAGAGGAAATCTTAGCACTTGCCAAGGCAGAAGGAGTACAGCTTAGTGATGAGCAGCTTGAGGCAGTTTCAGGCGGTGCATGCCAGGCACCTAATGACAATCCACTTGACAAGAGAGATGATGTGTTTGATCAAGATGAGAACAATATTCATAAATCTCCGGTTAAGAAGCCTGACATAATTGCTACAAATGGACCTACGCTTCTGTAATAATTACGATTAAAGTAGAAAGGGCTAACTCAAGTAAATAACTTGAGTTAGCCCTGATTTTTTCTGTATGTTAGTGAAGAGCCTGTTAATATATGTGCTATGTTACCAATGGGAAATATTCAAGTTATTAGTGAAAGATTTTTTTTTATGGGGTATAATTCTTATTATAAATGTTATATGGATTATATTAATCATGATAGGAGAAGTAGGTTCATGGGGAAAGTTAAAATCAAACCTGATACACAGGATAGATTATCATTTAATAAGATCCTTAATATTGTTATAGCATTTATTCTAATATTCTCACTTACGATTCCTATGTATGCGCGTGCTGCATATCCTAAGACTGAAGTCAAAGCATATTTTTATAACGAGGAACAGAGTGGGACGTTTGATTGTATATTCGTAGATGGGGTGCCGGTTCCTTATATTGATATAATGCAATACTTTGAAGCTGTATATAGTAGTGAATATAATTTAGAACCTGAAGGTGGTGATAGATATCGGTTTTATAATGACAGAGGTTATATGATATTTGATCCTGAACATGATACTATTGTTATTAATTCGTTAGATACATTTATATATAATGATTCTGTTTCAGCAGAATCGTCTATGAAGGATAAGAACGAAGAGGGAGACGATAGTACTGCGTATTTTGAGTTTGGGGGTAATAGATATCTTTCCGATGTGACTGAAGTTGAGTTGAATCTTCGCAAATACAACATTGATATAATAGAAGATGAGGAAAAAATATATCTTCCTCTGACTACATTTAATATATTATTTGGAGGTTCATATGATGTACCGGTGTATTCAGATGGTAAAATATCTATTACAGGTGGCGATAGTAAGCCACTGGTAGATTGTGCAATTAATCTTAACAAGTTGACGAGGGAGGAAAGTGAAGCAGAATACACATATAATAATCTGTGCTTTTTTATGGAATAGCCGTTCTTAGTGAAATGCTGTATGATGGAGGTCACACTTATCTAAAGGATCCAATCATTGATAATATTGATGCGGCGGCAGTAGAAAAATTTGATGAGGTTGGAGAGAATGAAAACGATCCAAGAACAATTCTTTTTAATAAATGGACTAGTATCAATAAACCGGCTAGAGATGCTCACAACAAAATCAAAGAGTATAATGATGGATACAAGTCTTATACCCCGATATTCGCTGAATATAATGGGAATGGTACGATTAAAGCCGCATACTTTGAATATGATGACACCGGAATATATGTTTTTTCAAGTTTTGAAGAGGATACCATTAAGAATATTAGGAAGGCACTTGATTTGGCCAAAGAACATGGTATGAAGAATTTCCTGTTAGACGAATCATATAATGAAGGTGGTAAAGCACCGGTAATGTGTTATATGTTGGGTATTATGACTAATCAAAAGTCATTATATTATAAGAGCGCATTTTCGGGAGATATACTTGAGAGTGCCTATAAATGCGACTATAACTTAGATGGTATCTTTGGTGATTCTAGGGAAGATGCAGGATATGATTTTAAGTATGGAATACTATGCTCAACGAACGCGTTCTCATGTGGTAGGATACTTTAACTTGCCCAATGCCTACAATGGTCAGTATTCTTCATATAAGACAATAGTCTATCAAGATGGGAATGATGTTGAGAAGGGTGCAACGCCAGATTACGATATAACAAAACTTGCTGCAGATGGCAGTGTTGATTATTCTGATTTCCATGATTTCGCACTGCTTGATAGTATATTAGATAGGCATTATGCATACAATTAAGATTGCTCATAAGGAGGTTATTATGGATGTAAATGTAACAAAAAACGGGACAGAACTTACTGTAGAGGTCGTAGGAAGGCTGGATTCACTTACCTCTGCTGACCTTGAGGCTGAGTTAGATGATGCTTACGAAGGAGTAGAACTTCTTATTATGGATTTGGGCAAGCTGGAATATATCTCAAGTAGTGGCCTTCGTGTACTGCTCGGAGCATCGCAGATAATGGACGAGCAGGGTAAAATGGTTGTTAGAAATGTTACTGAACCAATCAAAAAAGTAATAGATATGGTAGGCTTTGACAGCGTATTGAATATTGAATAGATGAATTATAATTAAGAAAGGAAAGATGATGTAACATGTTATGTTGACATCATTATGAAAAAAATGATTAGAAAACATAGAAGAACACTTATTATAATAGGTTTATTTTTTACTATAGCGGTAGCAATAACGAATTTTTTTATGAGCTATCAATTTAGTGACCCAAGACTCATAGTAGGTTTATTTGATGCAGGTGTTGATGCAATGGGGGCCGTGGTTTGTGCTGCATTGTACTACGGATACATGAGGCAGGAAGGTGTAGGCGTAGAATACTTTAGAGCAATGAATCTACTGGTGAGCTTTGGCTTTTTAGTCAATTTGTTCATTTATTATACATTGAATGAGCCTAAATATATATATATATGCTTTGCATTATGCCTCACAAGCAAATTTATTGATTTGTTTTTGATTTTATTTTTCTATTTATATCTCAGAAGTACTTTGATTTTTAAGGGTGCACTTGCCAAGGTCGCAGACAAGCTTATTCCTGTATTGGCTGTAATTGAAGGCTTAGTACTCTTGTCTAATATTTTCTATCCTGTTACATTCTGGATTAATGAAAATGGTATGTATGAATATGTAGATAATTTTTCCTGGGTAGAGGATGTATTCTTGGTGGTTGCATCTGTTATTACCATAATACTGATTATTAGATGTGATAGTCCTCGTGGGCAGAAAGTCGCAGCCTCACTTTTTGTGATTCTGCCTCTTATAGAATATGTGGCAGTCTTAGGAACATTTGGTAATGCCGGTCAGTATGGTATGGTTTTGCAGGCGCTTATTATTATGTATTGTGTAATATTCAATGACAAGAGTAACAAGCTTGCGCAAACAGAATCAGAGCTTAATCTGGCTACGGATATTCAGGCGAGTATGTTACCTTCGATTTTTCCGGCATTTCCTTCAAGAAAAGAGTTCGACCTTCATGCAACTATGGATCCTGCCAAAGAGGTAGGTGGAGATTTCTATGATTTCTTCATGATTGATGATGATCATCTTGGTATGGTAATAGCCGATGTGTCAGGTAAGGGAGTGCCGGCGGCGCTATTTATGATGTCTTCCATGATTATGATATCAGACCACGCTCGGATGGGTGGTAATCCTGCTGAAGTCTTAGCAAGGGTAAATACCCAGATTATGCTTACTAATAAGACTAAGATGTTCGTTACAGTATGGCTTGCTGTATGCGAGATTAGTACAGGTAAGCTTACATGGGCTAATGCAGGGCATGAGTATCCTATGATTAATGTAAACGGACAGTATGAACTAATAAAAGACAAGCATGGAATTGCTCTTGGGGTTACTAAGAAGGCAAAATACCAGAATAACGAGATAACGCTTAAAAAAGGTGATAGTGTCTTCGTATATACCGACGGTGTAGCTGAAGCAACAAGTGTAAAGAAAGAATTATTTGATACAGATAGAACTTTAGATGTACTTAATTCAATGTCGGATGGAATTTCACAAGAGGAAGTGCTTAAAGGTGTTAGAAAAGCTGTTGATATATTTGTGGATAAAGCGCCACAGTTTGATGATATAACAATGGTAGGATTCAAATACTATGGCCCGGAGGGCAAAGAATGAAAGAACTTGAGATAGATGCGTTAAAAGAGAATCTTCCCAAAGTACTCGCATTTGTTGACGAGGAGTTAGAGTCGGTAGAATGTCCTATGCTTACGCAGACAACTATCGATATTGCAGTAGAAGAATTATTTGTAAACATTGCAAGCTATGCTTATGAGTCCGGTGTAGGAAATGCTGTTATACAGATTGAAATATTAAGGGAACCACTATCTGCAGTAATTACTTTTATTGACAGCGGTAAGGAGTATAACCCACTTGCAAAAGAAGACCCTGATATCACATTGTCTCTTCATGAACGTAAAGAGGGAGGGCTTGGAATATACATGGTGAAACAGTCCATGGATGATGTCGCCTATGAATATAAGGATGGGAAAAATATTCTCACTATCCGAAAAATATTGGATTGAGTTGGAGCACTTTATTGCAGAGCGTAAAGCGGGACGCGGGGATGTGCCAAGGACCCCAAAATAAAAAATAAAAAAGTACTTACACAAAAAAATTATTTGTGCTATAGTAACAAATGTAAAAACTAAAAACGTAGTGAGGAATCAGACGATTGATTTGTAGCGAGGTGAAAATTCTTATACAAATCAATCGTTTTTTTGTGCTAATGCACATCTCACATAACTAAGGAGGAAATTAAAATGCCGAAAACAAGATTAGAAAATGTATTTTTTACCATAATAATGGCAACTTTTATGGTATATGGAATGGTTGTATACAATGTGGCTATAGCAACAGGAAATGTTGATGGAAGTACATTTATAGAAGCTCTTAAGGAACTGCCCATAATGGTTCCAATAGCATTTATATTAGAATTCTTTATCATAGGAAATGTTGCTAAGAAGCTGGCACTTAAGGTTATGTCGCCTGCAAAATATCCGGAGCTTTTCAAGTATGTAATGTCTATATGTATATGTATTATTATGTGCCCGATAATGAGTTTTATTGCAACAATTCTGTTTAACGAGCTAACACTTGGGACTTGGATTAAAGCCTGGGCTATGAATCTTCCTATGGCTTTACTGTATCAGCTTTGCTACTGCGGACCTGTTGTAAGAGCTTTATTCGGAAGGATTATTGCTATAAGAGACAGTATAAGAGAGAAGAAGTTAAGTACAAATGTTTGAAAAATGTTCGATAATTGTTTGATTTTACATAGAACTTCTGCCTTGTTATAATATGTTATATAAAGAAACTGATTGGTAACGAGGATTGATAATACAATGCTTATAGACAATGTAGCATAAGGGGGGTGATTGTTAATGAATTTAACAAAGGAACAACAAGAAATCTTAGAAGGCAAAAAAGGAGAAGTTGAAAGGAAACTGATGGAGACTCTTGTTCGCTATGGCGAGCTGTTCGGCGCAGATTCTATGGTGCCCATTACCGGAGATTATAACCATCTTGTAACTTCCTTCGGACTCAAGGCGCTTACTGCGGTATATGATTTGTTGCAGCAAATCATTGACGACAAGGAAAGCTCGAAGCAGAAGTTTACTGTAGACCCAAGACCGTTAGATCCTAATGTTCCTACAACATTTCTACAAAGAATCGTATTTAATCACTTCATGTATTCTGAGCAGGAGGATTACGAGAAGCAGCTTAAAGAGCTTGGCTTAAAGAACGACAACGCATTTACCTGTACCTGCTATATGGACGAAGTGGGAAATGTGCCAAGTAAAGGAGACATCCTATCATGGTCTGAGTCTTCCGCAGTAGTTTATGCCAATTCTGTTCTTGGAGCAAGATGTAACAGGAATTCCGGAATCATCGATATTATGGGTTCCCTTCTTGGGCTTGTTCCACATTTTGGTTTACTTACTGATGATGGAAGAAAAGCATCATGGATTGTTGAGATTAAGACAACGAAAAAGCCGGAGGCACAGCTTCTTGGTTCAGCCATAGGAATGAAGGTTATGGAAGATGTACCTTATGTGGTTGGACTTGACAAGTGGCTTGGTAATGAGCTTAATGACAAAACAAAGGATTATCTTAAGGACTTTGGAGCGGCAACAGCTTCAAACGGTGCTGTCGGTCTATATCATATAGACAACTTAACGCCGGAAGCGGTTGAATCGGGACGGGATTTGATTCTGCCGGATGCTAAGACCTATGTTATTGATGATGCAGAGCTTGAGCGCGTATATAATGATTATCCTGTTATCTGGAAGAATAAAGACGCTAAGCCTAAGCTATGCTTTATCGGTTGTCCTCACCTTTCTTATGAACAGCTTATGGGATGGACGAAGAGGATTCATACTGCCCTTAAGAAGAATGGCAGGAAGAAAGTAGTTATTCCAACTGTACTTACTGCGGCGCCTGATGTAATAGAGCGTTTCGAGAAGACTAAAGGTGCATCTGTTCTTAAAATGCATGGAGTGGTACTTTCTTATATCTGTCCGCTTATGTATATGAATAATCCCTTAAGCACCAAGATGCCGGTAATAACTTCAAGCAATAAGCTAAGAACGTATACCAGCGCCCGTTATTACACGGATAAGGAGATATTAAGTCAGATTACAGGAGGGCAAATATGATGAAAGAATTCAAAGGTAGAGTTGTATCAGGTGGTACCATCGAAGCCGAAGCGGTTGTCTCTCATCAGGGATTGAATACGCTTGCCTCCTTTCAGAAGGCACTTCAGTTCGGCGATAAGAAAGCCACTTGCGGCGACCAGAACAATAAAGACTTATATAATAAACCAATGGCAGGAAAGGCACTTTGCCTGCCACAGACAATAGGTTCAACAACGGGAGGTCTTGTACTGTATTGTGCATGTGAAATGGGAAGACAGCCTGCGTGTATGCTTTTCTCAGAGCCCATAGATTCCCTTGCGGCAGCAGGCGCCATATTGCAGGATGTGTGGCTTGAGGGCGAATCAATGCCGGTAATAGACTGCTTAGGAGAAGAGTTCCTTGACTATGTTAAGGACGGTATGATGATATCCGTAAAAAATGACGGAGTAGTGCAGGTTGGGTAGTGCAAGTAAAAACTTCTGAAAAGTGCATAGTAAATTCCCTGAAAAGTGCAAAGTGACGTGGTATTATAAACTTATATTTGGAGGGATGTATCAAACTGCTCACTGGAGTGAGCAGTTTTTTAGTGCCTAGGAACAGGCAGAGGGCAAACGTGGAGAATAATTGTTCGATTTTGTGTACTGATAATGGGACATATTGGGGGCTATACTTATGATGTAAGAATTCGTAAATATTAGTGGATAATATAGAAAAAAAGGAATAGGGGGGTTATATGTATTACTTGGATAAGGATAATGATGATATTAGATATATAATCAAGTTTTTTCAGCACGAAGAATATGCTAAGACATTTGTGGAAGAGCGTTGCTTTTACACAAATCCTGTAGGATACTATTGTAATGTTGAAGGTGGGCGTGGGGATGCTTTGGAAGCTTCAATAATTGGAAGACCACTTGAACGAGTATATGAGAATATTTCAATTGTGGATATTAAGTATGGTAATGGAACACCAATATTCTGTTGTTATATGGTTGTTGAGAATGAAGTTTTAAATAATCGGATATTTAATATTGATAAAAGGTGTGTTAGAGATTTTATGGATAAAAAGGGAGGTGTGGCAGTAGTAATCAGGTATGAAGAATTTCATAAGGCTTTATGGTCTTGCCCTGAGATTGTAAAGTATGGACGAGTGAATTACTATGAGGAATTATCGATTGACGATACTGTAAAGCTCTCAAAGTTTCCGTTAGTCGCTATTTTTAATAAAAATATTCAATATTCATACCAAAAAGAATATCGAATAGCATTTGATGGAATAGTTGAAGGAGAGTCAAAAGAGGATGAAGAAAGAATTAGACTAGAATACGAAGATTGTAGTAGAAAATATTATTATACTGACAAGATAGATATAATTGGTGCGTATAGAGGAGGTAGTTTTGTTGAGGATGAAAATGGATTGTATATGTTAGAAATGTGATTGTATAAAAGAAACGAAGGTGTGACAATAATAATTATGTACTGAGGATTGATCAACATGTAGGTTTTACATATTATTTGAGCCTTGATATAATAATAGTATTAATTGGAAGTTTGGTGACAAGGTGACAGGGACTATGTTATATGAACATCATTTGGAACAGATGACATGTCTCAGTGTCATATGTAGCTGAGAAAGGAATGAATGTCGCATCTAATCCGATATCAATAGCGTATAACGTAGACGGATGTATTTCATATATATGTGCAAATTGTATGTTTGAATTTGTAAAAGCTCCAAGATGTCCAGAATGCGGACAACTAATACAATACTAGAATATAATAAATGTAGTTGGTGATATATGATTACCATAAACAAAGAAGAGTAAAAGGAGGAATAAATGTATCAATTAACGAGGGATGACATAAAAGAAAACATAGCAATTATTAAGATTAATAGGTCATATAAGGAAGGTATGTCAGCTATAGAGCTTTACGATGTCACAAGAGGTACGTGGAAGCGAAAAATAGAAAGTGTTAGTAAAGCGGATTATGTATTGGCCGTTGCTTTTGGAGAGGTAAAAGAAGTATATAAGGTAAATGGATGGATGCATTCTTCTAAACTTAATAGAGAAACAATACCATATAATGAAGAACTTGAAGGGGATAGAATAGGCTTTTCAGGTGAGGTGGCTGCTGATGAAATTAGAAATAGATATATAGGGACTTCAGTAGCAGGATTGTATAAAAGAGGTGAAGCAGATCCTGTAAAGGTAATTCTCAATAAAACAACGGTCAATGGTATTGTTTCACAGCATGATATTAACAAAGCAATTGCTCCAGCGTCACTCGAGCATAAAAATGATAAGATAATTGTTATTTGCCCTAATTGTGAATATTCTTTCATAAAATCTTTAAGATGTCCTGAGTGTGGACAACTAATTTTATATTGATTGTTATAGGAGTTGTGTAATGAAAAAAGAAGAATTAATAAAAAAAATCTCAAACATATCTGAATTAAATCCAGATGAGTATGATGGTAGTTATGAATTGATGCGTGAGATAGTAGCGTCTTATTCTCGAATAAACGATTATTCAAAATGTGATTATAGAGATCTAAATGCTATATATATTATGGCGATTGGAACATGGAAAATTAATATTCAAAAAAAGAAAGAGTATGTAAAGGATAGTCATTTATCTAGTGATGAAAAAAATCGCATAAATGCTGTAATAGATAAAATATGGGATGATGCTTGCTATGGTAAGTATAAACACAAAGGAAAGGATAAACCAATTGTAGGTATGTTTGGGACAGGTTTCTATTCTTTTTATAACAAGACAACTGATGAGTGCGTTCAGAAATTTATAAAGATGATTGTTGAGATTGCTAATATAACCGATGATGTCGAAATATATAGACGAGCTCAGCTTGTATTGACAGATAGTTTTAAAGGAATGAAAGCTGCATCAGCATCTGTTGTACTGCATTGTTTAAAACCGTTTTCATTTCCTATATTAAATAGAAATCAAGAAAAAGGTAATATTTATAGTTTTCTGGGGATTAGTCTTAGTCGACCGAGTGATATTGATACTTATATTGATAATTGCAGACTAATAAAAGAATACAGAGATCAAAACTTTAGTTTTAAGAATTATAGAGTGTTTGATTTGGAAAGCTACAATTTAGACTTTGACATCTCGACGGATGATTTTTGGCCGTCGTATGAGGAGTATCCCGTTAATATTTCAAAAGATGACTGGTTAAGGTTTCTGAAAGAAGTAGAGTATCCATCTCATAAAGGTTGTATGAGAGTTCTTATGTGTTATAAAGATATTGGAGGTGTTGCATCTCCAAAGAAAATGTCAGAGATATATAAGGGAAATCCGATAGTTTATACAAGTAGTATAAGTAATACAAGTCGAAGAGCACTGAAATACTTTGATATGCGTCCTTGTGAAGATAATAAAAATGAGGGAAAGACCTGGATGTTTCCAATTGCTTTTCAAGGTCGGGAAGAGGAATATTATGTATATAGGATGAGACCTGAGCTAATGAATGCATTAGAAGAAATAAATATTACAGATATAGAACTAGAATACAAATTAGATGCGAGTATGTATGATTGGGCTAATGAAAAAAATATAGTATTATATGGACCTCCTGGTACAGGAAAAACTTATAATAGCGTGAATTATGCTGTTGCTATTTGTGAGGGCAAATCATATGAAGATGTTGTTGCAGAAGATTATGAGGATATTTTAAAGAGATTCAAAGAACTCCAAGATAAAGGTAGGATAGCTTTCACTACATTTCATCAGTCATATGGGTATGAGGAATTTATAGAAGGAATAAAGCCTTTAGTAGATGAAAATGGTAATATAACATATAAGATAGTTGATGGTATTTTTAAAAGATTTTGTGATGAAGCAATGCTTTGTGATAAGGAGGATTTGTCAAAACCGTATGTATTCATTATCGACGAGATTAATAGAGGAAATATATCAAAAATATTTGGTGAGTTAATAACATTAATTGAAAATACAAAGCGAAAGAACGGTACAGAGGAAATGTCAGCAAGTCTTCCATATTCGCATACAGAGTTCTCTGTTCCTCAAAATGTATATTTGTTAGGAACGATGAATACTGCAGATCGCTCAATAGCGTTGATGGATACAGCTCTGAGAAGACGGTTTTCTTTTGTAGAAATGATGCCAGATAGTAGTACGTTAGATAAACTTGGTATAACATTTGTAGTGGATGGGGATAATAAGCTTAATGTTTCAAAAATGCTAGATGTTATTAATAAGCGAATTGAATATTTATATGATAGAGAGCACACAATAGGACATGCTTTTTTTATGAGATTAAAAGATAATCCATCACTGGATACACTTTCGACGATTTTTAAGAAAAGTATAATTCCTCTTTTACAGGAATATTTTTATGAGGATTATGCCAAAATTCAATATGTTTTAGGTGATAATAATAAAGAAGATTCTTTGAAGTTTATATTAGATGAGCCATTAGATGTGAAGGATGTATTTAACGGTATGCCAGATATAGATTTTCCAGATAAAAGATATAGAATTCAAGAAAAAGCTTTTGATAATATTATGAGCTATAAAAACATAGGAAAAGGGATATAGTTTTATAGAAATATGAGGTATTTAATTATTTATGGTTGAAGATATACAAGTGAGGGAATATGAAACTATTACGTGTGCGGATGATGATAGAATAGAATATGGAGATCATCGACTCCCCAAGAAATACTTTGATGATTTGATACATTTTGTAAAAGAATATGTTTCTAAAGATGATTCATCTGATGTATTAGAGTTTGTGAAAATTGGTTATAAGAGACATACTGGTGATGTTATATCGTTCAAGAATTACGTTGGAATGATACAGACATCAAGTGGATTTCAGATAGAAATACTACCTAAGATTGAATTTGTCAAGGGACAGAACAGTATAAATGAAACGAAGCGGATTTTTCTAAAAATGATAAGGACCATGCGTGACTTTGAGGGGAAATCCTTTAAGGATGCTTATCTAAAAGCAGATAGAATGAATTTGTATGATATATTTATAAATATGTATCTACAAGAAGTCAGACGCATTGTGAAGAGTGGAATAAAATCGGGATATATTCGTCGTGAAGAGAATGCTAATTATTATAAGGGAAAACTATTAGTTAATGAACATATTTGTAACAATATAACGCATAAGGAGAGATTTTATATATCATATGATGAGTTTCATCCTAATAGACCAGAGAATAGATTAATCAAATCAACACTGATTAAATTACGAAATATGACTAAGAACACAGATAATACAAAAGAGATTTTTAGACTTCTTTCTTTTTTTGGAATGGTTAAGCCCTCGATAAACTATCAAAAGGATTTCGCGAGAGTTGTGATAAATAGAAATATTAAAAACTATCAACTTGCTATGCAATGGTCTAAGGTGTTTTTATTGAATAAAAGCTTTACAACGTTTTCGGGGGAGGAGAATTCTAAAACAATACTTTTCCCTATGGAGACGGTATACGAAAGTTATGTTGCACGAGAGCTGAAAAAAGTCATGAGTCCTCTTGGTTGGAATATAACAACGCAAGATAAAAGATATTATTTGTTTGAATTACCACGTAAGCGTTTTGCATTAAAGCCAGATATTGTTCTTTTTAGAGGTGATCGTTGTGTAGTGTTAGATACAAAGTGGAAAGCATTAGTGGATAATCCGGCATCTAACTACGGTATTTCTCAAAGTGATATGTATCAAATGTTTGCATATTCGAAAAAATATAAGACTTCGGAGATATGGCTTTTGTATCCCATGTCAAAAGATTTTGTGGATCATGATGATATTTGGTATATAAGTGATGAAAATACCGATACTTCAATGAATGTTAGAGTATTTTTTATTGATCTTTCGAGCAAAGAATGTTTTGAAGAACTTGGACGTTTAATAGATACACAGTCGATACTACACGATGGCATGATTAGTTAGATTTGTAAGGGGATATAAAGGCTTTATTCGTTCATTCATTTTTTGCATTACTGTTTTTGGAAAAGGCGAAAAAGTAACGCTATGGAACATATCAATTATAAAGGCGTTTTTTTATCTGCAACAAAAGATTAAAGACATTTTACCTGTCATGTACTATGTGTTTTGAAATTTAAAGCTGTGGTTTATGTGTGTGTACGCGTATGGAAGTTGCACTAATGGGTATACATTAAGGAGGCAAAGAATCAATGTCTAAAGGCATTATTGATATTCTATTAGATAGTATCTTTGACGAACAATGGACTGGAAGATATGGAGAAAGACTTACACATAGAGAACTTAGATTAGTTCAGTTATTTGGCAGAAAAGGCAAAGTAATTAGGAATCTGTACTTGCCAAAGGATAATGGAGAGACATCAGAGATAGATTTAGTATTTATAACACAGAAGGGAATATTTGTATTTGAAAGTAAGAATTATTCTGGATGGGTATTTGGCGATGAAAATGGGAAAAACTGGACAGCGATGCTTCCCAACAAACAGAAGAATTATTTCTATAATCCGATAAAGCAGAACAATACACATTTAAAATGGATGAGATATTTCGTGGGAGATAATGTCCCGCTGTTTTCTATTATAGTATTTTCAAATAGATGTGAATTGAAAAAGGTTACTGTAGAATCTAAAGATGTAAAAGTCATTAAGCGTGATTGGGTCTATTCAACCGTTAGAGACATATGGGATGCAAATGAGGATGCATTGACTGATGACAAAGTAGAAGAATTATATACATCGTTAAAAGAGTTGTCTAATGTCGACAATGAAACTAAAGAAAAACATATAGAGGATATAAATAAGCGACTAGATGTAAATGAAATTTTGGATAAGAAGATTTGTCCGAGGTGTGGAAGTGAGTTGGTTCTTAGGACAGCCAAGAGAGGAGCATATGCAGGAGAACAGTTCTATGGCTGTAGTTCATTTCCAAAGTGTAGGTATATGCAATTTTGAATTTTCGTAATTATCATGCTGCCATATAGGATGTCACGCTTCACTATTAAAGAATTTATTAAGGAAACAAGATGACAGAGATTAACGTATCGAAATCACTAAACCAATTGAATATAGACAATGAGTATTATAACGAAAATGTAACTGAATTCATAACAGGTACGGAGTTTGCAGATATATCTAATCTTCGTAATATATTTCTCAGTAAGATAATGGGCGTACGCATCTATCTTACATGTAGAACGTAGTGAGCTTCCGCGTGTTTTTCGGCTTGCTTATAATGCGCTAAAAGATAACGGAGTAATGTATACTTCTTTTAAGTATGGCAGTGATGAAGTTGTAAGGAGATGCAGCATATGTTAGGAGCAATAGTTGGTGATATTGTAGGCTCTGTCTACGAATGGAACAATATAAAAAGAAAAGATTTCCCACTGTTTAGGGATGACTGTTTTTTTACAGATGATACTGTTATGACCTGCGCCGTTGCAGAGGCGGTTATGAATGGCGGTGAGAAGGATGACTTTATTGATGCAATGAAGAAATACGGTCGTATGTATCCTGATGCCGGGTATGGCGGTAGATTTGGTACTTGGGTGATGTCTGACGATCGCAGGCCTTATAATAGTTATGGCAACGGCTCTGCCATGCGTGTATCACCTTGTGCATGGGTGATGGATTGTGGATTCTGTGCCAGAACGGGGCTGTGGCCGACAAATGGCAGAGAATGTGCGAAGCTGTCAGCGGAGGTGACACATAACCATCCGGAGGGTATCAAAGGCGCTATGGCAACTGCCGATGCCATCTTCATGTGTCGATATTATTTTGGCGGTTACTATGGAGACTATGAACAGCCCATTAATGACAATCCTGCTGAATGTAAGAGGAGGATTAAGGAACATATTGAGAAAGTGTATGGTTATGACCTGTCTATGACACTGGATGATATTCGACCCGGATATCAGTTTGATGTGACTTGTCAGGGTACTGTTCCTCAGGCTATTATCGCTTTTTTGGAAAGCACTGATTTTGAAGATGCTATCAGAAATGCTATTTCTCTTGGAGGAGACAGTGATACTCTTGCCGCAATTACAGGAAGTATAGCGGAAGCTGCATATGGCATTCCGGATTGGATTAAGGACAAGGCATATTCCTACCTTGACGAGCCGCTTAAAGATGTTTTGAGAAGGTGGAAGAAGGCTATCTAGGACTGGGACAGTTACTTCGTAGAAAAGCAAAGTAATTATACTAATTACATAAGGCCGCACATTGAAATTCTGACACATATGCATAAATTGCATATAGATATTGAAAAATATATGCAAATATTGCATAATATAATCAGGGAGGATGTGCAAATGTATGATATAAAATCATTAAGAATACAAAAAAAACTAACACAAAAAGAGGTTGCAGATAGGATAGGTATGTCTCTTAGATCTTATGTGTCTTATGAAAATGATGAGAGTAAGAAAGGCACTCCCAAGTATAGATTGATTATCAAAGAATTAGAAGATATGAATCGAATTGACGAGGAGCATGGCATATTGTCTCAAGATGAAATAAAGCAGATATGTAGTTCTGTTTTTAGAAATTATAACGTGGAATTTTGCTATTTGTTTGGTTCTTATGCAAAAGGAAAAGCTACAGAAACTAGTGATATAGATCTTTTAGTATCAGATAGTATAACCGGATTAAAGTTCTATGAATTAGTAGAGAAATTGCGGGAATCTTTACATAAGAAGGTTGATTTGTTAGATTTCAAGCAATTTATGAATAATAAAGTGCTTGCCAGTGAAGTATTAAAAGAAGGAATAAAAATATATGGATAATATTAAGAATGATGATTATTATGCATATAACATCAGAGATGATGTAAGGTTTATTGTTAAAAATATGAAAGACGTTGACATAGAGGAACTTAGTAAGAATGAAGTGTTATTAGATTCTATGATGTTTCGTCTTATACAGATATCGGAAAATGCCAAGATGTTAAGCGATAATTATAAAGAAAAGCATAATATTATTCCGTGGACTGCCATATATGGCCTTAGGAATAGGATTGTTCACGATTATGGAAACGTTGACTTAGATATTATATATAAGACCTTAAAAGATGATATACCGGAGTTGTTGGAATATTTGAAGGTGGAGAGATAACAAATGTATTTTTTAATCTTCACAGTAATAATAATTCTTTTTTTCATTATTGTTATCGTTGTAGTTAGAATAGATGATAGAAGATTTATTGAATCGCAGCAGAAGCAAGCGGGCAGAAGAGGGGAGATATTTGCAAGACAAGTAATTCAAGAAATCTTAAGAGATGATGACATTTTGTTAAACAATGTGAAGTTGTATGCTGATAACAAGCAGGCGGAAGCGGATAATATTATAATTAACTCAAGAGGAATATTTATTTTTGAAGTTAAGAATCTCAGAGGTACATTGCTGGGTGACGAAGATACATATGACTGGCTGCAGATAAAGGATGCAGGGTACGGGAACGCATATCAGAAGGCGGTTAAGAATCCTATAAAGCAGGTGAAGCGTCAGATATATATTTTATCAAAACTGTTAAAGGATAATGGTACAAATATCTGGATAGAAGGGTATGTGTTTTTCGTACAGGGGAATAGTCCTGTTCATAGCGATTATGTTGTTGATACACAGGGGGATATTGACAGGATTATTCATGATGGGAACAACCAGAATATTTCAGAGATAGCAATCAATAATATCCGGGAGATTCTTTGTGGATAGAATATAAGGAGGCATAACTATGGTAAAACACATCCTTTACATGTTCAGGTTGCCAACGAGAAGGTAAGACCATTTACTTCAAGTAGGGTTTGTATGGATTATGAAATGAAGTAGGAGTGAAACAAGATGCAAAATAACAAAAAATCTAATGTAAAGGCGCTATTTCCCATAGTTGTTTTCCTTGTTTTATATTTGGGAAATGGCATTTATTTTGAGTACATCAATCCTCTTGAAGGGCAGATGGGATTTTATGTAGTCTCTGTTGTATTATCATTTAGTATAGCTCTAATCTGTGCATTCGTTCAGAATAGAAAACTAAGTTTTAATGAGAAGATTCATCTGTGTGCAGTTGGCATTGGCGATGACAATATAGTAACAATGCTTTTTATATTCATATTGGCCGGAGCATTTAGTGGAATAGCTTCTGCCGCAGGTGGCGCAACAAGTGCAGCTAATATGCTTCTTAGTGTTATTCCATCTGGCTTTGAACTACCCGGTCTATATCTTATAGCATGTCTGATATCTATGGCAATGGGAACAAGTGTCGGTTCAATTACTGTGCTTACACCTATTGCAGTTGCGGTTGCGGCTAACGGGGTGTCACTTCCTTTCTGCGTTGGTGCAGTAGTGGGCGGTTCTATGTTCGGTGATAATCTGTCATTTATATCAGATACTACAATTGCAGCTACTAAGACTCAAGGTGTCGCAATGAAAGATAAATTCAGAACCAACATAATGCTTGCTTTGCCGGCTGCAATAATCACATTTGTGATTCTTCTTATACATTCATTTCTGAATAGAAGCGAGTTGGTGGGAGATTTTGATTTTAATATATTAGAGGCGGTGCCATATTTTTTGGTGCTGATTCTTTCTGTTATAGGAATCAACGTATTTGCAGTACTGACGGTAGGAATTATAAGCTTTTTCGTGGTGGGACTGATAACAGGTTCGCTTGTCTATTCCTCGGCTCTTTCTTCTATGGGAGAGGGCATTTCGGGAATGTTCGAGACTATGATTGTTACAATACTCGTAGCGTCTATTACAGCGCTAATTAAGAATAACGGTGGATTCGAGGTTATACTACAGCTGATTCGTAAAAAAGCTAATACAAAAAGGGGTGCGATGTTCGGCATTACAGCATTAACAGCATTTTTGGACGTTGCAACAGCCAATAACACTGTGGCAATCGTTGTAGCAGCGCCTATCGCCAAGGAAATCGGTGATGAGTATGAAATCGAGCCTAGAAAGGTAGCTTCTTTACTTGATATAAGTTCATGTATTGTGCAGGGCATTATCCCTTACGGCGCACAGCTTCTGGTGGCATCAAGTATAGCAAGAATGCCTAGTCTTTCTTTCGTACCGTTTTTGATATATCCATTTATTCTAGCAGTAGTTGTTATTCTGTCTATTACCTTTGAGAAAAATTGACATTCATTATTATGGAGTCCGGATTAATTATTTTTTATATACATAAGTTACATTAGTATTCGGATCATATACAGATAATTCATTACCTTTAATACTACCTAAAAGTGAACCGCCGTTATCGCTCTTTAGAGTAATAGTACCTGAGCCAAAATCCATCCTAAAGTATCCTAGATCTTCCGAGTTATAATTCTTCAAGCTGTATTCTCCCGACTCGTAGAATGTATAATAGATATTATTAGTGTCGATTTGTTCCGCATATTTATATGTAGTTCCTTCCCATCGACCACTCAGTCTCCAGTCACCAAGAAGGTCTACCGGTTCGTTGCTTGCAGGCTGTTGCGCCGGAGCAGTAGACTGTCCACTAGGTTGTTGTTGCTGTGTACTTGTCTGTTGTTGAGCAGTTGCATTATTAGTAGCACTTGACTTCTCAGCCTCTGTACCCTTTTTGGCAAATATCATTTGCATAGGCTTCCCTTTATAGTCCCAATACAGGGTGAATCTGTTGCCGTCAAGAACTGCTGTGTGACCTTTTGATACACCGCCACTGTCGGGGACGAATATTGTAATTAAGTCTCCGTCCTTTTCCCATTTATATTCTTCTGTCTCTCCATCCATAATAAATGTAAGTTTGCCGCTGTCACTAATTATAATAGACATTGCAGAACCTATTTCGTTAGCGGATACGCTCTTGTCATCAAGTTTTCCTTCCACAAGATTCCATGTTCCTTTCATAAGAGCTATATCTTCTTCGCTTACTTTATTATCATTGCCGGAGAATAGTAGGCTAAACGGATTAGTACATCCGGTAAATCCAACCAATGAGAATGCGATAACAGCACACATCATAGTAATTGTTATAACTTTTTTATATGAATTCATGACATTTTCCTCCCATTAATCTTATTTAAGCTCATTCTACAATAATTATTAAAGATTTCATATAGAGTGACTTGATTTGTCAATGACATTTTTTGGCACGTCAATCAAAAGTATGTTATATTATATATATGAAGTTTGCAGACAGATTCAATGAATTAATGACACAACTTAATACTAATCCCACTGGGCTGTCTAAGTACTGTGATATTGATCGTACCTCCTTAAGCAGGTTCAAGTCAGGAGCGCGCACTCCTAAGAGTAGTGGCAAAGCTTCGTCTAAGCTTGCTAAGGGCATTTACGTCTACGCAGATAAGCAGGGTTTGCTACCTGTTTTGTGTGATACTATTGGTTGCGAGCATAATGCATCTTATAATGAGATTAAACAAAGCATTTACGAGTATTTATTCGATGATATATCTACAGATGATAGTATTGATGATATTAATGCATTATATCCCCATTTCGCAAGAAGCCTTGATTATATTATGAGATTAATACCAATATCTAATGTGGAGTTGTCTAATATTCTTCATATAGATGCATCTTTGATAAGCAGATATAGAAGCGGTAAGAGACTGCCTTCTAATAAAGGCTCTTCGAATATTGCAAGTCTTCTGGTGGATTCTTTATATGACTTAGTTGTAAAAGGTGACTATACACAGACAGTTGCCGAACATATGGGAATTGACACCGGCGATTTTAATGTTAGTTCCTTTGGAGATTGGCTACTTCTTGACGAAAGCGCAAATGCTGATGTTGAATTTATAAGAGATCTTCTTATGAGATACGATTCATACGATAAACAATCGGGCGTTATTCTTCCTTCATACGAGGAGCTGTTTGGTAATGAGAAGATAGATGATGGTCCAAGTATATATTATGGAGTGAAAGGGTTACAGGAGGCTGTTATTCGTTTTCTAAGACGCGCTGTGGAAGCAGATGACAAGAGGACACTTCTACTGTATTCTGACCATGATATGTCATGGATTACAGATGATAAATCTTTCCGGGTAAAATGGGCAGTTCTGATGAACGAATGTGTCAGAAAGGGTATTAGAATTAAGATAATACATAATATTAACAGAAGCCATGATGAGATGAAAAAAGCTATTATGAGCTGGCTTCCTCTATATCTGTCGGGGATGGTTGAAGCGTTTTGCTTTAAGAAGCAGGCGATTCTTAGATTCGCTCATACGCTGTTTTTGTGTCCTGATTATGATGCTATATCCGCATTTACTGCAAGGGGTATTGATGAGAGCGAATTGATGTTTAATTATTATACAGATGCGAGGAGTCTTAACAGCCTGAAAGCCTCATACCATAAGATGATGACAGACTCTATATCAATTGTGCAATCATATACATCCTACGACTTTACAGAAGAAGACGCAGTAATACTTGATGGTAATCCATTTACCAATATTACAATATACATTTACAGTGACCACGTATTCTTCTATTCGAAGAGGAATCCCGGGCTGATATTCAGATTTTCGCATCCTTTGCTTTGCAAAGCATTTAAGGAGTTTGCGCTGTTATTCTAAATAAGATTGTTGCCGGCACAGAGGGTATAGATTTTTTTTAAACATGATAGATAAGAGAGTGAAGAATGGTTAGTAGTAAGAGAATTTATAAAAAAATAATAGTCTGTGTGATTATCACACTTATTCTTGCCTTTGCAGTTGGTATATATAGTTATGCCAGTAAAGGAGAAGAGATTACAAGCAGGCAGCAACTTAACAATCCTGATATTACAATAGGAACAGGTGACGGAAGCGCTGCTGTCAATGTGATAAAAAGGGAGCTTCCTGATGCTAATATTGCATACTTTGAGGCTGTTCAGGGATATCAGACTGTCGCACAGGGTAAGATTGATGCATATATATTCGAGAGAATTCCGATGGAAAAAGCAATAGATCATGGGCTTGAAGGTGTGAAGCTTCTTGATGAGAATATGGAAGAACAGTTGAATATAGCAGTTGGAATATCGCCTAACTGTAAGATTCCTGATTTCGAAAATGTACTTAATTCTTTCATTAAGTCAATTAAAGAAGATGGTACATTAGATGATATGTATAATAGGTGGGTAAATGAAGAAAATGAGAATATGCCGTTCATTGAGCCTCCTTCTAATCCAAAGTACCACCTTGTAATAGGCACGACGGGAGTAGTACAACCATATTCTTACTATAAGGGCAATGAGCTTTGTGGACTTGATATTGAACTTGGATATCGTTTTGCAAAATATTTAGATGCTGATGTTACATTTAAAGTATATGATTATTCCGGAATTATACCTGCTTGTGCAACAGGAAATATAGATTGTATTATGGCTAATCTTAATATTACACCTGAGAGGGCGCAGTCAATACCCTTTTCAGATGTCTTATTTACGCAGCCGATTGCCATAATGGTAAAAGATACGACAAATGCTAAGACAGGAATTACAGACTATATAGCAGATGGATTCTATAAGACATTTATTAGGGAAAGCAGATGGAAGCTTCTTGTGCAAGGTCTTCTTACTACAGTTCTTATAACACTTTTTTCCGTAATATTTGGTACTGTACTTGGATTTGTTACATATTTATTATGTAAAGACGGTAATAAGATTGCCAATGGTATACATAAGGTATTCTCCACACTAATACAAGGCATGCCGGTTGTGGTGCTCCTTATGATTCTGTATTATGTGGTATTTGGTAACTCATCATTAAGCGCTACCATAGTCTCGATTGTGGGGTTCACCCTGGTATTCGCAATAGGAGTTCACGGTCTACTTGTTACAGGTTCAAAATCTATTGATATAGGCCAGTATGAAGCGGCATATGCATTGGGACATTCACGATTGTCTACATTTTTTACGATAATACTACCGCAGATAATTCCACTGATGATAGAATCATATATGGGAGAGATTATCGCTCTTATTAAGGCAACGGCAGTTGTGGGCTACATAGCCGTTGTAGACCTTACAAAAGTAGGAGATATTATTAGGAATCGTACCTATGAAGCGTTCTTCCCGCTTATTGCGGCAGCGGTTCTTTACTTTGTATTAGAAGGAATAGTTATTCTTATTATTAGAAGAGTAAAGATAAGAGTAACACCGAAATTAAGAAAGAAGAGACATCTCTTAGAGGGGGTGAAGCTTCATGATTAGAATAGAAGGTTTAAAGAAAACATATCCTAATGTGACACCGCTTAGAGATGTGAATGTAACAATTAATGATGGAGATGTAGTATCTGTTATCGGACCATCCGGAACAGGGAAGAGTACACTTCTTCGCTGTATTAACCTGTTGGAAAAACCAACACAGGGGCATATATGGATTGGTGAAGATGAAATAACATCGCCAGGAACTGACTTGAATATGGTTCGTAGAAAAGTAGGTATGGTATTCCAATCCTTTAACCTTTTCAATCACTTAAGCGTAATTGAGAATGTTATGCTATCTCCTGTTAAGCTGCTTAAAATGAATAAGCAGGAAGCTTATGATAATGCATATAGGTTACTTAAGGAGGTTGGACTGTCCGAAAAGGCGGACAGCTATCCTGACGAATTATCCGGCGGACAGAAACAGCGTATTGCGATTGTTAGAACTCTTGCGATGAATCCCGATGTTATACTGATGGATGAACCCACAAGTGCCTTAGACCCCTCTATGGTTGATGATGTGCAGTCTGTTATACGAAGGCTGTCTAAGACAGGGAAGACACTTATGATTGTAACTCACGAGATGGATTTTGCTAAGTCTATAAGTAACAGAGTATTTTATATGGACGAAGGTGTAATATATGAAGAAGGTACACCTGATGAGATATTTAACAATCCTAAGAAAGAAAAGACGAGACAGTTTATTAAGAGAATCAAGGTATTAACATTTGACATCGATAAATATAGTCAGTTTAATGATATTTTCAGCCGCCTAATGATGTATTGTTCAGATAATGCCATTGAAAAATCCACATATCTTCATATACGACTTGCTCTTGAAGAGGCTGTATTTCATAATATCCTAGAGACGAGATATGAATACAAAATTCATGCGCAGGTAGAGTATTCATCTGAGAATGATAAAGTTTTACTGATGCTGGATTATTCAGGTGGTAAGTATAATGTATTAGAAGAAGGAAAAGAATTGTCGGTTAAGTGTATGAGTTTTGCAATAAGTGATGCAGAATACTGTTATGATGATAATGGAAATCATCTTAAATTATATATCAAGTAGATAAAATGAGGTGATTAAAGCAATTTATGCTGATAGAAACCGATCAAGTTCATTCATATTAATAGGGCGAGAGTACTTATAACCCTGGAGGAATTCTGCATGCATATTTATACACCTGTTTTCGTCGGATGTATCTTCAATACCTTCATATAATACACGATATTTTAGATTCTTAAACATTCCGGCGAAGGTGCCAACCATGTATGCAGATGACTTGTCCTTGGCAGATTCAACAACTAGTGAACGGTCGAATTTGATTATATCAAAAGGTAATTCCATTATACGATCGAAGTTGGAATAACCGGTTCCAAAGTCATCAAGATAGAACTTGATTCCATATTGTTTGAGTTCTTCAATTCTGCTTTTAACAAGTTCAAAATCTTCATCATTCTGACTTTCTGTAAGTTCTACAGCTATCATATGATAAGGTACATTGTTCCTGTCAATAACTTCTATAATATCTTTGGCAAAATTATCATCTCTAACTTCCTGCATTGAGAAATTAACTGAAATTCTTTCAAGCTTCTTTCCG
>OCTW011605121.1_pt1 | contig 26200 bp, 19 predicted proteins | sample 1539671 | NCBI WGS metagenome assembly OCTW01 (sample SAMN02144230, study PRJEB22623) | gut metagenome | biome: sheep rumen | host: Ovis aries | place: New Zealand | reverse complement strand
CAATTTCTCACAGGCACTTATTATCTCTTCTTTCCTTGCTGCCGTTCTTTCCGGTGATCCTTTTGGCATATCCTTCCTCCCTATATTTTTATTCTGACATCGTGTCAATATGGATTATATCAGCATTCTGACACAGTGTCAAGTTATTATTTTATAAAAAAATAATGGCTACAAGATTTCTCTCATAACCACCGTATTGGGATTTCCATCTCCAATATAAGATTTTACTTTACTATCCGTCGTCGTTTTATCTGGAAGATATTTTCCTGGTTTATTTTAAATCATTATAATACTCAACTAGCATTTCCTTAGATATAGGCATACTACTACCTTCCAGCTCATCCATTAACTATATACTGATATATATCCTCTCTCACCGGTGTGTCCAGTTTCCACTCTATCTCAACCGCGGTCTTATCAGTATTCGGCATAATAAATGGTCTTGTAAATCCTGTAGCTGTCATTCTACCAAGATAATAGAACTCCTTGGAGATTTTATCGTCCTTGTTCTTTCTCACGAAAAGCTCAACATCTATGCCGCGTTCCTTTGCATGAAGGAAGTTCTGTACATCTTCTGATTCAACAGTTCTGCTCTGCTTTGATATTGCAATGAGTGAGCTACGGGATGTGAAATGATCCTCATACTTTATAGTATCCTGAATGTCATCACTTTTATCATAGTTGATGAAGACAGGAAATGTCTTAGTAGTCTTATCATACTTATAACCACCGATATTGAGTGGTACTTCATTATGCTCCCAATTAAGAAGTCGACATGCATCTTCGTAGGTATACTTCTGATACAGCACCAGCTCTGTATCCTTATAAGTCTTGGAATAATCACGCTCGTATCTATATCTTCCGAATTCAAGAAGTTCTTTCACGATGTCATAGAACTCTTTGTTATGAATCATTTTCTGTAGAGGCTTGCTTATCTCAAAGTCACCATCCCGGCTCTTCTCGATAAATACACAGTTCTCATATGTCTTCTTACCGGAACCGGATGGGAATTCATTTGTAAGTACATTCACAACACTCTTCACAACCTTGTCGGGGCAGTCCTTGTTGTAATTCTCCTTCAAGGAAGTCTTCATCCCCTGAACCAGCGCGTCCTTATAAATCAGCATGCGAGATAACATTTCCAGTTCATGTATACGCTTTCCACTTGCCAGTTTCTTGGAAATGAATTCGACTATCTTCTCTTCATTTGCAGAAAGTCTTACCTTATAATCCTTCTCATACTTCACAAGGAACTTGTAGTATGAACCAAGAGAATTATTATCGAATATGCGGAGCACATCCATTTCACCGTATCTGTCGAAGTCCATCAGGTTTGGAATGCGTCCCAGCTTGTATTTCAGATTCTTGTAGTTTTCTCTGATAAGCTTGATATCGCTGAAGTTTGCCGTATCGATTGCAGCGTAAATCTTCTTCTTGGATATCTCATCAAAATGAATTGTCGAGATTCCCGGAATAACCTTTTCACCCTCAGTAACATAGCGGCGAATGTTGTCCTTGTTGTAGGTCCTGTCGCCCGAAAGAGCAATCGGAATCATAAAGTTATTCTTATAGTTGGCTATAAAATCTAATATGACAACAAAATCTTTATCATTATGTTTTCTAAGCCCACGACCCAGCTGCTGGACAAATACAATCGGCGACTCTGTCGGACGAAGCATAACAACCTGATTCACCTCAGGGATATCAACGCCCTCATTGAATATATCCACAGTGAAAATGTAATCGAGATAATCCCCATGTTTTGTACCATCTATATCAACCTGAATATCCTTTGTCAGAAGTTCTATCGCAGCTTCTCTTTCTTCCTGACTGTCTGTACCTGTGAGTGCCTTTGTCTTATATCCTCTATCATTAAAGATTCCACTTAGAGTTTCTGCTTCTTTCCTGGAACTACAGAAGATAAGCCCCTTCACTCTGTCGCCGGAATATCCATAAAAGTTCATTTGCCGAGTGATGTAATCCACTCTTTTATCTGATACAAGGAATCTGAAATTTTCCATTTCAGTTTTCTCGTCAATTACTACACCATCTATTTCCATATCCGTTATACCGAAGTAATGGAATGGACAGAGGAGATTTTCCTCCATAGCCTGCTGAAGTCTAATCTCAATAGCAATATTATGATCAAATGTTGCAAAAACATCAAAGTCATCTGTACGTTCAGGAGATGCTGTCATACCAAGCCAGAATTCCGGTTCAAAATAATCCATAATCTTCTGATAGCTTAAAGCTCCTGTTCTATGAGCCTCATCTATCACGATAGTTTTGAAACAGTCCTTCGGAAATTGATTCATCACTTCTTCCTTCGACATCATTTGCATAGTAGCAAAAAGGATATCTGCATCAGTATCCTTACTATTACCTGAAAGAAGACCATAAGACCTGCTTCTACCGAATACATTTTTATATGATTTCATCGCCTGTTTCGCAATCTGTTCACGGTGAACTATGAAAAGAATGCGGTTAGATTTCACGGTGTTATTCTTAGAAACATTCTCAGAATCACCCACCGCATCACGGAGTCCAAAGGCAGATGCATACGTTTTTCCGGTTCCGGTTGCGCTAATGAGAAGCGCTTTGTTTTCGCCTCGTTCTACAAGTGTTTTAAGGTTATTTATAAAGCCTATCTGCATCATGTTTGGAGAAAGCTTATACTGCTCAAGTGATAAGATCTGTGCACCGCTATCAGCGTTATCCTCTGCATTTTTCTTCGCGTATTCTAGAGCTATCTTCTTCTGCTTCTTGATAGCTTCATATCTTATTCTATATTCTTCTATGAATTCATCGTACGACCTTGTATGATCCGAATCACTCCAAAGCTTATTAAACTCAGCAGTGATATTCTTATACATTTCACCTTCTTCTGTAGAAACAAGCTTTGTATTCCACTCTTTGTTAACTGCAAGAGCTCTGTCAGTCATGTTGGCACTGCCGATAATAAATGTATAAGTCTCGTCTTTTTTGAAAATATAACCTTTTGTATGGAAACCGATATTCTCTCCGGCCTGTACCTGATACATACGGAGTTCTATATTCTTGAAACCGGAAAGCTTATCAAGTGCCTTCGGATCTGTAAAGTTATTGTAGTCTGTTGTCAGAATTCGTCCCGGAATTCCTTTTCTTTCTAACTCCTGAAGTGTCTGAAGAAGCGGAGTAATTCCTCCAAGCGTAATGAAGGCAACACTAAAAGTAAAGGAGTCACATCTCTTAAGTTCGTCTTCGATAGATGTAAGCACCTTCACTCCATTTGTATGATCATTTGATATGAACTCCGGCTTGTACGCAAGACTGGATTTATTAGTTGCATCTATAAATGCAGTCGTTGCACCGGATTTGATTTTGTCGATATGATTACTCATACAAAATGATTACCTCGTACGATTTTTACATATTTACAATATACCACATAACCCTTCTTCATAAAAGAAAAGAACAACCCTACTTTAGGCTGTTCTTCGTTTTGACATATACTTTTATCCTCATTCCTATTCTACTCTATTGTATTTAAGAAATCTAAAATCGCATCAAACGCCTCTCCCACATCCATCTGTAACCAGTTCCTATCTCCGGAATGTTCAACATTTGATCTAAACTGTCGATTATTAAATGTGGCGGATATCCGTCTGCGAATATCGTCCATATTCTTTTCTTTCATAGTCATTTCATCAAATATATAGATTTGTATACACTCCACTAATCGCTCTATTTCCACATGATCCTTTAAATAACAGAAATCAAAGATATCTTTGTATCTTGTTGAAAACGGACCAAATCTAAGTAAAGATCTCAATTTTTCTGCAAATATCTGTTCACACGAATTAATTAATAAACTTGCGCCTTCATCATCCATACAAACATCAAAACAATATTTATCCTGTTCAATTTCTATATTTGCATGAACTCCCAGATCAATCTTACTTTTCAACGAATGACCGGTATCATCTGAGATAACAATATATACTCTCTTCCCACTATACTCCTGTTGAGATAAACCTTCAATTTTGTTGTTTTCTATTTCTATGAAAATATCATCTAAACAGTTTAGTTTTGTTATAAATTCTATTATAGAATCATCTTCCAAAGAATACCGTATAAAATCCAAGTCAAGATCTTCCGTGGCACGTCGTACATCTCCCGTAATACCGCGCATGACCACCCCGCCCTTGACGGTTATATTTTTACCAAAAGTGCTCTTTGAAATTGCTTTAAGAATAATATCTTGGCATACTCTCGCATCAGCATTTCTATCAGAATACCCCATTTGTCTATAGTATTCTATCATTTCTTCAATGTTCGCCACTAAAATACCTCCAACTGTAGCGTTTCCATTATCTTATTACTTTTGGGTGCGCAAAGTACTATATCCTGAATCTCTTGTATATTCAATTGAGGAAGTATCTTTCGATAGTTTAATAGTACCTCTTTGTAATAATCAAAGGAAAGCTTACTCTTATATCGAACAAGTTCAATCAACATTCGTTCTCTGCTATATATATGAATGTCATAACCTTTGTACATAGCAGTTTCTATTCCTACCTTGAATAAGTCATCTGATACAAAATATTGTTTTACTCTTTTATCATGGATCTTAGCTGCATCTCGTGAAGTCGCAAGATCACAAACATCCGGAATCACATCCGTCAGATTATAGAAATAGAATGCGCTTTTCATAGTTATAACGGCACTGGGATATTTATATGAAAAAATCGCTAAATCAGGCACATGCTCCTTTTTAGAATAAATACCTTTAGTTATCTTATATAATTCACCTTTTTCTATTTTTTTATCTATCAAATAATCAGAGCCATATTCTTTAAGGCACTCTGCACGCGACATCATATTAATCACCTCATTTATAGAATTATCCGCATTTTTTATAGTTTAGCGGATGTTTTTGTAATTATATCATCATTTCATATGATTCGCAACGAGATGAAAAAGATAATCGGTTTATTCTTTTATTTATGATTCCAAACTCGAATCCTTATCATCAACGGTCAATCCAGAATCCCCCTTAATCGCGTGCTCAACCTCTGCTCTATATATTATCAACCTAAGCAGATAATCCGGAAGCTCTCTCTTCCCCGCTTCCCAATCCTGAACCGTTCTATATGGAATTCCGTAATAATTACAGAATTCTCTTCGATTCATTCCCATTTTTTCTCTTAATTCTTTTATCTGACTTCCCTTATTCATTATAGCCTCCAATCTAAAAAAGCATAACGCATTGCGTTATGCTTATAATATCATTATTCAAACAACAAGTCAAACGTAGTTTCTTTATTTCCTATTTCGCAAATATTTTTATTTTTTAAAAAAGCGAACCACTCCCGCATTCCCCGCTCTGAGCACTACTGCCATCAACCAGTTCATAATCACGATAAATCCAAAGATTGCGAAGCCTATAGGGTAGCCCCAGTTCAGGAAGCCGTACCAGTCATTTGTATCCGGCCACACGCCGATACCGTTGATCAGTATATTCACCAGATAGCACAATCCGTATATCAGTGCAAAGGCGGCTGAGTAAAATGTATATCTGAATGGTATTTTTCCATCAGGAACTTCCAGGATGATGAACTCAACCATGGCTGTAAGCGGAAGTATCAGATGGAACCACAGATTGCCGCCTTCGTAGAGATTCAGGTCCGGATACATCGGTGCGAGAAATGCAGCGATTACGATAAATGTAAGGCCAACGGCGGCAGCCGCCATAAGCTTCAGAACTACCGGAAAGCTCTTCTTCATGAAGTAGAAAACGACATACGCTATCGCAATAAGAGCGCACAATTCATTTGAAAGAACCGTAAAGAACTTGAAGTTCTGGATTCCGGAGGCTGTGAGCCCCGAACCTTCGCCTTTAAATGTAAACATCATATATGTCCCGATTATCCCGAACGCGATTATTATAAAATTGAGTATCAGACTTATCTTTTTTCTCATATAAACTTACTCCCTGTATATGATACGCATTCCGCACATTTCGTGTGCATCACGCTACTGTTATTATATCAGAAACACCGCATACAGCGAGCTTTTATTATCTTCATTTTACGAGTTGACACACTGCCGAATAGAAATTATGATGGAGTGTGGGCGGGCATTTCCGTCAAATACTAGGAGGACTTTCCATGAGACTGAATGAATTACTTAAATACGATGATATCGTTATCCAATGCCATGACAATCCGGATGCGGATGCTCTTGCCTCAGGCTACGCACTCTACTGGTATTTCACCAAGATGAACAAGAAGCCTTCCTTCATATATAGGGGCAAGAATCAGGTCAGCAAGAGCAACCTTACGATAATGCTTGATGAGCTTGCTGTTCCGGTTACCTATAAGCCTACATTCAAGAAGAAGCCGGAGCTTCTTATCACAGTTGACTGTCAGTACGGAGAGAGAAATGTAACGACGACTCCCGCTGCAAATGTAGCGATCATTGACCATCACAGACCGGCATCAGAACTACCTGAAATGTCCGAGGTCAGAAGCAATATAGGAAGCTGTGCAACTGTTGTCTGGGACATGATAAAGAACGAAAATCTTGATCCGAATGAAAACAAGCTTCTTTCTACTGCCCTTTACTATGGACTCTATACAGATACCAACAGACTGTCAGAGGTTTCTCATCCTCTGGACAGAGATATGATAGATTCTCTTGAGATTAACAAGAGCCTTATAACCAAGATGAGCAATTCCAATATTTCCCTCAAAGAGCTGGAGATAACAGGAAGAGCTATAGAAACTTATGAATATTATCCGAATGAAAGATATCTTCTCATTCATTCCGATCCTTGCGACCCGAACATACTCGGCGTCATGAGCGACTTCGCTCTTGAGACTGCAGAGGTTGATGTATGCGTAGCTTATTACGTAAGCGAAACAGAGGTTAAGTTCTCCGTAAGGAGCTGCATCAAAGAGGTTCACGCTGACGAGCTCGCTTCATTTATAGCTGATGAACTCGGTGGCGGCGGCGGTCATATGTACAAGGCCGGCGGAATGCTTCATCCTCTGAGACTTCTGACTCTCAGTGATAATATGGATCTGGATTCGATCGCCGATGCCGTTATCCGTCTTCGTATCAAGGATTACTGCGATAAATATCAGATAATATATGCAAAAGATGCAACTCTCGATACATCACTTATGCAGCTGTATGAGAAAGCTGATAATGTTCTCGGAACGGTACATTTGAAAGATGTATTCCCTGTCGGTTCAACTGTCGAGATACGTACTCTCGAAGGAGACGTAAATGTAAAGATAGAGGAAGATACTTTCCTCATGATAGGCGTGGAAGGCGAGGTTTATCCTATCAAACAGGAGAAGCTTGAAAGAAGCTACAAGTTCCTCGATGAGCCGTATGAACGAGCCTTTGATTATGAACCATCAATCAAGGATCTCGCTTCCGGCGAACGTAAAGGCGTTCTCGCTTATACAAAGAGTGTTCTCTCCAGGGGCGGTTCAAGAATCTATGCCGGTCCTGTGGATGGCTATATCAAGCTCTTCACTCTCTGGGACGAGGAGAAGTATTACTCAGCCAACCCGGGTGACTATATCGCAGTCAGAGAGGATGATCCACATGACATTTATATCATAAGGAACAGACTCTTTGATACTCTTTATAAACCTGTAAATTAAGAGATAAGGCGCAGCCTCACGGCCGCGCCTTTTTTGTTAATCTATACCGTACTCGGATTTCTTCTCATCTGACATCTCGACACCCTGGAGCATATCCTCTGCCTTCTTCTTCAGATCCTCAGCTGTATAGTGTTTAAAGTAACCTATCTCATATTCATCCGTCTTCTCCGAACCCATGGTAATGAAGATATCTCTCGGCCTGTAATGACCTATGGAACTCCCAAAGCAGGCCGTCTCAAGCCATTCATTTGTATCTATTATCTGAGTTATATTTCCTGCCTGTGTGTACAGAAGATTATGGTCATAATCAAAATCAAACTCTACATTTCTGTGTGTCTTAGTATATAAAGAGCACTGTATTCTTCCGGCGAACTCACCCGTGCTGTACAGATATCTGTATACCAGACCATTTTCGTAATAAGCTATGATCTGATCCTTATCCGGGTCAATATCCGCGTAATATCCTATTCCTGCAGGACTTGCTCCCGGACACATAATGCTGTATCTTACGCTTCCGGTGTTATCAACTACAACTATCCTCTTTCCGTCAGAGATTATGAAAGCCTTCCCGTTCGGTTCGGTTCTTACCATCTTGGTTCCCTGCCACGACTCCGGGAATTCAACTCTCGTCATTTCGCCCGTCTTAACATCGATTATATAATCAATCTTATCAGCATAGTATATGGTATCAGTTACCGGGACATACTGAGGCGACGAATAAGGTGCTGCGTAATCCGCGTCTTCCAGAGGGAAGCTCTTCTTCTCTCCGGAGGATATATTATATAATGATATAAACGGTTTGCCGTCTTCATCTTCCTCAAGATATACGAAGCGTCCATTTGTTAATGAATATGACGTATCAGCTCTGCCGGTTGAGTCAAATGAAACGAGTTTCTCTATATCTTTTGTCCTTGGATCGATCTTGAAAAGTTCTAAAATGCCAATCCCCTCAGACACTACATATATATTCTCTTTATCCGAATATACAGGCTTCAGATTGAAACAATTATCACTGATATCACTTACCTTTATCTGAGAGAGCAGCCTCTCTGTTTCGGGATCAAATACTGACAGCGTCTCACCGGCTTCTTCCTGAGTTACTGTTGCCAGATAATAATCATCCAGATAGTAATCTTCACCTATAAATCCAAGAACTGTATCTCCACCTATACGATTCCATTCTTCGTCACATACATGTATACCGTAATATACTATATCCTTAGAATTGATCTCATGGGCATATATTCCGTTGTTTATATCAATCTTGTTTAAGTTATCACGCAGAATCTCCGTTGAATTCAGAGCATCCGGACCTATATTTGATGCCGGGTATACGAGTGATCCTCCTTTCGTCACATACAAAGGGCTTCCGTCTTTGTCACGGTCACTTACGTCTATGATACTTTCATTTGCATTATGATTGCTTATGACCTCTCCGGTTCTCATGTCATATATCTCTGCCACCGCACCGCTTGCATATACAAGGCGGTCTTTCTCAGGGATAACGAAGAACATCGATATTTCCGGAACTCCCGGATTTACAAAATCATTCTCCCAGGCAAGAGACATATCATCCGAATCATAGCATGCTACAGTTGTATGATCCTTGGAGAGTATTGATGTATCGCTCAGTCTGCTGTTAACAGCATCTCCATTGTTATATGCTGCAACTATCCTGTCATCATCTCCCCAGGTAAGTTCCTTAACATACGCTGGCAGAGCGTCTGAGCAGGTAGCCTTCATGGTATCCAGATCCATGACTCCAACGTAGTTATTGTCATTGCCTCCTCCGGAAAAGCACATTCTCTTCTCATCAGATGATACATCAATATTCTCATAATAGAACCATTTCGATCCATCCGGATATCCAAGCTCTTTTTTTGCTTTTTCCGTTCCATCATTTATATCTAAAATGTAGAGGATGCCGTCAGAAGATGTGTAATACAGACTATCTCCGACTGCCTCGATAGTATCATCGCCGCCTACCGACGCTAAGTCCATTTTATATTCCCATTTTTTAGAAGCTGTATTTATGTCATAACCCGTTACAGTATCTCCGGCCCATGCTATAAGTATGTGGTCTCCGGCAAAGAGTATTCCGTCGAGTACATTTCCGGATGCTTCCTGATAAAACACCTGTGCATGAGTTTCTATTTCCCAGACAGCTATAGTACTGCCGGTATCCATTGCTGCAAGATATATGCCATCATCTGAGACGGTGAAATCAGAAACTATATTCGGCATACTGTAGTTCCACAATACATTTATGTTTGAACCCATAAGTGAAACATACGAATGAGTAGACATTGTAAGCGCACGGATGGAGTCCGGTGTCGGTTCTCCGTTCGTCTTGTCGAGTGAATACAGTGCCAGCTGAAGCGCTGTGATACGGTCCGCGTCATCAAAACACGTTTCCGACTCCGAAGCCAGATATTTCGCCTGGTTCCTGAGGGATTCCTGATAAGCTTCATTTATCTTGTTTCTGCTGTAACCCATATATCCTGCAAATGCAAGGACCAGAAGCATTACAGCCGCAAATGCAGCCATGACCCTGCGCATCTTATACTGACGATGGCGGTTCATAAGCTCATCATAGGAACAGCCTATAAGAACAGATGCAAGTCTCGGAAGCTCCTCCTTCTTCGCTTTTGACGGAGCTACACGATAGTCACATGAAAGAGGTTCCAGCTGAACTCTGAAAACCTGCATGTTTCCATTTACATCTACATATGGCCTGTCTTCGCTGAGAAGTATAGGCGGAATGACATCCTGCGGTTCACCTTCTACAAGAACCGTAAGTATCTGCTGTCTTGTGTGATTTCTGAGGAAGTATTCTATCTCACGCTGTACCCACTGCGATTCCTTCGTATGCGTCGAACATATGACTATAAGATAATCCGAAAAGAAAAGCGCCTTGGATATGGTATCGCCCAGATCACTTGTTATAGGAAGCTCATCCCTGTCACGGAATATGCGTTCGATCTTCTTCACGCCGGTCTTCTTCTTTATAGCGGCCGGTATGTGGAAACGCTCGAGCCCCTTCTCTATGGCTTCGGCCACTTTGATATCTTTTTCTTCATGCTTATATGATATAAATGCATTGTAATGTAATGCATCCGCTATCTGCTCTGACTGATTAAATGAATTTGTATATACAGGCATATCATCCTCCGAAAATACGGCATAACCTTAATAAATATGCAAACTTATAACTACGGGCACCTGTATCATTTTAACATATAATCAAAAACAGAGTAAAGATTTTGTAAGTTGAATAAAAAATGTATTGACGAACGTTTGTTCGAATGTTATAATCCAATCAATCCTAGTAAAATGTTAGTCAGGTGTGCGCCTATCCCTATTTTTCCCAAAGGCATACCTGACTAGTATTTTCTAAAGAATTATCTGACAAGCGGTATATACTGTCCGCCCCTGAGGAGGATATTCATGTTACGGACGAATGAAAGAAAACATTCGAATACTTCCGGTGAAGCAAAGAGCTATATATGTATAGATCTTAAGTCTTTCTTTGCGTCCGTAGAGTGTGTGGAGAGAGGTCTCGACCCCATGACCACGAATCTCGTAGTTGCCGATCCTGACAGGACCGAGAAGACCATATGTCTTGCCATAACTCCTGCCATGAAGCGTCTCGGCATCAGAAACCGCTGTCGTGTATATGAGATTCCGCCAAATGTCAGCTATATCATGGCAGAGCCACGCATGAGCCTCTATATGGAATATTCCACCATGATATACAAGATTTATCTTAAGTTTGTATCCAGCGAGGATATACACGTATATTCCGTTGATGAAGTTTTTATAGATGTCACTCATTACCTTAAGCTCTACGGCAAGACTGCTAAGGAGCTTGGCAAGACCATGATAGATGAAGTGTTCAGGGAAACAGGTATAACCGCGACCTGTGGGGTGGGAACGAATATGTTCCTTGCCAAGATTGCTATGGATATCATAGCTAAACATGCTCCCGACTTCATGGGTGAACTGGATGAGGAGAGCTTCAAAGAAGTACTCTGGGATCATAAGCCTCTTCAGGACTTCTGGATGATAGGTCCTGCTACCACCAAAAAGCTGGAGAAGTACGGCATTACCACTATGAGAGAGCTGGCTCACACCGACGAAGCCTTCCTGTATAAACAATTCGGCGTAGATGCAGAGCTCCTCATAGACCATGCCTGGGGCAGGGAATTCACTGAGATGAAGGATGTCAAAGCTTATGTTCCGAAGGACAATTCCCTCTCCCGGAGTCAGATTCTCCCCTGCAATTACAGTTTTGAAGAAGGAAAGCTCATACTCAAAGAGATGATGGATCTTCTGTGCCTCGAGATGGTCGACAGAGATTTCGTTACCGATTCCGTGACTATACATATTAACTATTCCAGAGAATGTCAGGCTGAACCTGCTCACGGAAGCGTACATCTCGACTTCAGGACAAGTGCAGACAGGATCATAATCCCTGCTGTCACAGAGCTGTATGAGCAGATAGTTTCAAGAGAACTGCCTATAAGGAGGGTAAGTATATCCTGCAACAAGATAGTTCATGAAGCTTATATGCAGTACGATATATTTACAGACGCAGAAGCTCTTGAGAAGGACAAGCATATTCAGATGGCAGTCCTGGATATAAAGAAGAAATACGGCAAGAATGCCATATTGAAGGGTATGAATTTTGAAGAGAAGGCAACAACCAAGGAGAGAAATATTCAGATAGGAGGTCATAAGGGCTATGGTGAAGGAAAGACCGTATATGTCAAAGGAGACGAGAGCTAAACAGTTCAGTCCATTTGCCGCTCTTACCGGTCTGGATGAAAGAACAGACGCCGCCGGCTTCATTCCTGACGAACGCATACTGCTTGCTTCGGAATCTCTGGAGGAGCTGGACAGAGCCGCAAGAGGGCTCTGTAAAGGTGATCATATAAGAATCAGATTTTACCACCGAGGCAGATATATAGAGAAATCCGGGCGTGTCAGTAAATATGACACCATCAACCGGACTATCATCCTGGATGAAGAGCGTATACATATGGATGACATAGTCAGCATACATATGATGTGAAGCGATAAGAAACGTAGTTTCCTATTATATGAAAAAGAGCACGAGGCTTAGCCCCGTGCTCTGTCTTTTATATAGTATTTATACTCTTTTACAGTCCTTTTATAGTTATGCTTTCTTCCTACGGAAGCTCATTACAAGAAGTACTATAGCAAGTAATGATATAAGAATGAATGGCCAGAAATGAAGTATGATTCCTGTAGGTGAAGGAGCATTCATATTGTTTGTATATGCAATTTCTGTTTTAGCAGTAATATTTACCGAGCTGAGATTAACCTTAGCAGTACCACCTGCGTCAACAGCTGTCTGACTTAAAGCTTCCTCCGCATCTGCAGTTCCAACCTTCTTAGTTGCACTGACTTTATACTTTAAAGTTGTATCATTTGTTTCTGTGACAACAACTGTAGCTGTGCCAGGAATTCCAGATATAACTGCTTCCGTATCATTACTAAGAAGTACATTCAGCGTTGCCTTTGTAGGAGTTCCGTCACCTGTAATATAGTATTCATTGGATAATTCAGTTGGTCCACCGGTCGTAGGGAACGCTCCTGTTGTGGAAACATCAATCTTGGTGCTTCCATCAACGCCTGTTTGACTAATCTCAATAGCGAATGGGAAACGATGGTTTTTATTCGCCATAGCACCTGTTATAGTCTTCTTTACAACCACATTGTGAGTTGTATATACATCAACATTGGCAGGAGTTGTTCCTGTTGAAGTATTCACCCATCCGTTACTCTTTACAGAATCTCTTGTCAGGCTGTCAGTTTCAGCACCATCATATAATACATAACCATATATCTGACGACCGCCTGTTGCTTCCTCAACATAAACATCAAGATATCGGGTAGTTGTATAAGTATCTGCTGCTACTATACCGACATCGTCTTTTGTCTTACTTGATGCCAAAGACTCAGTAACCTTATAACGATAGATACCCGCTTCAGTATACACTGAAGGGTCAAATGTAAGTGTAAATGTTTTTGTATCTGCCGTTCCTGATGCAGTCGCCTCTGATCTTTCAGAATCAGAAAATGTTACGGTTGCCTTATGATCAGCATTGGTATTTGCATCCAATACGCCTGCCTTAACATTCACTACCTCTGTTCCCTGGGTTATAGTTGTATCTGTGGCAGGTGAAGCCTTTGAAACTGTATATTCATAAATTATATTAGGCTCACGGACGTTTGTCGTTTCATCATTAATGAATATGATTTCCTTACTTATGGCAACACCATCTGTAATAGCGGTGCCGGCCCCTCCAGTTGTCTTACCCCCTGTAAGCGTTGCAGGTTCCGCAAATGAAGTAAAACTCATACCGAATAATGTTATCATCGCAACGATTAAAACTGCGAATCTTTTTTTGAAATGAGTATTCAAATTTCTCATGTTTGCATCCCTCATATAATTCTATAGATAATCTACCTCATTGATTTAGTCTTTTTAGTCCTGTAACCGATAATCGAGAAGATTAATACTATGATTGAAATTAAAAACATAATCGTATATGGTTTCTTATCGGATACATATCCTGTGGTAGCAATACGTTCGATACGCTTATTGGTAATAGTATCTGTTCTTACATTTCCCGGACTGGTTCCTCCGGATGCAGCCCCCTTCACAACAGTGACAGAATAATCGTAATCACTTTCAACCAGTGAATCCTTCAGTTTTGCACTGACCATAATCTCGTTTACAGGCATCACAGATTTATAAGATGTAACATAACCATCTGTATCGCATTCAGGATTTTCAATCTTTACTTCTCTGACGTTATAATCTGCAAATGTATAACCGTTTAAAAGGCTGTCGAAATGGTAATATACAGAAGTCGTAGGATGACTTATACGTCTCAGCGATCCTGGTACAGGTTCTGTAGAATCACCTGGAAATACACCTATATATATATCACCGTGACTGTCAACCAGGTCAGCATCGGACCAAACCTTTTCTACAGTAAAGCCCCAGCCCTGCCTGTTATGTATCTCCATTCTGGCGACATCTATTTCAGTATTAGTATTCGGTTTTCTACCAATGATTCGACCTATGTTTACATCACCAAGCTGCTGATATGAATCATGCATTCTCTTATACGGGGTATTCGCATCAATCTTATACCCCTGCGGCATATCTGACGCTCTCTCTTCTACTTCGAATATAGAACCAATGAGCAGGTCTCTGACCTCTACCTGGTAATTTGCAGGAATCTTGGAAATCGATCCATTTGGTGATGTTTCAAATGTAATGTCATTGATCTCAGCCGCTGTCAGATCAGCAAATACGCTCTTACCTATCGAAGTGAATCCATCGGTAGTGTTATCCCATTTACAATAATTGCCTGCCGGATCCTTAACAAAATACTCCTGCATATTGGCAAGTGTCGGATTAGCATCTTTCTCATCACCAAGATAAAGCCTGAAGGTGAATGTCGTTTTATCATCATCAACTGATAGCAGTTTACCTTTGTAATCATACAGTTTTTTGGTAAATACCAGAGGTCTCTTGCCCGGCTCCTTTACATGATTGTCATATACGACAGTCGGTCGGTCAACAATCCTTGATTTTATTGTTGTATAATCTTTTCGGTTTGAATCTTCTGTCGCTGTTCCTGAGACCGGTTCCCCGTTTATCTTTACTACATCATAAACCTCTGAGCTTATACCACATTCAACTATATAGTATTTTTCAGTATTATTCGGGAATCGTATAGTAACCGGCTTGCCCGGATTTATGAGGTATACATTATTATATACTTTAGTTCCGTTAGGAGGTATATAGGTATCTAGGAATTCCGCCCTCACACCATCCGAATTCTGCAGTATAACATTATAATTATCATCGGACTGATCCATAGCAGTATATCCCGTTTCTCCCTTCTTCTGATAGAATATCTGATACGGGTAGCTGGTATATCTGTAATCCTGCTGATTAACTCCGGACAGGGTCTTGTTGAGTGTAACCTCTCCTTCCTTAACAGAAGTAAGATTGAATCTCATATGAAGATTCGATGCACCCTGACCACGCTCCATAAAGAATATTCTCATGGTGTGAGGAGTATAATCCTTAAAGGTATAATTCCCGTCCTTCAGCTTGAAGATGCCATCCAGGTAAGCAGCAACATCTTCATCTAATGCACTCGGATTTTTTTCTTTATAATTCTTTTCAAATATTTCATATAGGGTTGTGGTTGGTTTACCATCTTTACTATTTACCCAAACCTCACCGGTACTAAAATTAACACTACCTGCAAGTGCGCTGTGGACACCACCGAGATCTATGACCAGCTCTCCATCAACATATAACCAGAAATCATCATCACCGGTGAACTCGTATATGATGTCATGTCCCCAGGCGTCTTTTCCGTCCGGCGTCTGTACGAACCTGGCACTCACCTCCATTCCGAACTGATAATCCGGATCGTCAAATCTATATAGAAGCTCATGCTTTCTTGGGTCAGAATCCGGTAATGGCTTTGCTAATGCATCATATAGATTCTCGGGATTCCTGACAGAATAAACCCCCGGAGTAAGATCATTATAAGGGAAAAACTGTCCATGTTTACGAGTAGGTCTATCTGCAGCATCATGAGTTCCAAGGGATTTATAAACTATAAAATCCCCATTTTCTTTTAGATGAGCAAAATTCTGAGTACTGTCATATTCATAATATCCACTACCGTTATATATACTCTCCATGAAGAGATGGTTGACCTCTTGGTAAGTTCCGGCTTCCGACTTTTCCTCAAAAAGCTTCTTCAATGATTCTCCACTGCTTGTGGCAGTCGGATACCCATCTCCCTTCAGGTCTTTAGAAAGAAGATTTTGCACCGGATTATTCTCACCATTAGGATTTGAATAATTCTTTAGGAACTCACACTGAACGCCGTCTTTCCACTGATTTGTGTTTTTAAAATCCGCCATCTTCATGGTAATACCATGAAGATGGTTATCAAGAGTATCAACAGTCTCAAGAGTGGCTGTCGCAAAGTCATCCATAGTAGCAAAATAGAAATCCTTAGTAAATTCCGTATTAAAATCTGATCTTGGAACTGATACTACCTCATCACCCGTAGTTGTAGAAACAATGGCATAAGTATAATACTCATCATCCCAGGCCATGATTTCAGAATAATAATCACCTGCTTTTCGTCCCGGAAGGCTGATACCTATCTTGTTATCAGATAGAAGCTGATTATCCTTTTTTTGTGGAGCTATATACTTCTGGGAATAAGGATTATAAAGCTCATAATAATAATTTGGATCATTCGTGCCCGAATAGAAATACTCTGTAAATTCCCAAAGAAGTGTATTGTCTCCACTTCCTATCCATAGGAGATTATCTCCACTTTCGTAACAGCGAACAAGACTTCCATCATGATCAACCGCGTAGAATTCATATTTTTTTCCAGTTTCGTTCCATTTACGTGTATAAAGTATAACCTTGGAACCTGTAGTGATATTTTTATCAGATACACTTATCTTTCTGGCTGCCCTTACATTTTCATACTGATCTGTAAGTTCTGTAGCCTCTGCCAGGTTAATCCAGTTATTTGCAACTGAATCATCATATTTAGGACTTTTGTAATCACCGGAAACATCGGTAACAGTCTTTTCTGTTATGAATTTATTACCGTTGTTTTTATTATAAGTTATAACTCGATTCCCATTCAATGACTCTATAAGTATCTTTCCGTTTGAACCTACAGTTACTCTCACAGGAACCTTTTCAGTTGTCAGCGCTACGTTACTTGCAGTGGTCACGTTGATATACTTTGTCGTACCGGATACATCAGCACTGATATAATAGATATTGTCTTCCTTCCATTCAAATGTCCAGTTAAGGGTATCAGTTCCCTTAGGAACATATAACTTATCATTTTTGTTACTCTTCTTAACAGCGACACCCATGGTTTCACCTGCTACAGTATTACCATTTGATGATGCAGAAACAGCCACTCCAAAATAGGTCCCGGAAGCATAGTTAAGGAGTACATAGCTCTTGCCATCCAAGCCATATGGATCACTGGATGCAGGAGTATAATACCAGAACTGAATTCTGGATCCTGAAACACTTGCATCATCAGAAGCCCCGAATGCTTTACCGCTAAGATTATTAGTCATATTCCAGTAATTTGTTTCACCCTTAACCGTAAATACATAATTAATACTTGTATCTCCGCTAATTGTAAACGCAGCATTCGAATCTATGGAGGTTGAGAGATTAAGTGAGTTATCCGGATCATTTACAATATAATACTTCTCACCACCCTTGAGACAGTAAACATAGAATTTGCCTTCAACCTGTTCAAAGTAGTATACTGCTGCATCCACATGAGGGGTCTTCTGTATATTGTTAGCATTATTCTGTGATGTTCTTGCTATTCCAGTACGTCCTTCTTCAATAGTTTCAACACTATCAGTAAAGAAGAAGCCTGACTGCTGTCCTATGTATACGCCCTGACTTCCCTTTGTTATCAGTTCGTCAACTGTAGTAATTCTGTTCCAGCCTACACTGCCGCCTGTTGAATCTGTAGCTTTTGTAATGGCATATACTGAGAAGCTTTCCGCATCAAATGTAAGAGTATCCCCTTCAACGTCGGAGATTCCGGTCTTCTTTACATTTCCGCTGTCCTCAATATGATATAAAGAAAGATCTGAACCGTCTTCCTGTGCATCCTCTATTTCCTGATTGATGATCTTAACAGTCAGTGGACCGAATTCCGGTTCATATTCCTGACCATTGGAATAAAGAGTTATATCATATGCGCATACAACTTCTTTTCCGTCAAATTCATCATAATCAGAAACGTCAACGCTCGTTGCATTTCCGGTTACATCCTCAGGAAGAATACCTGAAAGGATGATGGTCTCACCGCTTCGTCCGGTCTCTAAGGTTAATTCCTGTTCTACGCAAGGAATTCCATCCTTTGAAAGCAGTTCTTCATCCTCGGCATCTCCAGGCGTTGCATCCGTTGATGTAGCTGCCATAGCAACTGACTCTGAGTCGCTGCGGCCGTCAAAAGAAGACATGGCAAAACCGGTAGTCATGAGCGAAATAGCCATGGCTGCCACAAGAAGATATGCAATTATGCTTCTCTGTTTCTTCACTTTATGTCCTCTTCTGAAAATAAGCTTAAATAAATATCAAATGATCTTACGCCGTTCTGTCACTTCGTTTTACATACACAACGCCAAGCAGCAGAATAAGTGCTGCAAAACAAATGATCATAGCAGTGAAAGGCTTTGCCTCATCTGCCGTCTTTTTATTTGTTTTAGTATATGACTTCGTGTCGGTCTTTGAATCCGTAGTCTCCGTATCAGTCGTTGTCTCAGTAGTATCCGTTTCTGTCGTGCCGGTTCCTTTGTTCACGAATTCCAGCTTATCAGGCTTTGCGCCCGAATCATTTGAAACAGCAGTAACCGTACATTCCAGCTTACCTGTACCCGGTTCATTGGTCACGTAAACTGTAACATCATAAACCGTATCATCGTAGATCACTGCAGGATCACTGCCTGCCTTCTGATATACCTTGTATGTATATATTCCTACGGCATCTGTCTTAAGTGAAAAGTAGTCATTACTTCCGCTCGAAACAGTCTTAGTGTCAGAATCCGGTGCGGGCATTCCATTTGCATATTCGATAAGAATCTCCGCATTCTCGCATGCGCCACTTTCGTCCGCATACGAAAATGGAATTCTGACCGTAACAGGCTCCGTACCCGCGGCATTTGCTGCAAAACCCGAAACCACGAGTCCTATAAGAATGCACATGGCCAGACATACTCTCAATATGAAGTTGTTTTTACAAACTCTCTTCATAGTTATTTTTATTCTTTCTCAGTTTTCTGCGGTTTTTCTTCCACTCCCTGCTTCTTAAGAAGAATACCTTCAACTATTAATGCTGCCGTTAGTATCAGGAGCATGACCGGAGTCAGCCCGTCGAAAAGAACTGCATCTGCTGATATATTCTCTGTAAATATAAACAATACGGCTGATATTATTAACATTACAAACTGAATTATTGTTGATAACGTATGTTTCTTTCTGATTGAGTCGATTACCAGAAATATGATCGATATGGCGCAGATAAGATTGAGCACTGCCCACTGATCTGAATTGGATATATGCCCCAAAGCAGTGAGGAGAGGCGTTTCGTCTTCCTTCTCCACTCTTCCCGTTCCCTGGTGTGCATCTGCCAGAAGAAGCAATCTGTCAAATGTACCGGCCGAGTCACAGGTCGACATCACTATAAGCTTATTGACATTCTCCAGATTCCTTGAGATGTAGTCTCCCTCAGTACAAATGGAGTTCTCCATAAGATACTTCGAAAGCATTTCTCTGTTCTCAGGGCTGTCAGTGTAGTCATATACTATATCGTCATATGCATCTGCGGATACGCAGGCAAATATCGTAAGCTTGTAATTTCCCTCAGGCGTCTGAAGGAAACCGTCATTATGCTCGTGCAGATAATCCTTCGAAACATATTCATCTATACCACCGAACATCGCTCCATTTTCCATATGATGCCCATGTATCAGTGAATAGAAATCAAAGAAGCCCTTATCGCCGGCATCCAGATATATCGATCCGGTCAGTGATGCTTTTCCAAAAACATCCTTATTTGCATATTCAAAATTATCCCTGCCCTGAACTATCGGGTAGTCAATATTGGTATCATAAACTGTGAGCCAGCCGACCGCATCTTTGTTCAGCTTCATCAGGTCATCAAAGCTGCTTATACTGAATCCTTCATCTGCTGATTCAACAGGTTTATATTTCTTTAAGTCATACGAAGAGAAGGCTTTCTTCTCAATGTAAAATGTATCGATAATGATATAAGCATTTACGATAAGCAGAACCAGAGCCACATATCTGATAATGATCATTAATACCCGATCAATCTTTTCAGCTACTTCATACGAAGCTTTCATCAGATACCATTCCTCCGTATTATCATGAGGCTTTTGCCCTTTATATCAGATTTGCTGATGCTTCCGAAATACCTGCTGTCTTCGCCGCCGTCTCTTTGATCGACAAGCACGAAGAATTCATTATCACCAAGATGAACCGGATAATTCACGTATCCCTCATACATAGGTGTTGAGGTATATATATTATTCTCGGTAACAACATTTCCGTTTATCAGAAGCTCTTCTGATCCCGTTACCTCAACGACATCGCCGGGACCTGCTACTATCCTGCATACATATTCTGTATCATTCTTCCGGAGGATCACAACGTCCTGAGCCTTGTAATCTGTCGAGAGGCGGTAATACATTATCATATCACCGGACTTGATATTCGGAGACATGTCATCATTCGGAGCATACTTCACCCCCAGGACGAATCCAAACATAAGCCATACAATAAGCACGATAATGATGATATGAAGCACAAGGGTCTGAATAGGATTGAGACCCTTCTGTTTTTCTTTTTTATCCACAAGATCCCTCATCATATATAAGAATACATTTCATTTTACGCATACTCCTAAAAGGGCATACGCATACCTAATAATTATAGGGCTAACATTGAATTATGTCAACAAAATGGCGCTGATTTATCACGTAAAAACACAAGTTTATCACACAATAAAAGGACGCAAGCTTAATCTTGCGCCCTTTTCCTTGTCTTTATAATAATCATTATCAGAAGTGACACGAAAAGCACTCCTGTCAGAACTCCTCCGCTGTCGATAAGAACATCTGTCACCTGACAGCTTCTTCCCGGCACAAAAAACTGATGCAGCTCATCTGTAACAGCATAGATACTTCCCGTGAACCATGCATATACTGCAGGCATCAGCCTCTCTGATTCCTCATGGAAGAAGGTCATAAGAAGCAGCATTCCAAGCAAAGTATATTCCAGGAAATGCGCCGTCTTCCTTACCTTATGATCTATACTCTCCGCATAGCTTATCTGTTCCTCGTAAGGAAGTTTGTCGAAGTCACTTTTTATGATCCTTCCTATAGTCATTCCGACTTTCAGGCTGTCTTCCGTAGACTGGTCAGCATCACGTGCTGAAAAACAGAAGATAGCTATCATGACCGCAATGGCCAGGAGTCCAAATACTTTCTGTCTTTTACACATAGCCTACAGATCAGCGATATCTTCCTGATCCAGATATCTGATGCCTGTATGCTTGAGTGCCTGCTCAGCAGCCTTGTAATCATCAACTCTGAATACCAGATATGCATTGTCAATATTCTTGTCTCCGGCTATAGCATACATATACTCAAGATTAATGTTAGCTTCAGTAAAGATTCGGAGCACCTTGTTAAGTCCGCCCGGAACATCCGGAATCTCAACAACCACCACATGATTAACCTTATTAATGTAATCATTATCCTTAAGAACTGTGGTTGCTTCATAAACATCATCAACTATGATACGTACTATACCAAAGCCCTCTGTCTCTGCCAGCGCAAGTGCTCTCATATTGATATTATTATTTGCCAGTACTTCTGTTATACCGTTCATACGGCCCGGCTTATTCTCTACAAATATAGAAATCTGTTTTACGCTCATTTTTATACCTCCCAAATATCCAGCCGGCTCACCCTTCGCCGACCCGGACTACATATGAAAACTAGAACTTACGGTTATCGATGACTCTTACAGCCTTTCCTTCACTACGTGTGATGCTCTTTGGAGCAACGAGTGTAACCTTAGCCTTGATTCCGAGCATAGACTTAAGTCCTGCAACAAGTTCATTCTGCATTCTTGTGATATCAGATACCTTATCTGTGAACATTTCCGGTGTCATTTCAACATGAACATCAAATGTATCGGTATTATTCACACGGTCAACTATGATCTGGTAATTTGCCTGATATCCATGGTTAAGAAGAACTGTTTCAATCTGTGACGGGAATACATTTACACCACGGATAATGAGCATATCATCTGAACGTCCCTTAGGCTTAGCCATACGTACGAATGTACGTCCGCATGAACACTTCTCTTTTGAAAGTGAACATATATCTCTTGTTCTGTAACGAAGAAGTGGGAATGCTTTCTTATCTACAGAAGTGAAAACAAGCTCACCCTCTGAACCATCAGGAAGCACCTCTCCTGTATCAGGATCGATAATCTCTGCTATGAAATGATCTTCATTTATATGCATGCCATTCTGCTCTGAACATTCAAATGCAACGCCCGGACCTGAAAGCTCTGTAAGTCCGAAGATATCATAAGCCTTGATACCCATGGTTGTCTCGATATCACGGCGCATTTCCTCACTCCATGCCTCAGCACCGAAGATGCCTGCCTTGAGCGGTATATCATCAGGGCTCATGCCCATCTCCTTCATAGTCTCAGCAAGGTATGCCGCATATGAAGGTGTACAGCAGAGTATGGTTGCTCCAAGATCCTTGATAAACATTATCTGTCTGTCAGTATTTCCTGAAGATGCGGGAATAGTGAGGCATCCCAGCTTCTCGCTTCCGCCATGAAGACCCATACCGCCTGTAAAAAGTCCATAACCGTATGCTATCTGGCATACATCGTCCTCTGTTCCGCCTGCAGCTACGATAGCTCTCGCACAGCAGTCATTCCAAAGCTCAAGGTCATCCTTGGTATAATAAGCAACAACCCTTTTTCCCGTGGTACCTGATGTCGAATGAATGCGCACACAGTCCTTAAGCGGTGCTCCCAAAAGTCCGTACGGATAGCTCTCTCTGAGGTCTGCTTTTGAAAGAAACGGAAGCTTTGCAAGGTCATCAAGTGACTTGATATCATCAGGTGTTACACCTTTCTCTTCCATCTTCTTACGATAGTAAGGCACGTTTTCCCAAACATGCTTTACCTGTTCAATAAGTTTCTTTGTCTGGATTTCAGTGAGCTCTTCCCGAGACGCACACTCAATCTCCGGCTGAAAATAACGCTCCATTTTCTTCTCTCCTTTACTTTGCATTTTTCCCAAGCTCGAATGCCACCTTGTTCATCTCAAGGAATTTTGCCGGTACGATCTTCTCCATAGCGCTGAGCCATGCCTCTTCAGGTATGTCGAAATAATGTGAAAGTCTTCCCATGAGAACTATATTAACTGCCTTTGATGAACCGGCCTTTTCTGCAAGTGAAAGACAGTCAAGTGCATCTACATTTGCCCCTGCAGCCTGCATCTTCTCGACAAGCTCTGTAGGGTACTCTGCTGCGCCTGTTATAACAGGCATAGGGTCTATCTGCTGAATGTTTGTAACAATCTGTCCTGATGGCTTAAGGTACTCAAGCCATCTTGCTGCTTCAAGCACCTCGAAGGATACTATATAGTCAGCCTCGCCCTTATCTATAACCGGTGAATAAACCTTATCACCATATCTTACGTATGTTACAACGCTTCCTCCACGCTGTGACATTCCGTGCACTTCTGAAACTTTAACGTCATAGCCCTCGTCAAGAAGGAGTCTTCCGAGGAGCTTGCTGGCAAGAAGTGAACCCTGTCCGCCAACGCCTACTATCATTACATTTTTTGTTTCCATATTATCAGCCCTCCTCTTCTGTACTTTCAAATGCCCCTACCGGACAGAGTTGCTCACAAAGTCCGCAGCCAACACAGAGGGTCTCATCCACATGAGCCTTACCGTCTTTCATGGATATTGCAGGACAGCCTATTCTCATGCAGGATTTGCATCCGATACATTTCTCAGTATTTACTTTGAAAGGCTTCTTATGCTTAACGTACTTAAGGAGTGCACAAGGTCTTCTGGAAATGATTACTGACGGCTCGTCTGCCGCAAGTTCTTCCTTTATAGCCTCGTCACATTCCTGAATGTTATATGGATCAACAACTCTTACACGGTTGAATCCCATAGCGCGGCAAAGTGCCTCGAGGTCGATCTTGCCTGCCGGGTCACCCTTTATATTGTAACCGGTTGTTGGATTCTGCTGATGTCCCGTCATACCTGTTATAGAGTTATCAAGTATGATGACTGTTGAGTTTGACTGGTTGTATGCGATATTCGCAAGACCTGTCATACCTGAATGCATAAATGTAGAGTCGCCTATAACAGCAACTGTCTTCTTCTCATTCTCACCTTCACCTGCTTTGTTGAAGCCGTGGATAGAACTTACGGAACCACCCATGCAGAGTGTCATATCGATGGATGCAAGCGGAGCTACTGCGCCGAGAGTATAGCATCCGATATCACCGAGAACGGTACATTTATTTTTCTTAAGTGCGAAGAAAAGTCCTCTGTGAGGGCAGCCTGCGCACATAACAGGAGGACGCATAGGAATTGTTTCATCCAGTGCCGTTCCGCCTGCAGCTTCACCTGTGATAGCTTTCTTGATGAGGTTCTGTGAAAACTCACCTTCTATAGGAAGCATATCCTTGCCATGAACTTCGAGTCCAAGGGCTTTGCAGTGATTCTCTATGATAGGATCAAGCTCCTCAACTACTATGAGCTTTCCAACCTTAGCCGCGAAATCTTTTATGAGCTTAGTAGGAAGCGGATTAACAAGTCCGAGCTTAAGCACGGATACTGTATCGCCGAACACTTCCTTAACATACTGATATGAGGTAGATGATGTGATGATACCGATTTCTGTTCCACCCATCTCTACGCGGTTTACAGGAGCAGTCTCTGCCCACTCAGCCATACGTCTCATTCTGTCTTCAACAAATGGATGGCGCTTTATAGCATTTCCCGGCATCATGACATACTTAGGAATGTTCTTCTCATATGCCTTTTTCTCAGGAACTACTCTTTCACCTGCTTCAACTATTGACTGAGAGTGAGAAACTCTCGTGCACATCTTCATGAGTATCGGAGTGTCATACTCTTCTGAAAGCTCGTATGCAAGCTTTGTAAACTCGAGCGCTTCAGCTGAATCTGACGGCTCCATCATAGGAACCTTTGATGCTATTGCATGATGACGTGAATCCTGCTCATTCTGAGAAGAATGCATACCTGCATCATCAGCAACTCCTATAATGATTCCGGCATTCACACCGGTATATGACATAGTGTAGAGAGGGTCTGCCGCAACGTTAAGTCCAACGTGCTTCATACCGCAGAAGCTTCTCTTTCCTGCAAGACTCGCACCAAAAGCTGCCTCCATGGCAACCTTCTCATTTGGAGCCCATTCACAATAAATTTCATCATACTTTGCTGCTTCTTCAGTTATCTCAGTACTCGGAGTACCCGGGTAACTGGAAATGAAACAGCAGCCTGCCTCATAAAGGCCGCGGGCAACTGCTTTGTTTCCCAACATCAGTTCTTTCATAGACTAACTCCTTAATCGTAAGTATTCTTTAGTGCATTAAACTATTTTGCACTGCATAGCTAATCATAAGTATAGCTTATTTGATAATAATTCTCAATGTTTTTATCATATTTGACGCCAGTTTTTCTATATATTTCCCCTTCATTTTCCAGGCAATCGAGTAGGGCGGATTTAACCGCCCTCTCACACCACCGTACATGCCGTTCGGCATACGGCGGTTCAACATAACTTCAAAGCGTGACGC
>OCTW013369866.1_pt1 | contig 26217 bp, 25 predicted proteins | sample 1539671 | NCBI WGS metagenome assembly OCTW01 (sample SAMN02144230, study PRJEB22623) | gut metagenome | biome: sheep rumen | host: Ovis aries | place: New Zealand | reverse complement strand
ATGTAGAAAGGGGTTTGGGGAAAGTAGAATTTTCTTTGGTTCGTTTCTTTTTGAAAAGAAATGAATGAATCCTTTTGCTTCTTTTCGAAAGAGTGGAGCAGCGAGAGCCATCGAACTCGTTCGTTTGGTCGAGTCGTGACGCTCTTCGATGCAGTCAAAAGAAGTTCAGACGAATCTGGCTCCATCGTCAGGACGGACCCAAAACACTTGGAATGTCTTTTCGTATTCAGGGAACTGCTCCAGATACTTCTCTGTGAGGACTTCCTGAATCTCATTCTTATATGCAGGATCAACGAGTGCGATGCAAGCGCCCTTGAAGCCTGCTCCCGAGAATCTTCCTCCATAAACCCCTGGCAACTGACGCATAATCTCATAGATAGCAATCAGCTCAGGCGAGCCACACTCATAGTTGTGGATGCTGCTCTCACACGAGTCAAAAGACAGCTTACCAAACAGTTTCAGATTACCCGTTTCCCATGCAGTCACACCCTGCCGCACACGGCGATACTCGCTATAGAAGTGCTCTGCACGACGGGCAAAGCGAGGTGGCATAGCAATCCGAGTTTTCTCAAACGTAGCCTTGGGAATATCCCGCAGGAACGTCTTGTCAAACGTCTTCAGCGGCTGATCCGTATAGGCCAGCATATTCCAAGCCGCCGTCTTACACTCATAGACACGCAGGTTATAGTCCGAGTTCACCAAGGAGCGAGTCAGTCCAGAGAAGAAGATGCCAATCTCAAACGCTGGCATGTCAGGATTCCGCTTGATGATACGCCAGTCATTGCTGTCACAGTCCAGGAACAGCAACCCGTCCTTCTTACCAAGGGCGATACAAGCCTGATCCAGCAGGCCGTTATTCAGTCCAATGTACTCACGCTCCGCTTCGGATGCTATTTTTACCACCTCGAAAGGTTGTAAAGTAATATCGTTTGCCTTAGCAAAAGCCATTACATACGCAATCAGCACAGCAGCTGATGAAGACAGACCACCAACGGGTAGCGAGCCTTGAATAACGCCTTCTATACCATGACTCAACTCAAATCGTTTGCGAAGGGCATATTTTGCACCACGGGCATAATCTCCCCAGTGTCTTTCTTTTACCTGCGATGGGGTATTAACATGGAACTCCACATCACCCTCAAATGTTCGTGAAGATAATTTAACAAGGCTATCATCACGGACATTAAACCACAGATCAACGCCTTTGTCTATAGCGAAGCCTGTAACTAGTCCATGCTGATGATCTACATGTGCCCCCAACGGGCAAACCCTATACGGACTAAAAATATGATATTGATACTTTTCCATTGATTTACTCTTTATGTTTTCCCCATTGTGGCCAAAAGAGATATGAACAGAACTGCCAGACTCCTTTCAGCATTTCTTTCACCCGTTCCATACCTCATCCTCTTCCAGTGGGTGGTAAGGGCCGTCCTTCGCCTCAAACAGCACAGTTCCGCTCTCCAGACACTTCAAGCTATGCCACAGTCCTTTCTCGATATTCAGTACCAATCCCCCTGGCACCATATCGATGGTATCCGTGAGGTTGCCTTGGTCATCATATAAATACTCCTCAAAATGCCCACGAATGCAGATACACGTCTCAGAAGTAGTTTTATGCCTGTGTATAGGCATCACTGTTCCTGGCTCCAGAGCATTCAGCATACGTTGCGATTGATCATCAGCGGAGTTGCGCATATCCAGATTGCAACGCAACCTCGGATTCTCCTTTGCCTTGGCCGTTAACCCGTCTAATATCTCATTATCTATAACCATCTCTAATTCTTTAATTCTTGACCAAAATCACCGAACAGTTACGTATCAACGATTCGTTTTTGTATATCATCAGAAGGAATTCGCATACTTCAATTTACTTCAGTGCTCTCTGATTCAGCCGATTTCTAGACTTTTCATCAAGCAACTTAGGATATTCTCTTGCAAATTTTTCGCAAACATCTTCTGGTTTTACTGGCAGTGACTCTGACAAATATTCCAGTTTCTTACGGTTCATCTCAATCAATTCGCTCCATTCCATCACATAGACCTTAATATCATATCCATGCTCTTGGCTAAAAGAATATAGGAAAGGATCATCAGGATTTCTCCATGTGCTAGTACCTTCAAGTCTTCTTCTTGTCGGCTTGGCGATTTTAGAAGAAATAAGCAATAACTTATAACTTACTTTGGTCTTGGGATAAGCAGATGAATCCAAGATATCATCCCTATACTTCTCGATTTGCAATATCTCTTTGTTTGATATCGCACAATAGGGAGCCTTTAGTTCTACTATCATAACCTCTGTTCTTCCATTTCCCAACTTCTTCTTATTGCAAAAAAACAAGTCGGTAATGTCATGGTTCTTATCCTTACTATCCACTATCAAATTCTCATCATCCACAGATGGCTCATAAGAGAAATATTTTTCATGAAGTTCTTTCAGATTGTTCTCCAGATTAGTATCAGACCACAACTTAGTTGTCTCCGTATATTCCTCTCCAAATATCCACAATTTTTCCTTTACAATTTTATGGAGCTGGCTTCTTTCTTTCAACCATCCTGAAACATCCCCATAGCACAAATCGTGAAGGAAATTGAGGAAAGAAGTCCGGGTTGCTACTGACGAAGAGAACTCAACCACATCATCCATATCGGTTATCTGAAGTAGTTCCTTAAATTTCTGGCGACTCTCATCACTAAGCTTCAGGATTTCACTGTATAGAAATTCGATATTGCCGTCTTCTATAAGTTTCTTCACCATTTGATAAACGATATTTCTCGCTGGATTAGAACTTTCAATGAATTTCTGATCGAGTTCCAGTATATAAGCAGTGTGGTTAAACAACGACTTTTCTATAGGGGTGGTAATATCAGTTGGATTATTATATGGATAAGATTTATCAGCTTTAAGCCGATCTACGAAACTGACAAACTTCCTGTTATCCTTCTTGAAGAAATCATCAATCGCGTCTCTTATAAGCAACTGTATGGCTTTACTATCATTGCCAAAATCAGCAAAAGCAAAGTCTACCATCATATCAGACGTTATCAAATCTGACTCCACCATCACATACCATGCCCCCACATCTGGTGTATGCCACGGACTTGCATACGAATATTTTGCTATCGACTGTTTAATACCATTAATATCTATTTGGAAATAGATACTAATATCCGCAGTTTTTAAACTTACCTTATAGAAATTCAGTATTATCTCATGTGTCGATCCATCAGAACACTTTAGTTCTTTCTTAACATAATGTGGTATACCAAGAAGGAACTGTTCTCTTTGTAATGAGACCCCATTAACAACGAACTGGATTCTACCCTCAAATATATCAAAAGGATAAGTCTCAAAAAGTGCCTGCTTAAATGAATCAGTGGTTTTAAACTCCTCGCTGAGTTTGTTCTTTCTTTTTATCTTTTCTTGTGAATTGTGATATAAATCAGAAACTGTGACCTTATAATAAGACGAGCTGATCTCATCGAGTACCTCCGTTTCTATTGGGAACTCTACTTCTTGCAAATCTTTTGTAGAAAGGATGTTATCAGCAGTCATTACAACAGAAGTTCTTGTAAACTTGCTTTCTTTTTTATCGTATGCAGTAGTTTCTATCCTTACAGTTTTTCCCAATTGTAAAGCTCCAAATCTACCGATGCCCTGCCCTTCGGTTTTGTTTTCTGTTGCTATCTGCATTATACTGCTCTCAAAATTTGAGAAGGACACCCCATCTCCATAATCAAGCACCTCGATACTCTCTATTGTCTTATAATTAACAGATTCTACAGGGCATGCTGATGGAATCAAATTAACCTCTATTCTTTTGGCATGAGCTTGAATAGAGTTATCTATCAACTCCTTTAGCGCATAAAATGTTGATTTATAAAGAGTCAGCACATCCTTCAGCAAACGAGGATTTGTTGACATCTTCATTTTAATAATTTTACTCATAAAAAATGAATATGCAAATGTCCGAATTTTGGGTTCAAAATCTCTATGCAACCTGTCTGAATATGGGTTTCAAGTATATGCTTATACCACTGACTGTGAATAAAACTGTTCATGTCAACACCATGACATCATCGACTTTTATCACGGCTAGGTAAATAATGATCCTGACTAATACATACTTCCCTTTCAGTTTCATTATTTCTTTTTCTTTCTATTTACAACCTTCTTCTTGTCATACCTATGAGCTTTAAGCAAACGATTCTTATCTATTGGCTTGCGGCCCTTTTTCTTCAATTTTTCAATATCAGTATCTTTTTGAGCAATTATTTTATCTTTCTCCAAGTTACTTTTCTGAAGGTTTTCTATCTTCTCAAGCAAATCATTAGTATTCTGTGCCCAACTATAGTTCTTATCGCACCATTTCCGAATTTCTCTCTCGAACTCTTTGGAATCGTGTGCTGTCAGCACTGAATTAACATTGTCTTCGTATTCATAACGTAGACGGTCTATTTCTTGGTATTTCAACTGAGCACCAACATCCATTAATCCTTTTACATCTGGCCAAATCCGATGAGCCGTATAAGCAAGAAAAGGGTTCTCGAAGAGATTAATAACACTTCTGTCTCCACCACTAATTAGCCCCATCTCAGTAAACACAGAAATCAGGGTTTTGGGACGGCATATCACATCCCAACCTTCGTATTTCAAGTTTTTTGCACATCGCATAGATCGGGTAGAACGACTCACTAGATACGCTTTTTTGGCCAAAGCATATTTATCTTCTAATCCTTTATTGAGATTGTATACTGCCAAATAGAGGATGGTATCAGTCTTCGCTATGATTCGATTTATCTCATCGTCACGTTTCGAACCTTTTTGAGACTTACATATCTCCTGAAAAATACGTTCATCTAACTCTGCAAATCCATTTTGTTGTTGAATATCGTTACTGTCGACTTCAATCCCTATTTTAATTTTATCGGAAAGCTTAGCTATATTATTCTTTAAAAAACTGGGGCGCTTGGCATCTATAATATTACTCATATAGGTCTTAAATTCCAAGTCCTCACATTCTGGGTCATATCTCTTTATCTTTACGTAGTCTTCCAAGAATACGTTCGATAGTTCTGTTTCCAAAATGTAATCAGGAAGTTCCATTAGCTTCTCTCCAAAACGTATATAGAGGAATTGAGCATTTTGAGCATGATTGTACACTTCAGAGATAACCTCTTCAGGAATTCTTATTCCACAGGAACAACTCGGGCCAACAAGGGTAGAGAGAATTTGACGGTACATTTCACTGAAACGTGCTCTTTTTGTTAGACAATTAAGCACGAAGTCAGTATCAAGAATGAATTGTTTGTTTCTTAGTTGTTTTAATTTAAACTGCCTAAGCGACGGATCAAGATTCATTACCTGTGTTGAAATATGCGCTTTAGCCCATTCGTTCAGAACGGACTGTATATTAGTATTTGTGGAATGAACTGCTTCTCCTAATGCAATTACAAGAGAATTAGACAATTTCCCATCAGTAATTCCACGCATAGCCACACTGACAGCATCTTCCGTCTCATCATCATGAGATTTTTTGCTAAGGTTGAAAAACTCGAAACCAGCCAGTTTGAAATATACAGAAAGTGCTTTTTTTACGTTATCTGTAAGTTTTGTCTTCAGAGTGGGTGCAATGTTACGTTGGTATTCTTGTTCTGTTCTTTGAATAATGCCTTCAATAACTTTTTCGGTTCTTTCGTTCAAGTCGGCAATGTACTTCTGAGCATTTGCCACATTCCGTACTAAAACCATATCGCCGCTAATAGTTATCATCTTTGCATCAACAAGTTTGGAAAGAAATGTATGCAATTGATCTTCATTCATAACGTTCCCCTCCTGACACAAATTCTCATTATAGGCATTCCTAATTTTAACAATAGACCGATCTTGCTCTGGCAAATAGAGAATCACAGCGAAGATTGCTTTCATCAAGATGCTATCACGAGAATCCCTTATTTTTCTATGCCCAAATAGAAGCGAACTTCGAAGCTCTGAAGCTTCAAGACTGTCTTTATTTTCAAGCGAATGTATATCTATCAAATTCATTACATTTATCTATTTCTTTTTGTTCATTTTTCGCAACACTACTGAAAACTGTTTGTGAGACAACACGACAGAATCAAGTTTCTCACTAATATCTTTTACATTTTGATTGATTGCAGTATTTAACTCTACAACACTGTCCATCTTATGATAAAATGATGACTGTACACATGTAGCATCCTCTGCATCTTTAGCCTGCAAATAGAAAACAAATAGGCTACTTGTTACCAAAGTAAGAGCAAGAGCTAACATCGATTTTACATCATGCCAAAAATTTGGCTCTATGATAATGCCATTCACACATTTCGGACGAGTGTATCTCAGTAGTCTGACAAATATCCTTGAACATAAACTTGGGGTTGTATCAATCGACGTCATGGAAGAATATGCTAGAAAAATTCTCCAAAGAAAATATATCACCCATTTTTTACTTAGATAAGATGGAGCCAGTCTATGTCGAATAATTACGAAGTCTTCGATCTGACGACTAAAAGTAGTACTAGCTGGATGTAAAACTATGCTGACATAACCAATAACAGACTGTCTAATTTCCATTTTTGCTCCAGTTTCAGACATTGATTTACCACAGGAATCTATATCAAAGATTCGATCTTCCCATTTTGTTGAAAAAGAAGCATATGCGCTACTAGCCTCAGCTAAAGTTGTATCAAATTTAAGACTAAAATTTCTCATAAGGTATTCCCCTGTCGAGGTTTGTAGTGCCCATTTATTGAAAAGCGTTTCTATTTTTTCTTCACAGTCTTTAAACTGCTCATATCTTTGTTTTCTATTAGGCATACATCAAATAATTAAAAATGAATCCGATTCCATGACCATCTACCTTATCACGCCCCAACCACAGTCACACATACAAACTATAAAAAGCGACATTTCACCATCTTTCTGACAGAATAGACATCAATTAAGCCTCATGACAACAGCCTCACGTCAATTCATCAATAATAGATTCACAAACCTCTATTGAAGCAACCTTCAATCCATGGTTACCAATAATCCCATCTCCCATATAATCCATAAAGTTCTGGCGCTGACGGCTCCATATAGCACCTTTTCTGGGTAATTCATAGAAATCCGTCAATTCTTGCTCCAAAGCATCAAGCACAACGGAATCACAGAGCTTATCCGCTTTATAAGCGTCACAAAGCCAGCCTATTTCCTTGAAATCCACATCAGGTAGAATGTAATATCTCACGCGATTATCAGTTGCCCATACAGCACCCATTTCGTTCAGACAAATTTCACTCTCCTTGTAATTCTTGGATATCACCAAGAAAGAGAAATCAGCCGACTGTACATTCTCTCTGATATGATGTCGGATGTCATCACCATTTTTGATCCCCATCTCCTCAATCGATGTACAGAAAATGTCCTCATGACTTAACCCTATACCTAATTGCAGGATATTGTCCGTGAATTTTTCAATGATGCCCTTGTCTCGTGAAGAATGGCTGATAAAGATTCTCTTTGTCCTTTGCACCTTCTCCAATGCCAGGATACAGTCCACTAAAGCCTTCGCAGCTGTGAAATGAATAATCTTTTCATCGCCAAAACAATCTTTATGATGTCTCAAATTATAACTGATAGTAGGATACTTGTCTATAATGGCAACACTAGTGTCTTTCTCTAACAAAAACTCAGCTAGATAACTCCCGTCCTGGCCTGTTATACCAGTAATTAATGCTGTCTTCATACTATATATTTTTTCTTCTTTCAAATAAGTTTCTGTTCATACACCTCCTGCGTCTCACGTTTCTTTTTTCCCCATTGCGGCCAGAATAAGTAGCTACAGAATTGCCAGATACCTTTTAAAAATCCTTTTATTGTCATATCCTTGTATTGTTACATTTGTTTCATCTCTCCTTTACAAAATTTGCTCGTCTTATTTACTATCTTTCATGAACGATTACCCAAAAGGTCTTGAAAATCAAGCCCAAGTCATAAAAGAAACTATGCTTCTCCACATACTCAAGATATAGCTTGATCTTCTCCTGCATGATGACCTCGATATAGTATTTCTCAGGATTCTCCGCCTTCTCCATCTGCTCGTTCTCATTCCTGAACTTAATGGAAGCCGGGTCTGTAATGCCTGGACGCACATCTAAGACATGCATCTGCTCCGGCGTCCAGTAGTTCACATAATGACGCACTTCCGGGCGAGGACCCACCAGCGACATATCCCCAAGGAACACGTTGATGAGCTGAGGCAACTCATCAAACTTAAACTTGCGGATAAAATAGCCCGAACGTGTCACACGAGGGTCATGACCACCGATAGTCACCAGACTACCTTTATCAGCTCCTACCCTCATTGAGCGGAACTTAAAGATACGGAAGTCCTTGTTGTGTCGGCCCACACGAACCTGCCGATAAAATACAGGTCCTTTGCTATCCAGTTTTATCCAGATAGCTAAAACGAGAAAGAGCGGACTCAGTACAATGAGTCCAAGTCCGCTCGCTATGATGTCAAACAATCTTTTCATCAAAGACCTTTTACTATCTCCACGAAGTTCTTAATCACATACTCCTGCATTTCATCTGTCATACAAGTATGTAGTGGTAGCGTAATCTCATTTTCAAACAGGTGGAAAGCATTCGGATAGTTTGCAATGTCGAATCCCAATGCTTTGTAGGCCGTCATCATTGGCAGCGGCTTGTAATGCACATTCGTTGCGACACCCCGTTCTGCCATTTGTTCAATCACACGGTTTGCCTCCTCACGACTTCTGCCTACCAGACGAACGATATACAAGTGATGAGAGCCACAGTGGTCAGCATCCTTATGATTCAGCACTGCCACTGGCAACTCTTCAAAAGCCTTATTGTATCGCTCCACCATCTCATAACGACGTTTCAACAGCTGCGGGTATCTCTCCATCTGAACCAAACCCACCGCAGCCATGATATCCGTCATGTTGCACTTATACCATGGCCCGATGATATCATACTCCCATGCTCCGAGCTTTGTCTTGGCCAGTGCATCCTTATTCTGACCATGTAACGAGAACAACTGAGAAAGACGGTACAGCAATTCATTCCATGTCTCACCCTTCTTCTTAGGAACAGTAGGCATATAGTCCACATCCGTAGGAACCACCTCGCTTCCGAAAGGCAAGTTCCATGTCATGGCTCCACCTTCAGCTGTAGTGAAGTTCTTCACGGCATGGAAACTGAACGAACTGAAGTCAGCAATCTCTCCTGCCATTTTGCCATTGCGCATACCGCCAAACGAATGTGCACAGTCTGCCGACACGATGATACGACCAATCTTTGCCTGCAAAGCATTTGCAGGCTTAAACAGCCCTTTCTTTGCTTCTACAATCTCAAGCACGCGGTCATAGTCAGCCACGACACCACCGAGATCCACCGGTACAATCACCTTGGTACGTTCCGTGATAGCATCCGCCAGTTGGTCATAGTCCATTTCCACATTATCCTTCTGACTATCTACCATCACCAGTTTTGCGCCCACATGCGTCACCACCGATGCAGTAGCTGTATACGTATATGCTGGAACGATCATCTCATCCCCAGGCCCGACGCCAAGCAGATGGAGCACCATCTCCATCGCTGCCGTTGCCGAGTTCAGACAGACTGTATTATCCGTATGCACATACGCTGAAATCTCCTGTTCCAGTTTCTTTGTCCGTGGACCCGTTGTAATCCACCCTGAGAGAATCGCTTCACGCACTTCTACAGACTCCTTCTCTGTCATATCCGGCGGAGAAAAAGGAATATTCATCAATTTCATGTTCATTGGTAATATTTGTTACTTTTATTTACTATTGTCCTGACATTTTGACAGTTGAATATTTTTGGCATATTTTATGCATAACATATCAATGGAGGAAGATGAAAAGCACTCCCGTTTTCAGCATAACGACAATACTGCTGGCAAGTTCCTATTTCTTTGCGAGATGAATTAGGCCACGCTCTCTGGTTGAAGCTTATCTATTAACTAAAAGAATGAAGCAATGGTAAAAGTTAAAAACTTGAACAACACTTCAGACAAACAGCCTAAGGGCTATGACACTTGGCTGGAGTTTTGGGAAGGCAAGACTGGCAAAACCGCTGATCATTGTGGAGCAACGGACTGTAGCGTCAAAGGTAGAGATAACCTTGTAGGCGCTCATGTCAAAAAAGTTGGTGTCGGTGATGACCGCCACTATATTACTCCACTTTGCAAAGGTTGTAATCAGCGTTCTGACGAATTCTACGTAGACACCGAATTAGTTCACGCCGAGTCTCGCTAATCCCATCACTCCATCACTATACTTGCACTATAGCGATGGAGTTTGCAACAATTCTCTTTACTTTGCCACCAGTTAGTTTACATTCTAACTGGTGGCTTTATTTCTGTTTACCATCTACAGATACCCCTTCCATTTTCTCCATCCCCAATGCCATGTTTTCCACAATGGCATCCAGAGGACTTCACTTGGATAGTTCTTTAAGAAAGGAATATTGCGTTTAGCATTGTTCAGACCACGTTTCCATCTATGTGTATCAGGCACATACTGATTGCGGTCATCATATTTGCCGAAGTTTCCTCCTCTCATGATTTCCTCCAAAAGGAACAGCCCTTCTGACTCATTTGGTTGACAAAGCAATAGCGACCTGTCGATTGCAAACACCCTTTGCATGATGAACATGAGTGCAGCTGTAAATTTTGACATCCCGAAATCTTGCAACGTTGCTACAGCCTTATCCCTTTCCTCTGATGAGGAATGCGACAATATACAATAATAGTCTGTCAATTGTCTAAGACCTATACCCTCAATTAAAACGTGCTTATAGATATGAATTAGCGAAAAGACCAAATTAAAGCCAACTGTAGGATATGCAAAGCCCATATTTACATCATAATTATCCATCTGTTGGCACTTGTTTTCATATAGCCACTTCTGTACCTTTTTATTAACAAATGGATTATACATCCATGTCGGACGAAAATGTACTTCTACATCTGTATCCTTAAAAAAAGCAGCATGGCAATTCACATAATCAACATATGTTACTTTAATTCCGTCATGTCGCATCCTTTTCACGATATCATCACGTTTCCCGTCCACCCATATGTCAATATCTCCAGGCTGGCGACACTCTGGCATTGGATAAAGCCTTGCTACGCCTTGTCCTTTGATTACGCAACTTTTATAGCCGGCAGTCTTAAACCATGCAGACAGTTCTGCGCATTGTTTATCAACAAGACGATTTTGTTGTTTAATCTGTTCACTTTGACCTATCCATTCATACAGCAGTGTTAATGGCGGTTTCTTTCCTTGTTTATTTAACTCATCCAGAGATTCGAAGATTACTCCTACCAAGCTTTGCTTGCAGGCCATTTCATAAATTGCGACCCATTCTTTCTGCGATAGTTCCATCGCAGAAGCTAGCCGTTTATCTACGGCAGACTGTAAAAGTTGGAAGAACTTATCTTCTATGATATCTTCATAAGATATATTTGACATGAAGCAATGTCGCTTTTTCCTTAACCATATCACCACTAGGAGTTGTATAACTCCAGCAACTTCCGACCACAGTATTTAAAAGCCCCTTCTGGATTCCGGGAAGAGAACCTTTCAATATCATTCTTTTTGCCAGTTCCCTTTTCAGCTAATGCCGCTGAAACCGCTTTCTTCAACGATTCCCCATCATGGCACACAGCGTATGCGAAATCTTTAAAAAACAAGTCTTTTTCTTCCTTGAACCCCCAAAGAATCAACTTACCGGAAATCTGTAGTGCCTTAGACAGGAGTGAGGAATTATGCCCTATATAGGTATCAACATACGGCATATCTTTTCCTGTCAGATAGGTCATATTCCCTTCTCCTAAGATATCTACATATAACTGTTTATTACTTCTAGGGTGAAGTTTGATGTACATCTTCACACCAGCAGGTATCGCCTCCTTTAAGCATTTCAAGTACGCGTCAAACACGTCCTTTTGCACTTTGCCGTCCTCAACATGTACACTGGGGATGTAGCAAATGGCATGTTCAATGGGTTTCTCCTCCAGATCATCAAGGTCATGGTTTCCCATAATGTAGATTTTATCTTTATCATATCCATAATTGTCATGATAATAATCTACCCAGTGAGAACCAATTACAAAAGCACATTCCCCTTTCAGCGGAGGATCAAAGTAGTTCTGAACCGTCGTAGTGACATTCTCTTTTTCTTTAATAATTCTTGTAATCAGCTTAACGAATGATTTGTTTTCCTTCTTACAAAGCACCCGCATAATATTGAAGTAGCTGAAAGTCTTGGAAGCCATCTTCAAAGCTGCAAGTATTTCACCGATTCTTACATTATTAAGCGTAGCACCATCATATAGTAGCGAATGCTGCATCATTACCACTTTGGCTCCTATCTGCTGGGAGAAATAAATAGCACCAAGGTCTGGGGTGGTGTTCTGAGCGAACACCACCACTTCCGGCTTGATTCGGTTTATATAATCTTCAACTTCTCCAATCCTCGTAGTTACGAAGTAGTCATTAAACGACTGAGCATCCTTCGATGGGTCAAATTCCTTGCCGGAAGTCTCAAATACCAATCCGTAAGTCTCTATATCCGCAGACTCCTTCATGTGTCTTGAAACCAAATTGCCAACACGCAGCAACTGACTCCACGTCGTATCAAAAAACAAGAATTTCATAGCCGTGTGAGTTGACTATCCAATATTTCGTTCCTTCTTAGCCCAGGCTATCATCTTGTCCATTCCTTCTTCGAAAGTAATGGTAGTATCCCAATCCAGGTCTCTCTTCAGTTTGGTGTTATCACCATAGATGCCCATCTGGTCGCCAGGAGTCTCACCAACATACTCGTGGGTCACTTCAAACGGCAAATGGTTCTCAATATACTCAATGAGTTCCTTCACATAAACCTTACGAGTGTTGCAGACATTATACATTTCGTATAATCCGCCTTTCTTTCTGTCAATGCTACCAATAACGGCATTCACTACATCATCCACATAAATCTGGTCACGGTAACGATCCAGCGAACCCATTACCTTTATATGATGGTCGTTGAGAGCAAGAGCCAGGAAGATACTAGCCATACCCTGACGCAGATTGTCAAGATTCTGGCCTGCCCCAAACACATTAAAGAATCGTAGAGCGGTACATTTGATGCCAAACTGATTGCTATATATGCGCATATAATTCTCACTCGCCATCTTGCCAACGCCATAGAACGATTTCGGAACAGACATCGCGGTTTCCTTAACGGGTAAATCCTCTTCGGGTATGTCACCATAAGCAGCCATTGAACTGGCAAAAACAAAACTCTTCACATTATGCTTTACCGCATAATCCAGAAGCAACAGAGTAGATGTCACATTAGAATTGAGGTCATACATTGGATCATCAAAGGAAATGGCTCCTGAACTTTGGCCTGCTATGTGTACGATAGCATCAAAATCGAATTGGTCAAGTTGCTTAATGATTTCTAAATCGTAATCATTACCCTCAATAAAGATGCAACCCTCTGGTATTACCTCTTTTTTACCAGTACGCAGGTTATCAATGGTTACTACTTGATGACCACTCTCTAAAAGTTTTTTTGCAATAAAGGAGCCTATGAAACCAGCAGCTCCTGTAACTAAATACGTTTTCATATTATAAATACTTTAAAAACAATTATCTTTTTACTCTACCACTTGCATCACCGCCCATTAGGTTCTCCACCTCCTGAATGGTAGCCCAGTTATAATCACCCTTCAAAGTATGCTTCAAGCAACTGGCTGCCGTAGCAAACTCTAAAGCCTTACGGTCATCCTTATAATGAAGCAATCCAAAGATGAGCCCGCCCATAAAAGAATCACCACCACCTACCCTATCAACGATGTCCGTAATATCATAGCGGTGTGATTCAATCAGTTCTTTACCATTGTATAGCACACCACCCCAGGTGTTGTGGTTAGCATTGATGGCACCACGAAGCGTAACCACCATTTTCTTGCAATGAGGAAACCTTTCCATCATCTGTTGGCAGACACTCAAGAAACTGCTTTGGTCTACATTACCATTGGTCTTGCCTGCATCAAAATCCTTGGGTTTAATACCAAAGACCTTTTCGCAGTCTTCTTCATTACCCAGAATAATGTCGGAACCAGCAACCATCTCAGGCATCACTTCTGCTGCAGTCTTGCCATATTTCCACAAATTACCACGATAGTTGATGTCACAACTTACTGTTATGCCCAATTCATTGGCAGTTTTAATAGCTTTAAGACATTCTGCAGCTGCATTTGCAGAGAGAGCTGGAGTAATACCCGTCCAATGAAACCAATCTGCTTCTTTCAGTATCTCTTTCCAATTAATGGAACCAGGAGCAACTGTTGCAAAGGAACTATTTTCGCGATCATAGTAAACCTTTGATGGACGGGCATTGCTACCTGTTTCCAGATAGAGAATACCCATACGTTTACCTGTTCTTTGGATATGGCCAACACCTACTTTATGCCCTCTTAAATCCATAATGCAACGTTCTGCTATAGGATTATCAGGCAGGCATGTGATGTAATCCGTTTCCAAACCATAGTTAGCCAGTGATACAGCCACATTAGCTTCTGCACCAGCATAACTCACATCAAACCTATTCGCTTGAATAAGCTTAAGGTAATCGGGCGCTCCAAGGCGCACCATTATCTCACCAAAGGTTACTACTTTTGTCATGTTACTTATTCCCGTAAAGATTCTTATACATGATTTCTGCAATCACAAAGTCATCAGGCCAATCTATGTCAAATGAATGGAGCTCATCCATTACATGAAGTAGAATTTTCTTTCCCAAACGGTTCTTTTGCTCCACATAGACATCTCTCTTAGCCAGAAACATAGTATGATTTACAGGATACAAAGCCTCTAAATCTTGAGTACGTGGCCAAGGAATATCCGTAGTGTTATTAATTAACTTTCCTTCTTTGTTCAGCAGGAAGTTCTTCAACTCTGTAACACCCACTAATGAATCATAGCCATTCTGAAGGTTATCCAAATACAACTGTATGCCAGCATCATATTGGTCTGCACCCGCAAGAGGAGTGGTAACGTGACCCCACAGGATATGCTCTGCATCAGTAATGGTGGGAACATAGCAAATCAGATCTTGGAGATTAGTGCTGCTAAGACACAATTCCTCGGGGCGAGGGATAATTCTTACTCTGCTGTCTTTTGTAGCATACTTCTCTGCAATAGACATACAGGTTTCATCATTGGTGGAGAGAATAATTTCATCCAGCAATTTGGTTTCGACCAATTGTCTGATTTTATTCTCCATCAAGCCACCTTCTATACCTGCGAATGGCTTTGTATTTTTATTCTTAACTCGTTCACTTCCTTTTCTCGTCGGAAGGAAGAATGCAACTTTCTCTGCCATGCTTTATATGAATTGATAAATAGATTCCACATCTAGTTCTGGATAAATAGAAGGGGTCAGAGATTTCATTCTGATTCCTGCACATTTTTCATAATCCTTGAATAGTGTTTTTGTTTCATTACTTAATGTTACTTCTTTTTCTGATAGAATACTCCCAGGATAACCATCGTATCCAACAACATAGATATTGTTATTACTCAGGTTCAATGCAGTTTGAATAGCAAGTGCCGTACAAGAATCTTCAAAACCTTTAGTAAAATCAATGGCCGCAACCTCGAAGGTTGAAGCCTCTGCATATTCTGGCACTTCAGTTCCGAGTTTACGGGGATAAGGAGGCAGCACACAAATACCCTTGTATTGTTCGGCACTCACGTTCTTTTTCAAACGTTTTGCCTCTCTTCCTATCAGGCAATAATACTCAGGTACATCAACGTCAAGGAACAGACCTGCATGTCTTGCTGTAGCAAACACCAATGCTAATGAGTGTTTTTTGTTGATAAACTCTTTTATACTATCTATATGTTCTACAGGAGTGTTTCCCCCTCCGACAATGATAACATCCTCGTACTTCTGTGCATTAAGAATTGGGTACTTGGCATTATCCTGCCGATGGTCTTTACGATTCTGCAATCCTCTGACGATACTGTCAAACGAATAAGCTCTATTTGTAACAAGCGACATCACCTCTTTTTGAGGAATAGAGTTGGCACCAGAAATCATATATGGCAGTTGTGTTCCCCAACGGTATTTTTCAAATAGGGGATTGAATGTTGTTATAACATCCCCCAATACATTAAAGTCTACGGTTAGTCCTTTCTTATTTAAATATGAGAGTAGGAGTTCAGTATTTAGATTGCCAGCTCCACGTCCCATTCCTAAAATAGTAGCATCTACGCTGTCGACACCTGTTTCGATAGCCTTTAGTGTGTTAGCTAAGCCCATCTGCAAATTATTGTGTCCATGGAAGCCAATCTTACAATCAACTATCTCGCGAAGCTGTTTAACTATGATTTCCACCTCATCTGGCATAATACCACCAAAGGAGTCCACCATATTTAAAATATCCACTACACCATTCAAACCAGGAAGCTGCTCGTAGAATTCTTCGTATCCGCCCCACTTGGACATATACATAATGTTGAATCCAACCTCAAACCCCTGAGTTTTTACAGCTTTTGCTAATTCAATAGCCCGTAAAAGATTCTTTGGATCAACGGCTATACGAATCATATCAACTAAACCCTTTATTGGTTCAGTCAGTTGTTTCAAGTCTTCAGGTTTGGTGCTCTTTTCATTGAGCATTACTGCCAATTTCTTGGTTGAGTTTTTCCTTATTTCAGTAAGGACAGATACAGGACAATAACCAAACTTACCAAGATACTCCTTATCTGGATTATTTCTGTAACCTAACTCCAAATAATCAATAGGCAGTTTATTCATTGATCCTATATAAGAATCTACAATATCAGAACTAAAGTCCCAATCTGTATAATAACCGCCATCACGTAAAGTACAATCTAATAATTGAAATGCCATAGTTTTCTTTTTATCTGATTCTTTCTCTTTAGAAATTCTTTCACCATATATAATCTATAAGATATCTTAAACCACAGAGAGTTTGTCGAGTGAGAATTACCAGATACGTTATGATCATGTATCCTATAAAACATTAATGGTTCTTCTATATATTTCACCTTCCCTATCATTTCTGCGATATAACCAATCCAATGATCGTGTGAAAGCAATTTTGCAGGAAATGGCAAGACTGCATCTAAAACCTTTCGATTAAAGGCCATTGCGCATCCTTGGTATGTCATACCAAATAATTTAAGGGGGTTCTTCTGACGGAATTTCCCATTAAACCATTTTTCTCCAGTAGGCTTTCCTTCTCCATCACAAATGGACAATTCACTCAACACAAGGTCATAGTGCTGGAGTTGTTCTACACAAGCCTCCACCTTATGAGGCTTCCATAAATCATCTTGATCAGCCATGAATACGATGTCGCCTTTTGCGTGTTGCAAGGCATTTTCAAAATTCTGTGTGACATAATGTCGTGTCAAATTCATAACCTTTTTACAAACAAAAGGATAGATCTTGATTCTATTATCACCCAAATCATTTACGGTCTGTATACAACTGTCAGTAGATCCGTCATCAGAAATGATGATTTCATCATCTGGGCCTAACTGCGGCAAGATGGTCTTGAGTTCTTCTATAATATAATTCCCGCCATTGTGCATGGCGATGCATACCGATATCATAAGTGATAATTTTGTAATTATACACCTCCAAGTAATACTTTCAGTTTGAAGAAAACATTTTCTTCAAAGCGTTCTTTCGAAATATCTTTGTTGAAAAACAAACGTAATCTATTTGAAAAACCATCTCTATAAGAGGACATAACTTGGATTAGTCTGATGTCCTCTTCTGAAAGCAAGTCATGATAAGCATCTTTAAAAGCTTTTGCAGTCCTTTCCAAGAGGTGCTCATTAAGTTTGCCCTTCTTCCTTAATCTATCACGCATCCGATCCTTGAAAGTATCCATCCCTCCTAACTGATTATGTCCATGTTGCCTATACAATATGAATGCTTCATTATCATAGATTACATTCCCAAGAAAAGTGCAAATAAGGAAAATCGCATGGTCATGTATCTTTATATATTCTGTCTTATGAGTAGCAAACAACTCAAGTGCCCGTTTGTTAAAAACCATCGTACAGCCCGTAGCAATATTTCTGGCCAAAGCACGTCCTTTCGTCAACTCAATTTTAGGAGACAGAATGCCTTCTATCTTATTTAGATTTGAATCAACGATAATCTTATTGGAACAATACATATTGGGCTTTGTCTCATCCAAGTCTTTCAATCTTAACATTGCCCTGTTCAGTTTATCTTCGAGCCAGAAATCATCTTGATCGGCAAAAGCATAATACTGAAAATCTTCGCTATAATCCTCGTATGCCACTCTCATGAGCTCTGAGAAACTGGCCGTCGAACCAACATTGTTTCCAGAAATAACATCTTCAATTAAACTTGGATAACTCTTACTAAAATCTTTCAAGAGATTGATGGTGTTATCTTTAGAACCATCATCCCTAACAAGAATCCTTACCTCAACGCCGCGTTGAGCCCGAATACTCTCAAGTTGCTCCTTAAGATATTTTTCTCCATTGTAAGTCGATATTAGTACTAATATCTTTTTCATCAAAATAATCTTTTAATCTGTCAACACTAATTTTCGCTGTCTGCGATGTCTTTTCGTTTCATAGTTTGTGTTATAAGCATCCCATAAAAATGGGACAAGTTAAATATTAATCAAATACCCTTGGAATAAGGAGACAAAATCAATAACAATAAATATAATCATTTGCATTTAGTATGGACCCTTTCATAATCAACCCTACCAAAAGTCAGTCCAAGAAGGCCCCAGATAAGAATAGATTCAAGTTGATAAATGCACATTGAGACTGTACTCCTTATTAGAATATATGATAAACACATTATAATAGCAGCCTTGCAGTCATAACTTAGATTATTATTTTTATAAAAATGAAGGATCGCTAAAGGAATAAGCACATAGATTCCTAGCCCTATAATTCCAAAATCATATACCATCTCAAGCCAATCATTATGAGCATAATTTTGTGCTACAGAGAGTGTTGAGATAGGGCCATGGCCTATTAGAATATCCAAAAAATCTGATTTATAAAGACCATCAACAATTCGATTATAAATAAACTCACGTGTATCAGAGCCATGATCAAACCGTCCCTGCAAAAGAGGGTTGTCATTATAAATAGTTATTAGAACCAATATTAAAGTTATCAGAATAACAGAAATAGTGGATATTGTCGCAATAGAATGACGAAACGATTTATGTAAATTTTGTTTTATAACATAAAACAATGATATAATAAGGAATGCAGCAGCACACATCATGGCACCCCTCTTCATACAAATAACAACAAAAATAAACGCTGCTATCATTAATAAAAACATAAGCCACTTTCTTTCCCAAAAAATAACCAACATTGGTATAAGAGCAGTAAGCGGATATGCTTGATTATTTGCACTTGAATAATCGTATTCACCCGCCCCTAAAGTTTGCACGTCATAATGTAAAATATTATACACGAAAATAACACTTATTAGTGCCAAAAAAAGAACTATTACCCACTTTTTCAAAATCTTAGTTGATGCCAAATAATAAAAAGAGGAAAAGGAAGTACAAACCAAAATGATATGTTGAATAACAGGTAAAGTGTTAACCCTTTCAAACTGAAACGAATACTCTTTTTGAGATATTGCCCATATTATAATAACCCAAACTAATAAAACAAAATGAATTGGGAAAAGCGGTTGTTTATTTCTTCTTAGCAAATATCGAGCTGTAAAATACAAATTAAAGAGTAATACATTAACACCTGCCAATAAAGAAAACCAGGTTCCATCATACAAAATACCCTGACTTATATAAATAATAATAGAAAGTAAGTATACAGAGGCCAAACCATTCTTAAATAAATAGGGCATATCCAAATAACATTAATGTTTAAGAAACAACCAAATAAAAGTATTCTTAGCTAAAGTATGTAAATAACGGCCCACAACTCTAACGGGATTATTCCTATCTATTTTAGCCAATTGAGACTCTAATACATTTACTCTTGAATGATTAATATATTTTAAGCATTCAACATTTCTTGCATTGTGAAATACATCAAACAAATAGGATGGCATGTAGTTGTGCATCCAATATACATACATTAAACAAAACTGATCTCTCTTTGAATAGTTAGAATATTCCTTCCACCATTCTTCAGATATTTCAATGACGTCTTTATCGTTATGCTTTCTAAGTAATATATTGTTCTCAAACAACCCGAATTTAGTAGGAAAATGATTCTTTGATAAATGCTGATAATGGCGTTTAGCTTCCTTCCAGCTAACCCGACCAGCAAAATACGCTTTTCTTATTTCATCGTAAATACAGTTAGAAATTAAATGAGGGACCTGATATATTCGTTGGCCTTCTTCTATACGTTTATTTACAATGTCATAGAATGAAGCATTTACTATTTTTATATTTGCATCCAAATATACACTATAACAATACTCTTTCAAGACTCTATGTGGAAGAAGTTTTGCATAACGAGAAAGTCTTGAGTCACCCAAATTTAAACTACTTGGTAACTTTCTTATCTCCCACACGCCAACCTTATTCTCGGCAAAGTCATTTGAAAAGCAAATATAGTCAAAGCCATCATCAACCACTAATGGCTGCTGAAGTTCGTCATATTGTCCAAAAAGACAGGTATATATAACCTTTTTCATCTACTCTCTTGTCAAATTTTAGCAAATGGGTAATTCAATCATTTTTCCCAATTCTTCATCCCACTCTTCAGGATAGAACTTCTCATAGCCAGAGCCTGGGAAAAAAGTAATTTCCCCGAAATACACCATATTCTTTATCTGATAAAAATCTATCCTCACAAATGGGGCATCCACAACGCGAGCCAGTTTGTTTGACAATTCTATCATCTCTGACAACTTGGATGGCTTGGTTGGCAGTCTATCTGCATTCTTATATTTTCTATAAAAAGGTAAATGATTCCATTCCAAATCATAAAAATCAACTCTTAAATCATGTTCGGATCGGCCTGTACATACAAACAGATTTTTGCATTCACCATTATAGCACATAAATTTGTAATCAAATAAATCCGCATTATCACCATCAGACATGAATCTCTCTGCTATTATCCTTGGTCTAACATTTTTATAAGGCCACTCACGATTCATATAGAAGAAATTGCTTTTCAATCCTTTTCGAAGTTTATCGATAGCTGCATGTTTGTCAAGTTTGGACTTATCTTTACAAATTACGATACCTCCACTATCGTGTGTACACTTCATGACAAATCGATTTGGCAATCTATCAAAATCAATATCGTTAACGCTATCGTAAACTGCTAATGTTGGGATGATATGTTCTTTACCGATGATATCTGCGACAAACTTTTTTACTTGGAATTTATCAACCATCTTTGTGTATTCTTCCTTCCTATTATATAGTTTAAGCCATTGGAGTTTCTCGTTAAATGTTTTTGAGTTATTCAAGTCCAATGAATATCCCATCATCAACCTCCATTTACATTTTAAAAAAAATTTATCAGACAAGAAAGGAGCAAACAATTCTAACAACCCAACGCATGGGCCTTTTAACGACTTGTAAAAATATGTGAACATTTATTTTGAAATATGTGTAATAGGAAATTGTGGATATAAGTTATCTATTTATTTAATTTGTAAAGTAACAAATCATAGCTCTTTTGTATTGTATAACTAAAAAGGATTCCAAAGGGGAGGGCTATAAATACTAAATATAGTAATTTAAATATTATTTCGTCTGGCTGATATATTTGTAAGGCCAACCAATATGTAAATCTATGAAATAAATAGCAAGCCATACTTATATAACTAAAAAAGTAAACCAATTTGGAATTGCCTACTTGCTTTAGACAAAAAAAAGCCAGAATTACTATAACATAAACTCCTAAGCATTCTATTATTTTTCTAATTATAAAACTATTCAAGGTTCCCAAATTAAAAAATAAAATAAAATACAGCAATAATCCCATACCAACAAAGAATCTTTTTAACCGAGTATTAATGACTCTTCGGAAAAAATCAATATCCTTAAGAGACAAACAAATCCCTGAAAGATACAAGAACAAATTAAAAATGAATCTTTTATCAATAAATATAATCTGCGACAAGATACAGAAACCTATAAAAACAAAAAAACTTCTTATAATTCTTACTTTCTTTTCTTTTAAAATAATAGGTGTAATCAAATAAAAAACCATTATCATAGAAATATACCAAAGAGTAAGTGTTCCTTTTTTTTCAAATGACGATAAACCAAATAATCCATTAACTGTTTGCTGTAAATCATTAAAAGAGATCAGATACAACAGAATGGAAGAAACAACAAATAAGGGGTAGAATCGAACAATTCTCTTCCTATAAAAAACAAAAGCATCACTAATGTTATTACAAATATATTTGGTTCCGATCAAATATCCGGATATAAAACTAAATGTTCCAAGACATGAACACATAAAACTATTCCCGTATATATTATTATTCAGATAATAGTATTCTCCAAGATATTGCGTCATATGAAATATGCCTACAATATACATCATACAAAAACCACGTATAAAATCGATTGTGATATTACGCTGCATCGTTGTAGTACCCATGTTATTTGTTCTCAAAAAAATAATTAATCTTTTCTCTGTAAGATTCACATAGATAATAGTTTTTAAATCTATTCAAGATTTTTCTCTTTACAAATGAAGGAAGCCAACCTCGTTTCTGGGCGCCCAATACAAATCTGTTTTGTATCGGTTCAAAAAGAGAGCTAATAGATTCTATGGACTTATCATAATAACTTTCTATAGCGTACTTAAGTTTTGCTTTATCCGATATTATTTCATTTAAAGCATTGATTTCTCTATCATGATGCTCTGAATGCAATAGTGACAATATAGGTTTATCAGAACATTGGTCGTAAAAATAAATACGATAATGTATATCATAATCTTCAAATGTCAATTCAACCATATATCCCTCATGCCATGATTTATCCGCATTTGCAATATTTTCAAAACAGAAATTACCCAATCCATAGAATATTGGTTTTCCACTATACAACTCATATCCTCCATAACAGTGTTGGTGATGATTAATAACGGCATCTGCACCAGAATCAATAAAAAACCGATAAGTTTCTTGCATACGTAAACTTGGTAGTTGGAAATGCTCATGACCTCCATGAACAATAACTAATACATAATTTGATTTCTTTCGCGCTTCTTGAATGGCATAATATTGGTGAATAGGGTTTAAAGGATTACTACCGGCAGTTGTTTCTGTTGCTATGGAGAATTCGTGTTCACAACAATTGATTATTGCGAGAGTCTTTCCCTTTATCTCTTTATAAAGGATCTTTGACGCATCTGCAAGATTTATACCTCCTCCTACGTAATCTATACCATATTTCGAGAAAGTGTTTATAGTCTTTTCAACCCCTCCCTCACCGTAATCGAGAAAATGGTTATTGGCAAGAGTGACACAATTAAAACCTACCCATTTTAAAGCTTCAACTCCTCGCTCTGTACAGCGTAAGTTTGGGCCATATTTCTCGATTGGATTCTCTGTTCCATCGCATACAGGGCATTCGAAATTAACAATACTATAGTCGACTGTGGATATAACATCTCGCACATTTCCTAACACAGACTCGAAATCTCTTTTCTCAAACAAGTCTGCAACCCTATTTTGGGGGCAATAATCTCCAGCTATTAATACTTTCATGATCTAATTTTAGAAACAGTTCTTTTACTCAACTTAAATGCATAATTCCCAATAATATGCCTCTCATCTTGAAATAACATGATCACGGTTAGATATGCAAAAGACGACATTATGACACAACAAATTTGCCAAAGCATAGTATCCGAAATAGTTAATAGAAATTTGGCTGCAACTATCATACATAGTGATGCAATTATTGAAGGCATAATATTCACAATCATTTTCTTTATTGAGAACTGAAAGAAAATATACATAATTATCAGATTAACAATTATCAACTCCGCTCTAACTAGCGATCTTGCTATGTACAATGTCTCAAATCCATATTGAACTGCAATCATAACAACTGGCCACAAAACAACAATATGAAGCCACTGGACCAGAACAGATAGTTTCGGTCTACCTTTTGATCTATACACCTCACTAGCATATTGAGCTAAAAGAATAGTTATAGTACTCATTAAGCCCCATAATCCGATAAATCCTTCTGCTTCAACCCATTGACTTCCTAATAAAATTGTTGTAATCAGATGACTGAAACAGAATATACCTGCACCTATCGGGACTAAAAGGATACTAACCATTTTTTCAAACTTATAGAACATTCGTTTGAACTCATTATCATCATTTTGGAGCCTAGACAACGTAGAGAACAATACTGAGACTGTTGTTGCTTGGATTAGCCCCATTATCTGGCCAACAATTGTGGATGATGTAGTATATAGCCCTAAATAGTGCTGACTTAGAAATCTTCCCACTATAAAAATGTCAACATAACTTGTCAGCCAAATAGATACAGATTCAAAAAGTGACCATATTGTAAATGAGAACATCTCTTTAAACTTGTCCACCGAGTAAAAAAGACGAGGTTTCCAAGACGAGTAGGCTGTTAATGTAATAGCATTAACAGCATTCTGTACTATAGTTCCAAGTACCAAGGCCCAATAAGATCGAAGCCATATTGCTAAAGGGATGGTTACGAGAATTGGAATTAAAATTCCAACGATTCTCACCTTGAACAAGGTTTGGAAATCGAAATCCCTCTTAAAGAGAGCCATCTGAATACTGGAGAATGCAGCCAATGGTATTGACACACATGCAACAGTGAGGGCTGCACCCAAGTTAGGATTGCCCACTAACGCCGCTATCTCATCGTCAAACAACCATATTACACCCCATAAAATCAATGAGAAAATGAAATTACTCCAAAAGGCTACTGTTGTACTTTGTTCTCTATCTTTTGCGTCATTAAATTCATGTTGAACAAGATATTTTTGAAACCCTGCATCAGTGAACAGCTCTACAAATGTAATAACCATCGTAAGAGTTGCTACCACACCAAAAGCTTCAGGAGTGAGCAATCGAGCCAATACCATATTGGATATTGGGACGACAAGCTTTGCAACGATTTCTGTTATCGCCGACCACTTGGTTGCAGAAGCAATTTTAGAATTAAGATTATCACTCATTTATATAAGTTTCAGTCTTATTCTGGTTCTATTAGTCGCTACGCACATTAAGAGTCAAAGTCGAAATGTTTTGATCTATTTATCGACATACATGGTTTCAAAATATTTCTGATATTCCCCAGAAGTTACATTATTCAACCATTCTTCATTTTCTAAGTACCAGCGGACTGTCTTTTCTATGCCCTCCTCAAACTGGAGACTTGGTTCCCAACCAAGTTCCTTCTGGAGTTTCGAAGAGTCTATGGCATAGCGGAGATCATGTCCGGCGCGGTCGGTGACGTAGGTGATGAGGTTCATATCCTCGCCCTCCTTGCGGCCGAGGAGACGGTCGACGGTGTTGATGAGCACCTTGATGATGTCGATGTTCTTCCACTCGTTGAAGCCGCCAATGTTGTAGGTGTCGGCTATCTTGCCTTGATGGAAGATGATGTCGATGGCACGGGCATGATCCTCAACGTAGAGCCAGTCGCGCACGTTCTCACCCTTGCCATAGACGGGCAACGGCTTACGGTGGCGGATGTTATTGATGAACAGCGGTATCAGCTTCTCGGGGAACTGGTAGGGACCGTAGTTGTTGGAGCAGTTGGTGACGACCACCGGCATGCCGTAGGTATCATGGAAGGCGCGAACGAAGTGGTCGCTTGAAGCCTTCGATGCCGAATAGGGAGAATGGGGATTGTACTTCGTGGTTTCCAAGAAGAACTTGTCGCCGTAGGCCAGATGGTGCTCTGCGCTTGAAGCGGTAGTCGTAAATGGAGGCTCGATGCCGTCGGGATGGGTCAGTTCGAGGGCTCCGTACACCTCGTCGGTAGAGATGTGATAGAAGCGCTTGCCCTCGTACTTCTCGGGAAGGCTCTCCCAGTAGAGTTTCGCAGCCTGGAGCAGCGAGAGCGTGCCCATCACGTTGGTCTTTGCGAA
>OCTW011606388.1_pt1 | contig 26224 bp, 8 predicted proteins | sample 1539671 | NCBI WGS metagenome assembly OCTW01 (sample SAMN02144230, study PRJEB22623) | gut metagenome | biome: sheep rumen | host: Ovis aries | place: New Zealand | reverse complement strand
CCAGCCACTCCCCTCCTTTGGAGGGGTCGGGGGAGGCTTCTCCCCTCCCTTCAAGGGGAGGGGTTGGGGGTGGGGTCTGTAACTATGGAGTAGTCGGGATGGGGCTAAAATAGATATATTTTGTAAAATAAATTCTGACTTATTTATTAAATTTTCACAACCTGCTGATTCTTAACAACATAGCAAAGCACCGAAAGAGAACCGGCGCTTTTCGATGCGAAAAGGACCACTTCTCGATGAAAAAAACGGCACTTCTCGGAGGGAGAAGCGCCGCTTTTCTGATTATTGTGCGGACGTTGTCAAGAAAAGTGACAACGGAGAAGGGTAGCTCGGGGGACGGGCTTGGGACCCGTCGGGGAGCGATGGCGATGGCTTAGAAGATAACCTTGCGGCCGCCGACGATGTTGAGGCCCTTGGCGGCGTGGCGGAGCTTCTGGCCCTGGAGGTTGTAGACGTCGGCTGTGCGGCTGGCGGTCTCGGGAGCCTGGATGGCGTCGGTGATGCCGTCGGTGAAGGTGATGTTGACGTTCATGACGACGGCCTTCTCGTCATCGTTGACGAAGCCCCACTTAGCGGTGTAGGTGCTGCCTTCGGCGTAGGAGGTGTCGATGGCGCCGAGGTAGTCGATGATGCCGCTGGCGGGGTCGCTGACCTTGACGCAGACCATGGCGGCGGAGGTGCCCCACTTGGCGGCGTCGCCGTCGGCATTGCGCCATCCGTCGGTGTAGTTGTCGACGAAGTTGCCGTCAGTGACGTTGACGATGTAGGCGCGGGCGTCGGCCAGGGTGGTCAGTCCGAGGGCTTCGGCGATGGCTGCGGCGTCGAAGGTGGCCGTTGCTCCTTCATACTCCTTGGCGGGCTTCATCGTGGCGGGGACGTCGACGGTGGCGATGATCTCGGGCTTGTAGATGGGCTGCTGGAACTCGACGAAGGTGACGTTGACGACGAAGCGGACGGCCTTGTCGCCGTTGACGAGCTGCCAGCGCACGGTGTAGGTCTTGCCCACCTCGTCGGCGTTGTTCATGTCGCATACCTCGAAGGTCGATCCGTTCTCGACGGCCTGGAAGAACTTGACGCAGATGCCGGCCTTGTCAGCCTCCACAGCCTCAGCGTTGAGGTTCTGCCACGTCTCGGCTTCGCCCTTGGTGTTGAACCATCCGTCGAAGGGTGCATAGTCGCTGATGAGCTCTCCGTCGGGGTTCTCGATGCGGATCATGCTGGTGGTCAGCTTGTCGACGCCGAGGAAGGCCTTGGCTTCGGCGAAGTCGACGGTGGCGACGGAGGCGGTATAGCCCTGCGTGGCCATGCGCTCGTGGTCGATGACGACCTCCATGAGGTTGGCGTCAGGTGCGTCGCCGATGCGAGTCAGCGTCCAGGGTCCGATGACGGTGTAGTCGCCGGCCTCGGGCTGTGCGCTCTTGGCGATGCCGATGGTGACGTTGCCTTCGGCGGGCATGGTGAACTCAAGCTCGTTGCGATACTGTCCGGCCTGGAACCAAGCCTTGACGGCGTTCGACGAGTTGGGGACGTAGAGGTTGTTGACCTGCGTGGAGCCGCTGCCTTCGGCATAGTCGGTCTTGGAGGCGCCGTCGTAGCGGTTCATGACGGGTGTGGCGACGGTCTCTTCGCCGACGGTGGCGTAGAGCGTGGCCAGCTTCGTCTCGGTGCCGGCCTGGATGGCGTCGTATTCGGCCTGCTCGGAGCCGCTGTAGCGATAGGCTGCGCTGGCGGTCAGGCGATACTGTCCAGCGGGCAGGGCGGTGATGGTCTGGCTGAAGTCGAACTGTGCGTTGTTGCCGCACTTGACGATGCCGCTGCCGTCGATGCCCTTGGTGCCGTCGGCTTTCCATCCGCCGGTGGCGGTGAGGTCGGCGTTGACGATGCGGCTGGTGTAGTCAGTCTCGTCCTGTGCGAAGGTGTTGGCACAGGTCATGGTGAGTGCTGCGGCGAGCACTGCGATGCGCGTAAAACTTTTTTTCATAGGTCTTTAATTGATTTGTGTTACTTTTAGGATGTAGTTGTTGAATGATTTACGGGGACAAAAGTACTACAAATCTTTGAATTGCGCAAATTTTCGTGGGCGATTTTTTGTTCTAGGGATTTAGGGGGGCTGTATTTATTCTAGGGATTCTGGGATTTTGGGGAGGGGACTGTATTTTTTATTCTAAGGATTTTGGGATTTTGGGAAGGGGCGTGTATTTATTAATTCTAGGGATTCAGGGAGGCTGTATGTTTTTTATTCTAAGGATTTTGGGATTTGGGGAGGGGGCGTGTATTTATTAATTCTAAGGATTCTGGGATTTTGGGATTGGCACTGCGTGCTTGCTCAAAAAATCCCAAAATCCCAGAATCCTTAGAATAAAACAAATATCCTTAGAATAAAATATCCCTAGAATAAAAAATTTCCTTAGAATAACATCCTTAGAATCCTACTCGAGGAGCTCGGCCTGGAAGGTCTCGTGGAAGAGGTCGACGCGGATGCGATAGAGGCCCTCGCGGGAGACGTGCCACTTGGTGTCGCTGCCGCCGGTGCGCATGCGGGTGGACTGGAGCAGGTCCTCATCCTGCTGGTAGGGATGGAGCTCGCGGGGTCCCCAGGTCATCTGGCCTTCGAGCTTGAAGCGTCCGGGCTCGACGACGCCGTCGAAGACGCCCAGGCGGCCTGTCCAGGTGAAGACGTAGGGGTCGTCGTGGTCGCGGCGGAAGGGCAGCATGTTGTCGCGATGCCACTCGACGTTGTCCGAGCCGCCCTCGAAGGCGCTGCCGGCGATGAGCACCTCGTTCCAGGGGAGGAAGAGCTCGCCGGTGAGGGTGCGGTCGGCGGTGTTGACGAGCAGGCGGTAGGTGTCCTCCTGGAAGGAGACGACCCATCCGGCGCGCGTGGAGTCGGTGGTGAGGACGTAGGTCAGGCCGTAGTTGACGAGGTAGGCGTCGGCCAGCTGGGGAGCAAGGAACTGCGTGGTGCCGGGCTGCAGGGTGGGCGTGGTCATGATCTTCAGCTCGCCGGCGTCGAGGGCACCTGCAAACCGGTACTGGCCGTCGGGTCGCTTCTCCAACTGTACAGGGCCGTCGGGCAGGGCCGACCCCGTGGCCCACAGTGCTGTCTGCGCCACTGCACATTCTGCAGTCGCCAAGAACATCATACTAAACAATAATTTCTTCATAGCTTATCTTGTTTATTTTCTACAACTATTAGGTTATTTTTTTCTACAACGAATTAAGACGAATTACACGAATTGACACGAATTTATTTTTATTTCACGAATTGATATTATATTTCACGGATTTCTTTGATTCCACGAATTTCTTTTGATTTCACGAATTTATTTTTATTTCACGAATTTATTTGATTCCACTCATTATTTCTGATTACACTGATTATTTCTGATTACACTGATTATTATTGATTCCGCCGGGATGTGGGATTTGCCGCTTAGCGAGCGAGGTCGTCATTTCGTGTAAACTTGCATTCCGCTTCATATTTGTGTTATAATAATCAATTCGTGAAATCATAATTAATTCGTGAAATCAGAATCAATTCGTGAAATCAAATGGAATTCGTGAAATAAAATATAATTCGTGTCAATTCGTGTAATTCGTTTTAATTCGTTGTTTTAAAATAAATTCGCTTATCAGTGTACCATTTGTTGTTCACGGTCTTGCGGGCGCGGCCGTCGGGGCCGACGGTGATCAGCAGGCGTTGGCGCCGCGAGGCCGTGTTGGTGTCGACTGCACGTCCAAGCAAATCATAGCTGTGAACAGAGGACGGTTCACTATTGACTGTCTCGACGCCGTCGGTGGCCTCATCGACGCCGATGAAGAGGCGCTCGGAGCAGGGCGTGGCGGGGATGCTGACCGTGAGCGTACGGGCCGTGGCGTCGTAGGTCCAGTGGTCGGTCGGCTGACCGTTGACGGTGACGCGCTGGGGCTCGGCGTCGTGGCCGAGGAAGCGGATGGTCCAGGCGCGCTCCGTGGGCATGCCGTCGTAGGCGCCCTCGCGGGGCATGATGGTGAGCGAGCGGGCCTGCGTGCTCATGGCCGACTGCTCGATGCGCGTGGTGGCATAGAGTCCGCGGGTGTAGCCCTGCGTGTCGCCCTCGTCCTCATAGAGCGTGGCGGCCCCGTTGGCGCCGGGCGCTGCCGTGACGACGAGCTCAGCGGGCGCCGACTTCAGGTTGTCGAGGCCGTCGGGGTTGCAGGGGATGACGGCGCCTGCGCGGAGGAAGTAGGGAATGTCGGTCAGGGCGTAGTTGTCGCTGAGGGTCTGCCCGCCGCTGACGAGGCGCCGGCGGCAGACGTCGTACCAGGCGGTGCCGGTGGGCAGCCATGTCTGGTGGAAGGTCGAGAGACCGTCGTCCGACTCGGTGACGATGGGCGAGACGAGGATGTCGTCGCCGAACATGTACTGCCCCTCGCGGCGGTAGGCCTCCTTCTCCTCGGGCCAGTCGTAGTAGAGCGGCCGGCAGATGGAGACGCCCGTGTCGTAGGCCTGGCGGGCGGCGGTGTAGATGTAGGGCATGAGGCGGTAGCGCAGCTGGACGGCCTGGAGCATGTCGTCGAAGTTAGGATACATCCAGATGCGGCGCTCGTTGCCGGCCTGCGAGGCGCCGTGGGTGCGCATGATGGGCGAGAAGGCGCCGAACTGCAGCCATCGGAGCATCAGCTCGGGGTTCTTCTGGCCGATCTGCATGTGTCCGCCGAGGTCGTGGCCCCAGTAGCCGAAGCAGACGTTGGAGGCCGTGGCGGTGAAGTAGGGCTGGAAGGCCAGCGAGCCGTAGGTGCCGTAGGTGTCGCCAGAGAATCCTATGGGGTAGCGATGCGATCCCATGCCGCCCCAGCGGTGGAAGATCATGGGTCGGCGGTCGGGCCGCTGCAGACGCATGTCGTTGAAGAAGACGTGGTTACACCAGAACGTCTCGCTGAGTCCGCTGACGGTGGGCGACGTGAGGTTCTGCTGCCAGTCGAGCCACCAGAAGTCGACGCCCTGCTGCTCGCGTTCGCGGATGATGTGGCGGAAGAAGGAGTGGTAGAAATCGCCGTCCTCCAGGTTCCAGGGCACGCGGTCGACCCCCGACAGTCCGAGGTCGGAGCGGATGTCGCTGAAGTGGTCCTCATAGCTGGCGATGCCGTCGGCCGGGTGGAGGTTGAGCGAGACCTTGAGGCCCTGCTGGTGCATCCATCGGATGAGCCCCTCGGGGTTGGGAATGAGCTGTCGGTTCCATGTCCATCCGGTCCAGCCGTCGAGGTGCCAGTCCATGTCCATGATCATGACGTCGATGGGAATCTCGTTCTTCTTGATTTCATTGGTCAGGTTGATGAAGTCTTGCTGCGAGTAGCGCTGATACTTCGAGTACCAGTAGCCGAGGGCATAGAGCGGCGGCATGGGCTGGCGGCCGGCGATGCTGACATAATCGGCCAGGGCGCGGCGATAGTCGTGGCCGTAGCCGAAGAAGTACCAGTCGATGGCGCGCTTGTCGACGGGCTCGGCCCACCACGTGATGCTGTCCTGCTGGCCGTCGAAGGCAAAGGTGGTGGAGCCGTCGCCGCGCGTCGTCTGGGGCGACTCGTCGAGCAGGGCCCATCCGGCTCGCGAGATGATGCCGGGCTCCATGTCGGGCCGCTGGTTGTCGCCGCTGGCCGTGTCGAGGGTGCGCTTCGTGCCCCGCAGGTTGAGGGCGTCGTCCTTGCCGGGATACCAGATGACTTCGCGGCCGCCGAGGCGGAAAGTGATCGAGAGGTAGTTGGGCGACTTCATCGCGGGGTTGATGCTCGAGCCGACGCGATAGCGCAGAAGGAGCGAGTCGGTCTGGATGTAGAGATAGCCGCCCTCCTCGCGCGTCGTGAACGAGGGCACGGGCAGGCGGCGGTTCAGGACGGCGAAGGTGGCGCGGTCCTCAAACCGCTGGGTGGTGCTGAACTGGATGCGGATCATCTGTGGCGTGAGCACCGTGAAGCGGGCGCGGCCCGAGGTGACCACGGCCGACGGGTCAGCCACGGGGTCGGCCTCATCCTGTGCGATGGCTGTCGTCATCGTGGCCGCAAGAATGAGAAGTGTGAATAGTCGTTTCATTCGGTCTTTAGGTTTTTTGTCGGTGCAAAGTTAAGTTTTTCCGCGCATACGCAGGCATGTTTTAATAAATGTATAAGGCTGCCACAAGCCTCTGCACCGACGAAAATCCCTGCGGCAAAAGGGTTTGGCGCGAGGGACCGTCGGCCGTTGTATGACGCAAGTAAAAGGCTGTGGAAGCTTAAATTTCCTTTATACAAACCGACGGGACTGGAAACGTAAACCCCTGATTATCAGCGTCGGTCCGGATTGTATACCCCGGAAACGGTTATACAATCCTTTTTTTTGCGCCCGCGAGGCGGGAATATGCTTAACTTTGCCGTCGGAAACTAAAAACTTTTAGCTATATGAGTCAACTAAACATTCGTAAGTTTTGCCACGGGGCAACGGCAGTGCCGATGCTCTGTCTGGCTGCCATGCTCATGGCGGCCCCGGCGGTCAGCCCAGCTGCCGCTGCCACTCAGCAACATCAGACTGAGGGTCAGGTGACCGGTCTGGTGACCGACCAAGAGAATCAGCCGCTCATCGGTGTCACCGTCAGCGTCGTCGGCACTGAGACGCGCGCCATCACCGACGTCGACGGCATGTTCCGCATCATGGCCCCGACAAAGGCCAGCACCGAGCTGGAATTCTCGTACATGGGATTCAAGAAGAAGGTGGTGCGCGTCAACGGCGCCAAGCTGCTCAACGTGCAGATGGAGGAGGAGGCCAACGAGTTCCAGGAGGTCGTCGTCACGGGCTATAGCTCGCAGAAGAAAGCCTCGATCATCGGCTCCATCGAGACCATCAAGCCCGCCGAGCTGCAGTTCGGTACTACGCGTACATTATCAAACAACCTGGCCGGTAAGCTCTCCGGCGTCATCGGCATCCAGCGCTCGGGCGAGCCGGGATATGACGACTCCAACTTCTGGATCCGCGGTATCTCGACCTTCTCGGGCAGCAACAAGCCGCTCATCCTGATCGACGGCGTGGAGCGCGACCTGGACAACGTCGACGTGGCCGAAATCGAGTCGTTCTCGGTGCTGAAGGATGCCTCGGCCTCAGCCATGTACGGTGTGCGCGGTGCTAACGGCGTCATCGTCATCACCACCAAGCGCGGCAAGATCGGCGCCCCGCAGGTGCGCTTCCACGTGGAGCACTCCATCAACGAGCCCACGCAGCTGCCCGAATTCCTCAACGCGCCTGACTATATGACGCTGCTCAACGAGCTGGCCCTGCAGGACGGCACGGCCCAGCCCTTCACCCAGCAGCAGATCGACCGCACCCGCTCGGGCTACGACCCCGACCTCTATCCTAACGTCAACTGGGTGGACGCCATCACCAAGGACTATGCCTACACCACTCGCGGCAACCTCGACATCTCGGGCGGTTCCGACTTCCTGCGCTATTCGATCGTCGCCTCCTACTTCAAGGAGGGCGGCATCCTGGAGCAGGACAAGAACCTCATCGTCGACAACGCCACGAACAACCAGCAGTTCAACCTGCGCACCAACATCGACATGGACGTGACGAAGACGACGCTGCTGCGCGTCAACATCGGCGGCTACCTGAACCGGTTCAAGAAGCAGCGCTGCAACACCGACGACGCCTTCGGACAGGCCTTCCGCACGCTGCCCTTCGTCCATCCCGCACGCTACAGCGACGGCGCCATACCGAAGATCTCGAACCGCGCCAACCCCTGGCAGACGGTCACCCAGCAGGGCTATGACTTCTCGACGTCCTCGAAGATCCAGACGCTCTTCAGCGTCGAGCAGGACCTGAAGGCGCTGACCCCGGGCCTGAAGGCCAAGGCGCTGTTCAGCTTCGACCGCTGGAACCGCTCACGCCGCTCGCGCACGGCCAACCCGGGCACCGTCTTCCCCGCCACGGGCCGCGACGAGGAGGGCAACCTCATCTATGCTCAGTTTGAGACCGGCGACGAGTCGATGGGCTCGGAGCAGGGACTGGAATACGGCAACTCGCGCGTCTACCTCGAGGCCGACCTGATGTACAACCGCCGCTTCGGCGTGCTCGACCTCGACGCCCTGCTGCTCTACAACCAGCAGGCCTACGACGACGGCAGCATCCAGGACTACCGCAAACAGGGCATCGCCGGCCGACTGTCGGCCACCTACGACGACCGCTACGTGGCTGAGTTCAACTTCGGCTACAACGGCTCGGAGAACTTCGCCAAGGGCAAGCGCTTCGGATTCTTCCCCTCGTTCGCCATCGGATGGCTGATGAGCGAGGAGCCGTGGATGGCCGGGATGAAGCAGACGTTCGACAAGATCAAGTTCCGCGCCTCGATCGGTCAAGCCGGCGACGACAACATCGGCGGCCGCCGCTTCGCCTACCTCGGCACGCTCTACACCGACCAGGAGGGCTACACCTGGGGCACCACCGGACAGCGCTCATACAAGGGCATCACCGAGGGTGACATCGGCGTCGACAACCTGACGTGGGAGACGGTGACGAAGAAGAACCTGGGCTTCGAGCTCGGCCTGTGGAACATGCTCGACCTGAACTTCGACCTCTTCCAGGAGAAGCGTAAGGACATCTTCATGCAGCGCTCCATCGTGCCCACACAGAGCGGCTTCGTCCAGGCTCCCTGGGCCAACTACGGCAAGGTGACGAACAAGGGTGTGGAGCTGACGCTCAACTTCCATAAGCAGTGGAACCGCGACTGGTTCACCTCGGCCTACGGCAACTTCACCTACGCCAAGAACCGCGTCGACGAGAAGGACGAGCCCGAAGTGCTGAAGGGCACCCACCGCTCGCAGACAGGCCGCTCGATGAACGAGCTGTGGGGCCTGGTGGCCGAGCGCCTCTTCACGGCCGACGACTTCAATGCCGACGGCACGCTCAAGGACGACATCCCCTCGCAGGAGGGCGTCGGCGCCGTCACGCTGCATCCCGGCGACATCAAGTATGTCGACGTCAACCACGACGGTGCCATCACCGAGCAGGACGAGGGCTACATCGGCGGCACCGAGGACCCGCGCATCGTCTACGGCTTCGGCGGCGTCGTGAGCTACAAGAACGTCGACTTCAACTTCTTCTTCCAGGGCTCGGGCGACATGTACCGCATCATTGGTCAGCAGCCCTACTTCCTCCCCGGCGGCGGCACCACCACCGAGGGCAATGCCTACGCCACCAACATCGACGACCGCTGGACCGAGGCCAACCCCGACCCCTACGCCTTCTGGCCCCGACTCTCTTACGGTCCCAACGTGAACAACTACCGCCGCTCCACCTGGTGGAAGAAGAACATGAGCTTCCTGCGCTGCAAGACCATCGAGGTGGGCTACACCTTCCCCAAATCGTGGTTTGAGGCCCTCTACGTGAAGAGCTGCCGCGTCTTCGTCAGCGGAAACAACCTCTTCTGCCTCTCGTCGTTCAAGCTCTGGGATCCCGAGCTCGGCACCAACGACGGTCTGAAGTACCCGATGAACCGCTCCATCATGTTCGGCATCGACGTCAACTTCTAAAGAGGCCTCCCCCGACCCCTCCAAAGGAGGGGAGAAAGGAAAGAACCTGCAATTATAATTATATAAGGAATCAAAGAATCATGGTTATGAAAACAACATATAGAATTAAGAAGACAATAAAATCTTCACTCGTATGGCTCAGTGCTATCCTGGCCCTCCCCCTCGGGGGAGTCGGAGGAGGGCTCCTTACCTCCTGCTCTGACTATCTGGACAAGGAGCCCGACACCGAGCTGACCACCGAGATGGTGTTCGACAACCGCGACAAGGTCTACTCCTGGCTCAGCTACGTCTACAACATCATCCACAACCCCGACAAGTGGGCACTCACCGCCGACGGCTACGAGGTGTTCGCCGACGACATCACCGCCTCCGAGCGCTGGCAGCAGTGGGACTGGGGCGGCGTCATCCCCAAGATCCACGGCCAGTGGACCATCAACTCGACCTGGGGCGGCAACCTCTGGCACATGATGCCGCGCTACATCCGCCATGCCTACATCTTCCGCGACATGGTGAAGCCGATGCCCGACCACGACCTGCCGCAGTCGGAGATCGACAACATGAAGAACGAGATCAAGTTCCTCACGGCCTATGGCTGGTGGCAGATGGCCGAGAACTACGGCGGCATCCCCTTCAAGCCTGACTATATCGCCCCGACCGACTTCACCCTGTCGGAGCTGATGGTCGGCCAGTCGAAGTTCGACGACGTCGTCAACTATTGCGACAAGGAGATGTACGACGCCGCCATGGCCCTGCCCGCCGTCTACGACGACCCGTCGAAGTATGGCCGCATCAACCGCATCATGGCCCTGACCGTCCGCTCGCGCATGCTGCTCTTCGCCGCCAGCCCCCTGGTCAACGGCAACCAGAAGTTTGCGGCCGAGTATGCCAAGTATGTCAACGACAAGGGCGAGCAGATCTTCAACCCCGTCTATGACCACCAGAAGTGGATCAAGGCCGCCGAGGCCTGCAAGCTCGTCATCGACGAGGCCGAGGGCGCCGGCTATGCCCTCTACACCGAGGCAGGCCCCAACGGCAAGATCGACCCCTTCATGTCGACCTACAACGTCCACATCAAGCGCTGGAGCGAGGGCAACAAGGAGATCACGTTCCCCGTCACCAAGGGCAACTCCTATCACGACACGTTCCTCCGCACCGCCTCCGTCCGCGAGTATGGCGGCGGCAACGGCCTCGGCGTCTATCAGGGACTCGTCGACGCCTTCTTCACCCGCAACGGCCTGCCCATCAGCGACGACAACTCGGGCTACGTCGAGGAGGGATTCTCCACCGCCGTCGACAACCGCTCCGACGAGACCGTCTGGCCCTACGGCACGGGCAATCCCGGCGAGGTGACCGCCCGCGGCACCTACAACATGTACTGCAACCGCGAGCCGCGCTTCTACAACGCCGTCTCGTTCCACGGCGCATGGCTCGCCGTCGGCAACCGCAAGTACAACTTCTTCATGAACGGACGCGACAACGTCCAGTCGTCGTCGCCACACGACGCCCCGCAGAACGGCTACCTCGTGCGCAAGTCGCTCAACGTGCTCGACAACTACCTCACGGGCGCCGTCACCGGCCGTCAGGGATTCACCTATCGTCTGGCCTTCACCTACCTCGACTATGCCGAGGCCGTCAATGAGGCTTACGACGACGCCACCCACCGTCTCGACGCACTGAAATACCTCAACCGCATCCGCGAACGGGCCGGTGTCCGCCAGTACACCTTCGACGCCGTCGCCACCGACGACCCCGACTTCATCCAGATTCAGAACACGCAGGCCGACGTGCGCCGCGTCGTCCGCATGGAGCGCCGCGTCGAGCTCTGCTGCGAGAACAACCGCTGGTTCGACATCCGCCGCTGGATGGAGGCCGAGAACCTGCCCGAGATGACGGGCGACTGCTACGGCATGAACTTCCAGGGCCGCAACCAGAACGAGTTCTTCCATCGCACCGTCTTCGACACCCGCGTCTGGAAGCCTCAGTACTACTGGATGCCCATCTACATCGACGAGTACGAGAAGAATCCCAACCTGCGCGAGGCTCCCTTCTGGCCCGACCCCAAACAGGCCGGCAGCGAGGACAGCGAGACTGGGGAGTAAATTAACAAAATGAAAGGTGAAAAGTGAAAAATATGAATAGACTTTTCCCATAAAAGCAAGCGTCAAAGCTAATCATATCTTTCATCTTTCATCTGTCATCTGTCATTTAACAATTAAACGAATTAGCAACTATGTATAGGAATATCAGTCATTCACTCCTGGCAGCACTGACCCTCGGCGCCATGGCCGCCGCGTTCAGCGCCTGCAACGAGGACCCCGAATACTTCGAGCTGCCCACGTATCCCGACGAGATGCACATCCGCAGCTCCGTCAGCGACATCGTCCTCAACAAGGGCATCGCCGACCAGGCCGCCGTCACCTTCACCTGGGACCGCGCCACCAGCCCCCTGTCCAGCGCCGACAAGGTGAGCTATAAGCTCTGCCTCTACCCCACGGCCACCAAGGACCAGAAGTCGGAATACATCGCCACCGACGAGACACAGCTCACGCTGACCCACGACGAGCTCAACTCGATGGTGGCCCGCTGGGCCATGCCCGGCGAGCAGGTGCGGCTGACGGCCCAGGTGCTCAGCATCGTCGAGAACGAGACGCGCTACGTGCGCCCCGAGGTGTCGACCGTCGAGTTCACCGCCACCGGCTACGAGAAGTATCCGCCCTACCTCTACATGACCATGACCGACGCCACGGGACTCGTCACCACCCAGCGCCTTGAGCAGCGACAGCTCGGCACCGGCATCTATGAGGCCACGCTCAACCTGACGCCCTGCTCCTTCCACTTCACCACCTCCGAGGAGCCCTACCCCGCCTACGGCATGGGCGACGGCCCCGAGAAGATGGCATACGTCACCGAGGGCCCCGTCACCGACTTCACCTGCGACGTCACCGGCCAGCGCACCGTCATCGTCGACACCAACACGCCCTACGTCGACTGCCGCCTGCTCGACATCGTCCAGCTGCCCGTCGCCGGACAGATCTGGATCTGCGGCAACGGATGCTCCGTCGGCTGGAACACGAACACCCCCGAGGGACGCATGACCATGACCGGCACGGCCCGCGAGCCCTACTACTACTCGTGGACGGGCGACTTCACCGCCGGCGGCGAGCTGAAGATCGGCCTGGGCAACGGCTGGGGCGACCAGTTCTTCTATGCCCCCGTGGAGAATGCCGACCCCCTGACCGACCATCGCCTGCCGATGTACCGCCTGCAGGACGCCGGCGGCGACCTCAAGTGGGTGCCCACAGTCAGCGGCCGCTACACGTTCACCCTCTGCCTCCTCGCCACCGACATGCACACCTCGTTCGAGCCGGCGAACTGAGTGAAGAGTGAAGAGTGAAGAGTGAAGAATTTGCTGCCGCCCATGTTATGCTCCACCGCATTATCGTTTTGCGGAAGCAAATATCTCACTCTTCACTCTCTAAGCGGAAGCAAATTCTTCACTCTTCACTCTTCACTCTTCACTTAAAAAGCGGCAGCAAATTTTTCACTTTTCACTCTTCACTTTTCCCTCTCAATGCGGTAGCAAATTTTTCACTTTTCACTCTTCACTATTACCTTTAAAAATGAACACCATTATGAAGTCATTCCTCTCGCTGGCCTTGGCCATGGTCGCCATCATGACAGCCTGCGCCGACGGCGACGTGGGAACCTATCAGAACCCCGTCATCAAGTATAGTCTGCCCGACCCCACCGTCCTGCGAGCACAGGACGGCAACTACTACCTCTATGCCACCGAGGACACCCACAACGTGCCCGTCTACCGCTCGAAGGACCTCGTCACCTGGCGCTACGTCGGCACGGCCTTCACCGACCAGACGCGGCCCATGGACATGGTGCCCGACGGAGGCATCTGGGCCCCCGACATCAACTACTTCGACGGCCACTACGTGCTCTACTACTCGAAGTCGACCTGGGGCGGCACGTGGCAGGCCGGCATCGGCGTGGCCGTCAGCGACCGCCCCGACCGCGGCTTCCACGACGCCCACAAGCTCTTCACCAGCGAGGAGATCGGCATCGAGAACTGCATCGACCCCTTCTTCATCGAGGACGACGGCCGCAAGTACCTCTTCTTCGGCTCCTTCCACGACATCTACGGCGTCGAGCTCTCTGACGACGGACTGTCGCTCCGCGAAGGTGCCAAGCCGCAGAAGATAGCCGGCGGACTCATCGAGGCCACCACCATCATGAAGCACCAGGGCTACTACTACCTCATCGGCTCGGCCGGCTCATGCTGCGAGGGCGCCAAGAGCACCTACCGCCTCGTCATGACCCGCTCGCGCAACCTCTTCGGACCCTACGTCGACCGCAACGGACGCACCGCCGTCGGCGACAACTTCTCGCCCCTGCTCAACAAGAGCCCCCAGGTCTACGGACCCGGCCACTGCTCGCGCTTCGTCGAGGACGACGCCGGACAGACCTGGATCATCTACCACGGCTATCAGGCCGACAACGTCGACGCCGGACGCGTCACCTATCTCGACCGCATCAACTGGGACGCCCAGGGATGGCCCACCATCCAGGGCATGCGACCCTCCACCGAGGCCCCCGCGCCCCTCTTCGGCGACGCCGCCGGCATCACCGACGCCCCGCAGGCCGCATCGGCCGACGACTTCAGCATCATCCCCGCCGGACGCGACGGCATGTTCCGCATCGAGGGCCCCGCCGAGGCCTCCTTCAGCTGGCAGCTCATCTCCGCCGGCGGACAGCAGATGCTCAGCGGCCAGGCCCGCCAGACGGCCATCATCGACGCCTCGCGACTCATGCGCGGCATCTACGTCGTCCGCATCAGCGGTCCGCGCGGCTGGCTGTCCGAGAAGTTGCTGAAGCGCTGATCATATCTTTCACTTTTCCTTTTTTCTGCACCTTCTATGTAATTACTGGTTATTACACCGCTTTGCAGTAGGAGGCGACGTGTCCCACGTCGCAATCCAGCAGCTTGTTGCGACGTGAGACACGTCGCCTCCTAATTGAATATGGAAACTATTACCATCATCAAAAAACGGATCAGGAGCGCTCGAGTTCTGCTCGCTTTGCTTCGACAAAGAACCGTCCTCCCGATCCCCAACTGAAAACTTTGATATCACCCAAACTAATTGGGCCTAACGACCGATTTGGGTTAATAATTCGGTAATTATGAAAAAACAATGTTAGGTCTCGTGAAAAATGCCTCGAATCTTCTCTTTTCCGCATTAATTCACTAAATCTTTTGGCGATTTAGATTATTTTTCCTATCTTTGCAGAAAATAGTGATTTTACCTAACACAAAAAAACCAGAAGCAACATGAAGACAAACAATCTATTACAACGAAGCCTGATGGCGCTGGTGGCACTGTTGGGAAGCATCACCGCCTCGGCCCAGGAGGCCTACGCCGAGTATACCCCGGACAACATGACGCTATCGTTCTACTACGACAACCTGCGTAGTACCCGTACGGGCACGGTTTACGTTTTGAATAACAACCAGCGACCAGATTGGTACAATGACGGCACTAACGCCAATGTTACCAAGGTGTCCTTCCACTCGTCGTTTGCCAATGCGCGCCGAACGACAATGTCCTTCTGGTTCTGCGGCATGGAGAGACTACAGCTCGTCGAGGGCATAGCCAATTTGAACACCAGCAATGCGAGCAATATGGGCTATATGTTCCAAGATTGCAAAAGCCTGACAAGCATTGACGTAAGCCATTTCGACACATCGAAGTTGGAGTCCACTGACTGCATGTTCAAAGGCTGCACGGGCTTAAGAAGCCTTGACGTGAGCAACTTCAACACGGCTAAAGTGACAAATATGAGAGGAATGTTTCAGGACTGCAGCGCCTTGAAGAGCCTCGACGTGACCAAGTTCAACACCGCGAACGTGACGATGACGGATTTCATGTTCGAAGGATGCATGGGCTTGACAAGCCTTGACCTTTGCAGTTTCAACACGGCCAAAGTGAAATCCATGTGGAGGATGTTTAACAACTGCGGCAATCTGACCACCATCTATGCCTCGGACCTTTGGAGTACGAATAGCGTAACAACTGGTTCTGCCATGTTTGAGAAATGCTTTAAACTCGTGGGAGGAAAAGGCACGACATTCAACGCCGACAACGACGGTTATGCATACGCCCGCATCGACGGTGGCTCTGCCGATCCTGGCTATTTTACAGACCGTCCCCTTGAAGCCTACGCCAATTACACGACGGCGAACACAACGCTGACCTTCTACTGCGATGCACTGCGTAATACCCGCACGGGCAAGACCTACGACCTGAACGCCGGGTGCGTAGAGCCTAAGTGGTACAGCGACGGCACATACGCCAACGTCACCACAGTGGTCTTCGACCCCTCGTTTGCCAACGCCCGACCTACCACGGCTTACTTTTGGTTCAACGTCATGAGCAAATTGGAAGACATCGTCGGTATCAGCTACTTCAACACCAGCGAAGTGCAGGAGATGACTAATTTATTCTATAAATGCACTAGCTTGACAAGTCTCGACCTGAGCCATTTCAACACGGCCAAAGTGACTGATATGCATGGGATGTTTGAATACTGCAGCAGCTTGAAAAGTCTTAACTTGGGCAATTTCAACACGACCAACGTCACGGGTACATACGGCATGTCGGGCATGTTCTACAACTGCAGCAACTTGGAAACAGTCGACCTCACCGGCTTCAGCTTGGAAAAGCCTGTCGGAGCAGACCTTATGTTCGCCAACTGCCCCAAGTTGAAGACCATCTATGTGAGCAACAAATGGTCCACGGCTACGGTGACCAGCAGCAGGAACATGTTCAATAACTGTACCAGCCTCGTGGGCGGACAGGGCACCACCTACGATGCCAGCCATGTCGATGCCGCTTACGCCCACATCGACGGAGGTTCCAATGATCCTGGCTATTTCACTGGCCGCGAGCTTGAAGCCTATGCCTACTACACGGCGGAGAACACCACACTGACATTCTACTACGATGCGATACGCAGCACCCGCTCAGGCAAGACCTACGACTTGAACTCTGACGACTATCCACCATCATGGTACTATAGCAGTAACGGCATCGTTGGCAATGTCACACAGGTGGTCTTCGACCCGTCATTTGCCGATGCACGACCGACAAGAATGAACAACTGGTTCTCTACCATGAGTAACCTTCTGTCCATCACAGGCATGGAATATCTGAACACCAGTGAAGTGACCAACATGAATTTCATGTTCAATAAATGCAGCAAATTAGGAAGCGTTGACCTGAGCCACTTCAACACGTCCAAAGTTACAGACATGAAGGCCATGTTCCAAAATTGCTTCGCTTTGACAAGCCTTGACCTCAGCAGCTTCGACACGTCAAATGTCACCGACTTTTCATCTATGTTCAACAACTGTGAAGGTTTGACAAGCCTTGACCTGAGCAACTTCAACACCAGTAAGGTGACCCTCATGAATGACATGTTCGCTAACTGCATCAAATTGGAAAGCCTTGACATAAGTAGCTTCAACACAGCCAATGTCACCACAATGCGAACAATGTTCCGTTCGTGTAGTAAACTAAAAAGCCTTGACGTGAGTCACTTCAACACCGCCAAAGTAACCAACATGGCCGGCATGTTTAGTTCATGCTCTTCTTTGACGAGCATTGACGTGAGCAACTTCGACACATCAAAGGTAACCGATATGTCGGCCATGTTCTCTTCATGCGATGCTTTGACAAGCCTCGACATCAGCGGCTTCGACACGAAGCGGGTCACGGATATGGCGCGTATGTTCTCAAATAGTAAAAACTTGAAAACCATCTTTGTGGGCAGTTCGTGGAGCATCAGCTCGGTTACTTCATCAGAAAACATGTTCGGCGGGTGCAAAAGCCTCGTGGGTAGCCAGGGCACCGCCTACGATGCCGGCCACACTGATGCTTCCTACGCACATGTCGATGGTGGCACCTCCAATCCCGGCTATTTCACATCCGTGGAAGGCCTTGTAAAAACAGCATACGCACTACTTTCGACGGACGGCCAGACGCTGACCTTCTACTACGACTACATGAAGGACCTACGTCCAGGAACGGCCTACAACCTTAACCTGGGTGGCACGTCACCGCAATGGTACAGCGACAACAGCTGCGAAAACGTACGCGAAGTGGTGTTCCATAGCTCTTTCAGCAACATGCAACCGACCTCCACGTGTAGCTGGTTCGACGGCATGAAGAACCTTACCACCATCACTGGGCTCAGCAACCTGAACACGTCGCAGGTCACCAACATGAAGTCCATGTTCCGCAACTGCCGCAGCCTCACCGAACTCGACCTCTCATCTTTCAACACGACCAACGTCACCACTATGAACGCCATGTTCGAGTTTTGTCAGAGCTTGAAGACCCTTAACCTCTCTAACTTCAACACGGCCCGCGTCACCACCATGTATCTCATGTTCGACGGATGCAACGTCCTCACCGCCCTCGACCTGAGCAGCTTCAACACCGCCAACGTCACCAACATGAGCTCCATGTTCTCCAGTTGCCGCGCACTCAACATCATCCTCGTCTCCAGTTCATGGACAACAGACGCCGTGACTTCCAGCGACCTGATGTTCTCGCTTTGCACAAGCATCGTCGGTGGCCGTGGCACCACCTACAGCTACAGCCATGTAGACAAAGAGTACGCTCGCATCGACGGCGGCTACAGCCGTCCAGGCTATCTGACCGACAGGGGCAACCCCTACGTCGTCCTCTCTGACGATGGTAAGACATTCACCTTCTATGCCGACGGCCGACGCCTGTTGCACACCGAGCGCACTTACGCGACGAACGAGAATAGCGCCACGCCCGACTGGGAGCCCGATACCCGCGGTGTTACGTCGGTGGTGTTCGACCCATCGTTTGCCTCGGCCCGTCCCACTAGCACCTTCGGCTGGTTCACCAATATGGCACAGCTCACCACCATCACGAACCTGGAGTACCTGAACACCAGCGAGGTCGACGATATGAGCCAGATGTTCTGTGGCTGCGAGAGCCTGACCAGCCTCGACCTGAGCCACTTCAATACAGCCAAGGTGACGGAGATGTGGATGATGTTCTATGAATGCACGTCGCTGAAGAACCTCGACCTCACATCGTTCAACACGGAGAAAGTGAGCGTCATGACCGAGATGTTCTCTGGATGCACATCGCTCATCTCCATCGACCTCTCCAGCTTCTACACCTCCCAGACTCGCTACATGGACGAGATGTTCCTCAACTGCACATCGCTGACCACTGTCAGCGTGGGCGACGGCTGGGATGCAAGCCGCGCGTTGACCTACGACATGTTCTTCCACTGCTATAGCATCGTCGGCGAATTGGGCACAACCTACTATAATTCCGCCTACGATGAGCACGTCGGCGAGGATGCAGCACACATCGACAGGGAGGACTACGAGGGCTACTTCGTGGGACCCAACTACCTCAAGGTGCCATACGCCCTCCTCTCAGCCGACGGCAAGACGCTGACGTTCTGCCACGACGGCCAGCGCGCCACACGCCGCACGTATAAGACCTACTCCACCGACATGGCTACAAACGAGGAGCCCGGATGGTTCAACGATGGCAACTACTCGGATATTACCCGTGCGGTGTTCGATCCCTCTTTTGCCAACGCCCGCCCCGTCAGCACTTATTACTGGTTCGGCCAAATGCATCTGCTCACCAACATCGATGGCATGGAATTTCTGAACACCAGCGAGGTGATCAGCATGGAAGCCATGTTCGAAGAATGTGAGTCGCTCACCTCCCTTGACGTGAGCCACTTCGATACACGCAATGTGACCGACATGCGTAGCTTGTTTAACGACTGCTATGAGCTGACGACACTCGACGTGAGTGGCTTCTACACCCACAATGTGACCTTTATGTATAACATGTTCAATTATTGCAGCAACCTGACAGAACTCGACCTCAGCAACTTCGACACGCAGAATGTCGTCAGTATGAATGACATGTTCTGCGCATGCGAGTCGCTGACAAGCCTTGACCTCTCTAACTTCAACACCGCCAACGTCACGCGCATGAGTTCCATGTTTGAAGGATGTAAATCGTTGACCAACATTGACCTGAGCAGCTTCAACACGAGTCAGGTGACAAACATGAGTTCCATGTTCGAGGGCTGCACTGACCTGCAGACCATTAGCGTGAGTGATCTTTGGAACACAGACAACGTGACTAGTTCCAACAACATGTTCAAGGATTGCGCCAAACTTGTGGGCGGCCAAGGCACGACCTATGACGCCAACCACATCGACAAAGCCTACGCCCGCATCGACGGCGGCCCTAGCAACCCGGGGTATTTCTCGATTAGAGAGGCATACGCCTGCTACACGCCGGGGAACACGACGCTGACGTTCTACTTCGACACCCAGCGCAGCAGCCGACCGGGCTCGACCTACGACCTGAACGAGGGTGATAATCAGCCAGGATGGTGTGCTGACGGCTTCAATACGTCGGTCACACGAGTAGTGTTCGATCCTTCATTTGCTGATGCGCGTCCCGAGAGTACTGCCGAATGGTTCAGTTCGATGTTTAACCTCGTCACTTTTGATGGCTTGATTTACCTGAACACGAGCAAGGTGACAACCATGAAATCCATGTTCAATGACTGCCCCGTCGTATCAAAGGTGGATTTCAGTAACTTTGACACTAGGAATGTGACTGACATGAGTACTATGTTCTCGTTCTGTCAAGCCGAAGAACTCGACTTGAGCAGCTTCTCAACCGAGAAAGTGACAAATATGTTCGGCATGTTTGCGCTAAGTTCGCTCAAGGCCATCTATGTGAGTGAAAAATGGACTACGGCGGCAGTCACATCATCAGAAATGATGTTCAGCGGCTGCAACAGCCTTGTGGGCGGCAAGGGCACGACTTACGATGAAACCCATGTGAATGCTGCCTATGCCCACATCGACGGCGGTGCCGACAATCCCGGTTACTTCACGGAGAAGCCAGCCTTCCTACGTGGCGATGTGAACGGCGACGGCAAAGTGACCATTGCCGACGTCACAGCAGTTGTCAGCTATATCCTCGGTCAGCCAGTTGTCAACTTCAAAGCCGAAGCTGCGAACGTGGATGGCATAGAAGGCATCACCATCGAGGATGCAAAAGCCATCGTGAACATGATTCTTCAATAGAAGCCCCACCCACCCCTAACCCCTCCCGTGCGAGAGGGATCAGGGGTTTAGATTATTTTTCCTATCTTTGCAGAAAATAGTGATTTTACCTAACACAAAAAAAACCTGAAGCAATATGAAGACAAACAATCTATTACAACGAAGCCTGATGGCACTGGTGGCACTGTTGGGAAGCATCACCGCCTCGGCGGCGCAGGCAGAGTATGACTTCACCGCTACGAACGCACAAGGGCAAACATTCTATTACAAGATCTTGACAGACACAGATGCTCCTGACAGGAAAATCGTGGCAGTAACTAATGGTCAACATAATGACGGCATCTTCTTGCATTTTGATGCCAATCCCTATGACAGCTATGGTGATGTTGTCATTCCGAGTACAGTAACACATAACGGTGTTACCTATACGGTGATAGCCCTTCGTAATACTTTCGCTAAAGCTTACCATGTGACTTCTATCACCCTGCCCAACACCATAGAATCTATTTCCCAGTGGGCTTTCACATGTTGTCAAGCTCTACAAAGTATTACTATACCAGAAAGTGTAACGGGCATTGGTCCTGATGCAATTTCCAATTGGGTAGGAGTCGCAGGCTATTATTGGGAGTCGCCTACGGATCGTCCCCTCACAAATATAAGAACTCTGTATTACAATGCAAGACAAGTGCCATACTTTATCGAAGGTGCTTTTCATTTAGGTTCTGTAGGTGGGGAATGTCAGGTTGTTATCGGTGAAACGGTAGAAAGCATACCCCGCTATTTCCTTTATAAAAACAGGGTTACGTCTGTCGTCATGTCTTCGAGTGTAACCAGTATTGGAGAGTATGCATTTTGCGACATGAATAGTCTCCGTACCATTACTATTCCCAAGGATGTGACAAGCATCGGCGACTATGCCTTTGGACATGATCCCTATGCTGGAAGCGATCCCTATTCAGGGAGCCCTTATGTTTGCGGGATTACAACAGTAATCTCCGAGATGGAAACACCTCCAACCATCAATGCGACAGTCTTCCATAACCCAGAGAACATGACGCTCTACATCCCCTTCGGAACCCTGAACAATTATGCCCAAGCTGACTATTGGAAGAACTTCGGGCATATTATTGAGAACACACCTATCGATTTCGAGGATCCTGCTGTAAAGGCTATTTGCGTGGAAAAATGGGACACAAACGGCAATAACGAGCTCGAGTTGACGGAAGCACTAAGCGTCACCGATTTGGGAGCCGCCTTCACAGGGAAGAGCCAGATAACGAAATTCAATGAGTTGCAGTACTTCACTCTCCTGACCAAGATCCCTGACAATGCTTTCATGGGGTGTTCCAGCTTGACAGAAATAACCCTGCCGGAAAAGGTGAAGATTATCGGTGATTATGCTTTCTCAAGTTGCAGCAGCCTGACAACTATCAACCTTGGGAATATTAATAGGGTTGGCGTGGGTGCTTTTGGTGGTTGTACGAGTCTGAGATCCGTCTCACTCTCGGCTTCCAGGATCGGAGAGTATGCCTTTTCAGGTTGTTCCGGCTTAACCTCTGTTTCCGTCGGTGCCGAAACTATTGAGAGCTATACCTTTGAGAACTGCACCAGTCTGAGTAATTTGAAATTTGGCAGCAGTGTCACCGACATCAAGGAGGGAGCCTTCAAGAACTGCAGGGCACTGACCTCCGTCAACATTCCAGGGTCGGTGATTTCCCTCAATGGCAATTGTTTCGAGGACTGCACGTGGTTGAAGACCGTCACCCTTAACGCGGGCACGAAGTATATTACGGATGAGGCCTTCAAGGGCTGCTCATCGTTAAAGACAGTGACGCTGCCCAACGGCCTGCAGTCCATCGGCCAAAGGGTCTTCCAAAACACAAGTCTTGAGACGATTGACATCCCTTCCTCAGTCACCAATATCCAGAGCGATGCCTTCGTCGACTGCGCCAAACTGAAGCTGGTGACGGTGAACTGGACGACGCCCCTCACGGTGACAGCCTCAGCCTTCCCCGACCGTGCCAATCAGACGCTTCTCGTGCCTGAAGGCACCAAGGCCACTTATAAGGCTGCCAATGTGTGGAAGGACTTCAATCCTATCGCTGAGCCGGGCGATGTCACAGACTTCCCCTATGCCATTTATGATGCCACTGCCCACTCGCTGACCTTCTATAACGACGGACTGGCGCTGTCGAAGTCGGGCACGCTGATCTACATGCCCGAAGGCACTGCCACGCCGGGATGGCAAGACTACCGCTCAGACATCACCACGGTGACCTTCGACGAATCGTTCACCACGTTCCAGCCGACAACTACTGCTCGCTGGTTCAATGGCTTCAACGAGCTGACCACCGTCAACGGCCTTACCAACCTGAATACGAGCCAGGTGACCACCATGCAGGCAATGTTCCAATCATGCTTCAAGCTGACCCAATGCGATGTGAGCGGCTTTAACACAGCGAACGTGACGAACATGAGCTCGATGTTCAGTTATTGCAGACTTTTGCCCAGCATCGACGTGAGTGGCTTCGACACGCATAATGTGACGACCATGTACGCCATGTTCCAAGGCTGCAATGTCGTGACAACCCTCGACCTGAGCAGCTTCAATACGGCCAAAGTGACCGATATGAGGTATATGTTCGACGAATGTAGCGCGCTGAAAACCATCATGGTAGGCAGTGGCTGGAGCACGACGCTCGTGACAAGCAGCGACGACATGTTTGCTGCCTGCACCAAACTCGTGGGCGGCAAGGGCACGACCTATAATGCCAACGCTCGGGACAAGGAATGGGCCCGCGTCGACGGCGGCTACGGTACGCCCGGCTACCTGACTGACAAGGGCAGTCCCTATGCGGTGCTCTCGACCGACGGCAAGACGCTGACCTTCTATGCCGACGGCAAGCGCCTGCAGCACACCGAGCGAACCTATTCGATGAACCCGTCGAGCAACACGCCCGACTGGTGCACTTATCCCTCCAGCATCACGACGGTGGTGTTCGATGCCTCGATGGCCTCGGCCCGCCCCACTACCACCTACGGTTGGTTTTCGAGTATGGATAAGTTGACCACCATCACGAATCTGGAGTACCTGAACACCAGCGAGGTGACGGATATGAATCAGATGTTCTACGACTGCGAAAAACTGACGAACCTCGACCTGAGCCACTTCAACACATCGAAGGTGACAGAAATGGAACAAATGTTCTATGGTTGCAGCTCGCTGGTCGAACTGAACCTGAGCAGCTTCAACACGTCGAATGTGACCAGTATGATTGAGATGTTCTCCGGCTGCAGCTCGCTGGTCAACCTGAATCTGAACAGCTTCAATACCTCCAATGTGCACTACATGCAAGGAATGTTCGACGGCTGCAGTTCGTTGGTCGAACTGAACCTGAGCAGCTTCAACACGTCCGAGGTGACCGACATGGATTGGATGTTCTACAAATGCTCCTCGCTCACCACCGTCAGCGTGGGTAGCGGATGGGATATGACGCATGTACAGCGTTGCGAGGAAATGTTCTTACAATGCTATAACATCATCGGCGAATTGGGCACGACCTATGATTCAGGATACGACGGTGAGGATGCCGCACATGTGGACCGCTCGGATTACCCAGGCTACTTCGTGAGTGCCGACTACCTGACCGTCCCATACGCCCTGCTCTCAGCCGACAAGAAGACACTGACGCTCTACCACGATGGCCAGCGTGGCACGCATCGCACACAAAAGACCTACTCAATCAACATGGCTGACGGCGAGGAGCCCGGCTGGTATCAGGACGAGAGCATGTATGACATCACCCAGGTGGTCATCGACCCCTCGTTTGCCGATGCGCGACCCACCAGCACCTACTACTGGTTCGGCCATATGAACGTGCTGAACGGCATCACCGGCATGGAGTACCTGAACACCAGTGAGGTGACCAATATGGCCGGCATGTTTGAGGAATGCTTTGTCCTGACCTCATTGGACGTGAGCCACTTCGACACGAAGAAGGTGAAGAATATGGCAGGGATGTTCGAGGGCTGTAATGAGCTGACGGCCCTCGACGTGAGCGGCTTCGACACGCGCAACGTGACAAACATGTACGGAATGTTCCAAGGTTGCAACAACCTGACCGCGATTGACGTGAGGAACTTCGACACGCAAAAGGTGACCAATATGAACAGCATGTTCTGGAGCTGTAACAGCCTGACGAGCCTCGACGTGAGTTTCCTGAACACGGCCAACGTGACCAATATGGGCTATATGTTCGGTAATTGCGAGAATCTGACGAGCCTCGACCTGAGCAACTTCAACACGGCGAAGGTGACCGATATGTCGCACATGTTCCATGATTGCACCAATATGCGGACTATCTGCGTGGGCGACGGCTGGAGCACGGCCAATGTGGCACAGTCCGGATATATGTTCACCTCCTGCACCAACCTCGTGGGCAGCATGGGCACGGTCTACAACGCCGATTATGTGGATAAGGCCTATGCCCGCATCGACAATGCTCCGGATGCTCCCGGCTACTTCGTGGACCTAAGCTACAACGACACCCCCTACGCCCTGCTTTCCAGCGACGGCAAGACGCTGACGTTCTACAAGGACGGCCAGCGCATCACCCGCGCCGAGAAGAGCTATAATATGAACGAGGGCGAGAACGCTCCTGGCTGGAGAAGCGATGATAGTTATGCGAATGTCACTACGGTGGTGTTCGACGAATCATTTGCTCAAGCTCGCCCGACGACCACCGCCAGCTGGTTTGCAGGAATGACGAACCTTACCACTATTACTGGCATTGAGAACTTGAACACGAGCGAGGTGACGAGCATGAGGAGCATGTTCTTCAACTGTAGTAGTCTGACCAGTATCGACGTGAGCCACTTCGACACGCAGAACGTGACAAGCATGAGAACCGTGTTCTATAACTGCTCGGGTCTGACGAGTATCGACGTAAGTCATTTCGACACCCGGAATGTGACGATTATGAGAAGCATGTTCTCTGGCTGTTCGAGTTTGACAAGCCTTAACGTGAGCAACTTCGATACGCGGAATGTAACTGATATGTCATCCATGTTCCTTGCCTGTAGCAGTCTGACAAGCCTGGACGTGAGCAGCTTCAACACGTCTAACGTGACCGATATGTCATACTTGTTCCAAGACTGCAGCAATTTGACGACTTTTGATCTGAGAAACTTCAACACACAGAACGTGACTAATTTGAGCTTCATGTTCTATAGGTGCACAGGCCTAACGAATGTCAACCTGAGCAGCTTCAACACGCAGAGCGTGACCACTTTGTCGTATATGTTCGGAGCTTGCCCGTCTTTGACAACCCTCGACCTGAGTAGCTTCAACACGGCGACAGTAACGTACATGTCGTATATGTTTGTGAACTGCAGCAACCTGAAGACTATCTATGTGGGCGACGGCTGGAGTACGGAAGGCTTGACGGGTGCGAACAGCTCGACGAATATGTTTGCCGCCTGCACGAGCATCGTGGGTGGCAAGGGAACGGTGTATGACTCTTCCCA
>OCTW011604993.1_pt1 | contig 26228 bp, 22 predicted proteins | sample 1539671 | NCBI WGS metagenome assembly OCTW01 (sample SAMN02144230, study PRJEB22623) | gut metagenome | biome: sheep rumen | host: Ovis aries | place: New Zealand | reverse complement strand
CGAAAATTACGAATGTGCTCATTGCGGTCACTTTTGGTTTTGTTCGTTGTCAAAATTTCGATGCAAAATTAGAGTGATTATCCCTCTCCATCGTAATATATAGAGAAGATACCGCAATATTTTGGGGCAAATTAAAGATTTGGTTCTAACCAGCAAATCAAGTAGAACCAACAATTAGCCAATCAGAGTTTTTCAAGCCTCTGCCTAAGCAAAAAAAACGGCAGACTGTCATATTCAGCCTACCGTTTATCATATATGTCTTTGGTGCATGTAATCAGAAGAGATTCTTGGCATCTCCCTTCATCCTACCATCGACAGGGCCATTTTTCCGCTCGTAGCTCTTGATAGCCTTTTCAAAAGCTGCATTGACAACCTCCTTTATCTGCAACCCTTCACGGTTGGCGATAATCCGTATCTTGCGGAGAATGTCAGACTGGACAATGGTACAGAAACGCTCTTCTGATACTCTTTCACTCGGTTCTTTGTCTGATTTAACTGACTTATCGGAAACTTTTGGGACCAGGCTCGTGGATGGTTGTCCGGAACTGGAGGACTTCGGCGTTCCCGTCAAGCCAGTAAAAAGAGCATCAAGATTCTTGTTATTCATATGCCAGCCTCCTTTCCTTCCAGACACATCCTATCTAGGAACTCCTCGGCAAAACTCAGGTAATCCTTGGCTCCATTGCTTCTTGGGTCATAGTCCACAATGTTGGCATTCTCCAACGGGGCTTCTGCCAGTCGGACATTCTTACGTATCTTCGTACAGAAGACAGTGTCACCCAATGCCTGCCGCAGGTTGTTCTCTATACCTCTGGAGAGGTTACTGGCTTCCCAACGGGTGATAAGGATGCCACTGACATGGGCTTGCGGATTCAGGCGAGTATGTACCATCTTGATAAAATCGTTAATCATGGTCAGCCCCTTGAACGGAAGAACCTCAGCAACCAACGGAATGAGGATGTCTGTGGACGCAGTAAAGGCATTGAGCGTCATCAGTCCCAGTGATGGTGGGCAGTCGAAGAGGATGAAGTCATAGGATTGCACAGCTTTACTCTTGACGAGAAGATCTGACAAGATACGTTCTCTTGCTATTGCCGATGACAATTCCACATCAGCCATGGCAAGGGTAAGAGAGGCTGGCACAAGATGCAGATGCTCATGAAGGATGACGATTGGGAGCGTTTCAACCTTTCCTGTCATGGCTTCATAAATAGTGGCTCCGTCACTGGAAGACGTAAGCGAAGTAGTGAGGTTGGCCTGGGCATCAAGGTCAACCAACAACACCTTATAGCCCTTGCTGGCAAGAATACTGCCAAGGCTGCTGGTAGTCGTGGTTTTGCCAACTCCTCCCTTATGGTTGGCTACGGCGATAATTCTTGATTTCATACGATATACACAATAATCTTCTATATTATTTTGATTCCATAACGACCTGATGCTCATTGTACCACTGAAGGATTTCCTTCTGGGTGGTGATAAGCAGCTGAGGACGTTTGCAAAAGGAGGCAAGCAGCTTCTTGCCGTCTTTGTTGTCTGGCAAGCGAAGTATGGGAATACCACCAGAACGTGTGATACTGATGTCATTTTCCTTGGCAATCTTCTCTGCCTTGTCACCACAGACCTCAATAGCATGGGTGTCCGTGAGCTGCAAAACCAACACGGTGTCAGCAGGTATGTTCTTTGACTTGATGTGTACAAAGGCAAGCTTGGCTTCCATCACATGGTCTGCAGGGACATCACTCTCTGTCTTATACGTCCCTTCATTGACGGCTTCGACATGGAATAACAGAGGACGTTCCTTCGTCATGGCTTCAAGATTGAGCAACTGACCGACACGTGAGCTGATTTTGTCCTCAGCAACAACTTCCTTGCGGAACTTCGGCTCCTGTGACAGACTGCCGGTATTCTCCTTGGCAGTCAAGATATAACCGTTCTCCACTCTTTCCAGGGTGAAGAACAATGGAAATGGACTATTCTGTTGGTTCATATTCTATAGGATTTGTTTGTTGACTTTCTGAAAAGGACCTGCTGACTCGCTCTTTCATCATGCGCAGGTCGATGTCGTAATTGGCGCAGATGCCTTCATAGTCAAAAGCAAGAACACGCTCCTGGTCATAGAACAGCTCACAAATGCCGTTCTCATTGGTCTTGCGGACAGGATTGCCCGTCTCATCATAGACATAGAACTTCAGAGCTGAATGGGTCTTACCGAGGTACTCTGTCGTACTGGTCAAATATGACAATAGCGACTCGTCGGGTATCATCTGCTTTCCCTCACGCTTTGCCTGTATGTTGGCTTTGGCCAGACATATCTTCTCACGGACGAAAAGGACGTAGGTTTCCCTTCCGAAATCGATGGTCTTGGGAGGTGCTTTTTTCTGGCTTACCTTCAGGCTGCTGACATAACTGATTTTGTAGTCCTGACCTTCCTTGATGTCACCCAACTGGCGGGATTTGGAGAACATCGACCAGAACATGCTAATCTCATCCGTGCTATTGCAAAGCGAGAATTGGTATTCAAGTTTACGAAGACATATATCCCTGACCCTCTTTGCGTTAAATGGCAAGCCATTAACAAATGGTTCCAGTGTATAGAAGGTGGCCAGCATCATAGCCCAGTTGTTGATGAAGCGTTCACCAATGACGTGATAATCTACATCGTCCTTGATTTCGTTCAATGCCCGTTCCCAAGCTTTGTGCCATCTGGACTCGAAGTTATCACGGAAATGCAACAGCTCAACGGTGATGTTTGTCGGACAGGCATTTCGAAGCTGAATGAGCTTGTGAAATTTGTCCGTTTCCTCTTTGGTTCGCTCACTTCGTTGGGATTCCAAGAAGAGGACGCGAGAGAACAGTGCTGCATCAGCTGTAGGCATCTCCTGACCTGTCAGTATCACTCCGCAATCAACATTGGTACTCTCCCTTCGTTCCCCGTCGGCACTTCGTTTCGAGCGTCCGGCATTGTCATAGATACCTTTGAGGAAGTCAATGTGCTTATGACTGAGAGAGTTCTTGTATTCGTCGAAGTGGACGATCATATTGCTGACCTCGGCACACTTGTCACCCATCGCATAGTAAGTAGTGCTCTCCAGATTACTGACTTCCGGGTTGCGCTGGAACAGGCTGATGATGCTGATGGCAAACTCGGTCTTTCCCGTGCCTTTCTTACCATAGATATTCAGCAAAGGAAAAGAACGTGTACTGTCGATGATGATATCACGAAACAGGGAGGCCATATAAAAGCAAAGCGCCACCACCCCATTATCACCATAAAGATCGACAATAAGCGAAAAATACCGCTCCAGAGATACATCCATATTTGGTTTATGCATAAAGCGACGTTCATTGATAAACCCTGTGCGGTTAGACTTATGTATCTTAGACATGGCCGGCAAGTAGAAGTTCTCGGTATCAAGACGGATGATGCCATATTCGTCGACCGGTTGCCACTTGCCTCCATAGACAATACCATTGCAGAAGGCATAGAAGCCCTTTTCCCCAATGTTGTTCCAGCCCATCTGAGGGACACGCAGGGCTTCCTCGGTCTTTTCATACATGAAGGCTTTCAACAGTTCGTATTTTTCCTGTTTCTCGAAGAAACGGAAATTACCCTTACCCTCTATCTGGTCTTTGAACCGTTCGAGCTTGGTGACATCCAACTGACGTAGCTCAATGGTCTTGCGGATGCCACTCTCATTCTCCAACTCGAAGATTCGGGTTGGTGACTTGTCATCGGCAATCAGGAACAGCGGATGGATGACGAAGTTTGTCCAGTCACGCTCCCGTCCCTGCTGGTCAAGGTCGTAATAATGACGGCCACGACGATAGAAACGGTAGCCCTCCAACTCGTCATTCTTCTGCATGGCCTGACGATGCTTCTGCTCCTGAAGTCGCCTTGCAGCATCGGCAAGGGCCGTTTTCCATACGGCAGCCTTCTTGAACTTGCCCTTCAGGTCGCCAAGCAGGGAGGCTTGCATGACATCGCTCTGCACATACACCAACAGGTCACAGACTTCACTAATGGTCTTCAGTTGATCATCGTTTGTGCCATCCAAGTCATAGTGCTTATCGGCATACCAAAGGATAAAGTCTTTCTCCGTCAGGTTTTCCCATTGTTCCATGCTAGTGATATATGAGTCGGCATCCTGCTTGACCTTCCCATCCGATGGGATTTCCCTTACAGACACCTGAAAGCCAAGCTCTGTGGCAAGCCGACCATTCTTGAAGACGAACTGTTCGCCCTTACCGAACCGTTCACCTTCCTTCGGAACATCGGCATCCGGGATAAAACACAACGAACAGCCGAACCTACTGAAGGTATTCAACTGTTCTTTTGACCATGCACCGCCCAAGGAGGCTACGGCATTAGGAATGCCCAGTGATTGCAGCCGCATCACATCGGGCGCTCCTTCGACAAGATAGACCTTGCCTGACTGCCGGGCCGCTTTCAAGGCTACATCAATGCCAAAAATGCTCAGCGATTTTTTGTAGATGGGACTGTCCTTGCCATTGAGGTATTTGTTTGTGGCCTGTGGATTGAGCGACCTGGCCGTAAACGTCACAACGCGACCATACCGGTCACGCTGTGGAATCATCAGCCTACCACGGTAAAAGTCATAATAGTGATCTGGACAGTCTTCTTCCTGAGCTATCAAGCCAAGCTCCAACAACAGTTCTTTTTTCAATCCCTGTTTCTTGGCAAATGCTATAAACTGGTTTCCTCTTGATGGCGCATAGCCCAACCCCAGCGTCTTACAGAACTCTCGTTCCCAACGGTCTTCTGCATAAAGACGACAGCGGGCAGACTCCTCACAATCTGCCTCGTATTGTTGTCTGAAGAAATCGTAAGCATACTGGTTACAGATAAACAGGCTCTCCCTATGCTGTTCGGCTTCTTTCTCCTCTACTGTCTGTTTAGCATAAAGGTCACTTGTGTCAACATCCGGGCAATATGTTTTCAACAGAAACTTGACGGCCTCCACAAAGTCAAAGCCTTTTAATTCCTGCACGAAGTTGATGATGTCACCACCTTTGCCACAGCCAAAACACTTATACATGTTGAGCGAGAGGTCAAGCATCAAAGAGGGTGTCTTCTCATTATGGAAGACACAACAGCACTTCTTGCGATTCTTGCCGGCATTCCGAAGTGATGTGCCTGGACATAAGTCCATCACAAGCTGGCTGATGTCAACCCTTGACTTGATGGCATCTATGTATTTCTCTTTAATCATAACAAAAAGAATTCATTGGGAACAACATCATTCCGCAAATGCCGTTCTCCAGCAATTGCTCTCGATGATACTGCACAGTTCCCTGATGATGACTGGTGACATGGGGCGAATAGCTGTATTTCTGGCAACACACAACAGCCTATGTTGCCAAGAATGGGGCGAACCCCCAAGCCGCAAACTAATGAATGCAGTAAAACGCCCTTTCTCACCACGTGTTAACTGCTCATAATATAAAGCAATGTCTTTTTGTGTCATTTGCTCATTATATTGTGTTAAATCCTCCAAATTCCTTGGTTAATTAAAGAATTATGCGTAATTTTGCATGCAAATTTAGCTCAAAGTTTTGATATGACAAAATATTTGTTGCTCAAAATGATGGGCATTTATATCATTTTAACAATTAAACAGGTAAATGTATGCTGAACACAGAACTTGTCGACCGAATGTATGCCGAACTCCCAAAGGAAAGACAGCAGGAGTTAATCACCTTGCTATTCAAAAACAGCAAGCAGACCATGAACTATTTCAAACGGACGAAGGACATCAGTCTCTCCAAACTGGAGATACTGGCAGATTACTTTCACATGCCTTTAGATTACTTCAGGTCAAACAGCTCGTTCTTCGCCCACAACGTCTACGGAAGCAACAACAACATAGGCAATATCACACTCAGCGGTAATCTTCTTGCAGAGAACGAATCCCTGAGAAAGGAGATTGCAAGCATCAAAAAAACCATCGAAGCACTAGAGGAGACAATAAAGACAAAAGACGAAATGATCGCGCTCCTGAAGTCCTCCCTACCCTCAAAATAATGAGCAGATAGAAGCTTATTATAGGAATATGGAAACTTATAGCGATAGAATCAAAATCGTTGTCGGAGACATCACCAAACTTCCAACTGAGGCTATCGTCAACGCAGCCAACAAGAGCTTGCTTGGTGGTGGCGGTGTTGATGGAGCCATCCACCGGGCAGCTGGCAAAGGACTACTCCAAGAATGCATGACGCTTGGAGGTTGCGAAACGGGCCGATGCAAGATGACCGATGCATATAACCTTCCCTGTAAGAAGGTGATTCATGCGGTAGGGCCAGTTTGGCATGGTGGGCATCACGGGGAAGGCAAGTTACTTGCCTCTTGTTATGATTCTGCCATGAAGATTGCCGAAGAAAACGAGCTTTCGAGTATCGCTTTTTCGTGCATCAGCACAGGCGTGTATGGGTTCCCTAAAAAAGAGGCTGCCCGCATTGCCCTTCACACAGTCTTCGCTCATATCAGGGATAGTTATCCCGGGCAAGTGGTCATCTGCTGTTTCAGCGAAGAAGACGTGCAGTACTATCAGGACTGCTTCTGGGACGAATCGCTGACTTTGCTTGGCAGCCATGAGGCCATCCAGCAATACAAGGAAAAGATTGACACTATCCCGTCGAAGTTCTGGGATGAAATGATTTCCTGCATTCCGCACCTGGAACAAGAAGTCCAGCAATCAGGTTCGAAGCATTCTAATGACTGCAACTTGGAAGAGAGGTTAGGATTCTGTACTTCACCAGCTGATTACCAGTGCTGGATTCAATGTTTCAAGATCAATGAAATGCCCGACTTCTTGATGATAGACAATGTGTATTGCCTTTTTGTAATCGGGACATTCATATCCAGAAGGGCCTACTGGACAAATTCTAATGCCACGTCCGAAGAACTATTGGAGTTTCTAATGCCCATCAGGGAATATCGATGGAAAATCCCGCACATCAAGTTCTTTAAGACGATAGAAGAATTACACAAACGCGGATATGAACTGATACGCATTTGTCCGTCTATATCACCGAACGGATGCAGCTGGCGTTGCATCACTACCATAAAGAAACTGACAGCCTCTAAGTGCGGAGCAGTTTTTGCCGGTGAAGGTTGGACTGACCTCGCCATCAATACATCAAATGGTATATTCCGGTCTGTTAATCGCGAAGGGAAACATGAGAAATGGCCGATGGAAGATATTCCTGTCTGCGAATTAGCAGACCGTTTCATCGACAGTTTCCCCACTTTGGCAAAAGCCGGAAAGGACTATGATCCAGAATATGCCAAATGGTTTCATCAAGCAAGAAAAGAATGCGAACGCGGCCACATCCTCTATGCTTTCGCCGAGATGGAAAACTGCTATGGCAAAGGGCATATGTTCCTGACTTCTACCAACAATGGTGCATTTCCGTTTCCTCCTCCTGGAGATACGGAGGGATATGGCAATTATTAAGTGAGAAAGAAACCTAAGCAATATTTTCCTATAATAAATAATTCTTTATGCAAACAAACAAAATCTTATTATACGCGTTTGTAATCCTATCTAGCATCCAAATAGCTCATGCTCAAAAAAGGAATGCGCTATTGGTAGGGATCTCCACATATGGCGATAATACAGGATGGAAAAACATTCATGGTGCTAACGATGTAGATTTAATGAAATCTGTGCTAAATGGCTTTTCCATAAGAGAACTTAAGAACGCCAATGCTACGTATGAAAACATTATTAAAGAGTTGAATTATCTCACAAAAAAAACCAAAGAAGGAGATATTGTTTATATCCATTTTTCTGGTCATGGACAACCATTTGAGGATATAAATGGAGATGAACAAGATGGTTGGGACGAGTCCTTCGTCCCCTTTGATGCCCATTTATATTATGAACAAAATGTTTATTCCGGAAATAAGCATTTAACAGATGACATATTAAACACATACCTTATCAAAATCCGTAAAAAAATTGGAGAACATGGAATACTATACGTTACTATAGATGCTTGTCATGCAGGAAATTCATATCGAGACTCAGAAGAAGACATCTACAGAGGCACTGGAAAAGGGTTTTCTAAAAATAACAAGATATATAAAGTTCCAAAGACACAAAAACGATATTTTAAGATTGACGACATTAGAGGATATTCCCCTATTGTTATGCTGGAGGCATGTCAATCGCACCAAAGAAATACAGAAATATGTATAAAAGACACTTATTATGGACCTTTAACCTATGCAATTTACAAGACTCTTCAAACCAAAAGCATAGACAAGCAGGCAAAATGGACAAAGGATTTAGACTCTACAATGCAAGATCTGTTACCGTCATGGAATAGACAAAAAATGGTTGTGGAATGTAGCATCAAATAATAGAAGCATTATTCTTATGAGGCGTTTTATATTAATCATAATACATATCTTTTTTATCCTTGGCCCAATATTTGCTCAAAGGTCAAGCACAGATAGTATTATTGGTTCTGTTAATAATGCCATTGAAAAAGAGTCATTCAAAAAAGCTTGGCGTGAGATACATGATAACAGACATGAGTTCATTCAAACAAATCAATTGTTTGAGTACAATTATTCATTATCGGAAATATACAAAGGAACATACCAATATCTTGATGACGACACTCTTAAGAGAGAAAATATTGAAGCCCTAGAGTATGTCGCCAAAGAATTCTTTAATGGAAAACAGGAAGAGATAGAAGAGAAATATGGAAGTATGTGGGAGAAACTATATTGGCTTTCTAGAATCTACCACAGCACTAACGATATCGGATTTCGAAATTTCACAGAAGATTGTCGCGACATTTACAAGAATAGCAGATATAAAAATGACCCATATTATATATCTCTGATTTACACATACATCAATTATGCTATCAGGAATAAAGAAGATTGGTCATATGTTTGGCTTTACACTCCTGTTAGGGAAATAGAAAGCATGGATTCTCATTCTGATTTAGAACTAGCTGTAGCTTTTCACCAAAAAGGCATTGCACTTCTTTGGAAAGAGATTTCAAACAGAGAATATCAATCAAGAAACGGCAGCATTGACTTGGGCTTTGACCTAGACAGTAATCCATTGCTCGACATGGGAAAGGGTTATTTAGATACAGCACACGACATATACGACAAATGTAATTCGAAAGATACAGAACAACTAATGAAACAACTTATTTCGGATTATAAGTTATATGACTGGCTAGTAAATAATCCCGATAGCATAAACTTTAATGATTCCAATCCTTCCTTCACGGCAGTGTGTCTATATGACATCTTACCAATGGAGTGCTACAAACCCATTAGTTTACAGCTGAATAAAATCCAAGAAGAGAATTATAATGCATTCAAGCAATCGATAGAATACATGTCTGATAGAAACTACAAAGACGCTGCACTCTGTTTAACAGAAATAGCTCCTTCATTGATTGTACCACAGGACATTATTCTGTGTTATTTTAATTTGGTATATAGTTTTGCAATGTATGATTCAGAAAATGCAGACAAATACTTAACCCAATACTATAATACCGTCAAAGAATTCATAATCCCTTTCATCTTCAAGAAAAGAACAGAGTACGAAAGACAAAGAATTTGGAAAGCAATAACATTAACATTGGAACAGCTAAGCATGAAAACAGCTTTAATGTTTCCTGAATCAAAATCCGCGACAACTGCTTATGACATATTTCAAACTATCAAAAACTTTGAAACAGAGACAACAAACTATATAAGATATGCTAGCAATAATGGAGAGTTTGACGAATTCACGCAAAATTCCATACAATATTACAACCAGAAAAGGGACTCTCTTTATTACGGAAATACCAAAGGGGAATATTTTGAAGGTAACCTGGAACAACTTGAACTAAACAAGATGTTACTCAATGACAAGATACACACAAATGAAGTATTGAACAATATCTATTCATATAAAACTATTTCAAAGAGACTAAATCACAAAGCATCTTTAATAGAATACTGTGTATACGTTGATATTGAAGGCACCGAACGCTATGCTGCTTTTATCATTAACACAGAAAATGATAATCCAACTTTAATTGACATCTGCTCAGTCAACGAAGCATCTGTGTTACTTTCCAAAGACAGTACAGCTATAAACAATACGTATTCAAACAACAAACTGTATTCGACATTCTTCAGAAAGCTTGAACCATTTCTTCTTCACGATACGATAATAGTGTGTCCAGTTGGTGTTCTGGAAGCTGTTAACTTTGATGCCATTTATCATGACGGGAAAAGGTTAATGGATAAATACACCTTTTATCGTGCCTATTCTGGACACAGTTTCTTTAAAGCGGTAAAAAATGGTCATAACGGGGGAAATCAAGCTACTTTGTACGGGGGTATTGCATATTCTAAGGAACAAATAAAAGAGGCTGAATATGCAGACAGACATTTTAGATTATCCAGGGGCGAGCGTTCTACTAGAGGATCACTACAATACCTCCAGTATTCGTCAGAGGAAGTTGCAAACATTCGTAATATTATAGAGAAAAAAGATATTAAGGCAAAGATATTGAGTGGGCAAAGAGCAACTGAGTCTAGCTTTACCGAACTTGACGGTAAGGCACCTACAATATTGCATATCGCCACTCACGGATTCTTCATATCAGATAATGAGGATTTAGAAACTCATTCATTCTTCAACAATTTAGAACTATACCAAGATAACAAATTGCTTCGCACTGGGCTATTCTTAGCAAATTCCAATGAAGCATGGAATGGGAACTTACCTCCCACATCTGGTAACGACGGTATTCTGACTGCCTACGAAATATCCAAAATGGATTTGTCGAATGTTAGTTTAGCCGTACTCTCTGCATGCGAAACGGCAAACGGTTTCGTTGATAACATAGAAGGTACACAGGGATTACAATACGCTTTCAGACAAGCAGGAGCTGGTTCTATGCTATTAAGTCTCTGGAAAATAGATGATGCTGTGACATTCCTGTTTATGGACGAGTTTTATTCAACTCTTTTCACGCAGAATGACATGCTAAAAGCATATCAATCAGCACTAAAGAAGATAATGGAAGAATATCCTGAACCGTATTATTGGGCAGGATTTATCCTCATATACAACTAACATGTTCAATTAGTAAAAACTACAATCATCACATGGGATTATTTGATTTTTTTAAAAGTAATGAAGACAAAATCCGATCTAAAATAAGGAAAGGATTTGATGACAGTGTTAAACATGCTGTAAGAAATTCCGAGTTTAAAGATGATCTTTTTCTTGGCTTATTAGTTCAAGCCGCCATTGGCAATTTCTATCAGTCTATGAAAGGTAGTTCAGAATTATGGCTTCTTGCCAATCATCTAGGTGTAGATTATGATAGTATTCTGGAGGATGAATGCAAAAGAGCCCTTCATAAATATCTAAAGTAAAATGAGCATTATGCCACTAGCCACATGGGGATCTTTAGATAAAAATGAGCAACAAGAATCTCTATCGGGCTTTTAGCTCATGCGAAAACTGAGACTTCACAAAGACACATCGCATCTTTTTCAATCAGTATGGGACTACCTGCTAATTTGGGGTTATAACAAAAACGTCCGGACTGTTATTATACTAGCAACCCGGACATTATATTATTATTCTATTGACTTTTTTGAATCATTGATAAAACTTTCCAATTCATATAATTGAGCTTGCAATCCGAGTAACACAAAAGGCGACTCGTTGAAATCGCTCAAGTAATCAGGCTGCTCGCATCCTGGATTCATATAAAAGGCATTGTAAATAAACATCGGCGTATACATTCGCTCTCTTTTCAACTTCCTGTACTGGTAAGTATAGAATTTTTTTCTGCTATTCAGAAAAGCGAAGATGTCATTGACGTCAAACTCCGTAAACACCTCGTCGTGAAGTAACAGTTTGTATTTATCTTCCATTTTATCCATATCCAGTTCGTTTTTAAACTCTCCTAAATCTAATATCAGTGTACTAAAGAACAACAGAGCTTCAGCGCGTCCAACATCAGAAAGAGGTTTGAACTCTTTTGACAGTCGATCCACACAAGTTTTTGCCAGCTTAAACAGTCTGTTTTCTAAATTGTTGTTTTTGGATATGTCTGGAGCAAGGTTCAATTCCTTTTCAGTCTGTTCGATTTGTTTCATTTGCTCATCAGTAAGCCCTAATCTTGTGGCCAATGATGATGAAAGATTATCATGTTGAAGTTTCTGCTGATATTCAACAACTGCATCAATCATGAATCTCGATATGGTATGATCTTGTTTTATATTGTACACACTGGCCTCTTCCTTCATGCGTTTAAATTTTAGATCATTGAGGACATAATCCCATGTTAGTTCTTCTTCCTCTTTCATCATATCAATAATGGGACCGAGAAAATTCTGTTTTAACGATCTGATACTACATTTCGAGTTTTTAGACCATCGTTCGATTGACCCAACGATTTCCTTCACATCATTGTCTGTAAGAGAAGACATGTTTATGCCCGTGACTTCAAGTATAGCCGCAGCTTTATCTGGGAATTTCAATGTGTATCGATCCCAGAAAGAAGTGTCTGACAGTCCATTGACATCATTAGACATTGACCTTTTAATAAATAACAGAGCCGCAACAACGAGTACGGCGATAACGGATAAAGCGATGAACATAGTACTATTGTTTTTGCATTTTTAGAAGCAGAGATAATAGTTCGCGAAGAAAATTATAAACGGTATTCCTATCAGCTCAACATAGAAAAGAACTGAAAATAGTGAGAGTTTGAATAGGTGTGCATACAAGGGGAATGCCAAGAAAATCGAACAAAGTACAACTATTAATGCATACCACCATGTGGAAGCGTAAAAGAAAGACAATATCGTAAGTACAAAGACACTAATCTGAGAAAGCACTGTGAAAAGAGATAAAAACACACCGACTTTCAAGGGAACAATCTTTGTCCTACCCTTATAATCCGTCACAACATACCTGGATGTCATTGTTAAGGGATCTCTTAACATGTTCTGTTTATTAAATGCAGGCGTTGTCAGGCAAGCGAAATGCCCAACGAAACATACAGCCATCACATAAAACCATACCCAATTTTCAATCATATTAGTAAAGAATTTAAAAGTTTCCTATTTCTAGGTAATGTCTTCCAAACTTTCTTATTAAGTTTTGAGGATTTGAAATTATTGATTCTATTTCTTTTTCAGAATAGCCCAAATGAGTATATATCTGCTTGAATAACCTTTGTGCTACCATCTCATTTGGCATTCCCATTTGGCGATTATAGCCTCCGGCTCTACTTACGAAATAATGGCATCTATACATCAAGAAATCTGCAATGTCAGGATAAGCCTCTTTTACTTCATCCAGTAATCTACTTACATGCATGATGCCTTCTTGAGAACCTTCTGCTTTGAAGAACTCATCTGCCTCTTTAACAGAAACATCCATTGCTCTTGCTTCAATTTCTACTTGATGAATAGCTGCTGCCAAGTCAGTAACACCTGTCCTGACGCTGTCTTTGAAAGCGTCAAGCAAAAAAACGATAGCATACTTTTGAGGCCTTGTGAGTAATTTATAGATACTACGAGAAGCAGCAATCGCCTTCTTTTCATTATTACGATAGCGATTCCCTACCATTAATCTTATTATCACTGTGGATAACAAGAAGAGAACCAAGCAAGCTATTAACACATATAATAATATCATACTCTAAATATGTCCAGTTCTAAGATAATCATCTGTTTTAAAGAATGTTTCCTGCGAAATCATGACTTTTCTCCTGCCACCTAAACGCACCAGCATAAAGTTATGCCAATAGCCCATATTATGGTTCTTCAGAGAAGAAGACCATGGAAGTGGTTTCTTGCAGAACTCCATATTCATGACAATATCATTTTTATTTATGGTATCTGGCATCTTTTTCAGCACATCCTGAAATGTACTGTAAGCATCAGCGTAACGTTGAGCTTGCATATACGCGCTCGCCAGTTCCAATGCACTTTGCTCACAAGGCTGTCTATCATACAGATGTTCTGCAACGATAACCAACTTTTTTATATACTTCCTTTTGTCGGTAAACCGCCAGTAATGGTATAGCCAGAACAAAAACAGGACAAATAAAAATAATTTCATAACCTAAATCATATTAGTGAAGTAACACAAATCCACCCCAATCACGGACTCCGTAAATTGGATTCTTACTATCTTTCATGCTCTTCTGAGCGCTATAGAAAGCCCTGTCAATGTCTTTTTCAGAAAGAAGGAACTCATAAAAACGTTTCATCAGTTCCTCTGTTGCAGCATCGGGTACTGACCATAAGCTCATTAAGATGTTATTTGCGCCCGCAAGTTTGAAAGCCCTCTGTAAGCCATATACGCCCTCATCACCCTTAATCTCCCCAAGGCCTGTTTCACAAGCGGATAGAACAACCAACTCGCAAGAAGCAAGATTTTGAGTTTCTATCTCATCAGCTCTCAGGATTCCATCTTCATATCCCGTTTGAAAGGACTGGGGCTTATAGTCATCCTTCCATGCTGCATTCGCATTTGCGAAAAACAGTCCCGAATTATGCATTGCACTACTATGTTCGTGTTCCTTGTCTTCATTGAAGAAGCCATGAGTCGAAACATGTATAATATCAGCGTTGGAAGCTTCACGCTTAAAAGAAGATTCTGTCGCACTATTCCCTGTATGAGGTGTAACTAAACCCACTTTTCCTTTTAACATACGGGAGATATTATCAACTTCGTTTAATGAACCTGGTAGGTATGTTAAATTGTCACCACGCAGAATTGCCCTTGTTTTTATCTCATTATCACTCTCTAAGTCAACATTTCCATAATCGATACCGCCCCAAAGAGCAACTTTCATCTGCTCTATTTCAAATTCCTTTTTTGTACCCTTCTTGTATAAGTCAATAGGATTTGCCAAGGCTCTCAAATTATATTTATCCCCTATCGTCGTGTTATCATCAATATACAGTGCCATCAAAGGTATCCGATGTACTATGCCTGCTGGTGAATACACAACATTTCCCTTGGAATCAATTTTACTGGCTAACTTTTCAAACAAATAGTGATAAGCCTTATTGTCCACACATAAGCCAGGGGTGTTTGTTCGAGCGATTTCTGCCAAGGATGACAACTCTTCTGATGAACACATCGGCAAAAACAAAAGGCCTTCTTTCTTATTTAACAAGAATGCCCCTAAAGAAGATCCGTGCTTCCCTGGCATTTCTACATATGTAATAAGACTTTCTTCGCGTGAAAGAGACGATTTTATATCCGCTACACGAATATCAGAATAATTACTTCTGGCAAATTCAGAGCACTTCACAGAGAGTTCTTTCTCTAATTCTGATGTTTTCTGCTTAAGATACATTCTTCTGGCAAAGTTACCTGGTCCAACAACCTCGTCTCGTGCTATCAATTCCTGTTTGAAAGCAATATACTGTTCATAATCGTTTAACAGAGTCGTGTCTGAAGAGTTTATCAGTGTGTTTCTAAGCAAAGCATCGGTTCTCATAAGCAACCCGCGGTTAAACACTTCATTCTCGAAACAGAGTTCTACTAGTTTCTCATTATTGGGATGTTCTTCTAAAAGGGCAAGAGCATAAGAAAATGGCTCTTTCAATTCTTGTGAAAAATACTCTTGCTGGCTGGCTGTCATTCCAGCAAAATTATTAGAAATCTGTGTTCGGAGACCTCTGCAACAATGAATTAGCCTATCTATATTATCAGTGGATTCCTCATTCTGATACTTGATTAAACGAGCTTCTGCCAACAAATAGCCTAAATCTTCTTCACTGTAATATTTATCAATGAAACGCATATAGACATTCATAAAACGCCTGGCATTTTTATAGTCGTGAAGAATATAACAATACTCAGCGAAATCACCAAGCGGATCTAAATCCTCTTCCCTATCAATGGTTGGAACAATATTGATTCCATTTAAAAGCATAGCCTGTGCTTGGAATATATCATTTTTCTCTAAATACCATGATATCAATCGGTTGACAAAGGTCAACTTTAATGATGATTTGAAACAAGGAATCTGCCACACTTCGTGAATGTAATGTTTCAATGAGTCGATTGCCACATCTGGATTTTCAAGATACATGCCACATATAATATCATATTTGAGATTGTGCTCTATTGAGAATATGTCCGAATATTCTTCATCAATTTGAGGTAATTTATAACCTTCTTCCTCTAACATCTCATATGCTTTATGAAATGAAGCTTTTCTATTATTCTCTTTCAAAATCTTATACATCTCTAACTGTTTCTCGTGATCACCCATCTTTTCATACAAACGAAACAGGTCTCTAGCTGCTACCGCATGAAATATTTCCAAAGAAAGTTGTGATAATTCTTTATTCTTCTCTTTGGAAAAATCGGGATTAAGAGAAAGGAAATCGCTCCCTATTTTTTCTGCCTTACTATATTCACCTACATGAAGATAACACTCTTGAAGTCTCTTTTTATTGGGAATACTCTCCAATTGGTCATTCACATATGACGCGTCTTCTTCCGCAAGGAATATGGCTGCATGATAATGATGGCTTTTATATAATTCTTTAAATGTTCTATCCGTTAGAGCATAATTAAGGATGTGGACATCTTTCGGGAACATCCATTCTAATACGAATATGATAATTACAAGACCCACAAAAGCACCCGCAATCGAAAGCAAAAGCCAAGTATACATTAAGAGAAAATGGTATATATTCTCGAATATATTACTCATGAATATTCTCCTAAATATATTTTTCTTTTCTGGATTATTCATATTCTATTAGTGTATTATTTGGTAAGCCACATAGATAGCTGCAACAAATATAGCGAACCATGTTACTGGTGAGAATAGCACCATAACAACATAATGAACATTGTTAAGGAAAGCATCCTTAAAGGATTCTCCCTTTGAATAATGGGATCTAAGTACCAAAAACAGGTACAGACATGCCAACAGAACCAGTAATTCCTTCAGTATAGTTATCATTGCTCTTTTATAAAAGGAGTTAGGTCAAAAACCACGGACTTTAGGAAAGAAAGCACTTCATCCTTGTCCATTCTTTCATCACGTTGTATTCCATACTTCGACAAAGCACAGAATTTATGAGTCTCAGCATCAAATCTTACCGAGAAGGTCCATAAATAAGAAATGGAGTCAGCTACATACTGATACTGATCAAGGTAATACTGATCATCATTGATGATTGTGTCACATGCAATAACCTCTCCCGAAAAATACTTCTGCTCTTCAGGAAGGGACTGAAGTAAAATAGACATATAATCTGAATGACGTCTTTTAGGAGAGACACCCGACATAACCAGTTCGCAAATGGAGTCACTTGCAAATTTCCATAACGTGACATCTTGGGGCATATCCTCCATATCCATTATCTCCTTTGTCGAATGGCTCCATTTGTTTATTGATTCAAACAAAAGAAGACCATCACTATAACTATTTGAGGGAATCGACAAAGAACTAAGATCGTGTTTCTTACTCATGTTCTCCATTTCAATATTAGTATAGAGCATATAAGAAATAGAAAACACACTAAGAATAAAGAATAAAAGCCAGACCCATCCACCTGGAGAAAACTTACGTTCAGATTTGGGATAGAGTTGTTTAACCGATTTGGACTTCCCCAAATAGAACAGAAAGATTATTGTTAGGAAAAACTGAAGAACAGGAGATAACGCATACATCCAGTGTATGCAAATTATCCTTCCCAATGATTGAAACAGTTGAAACAAAACAACTATCAAATTCAGCGCTAATGCCCATCTGACACATGTGATGCCATCTGGTTTTCCCTTCAGCAATCTAATGATGCTCCAAAAAGACAAGCAAAGCATAACAATATCAAGGCATGCCAAAATGAGGCTGAAAATAATCGGTTCATCCTCTGCCACCGTGGCGTCCATCATGTCATAGTACATCCTAGGTAAGTCCTGATATACAGTTCTGATAAGTAAATAAAAGAACAAGAACAGGAATGTGCTAAGAACAAATCCAGGTACTTTTCTGTTATTCATTTCTTCTTCCATAGGTAAAAGGCGATTATAATGACAGCCAAAAGAATGGCAAGACCTACTATCCAATAAATCTGAATATCGGCACCATCATGATTTCCACAATCGTCTATCTCCACAATAGTGGTATCCGGCTTTTCTTCTAACATCTGAAGAGCATCAATCGTTGTGGCGAACTCAGGACACTGTCTTGTACTTTTATTGAAAGATTCCACATAGCTCTTTATATCTAGACACAAAGAAGCTATATTATCTAATCCGTCTTCCTTAAATGCTTTTGCAAAAGCATAGCTTAATGAACCATACCATTTATCATCAGGAACATTATACTCCGCATTTAACTGATAACTCTGACAAGCACTTATGAATACGACATTAGATAAATCATTGGCGCTTGATAATTTAACAATGTTTTTTAAATCTTTATAAACATTCCTTTTGGTATTGTCAGATCCGAAAACAGGATAGCCTCCGCGGTAGTAATTTGAGTCTTTAACATCCTTGAAAGAATCACCGCTATGGCATGCATCTAGCAAAACTAACACAAGACCTCTACGCCCTGCTTTCTCTCGTATTTTTGAAACACAATCAGAAAGAATATCATCACGCAAATGATTCTCTCCATGATAATCAGAACTGTATTTAACCTTTGCATCGTATGGAATTAAAGCTTCGTCAAGAGAATCTGGTTCTGCATTATCAACGGGAATCATTTGCTGGCCATGACAAGAGAAAGACACTAATATAGTATCTCCATGACTGGTTATATTTTGCAAATAAGCTAGTTCTTTCAGAATATTACAAAATTTGGCTTGCTCATCTACGATAGATCTTACATGAAATGATTCAGATAAGATGCTATCAAGTAGGCGCACGTCATTGTCTGCGTGTATTTTTCTCCAACCGCTTTCTTCAGGATAGTTGGCAACTCCCACCAACAAAGCCCGACGCTGCTGTGCCGGGCATAACAACGTCACGAATAAAAGGGAAACAACCAACCACCTTCTCATACTCATTGGCCAAAGAAATTCATCATAGCCTGAATCTTTTGCACTCGCTGCTCAACATCCTGCTCAGAATGCCCGAGCCTTTCATTCATTGAAAGGAACTTTTCAGCCCTATTGTCATCGGGTCCAGTCTCCGTCACTACCATCGACAACCAGAACATGAGCAGACTATCATAAACTCCATCTTCAAGTTCTTTTAAATCTGTATAGATAATATTCTCACCCTCGGAGTTTAGCTGTTGCTGGCAATCCTTCCAGTTCAGATTTAGAAAATTAAGCTGCTGACGAGTAGGTCCATAAGATACAAAATCATTCCATGAAGAACCATTTGCAGAGAATATCAAATACCCCATGTTGATAATTGATTTTTTCTGATGCATAGACAAGTCTCCATACATTGAGCTAACCATATCTATTGGATCATCTTCGTCATCCATAAACTGCGAAGGAATCGGACCAGACTGCCCGGGTATACCAATTGTCTCTTGATGCTTCATAATAGCCACCCGCATCTTCTGAATGAACTCATTAGCCATTCTCTTTTGGGTGAAAATATCGACGTCTCTTACATTATAAAAAGGAACATTTGCATTCAATTCCTTTTGAAGATACTTATAATGAAGATAAACAGTCAGATGCCCAGTACTATAATTGAACTGGAACAAATAATTTGCTCTATCATCAGAATGTAGATTTAGCCACCTATTGTCATTCTTAACTGGATATACGGTTGTCCCCTTTCCGTCCAAGAAAGCTTTATTGATTTCATCAATGAGAACCTTGAAGCGGACTTCAATCGGACTTTGTCGCAAATCCTGTTTATCCTTCATTAATGCCTTAGAGAAAGGCAGGATAAGCAGTGCAAGCACTAACACGATAAATAGAATAATCAGAGTCACCATACATGTTATGTTTTAAAATACGGTACAAAATTACCACATTTTTTTCGATTTTCTCGTCAAAATAATATTAATCCCAAAAATAATTTGTATTTTTGTCAATTTTTAGCAGAATAAACCACACCAGAGGCAAAATCCACCACCCATTTATGCTCTAACAGGAATCCTGCCCCGATGATTGCGGACACAGGCGGTATGTTACTCGAACCTTCCAAGATATACTTACTATTACCCATAACCTGAAATTCTGCCGAGTAGTTCATAACCTTTATCTCACCTATTTTATTGCCGATGCTAAGGAGGTCAAAATCCACATTCATCAAATCTGTCATCTTCGTTCCTGCCACGCTGGTCAATGAACTTTTCAGTCCAGTATGTCTGTTAGTTATATCTCCGTTACCCAAAACATATTTTGTTGTTGTATTCAGATTACTTCCAGAATCTACTAAACAAACATATTCTTTCCCATTCTTCACCATCCCAACGACAGGGAGACCGTACTTTGAGAATCCATATTCCTGGGGAAAAACGAAGCTGTATTCAGACAACTCCATCTTTTCTTCAATAATTGAAGAAGAATGGAGCGAACGATTTTCAAAATCTAAGGCAAGTCCATACTTGACCAAGAACTCAATACCCAGTATACCCAGCACAACATGTTCTCCAAAAACGGAATCAAAACTTAAGCCTTGTGCGGCATAAAACCGTTCCGAAAACTGACATCCTCCTACACAGAAATCTAGATGAACTTCTTTCCCTTGAATACCTTCCCCAGAAAAAGAAGTCAGAGTCATTTTTCCATCATAATGTAAACAGTTATCTTGCAATATACCCAAGATCGCCTCATTCATTACATTATGACGCGATGCCGTATCCACCATGAAAGCCCCTCCAACAGTTCGACCTGATTTTGAAACAAACGAAGCCATAACCATTGGATATTCAACGATTCCAAAATCCAACAAAGGGCAATCTATTTTTGTCCCCATCCTATTGTTCTTCGAATTTATAATTTGATAACAATTTAACAAAAGCTCTGTAATCCTCCTTTCTGTTCAATCTAAATGTTCTTAGTTGATTAACCATCTCATCATCTGAAATGTCTGAATTAAATTGAACAACCAATTCATTTTCATTATCATCAGAATCGGTCAGGTAAATGTTTTTATTTTTCATGAAAACCCTCAGCTGAATGATTGAGTTATCGTATTCCGGCCTGTATTTTACTACTGACTGCATGATTTCCAAACCAGGATCACCCAACTGAGCCTCGTTGAGAACGGCTACTTCATAATATGTTTTAGCATCAAACTCTCCATCCAGGCATTTTACCAATTCAATGTTTACGGCATCAGCATCCTTATGTCGTTTCAATAGAGCTAAGGCACGAGCCTTAATGAACAGCACATCATTACATTCTCTCATGGAACGAACCCTATCCGCATAATAAACAGCCTGCTCATATTCACCAGAATAAAGACATAAGGCGGCACTTACATAGTCGACGAGGATATTGCTGAATCTTGAAATCGGAAGCATATTTCGCTCAATACTATTGACCAGGTGCTCGTCAGAAACCATTGCATTAAACATCTGAGAGATGTGTCGAGCTGCTGACTTCCAATCCCCTGACCTTGCGAGAGACAAGCCCAGATTCAATGAAGTCTTTGAAAACTCATCCCAATTTTTATGGCGCAAACTTTCGTAGAGATACTTGCCGCCACTGATTTCATTTCTGATAGCAGAATCGTCATTGAATCTATTCGCAAAGGATATCACCTCCTCACTCGTTCCTATATGTCCAAACGACACAGGCTTAACCAGAAACAGGCCATCGAGACTTCTTACACGGCTCAGAGCCACATATAACTGTCCCTTAGAGAAAACACCCCGACTCAAATCCAGAATCATCTTGTCAAAAGTCATCCCTTGACTCTTATGTATCGTTATAGCCCATGACAATTTAAGCGGAAATTGAGTATATGTTCCCACTAATGTCTTGACAATCTTTTTCTCCTTACTATTGTATTCATACTTATATGACTCCCAAGAAACAGGAGACACCTTGTACTCTCCGGACTCTGTTACCACTTGTATCTCATCCTGAGATAATTTGGAGATGGTTCCAATTGTACCATTTACCCAACGCCGGGAGAGATCATTTCTAACAAAAATGACTTGTGCACCACATTTAAGGGTGAGTTTCTTTTCTGCTGGTAGGTTGGCATCCAGCTTGATATCTCCCTCCACTTTGGCATCGAAACAAAATTCTTCGGAATCTAAAAGATTCAACTTTGACATATTGATTTTGGATGCCTCATCATTACGGGTGCAAAGCGTAATGATTCTTTCATTCGATGGAATAGGACGGTCAACACACTTGTTTAAAACTGACAATTCACCATAACTAGCACGATTAAAGCGTATAGAGTCGAGGATGCTAAGGAAAACATCATCCTTTTGTCGATAGACTTTTACAAATTCTATGCATGGAAGAGCCAATCGCTTAAGAGCCCTTGCTTTAAAAAAGAATGGGGACATCGTATTGTATAGATCATCCATAATCTCCGATTCTTCTTTTCGTAAAACAGGAGGAAGTTGGAAGAGGTCGCCAACGAAAACCATCTGTTTGCCCCCGAAAGGCAGGGAATTTCTCATAACATACCGAAGGGTGTAATCAATAGCATCAATCACATCACACCTAACCATGGAAACTTCATCTATGATGATTGTGTCAACCTTCTTGATAATAGATATTTTGGAGCGATTGATGTTTCCTATCGTCTTAGGCGTGCATATTTGCAGAGGCAAGCCAAAGAACGAGTGGATAGTTTCTCCACCTGCCAACATCGCTGCGATGCCCGTAGGAGCAAGCACGATGAAGTTCTTGTCTATCTCCTTCTGGACAGTTTGAAGAAATGTGGTCTTACCAGTCCCAGCCTTTCCCGTGAGGAAAAAGCTGGAATTAGTAGTTTCTATCAGCTCATATGCCTGAAGCTGTTGCTTGTTTGTTTTATCTATCGACATCCCAATTTCGAAATGTTTAATTAAGAATTTTATGATTATGCTGCTTTTGCATACTCACTCTCCATGAAGCTTTCAATGGTTTCAACATAACCGGAGAGCGTATTTACGACACGTCTCATGTTGTAAATCTTATTACTGAGCCTGGACTCCTTCTCTTCAAGATCCTTCAACTGTTCATTAGCTTCCATAAACACAATGCTGACTTCTGACATAATCTTCTCTGCTTCTCGCCTTGAAGAATAGCTTGTGTCACCAACGAAATTAGCAGCACACTCATTGATATGGTTATCGACAAAGCTCTTAATGGGAGAGATCTCCTGCAAGAGCTGTTCATCAATTTGTGTAAGCTCTGCCAGTTTTTCCTTATACTCGTCGATTACCTCCTGAAGTTGAGGAACCATTTGACGGTTCATGTCAAGAATGGAGGTGATATAACTCTCCATTGAGACATTTAGTTTCTCTATCTCCTTAATCTTCCCAAGGAAAGAAAGAGCACCAGACATCTTCTCTCCTTTGTAGAGGATAATTTCCTCCTTGGTTTTCAATTCTCTACCGGAGCCATTTGATTCATTGACAGCGATAACAGAGCCATGATTATTGAAAATCCTTCGTAAGCCATCAACCATTTTTCTTACTTCACCTACCAGCCATTCGTTGGCGAATCCTCTGGGATTTTGAACCAGGCTATTGCAAACATCACGGCCGAATTCCAGAGCTGGCTGCCATTCGCTATTTGATATGCAATACGTACGTGTATAGCGCAGAATCTGGAAGATATTTGCATTATAATAGTTTACCCACATAGAATAAGGAAGGATGTCGATATCCTTATATTTCAGGTTTGCTGTAAAATAGTTGGCATAGCCATATCCGAAATTCGTGTTATAAGCAATTGACAAGTCATCGTTTAGGCTGAAATTCATGCTGTTCCAACCGATATGTCTGCTGGAGTATGCCACGATAGAAGGATCCTCACGGCACTCTTTATATTTCTTTGACAAGCAATAAGGTGTCGTACGAGATTCCAGCAGTCGATAGAAAGCCTGGCTATTAGAATAGAATCCTTCTTTAACGTCTTTGATGTTAATTGCCGGGCAACACTGATAAGAGCCGCTAACACAGTCGCAGAAATCATAATATTCGAGCAGATAGCCTAACCCTTTCTGTTGGGTAGCCTTGAACATGTCTTCACCGGTTATACCAGCCGTATTCGACAGTTTTTTTAACTCATTGAGTTTTGCCTGCTCCTTAAACTCCAATGGTAAATAATCAGTTACCAATTTCCCTGTTGCTGAATCCTTACGGATTACCATGATGTGGGTTTCGTTGATTCTAAAATTACTCATGACAATTAAGTTTTAAAATTTGACTTTCTATCATACTATCCCTAAAGGTTAGAAAAGATAAACATCACGCTGCATTTCTCAAAGGAGAAAGAATTAATTCATGATAATTCTCTTTAATATACACGAGGATCTTCTCCAGAGTCATACATACCTGGCCATCCCATTCATCATCCAAACTGTCATAATACTGAGGAATAGTATACTCATTACAATGCCATGTTAATTGGACACCAGAAGGCAAGTAAACAAACACAAGATAGGAGGCATTCTTTCCCGTAGCTTCATTATATCCAGACTTCCAACCTGCTTCATGGAGCAAGGATGACAACCTGGTCAGCAAAATAGTCTTCCGTTCATAAGCCATTCTCCTTTTCTCAGAGGAAAGTCTTTTAGCATTAACATTCGCAAATTCAGTCTCTAAAAGCAGAGAGACGATAAGGGCATTCCTGTCTCCCGTCTTTTTATAGTATTTTCTCATGGAGGCCATAACCTTGCGCAGTCCTATTCCCATACCTAACACATCAATCTTGAACATGTCCAACTTATCCAGAGTTGAATGATTTTGAAGGTTACTCTTCTGCCGAAGAGCTTTTTTCTCTTCTACAACATCCTTTAGCTTTGCTTTCAGGGCAGGATTGTGGGTAGTACGAATGACTTCCTGAAGCTCTTGGATTTTATATCCAAAAGTGCAAAAGGTTTCAGCTTCAGCAACATTCTTACGATAGGATCTAAGCAATTCTTTCGCACTGATTTCTCCACGTCGATAAGATTTGGCAAGAGACTTGCCGACGAAGTTAAAGGTATCTTCAATATTGATAGGGTCAGCCACCTTGTGAGCCGTATTGACAACAACTGGCTGAACTGATTCGGAAGCACAATCATTTGTCAATTCTTCCTTCACCTGATAATCCTTTAAAATAGGGTTATCTGAATCTTTGCTTTTTAAAATCTCGAAGATGTTCATATCATTAATCGTTAATTGTTAATACTCTAATGTAACCTTTACAAAATACTATCCCCAATCCTTCAAAAACATAAACTTGCCATTCATCCTCCAGGTTTGAGGAACCTGGAGGATTTGAACGACAATATGTTTAAGCAGCTGTCTCAGTACCCCGGTCATGTCCGATATGATAATGACCACAGTGTTCACAGTAGTATGCATGCATTGGCCTCTTATCTTTCGGATGGGCAAACTTATAGAGTTCGATATGAAGCTGGGCCTCTTCAAGTGTTGCGTACTCAACCTTCTTCTTCATCACGTACTCACCTGAAGAATAGTCGACGATCTTCTTCCAATGGGTACCGATTCCTCTTTGGTTGGCATGTCCGTCGAGCTGGCCTAGATTGAAAATCTGGTAGGATACAGCACGATCCATTTCATGACGAGCTTTTCCTGAGCAGCGGTAAGAGGAACGGTGTTTGTTCTGCCGGTGGTATTCCTGACACATCCTTTTCTCTACAATCCTGCGAACTTTACGAGAGTCCCGGCCTTCCATCAGAGTAACATCTGCCTCTCTTAGGCTTTTATTGCCTTTGAATCTCAGCTTCTCTGAATACAGTTTCTTTGAAATGGCCTCGTAACGCTGGCGCTGACCCAGGTCAACATCGAATCCAAGTTCTCTTTTCTCATCGTTGATCTCCTTCTGGAGAAGGAATAGGGCATGACGGACATTTCTTAAGATCTTGTCATTGTTCGGGGATGCCGAAAGCGTAGAATCTCTGCAGCTTGTCAACAGCCTTGCAACCTGAGTGTTCTTACTCGTACGGATGTAACTGTCAATCTCGTTTGACACTTGTGAGAAACGTGTAGCGTCCATAGAACCGTTACGACGAAGGTTTCCTTCCCACTTTCTCAGAATCTTTTGAATTTCGTTCTTCATTTTCTTA
>OCTW011372850.1_pt1 | contig 26240 bp, 13 predicted proteins | sample 1539671 | NCBI WGS metagenome assembly OCTW01 (sample SAMN02144230, study PRJEB22623) | gut metagenome | biome: sheep rumen | host: Ovis aries | place: New Zealand | reverse complement strand
AACAAGTTCCAATAAGCAGCTCAACTTTGTTCAGCATATCAATACTATACTGAAATCTACCGGTAAGGCTGCTGTGGTCGTGCCTGATAACGTTCTCTTTGAAGGCGGTGCAGGAGAAACAGTCCGCAGGAAGCTGCTTGAAACTACTGACCTGCATACGATTCTGAGATTACCTACAGGCATTTTCTACAAGCCGGGTGTAAAAGCTAACGTTATCTTTTTTGATAAGCGTCCGGCAAGCCCCGAGATACAGACTAAGGAAGTATGGATATACGACTTCCGCACAAATATCCACTTTACATTAAAGCAGCATCCGATGACAGAGGTAGACCTTGAAGACTTCATTAAATGCTATAACCCTGAGAATCGTTATGACCGAACAGAAACATGGAGTGAAACTAATCCGGAAGGACGTTTCCGCAAATATAGCATCGATGAGATAATGAAGCGTGACAAGCTGAGCCTTGATATTTTCTGGATAAAAGATAAGTCGCTTGCCGATCTTGATAATCTGCCGCCTGCTGATGAACTGGCAGATGATATCATTGAGAATCTTCAGAGTGCTTTAGAGAGTTTTAAGGAACTGAAAGCTACATTAAAATAGGAAATATTGATTGCAAAATATGGTTAACCAATCACATGAATGAGAATGTATTTGTAGACTTGCTAAGGAGGTATTATCTATGAAACCACAAGTACAAAGAAAGCCTGTTACTGATAAAGTGCATAAACAGCGAGTTCAGAGTGTTGCCGGAACAATGGCAATCGAAGGAATCACACTGAGCGACGCAAGCAGACGCAATCTTGACAGATATGCCAGCGGTCAGGTTAATTTTCAGCAGATCATGGCAGAGCTGAAAGAAAAGTATCAGAGGGCTAAATAATGTTTTCAAAATATGATGTGTACACCACGGTGCAGTCGCTATACTGCTATCCAGATTCCGATGTGCTCAAAAACAAGCTGAATATCAGAGACAGTGATGAATTGAAACGGGCGGAGGAAGAGATCACCTCCCTGAAGCAATATATGCTTATGGAATCACCAATCAATGGCAGATTTACCAAGACACAGCTTATGAATATCCACCGCTTTCTGTTTGAGGACATCTACCTATTTGCAGGGCATATCCGTCGTGAGCAGATCAGCAAGGGTGATACCATGTTCTTGCAACCGCATATGATTGGTCAGGAGCTGGACAAGGTCTTTTCTAAGCTGCACAGCGATAAAATGCTGCACGAAACGGACAGAAAACGACAAATTGAGCATCTTTCATATATCATGTCCGAGTTGAATATCATTCACCCGTTCCGTGAAGGCAACGGCAGAAGCATCCGTGAACTGATACGATATATGGCACAACATTATGGTTTTTTACTGGATTGGAGTAGGGTGGATCGTGATACTATGCTCGAAGCGGCAATCAGATCGGTGATGGACGGAATGGCTTTTTGTGCTGTGATTGTAGATTGTATTGTTGAGAGATAGAAAAAACATGAATAAGCCAATATGCATCAGAAGATGACAGAGTGAAAATGAGCTTAGAATTACCGCAGAATATTCCTGTTATAGAATCTTTACAACCTCTGTATTCCGAAAAAATTAAGCATTATGAAATAGATTTTTTCTTTACTCATACTATCAATAGCTCAATTTTACTGGTTGAAGCATCAGTAAAATAAACTGCTAGGGTTTTGTATTTCTGAAAAGAAGTAAGATTGCTTTGTGTAGCGGAGTTCATTACGTGGAAAAGCTGTAACGGCTGGATATCGTGGAAAACTAAGGACAGAAAGACGTTGCATGATTTGGAGGAGCAAGAGTTAAATAAATTTACTATAACTCTTCGGAGATATTGATGTACGGATTTCTGGACATCATTGGTCAAATCATACAAATTTAAGAGACTTTTTTCTCGATATGGATCAACCATATATCTTGAAAAATTCTACCTAATATGATATAATAAAGATGCGCTGAGGCGGATGATATGGGGAGCACTTGCTCCTACTTCTTTTAAGGAGGATATTACTATGAATGTAAATCCAAAGACCGCCAAATTTGTTCTGGATCTTATAGCGGCAGTAGCCTTAGCAGCTGCAGGGGTAGTATCAAAATACTATCTTGAGATTCCAAAGAGCTAACAACGCAAGGCACACGATTCGCATGAGTCGTGTGCCGATTTTCATAATGTGAGGAGTGAAACAAAAATGAAACACCCATTTGATTATGATTTTATGTTTAACCAGGCTTTGCAAAGAATAAGAGCGATACGAAATCCTAATGCATCAAACCCATATGCTATTGATCGTAGTGTAAAAAAGCAGCAATTATTTGATTATGATGGAGAAAAAATCATGGAATATTCTAACGTAATTGATGCGGCGAAAAATGTTTCACAATCAATACTTAAAGAAATAATTCTATGTCTTTTTGAACGGTATTCTCCAAATATCCAAATAATTGAATATGAAGAGAAAGGGTACTTATCTAACTGTTTGTTATGTATCCTTCATAAAGAAACTAACACTATATTAATATTCAAAGATATAGAGAAAGCCTGTTTATTCAAATCCAAACATAAGGAGCCAGATGAAGTTGAATCATTGATCAACGAAAGCCATGCATTATCATGTAAGTATGTGTATCTTATGAGGAATAAGGCATATTTACAAATTATAGGTCACAATAATGATTCTAACGATTCTGGACGAGGTTATAATGTCTATGACCTTAACTGGTTATTTGAGTCATATTTCAGTAAATCTGAATATGGTGAATTTATCAGGGCACTTGACAAATATGAAAATAGTGTTAGGGAGTATCTGGGGTATTCTGTTGTACGAAATCTTAGTCCTCAATCATTGATCAATTTTAGAAGAATCACAGAGAATGAATTACTGAGATTTGATTATAGTGAATTAAAAAGAATAAGCATCTCCCAAAAGAGAAACACATATATGCTGTCGAATGCTGATTATAAAAAACTAATTGCGCAATTCATAGACTTGAGATATTATTCAGTAATGGTTTCTAATCACGTTTTTGCAGAGAGTTTGATTACTGCTGAGTGGTTACGAGATTCAATGAGGAAAGCCAAAGCCATTGATTTGACTGCTGTAGGTATGGGTTACTTTAAGTTAGTCGAACAGTTACTATATGAATTGATATGCTTGGATAGCTCAGGAACAAGAGTGATTAAATCCTCTACTTCTAAAGATAAAATTCAGCTAACAAAAGAGAACATTGAACAAAACAATATAGATTTTTCCATTGGTTCAATGGCTGTTTTTTATAGAGATAATCTTGTCTTGTTAAGACCCGACATATCTAATCAGACAAAGAAATATATTAGAGAAACTATATTCAAATATTCTGTTTTAAGAAATGAATACCTTCATAAGGACAATATCCATGAATGGACAAAAATTGAAGAAATCCGAAAATCCTCGTTCTACATGATATTTTTAATGCTTGGAGCATATAGTCTAAGCAATGATGCTATAATAGCACTTGGTAAGCCGTTAGATGATATGCACGACGATTATTATAAGCTATGTGAATATATGAACTATCATTGCAGCGAGTTATTCTTTGTTACACAGAATGGTAAAGAAAAAATTGTCGAAGGCTATGTTGATTTGTTTACAGAAATCATAGACGATAAGTATATACAGTATTCTGGAGCATACATTAAAGATTTACGTAATGGTATGGTGGATAAAATTACTAAAGACAATTTTCCTGATATTATCTATTTGGGATAATTAGACGTTCATATGTCGGAATCTGAACAAATAGAGTTCACCCCAATAAAACTAAAAAAGGTTTTTGAGAGCGGAAGATTTATTAGTGATTCTGTAGCAGGTGAAATCAAGGAGTATTAAAACAGCTGCACCCGAAGGCACAGCCGTTAAGCATCAAATATAAACAATACACTCAAACACTGCTGATGAAACAGTTTTCAATACTGAAAAGTTTCTCGGAATACCTACGTAGAACGCTTTCTGATAGAAGTTATTGGTCTACACAAGTTAATATTTTTGCATAATTGGTCGGAGTTTGTTTTTTTGAAAAAAGTTTTATATTTCAATATGCCTTGACGAAAGCAACATCAAAATATGAAACCTAAGCAAAAATGGAGATATTCCGTGTCATTGTTCATTACTTGTTCATTACGGTGGTAAAAACTTGGGTTAAGTTGCTATATGTGATTTTGCTGAAATGCCCGAAATAAATATATTTTGGAAAGCTACCAAAACATCGAAGATTTGTTCGATGACTTTCAAATGCAGAAATCCTCAGCAGGAAGATAACATTCTCATTTGGCAAAAATTATTGGGCATTGTATTGCTTATAATTATGTTGTGTTTGATTTTGGCGGTTACGAATTGACAATCGCTGTTAACCTGAGTATTATTATTATCAAGGCAAGTGCACGAGCCAAATTTGTTAGGAGGTCCGGATAATGAACGGATTAAAACTTATAAGAACGATAAGTAATTACTCTCAGGCTAATTTGGCTGAGAAGCTGGGTGTCACAAGACAGGCTGTCAATATGTGGGAACATTCCAGGAAGCCTATCCCGGAGAGCAGAAGGGCTGAGATATGTGAGCTGTTGGGGGTAAAAAATCCCGAATGGCTCGATGAGATCGACGAAGAGACTATGAATCTGATACGCACACATAAGCTTTATAAAAAAGTTGAAGATGGGATTGAACATTTCCATTTTTCTCCTACTGATTATAAGTATGGAAAATACTACTTGTACATTAATAATAATGAGGATTTTACTGTAGATGATCGTTGCGAGATGAAAAGAATGAAGTTCAAGAAACTGCTTTCTGAAATAACCGATTATATTGAAAGTGAAAGGTCTGAGATCAGGAACTCGATGGGGAGGATAGTTCGCTTTAATCATGCAGATAAGATAGTTGGAGATGTATTTGAAGCATGGCGTACCGCGATGGAAAAACGTCCTGAGTTGAAAATGGTATATGTTTATGCCATTTTTTCAGCACTTGATGCGGTATCGATCTCCTTTGATCTGATAACCGAAGAAGACTATCTCAGCAGTGCTAATCCGAGCGGTGATTTCTACGATACCAGAGACCTTACGATCACAATGTCAAAACAGATTAGAGAGTATCTGGATTTTGCAGTTAATGGTATCGGTAAAGTTGATAGAAAAGCAATGAGAGAGGCTTTAGAAAAAAGAATTGCTGAAGATCCTGATGTTACAGATTGATATGGATAGTTACAGCCAGTAAATGAATATGCTCGCCTGCGGTTAATTGCAGGCGAGCATATTCTGTCTATAAACGTTGTTCGAATGCAAATAGTAATTGATGAGGATTTGACTTGTAATTATATTGATTTGTTATATAATTTGATTATGCCTAAAAAATAAATGTGTAAAATTACAATGATAGGTTGAAATTAAGTGAAGATTGTAGTATAATTGTATACAATAACATGATTACTTAAGGAGATGAATAAAATGCCAGCGTTGACTCATGTGTATTATTGGAGTAAAGAAAATGGATGGGTACATATAAATGCTGATGCATTGGCGAAAATACATCCATATTCTATTTCTGCGGATAGCAAAATGTTTATATGTAGATTATGTAATCAATATGTATCATTTTGTTGTGGAGATTACTATGCGCCATATTTTAAGCACACAAGTTGCCGTGAAAGCGACAGTTGTCCTGATAAAACTGAGAGCTATTCATCATATACGCGACTATGGTCAATCAATTACAATAGTTTCCCTATAAGAATCATAATTCAATCAAATAAACATTTTAGTTTTGAATTAGGTGTTACGCTTCCTCTTTTTCAGCATTATAATTCAAAACAGTTTACGATAATAACAGATAGCGACAAATTTATCTATGATACGAATCGAATTACTCAATTTGGTGTATCTTATTTTGGCGTAGGTGATATGCCTTCAAATAAATATCGTATTTCTTTTGAAGACCCAAAAGACAATTGTATTCCTACTGATTATAACGGTTTTACTATTCCTTGCCTTTTTGATGGAAACTCTAGGAAAAAACTACCAGAGAATGCAGATGTCCTGCCTAATCATGAATACTATTTATTGACTTTTGGTACGGTTTACAATTGCAGAAGTGTTGATATTAAGCTTATATGCAGTAATATGTTACTAAGCCTTTATAGTGTTCGCGCAACAGAAATAACAAAAGAATCAGTAGATTTTTTTGTTAATTATGGAGCATTCCTTACTGAGCGTCCTATTGATCTTACTCCTGTCTGGCCAATACATTATTTGACGCCTTATGTTATAAAACACAATTCTGATAATGTATGGTTCTATATTGATGGAAGCCATTCATTCTTCCGAACTTTTCCTAATAATTTAATGGAGTCAGATTATTCATCGAAAGTTGTACGACTACGATGTAGTCAAAGGCAGCAACTGGTTGCCGTTGGACATACACAGATATTGAAATACACATATTTGATAAATGAAAACAATAATAGGAAAAAGCCAACTCCCGTAGTTACGATATCGGATATTAATGAGGATGTTTTAAATGAGAATGTTTACAATAAACTTCCGCCAAAACGCATAATTTCAATTAAAGCGCCTTTTGATGGTAGTGTAAAAATTGAAGAAAATGGAAGAATAATAAATATAATTCCACTTTCGGCAGATACTCATATTGACATAAATAATGTATCATTTGAGCAAACAATTAGTATTTTTCAAGGATTGGATATTATCAAGCAAGTATCATTTGAAAGAGCTAGTAATGATAAATTTTCAGATGATGAATTGTTAAGTAAACTAATGACAATGAAAGGTAAAAAGGTAAAAGTTCCGCATAGATTTGGAAACGTGATTTTAAAGCTCGGTGATTATCCAAAAACTTGTGATTGGTTGAAAGAATGTTTGAGTGAAAAAGAGATGTATGAACAATCATATTTACTTATTAAATGTTTACTGAGAAGAAATTAACAATAAGCTAAAGAATTTTATGGAGGAATACTATGAGTATAACCAGTATTAATATAGCAAAAAGAGCGCTTAATTGGTATGGATATATAGTTCCAGCAGGAGCAGCTTATGGTACAGGAAAATTTGTTGACGAAAAAGGAAAATATAAGCTATATGATTATGTTTATTTAGGAAAAAAGCGTCCTTCATATAATGAATATTTTAGAAAGTATACCACAGAGATATTTGTTTATTTACATCAACATAATAATGATAGTTTACCAGATAAATCTGATGGTTTACAATTTCATAGTAAATGGGTTGATTGTTCAGGGGACCCTTTTCTACTACAGTTATTGGAAAGAAGAATTAATATAAAGATACAGAATGGAGGAGTATTTATTGACCAAAAAATATATGATGAATATTTGAATAATAAAGTAAGTAAAAAGTCAGAAAGAACTCAAACTAATCACACACAAAATGATAAATCACAAATGCATCATAATCAAGACAAAGGAAAACCAGTTGATAAGAAAGCATTATTGAATAGATTTAGCTCTTTGATATGTTATGAAAAGGAATCAAATCTCGCAGAAACAAATACGTTTTTGTATTCTTCTATGCAATTAAATCATTTATCTGTTTTTAAGGTAATTAAAGAAGATGATACTCTCTATCCGTATAGAATTAAAAGATTGGCTGATGTTAATGAAAAAGGTCATATCACATTATTTGATGAAAATAACACAGAAGAATCCAATTATAATACATACAATAAATTTCGATATAAGCAAGGTCCTACTGTTGAAAATGAATATGGTTTATGGTTTTGGGATATTGCTAAAAATTTCAAGGATAGTAGTAGAATATATGTGGACACACAATATTGTGAGAGTAAACCTATTTTGATTGTTGAAAATAAATCTATAGAAAAAGTTGTAGAATTAATAAATGAAAAAGGAAAACTAAATAAGAAATTTCCCATAATGGCATCAGTTATGATTAAAGAAAATAAGTATTTTGGTGCATTGATAGATATCAATAAGTTGAATTATTCAGATGGAGTATACCGTTTGAGAGATGATATAGACTATCTTGAAAGCTATGTATTCGATGAAGAAAAGATTATACATATTGAAGGAAAACCTTTTCTTAGAATATTGAATCCAGGTACTTCTGTAGGACGTTATTTTTTGCGTCCAACTGAAGATATAGTTGTCAGAATTGTGAGAGAAAAAATCAATTGGAATATTTTTAAAGATCAAGGGATTTCTAGAACAGTATGGAAAAGCATTAAGAATGTTTTTTCATCGATAAACAAATCTACTTCTGTTGAAGAAGTAAGCAAAATCCTTTTGTGTTCAGAAGAAGAAGCTAGCGAAAGAATATTAAAATGTACACAAAGAATAGAAAGACTATTTGACCCTGACAGAATAGAATCAACTATTCTAGTAGATATCATAAAAACTAATCCTAAAATTAAAGAATTCTATTATGACTATGCAGAACTACATTGGAAAGACGAGAATGAGCCAATAGTCAGTGAGATGGAATTAAAGATAAAGGACTTAGAGCAATCTATATTAACAAAAACAAAACAACTTGAGGATATAGAAATTCAATTATCAGATAAAAAAGAATTATTGAAAAAATATGATGACAACATATCTGAAAAGAAATCGATTTATGATGACTATGAAAAGAAAATAATGACCAATCTATTTGAAGCTCGTAATAATATATTACAGTTGTTTTCTGGTGTAGGTAATACTGCGATGTTTATAAGAGACTATGTCATTCACAACGAATTTGAGATTAAAGAATCTTTATCATATGATGATGTATCTGAACTATGTGATATTATTGCAGAAAACTTAGAATATTTAGGTGTAGATCCTGATTTGTCATATGAATTAAGTTTATTTGTTTTTTCAGCGTATATGATTAGAGTGCCACTTCTCATTGCGGGACCAAATGCAGAATATATTGGAGAAGCACTTTCTTTTTCTTTGTTTGGAAAAGCAGCTGGAACGATTGATTGTATTGAAAATCAAGATTCAAATGCTATATCAGCAATAGTGAATTCTGATGATCATATTATGATATTTAAAAATGCTCTTTCTGGTGATTGGATAAACAGAATAATTGACTTTGGTGATAAAACTGACAAGTTCTTAGTTTTATCCAGTAATTTTGCTGAGGATCTTGTTATTGAACCGAAAGGAATTCTAAATTATGTTATCCCTCTTGTAACGGAGTTATATATCGATAGGAAAAAAAAGGAAGATTTTGTTTTGGGAGAACCGACGGAATTATTTGAATATCCGATAATTGAGGAAACTTCAAAATATAAAAACAGAATTCTTGATGATATGGGTTTGAACAGTATATCAAAGCAGAATTATATTAGTGTTCTATCGTTAATGATAAAACTACTCGAAAAAGAGACGGATTTTGACTTATCAATATATGCAGCAACATCTTTGATAACAAATAGTAAGAACATAATAATGGATCATTTGCAAAGTAAATCTATAGACAAAAAATTAAAAATGAAAATTGAAAAATTTATGGGAGAAGACTAATGGATAAGTATTATCGTCTGTTAAACATTGCAGCGGATGAATTGACTATTCTTAAAGGTAATACTGAAGATGAGATCAATTATAAAGCAAGAATAGTTTATAGCATAATATGCCGAATGGCACATGCTGCGCTGTGGGACGAACTGGAAGATTGGTCATTGAGAGAAGAGGGAGAACAGATTTCAATTATACATTTTAAAAACCGTATTGAGAAGACACTTAAAGGATATTTAGAAATGTATTCTGAACTAAGAACGATTTTTTCAATGACTACATCAGATCTAAGTCAGTATATTTATAATCTATTTGGTGCTACAGGACAGTTTTATCATAATCCATATAGAATATCTCCACCGAAACATAGTAATGCATTGGTTTTAAAGGTTTGCTTTGAACGTGGAGTATCACCATTAAATAGGGTGTGTATGAGTGGAGCTGGAATGTATAGTAAATCAGCAAAAACGGATAATACTATAAACATAGAATCTATGTTTGATTTACATAAAGCTTCTATTGATAAAATACTTGATCCTTATGTTGAAAACATTATATGGTCTGATATAGATATTAATGGTGATATTGAATACTTGAATGAGAATCCTCAGTTTAATCGAGGTTATTGGATCAATAGACCTTCTAAGGAACGAGAAATATCTATAGCTAGAATCAAAAATTCAGGTGTATATAATTATTATTTTTATAAGAACAAGAATCGATTAGAATATTGTTTGATACCAGAATACTTGTATCATTTCAAGCCTGCAGCAAGTTATCACACATCATTTATGATTGGTGGTTTAGCCAATTCTGTTTTGAAAAGACTTGAAAAATTACCACCTATTAGATATCATATAGATGGGGCAGTTGTATATGTTAATATAAATTATCTTTTGCCTCCAAATGAGATGAATTTATTATGTTTGTACAGTTGGCCGGGAGATATGCAAAATTTTGACAGCCGGTTTAAAAGAATTCTAAGTGTAGATGTTTTTTTGGCAATAAAGAGTATATTTGAGTTAGAAGGATTTATTTTTTTAGAGGAGTGAGTTTATGTCTAATGGAGCATATTCTGTTCATCTTCAGTTAAGAAAAGAACTTGAGAACTATATAAAATCACAGTATTTTGGTAAGTCATCTATTTTACTTAAGTCTGTTGGAGATATGCTTGATAAAGAGAATGTTTTATATAAAATACCTTATATAGAGTCTTCACCAGCATATAAAAATATAGTGGATGGATTTAACAAAATTATTCTTCCAGAATGGCAAAAAGAAATGTTTTTGTGTTTAGCAGAAGAAGGGATAGGTGTACACAAAACGCCATATTCACATCAGATAAAATCCCTTGAATCTTTTTATGATGGAAGAGATGTATTTGTATCTACTGGTACTGGTTCAGGTAAAACAGAATGTTTTATGTGGCCTATAATATCAAAACTCTCAATTGAAGCAAAATGTTCACCTAGTACATGGAAGAAACGAGGAATAAGAGTGATGATAATGTATCCGATGAATGCATTAGTGTCGGATCAGATTAGTAGATTAAGAAAACTTATTGGCGATAGAGATGGAAAATTTAAGGATATTTTTGAACGGTATTGTGGTTTAGACAGAAGACGCCCCCAATTTGGAATGTATACAGGAAGAACTCCTTATCCTGGAAAAGAACCAATTAAAAGTAACGATTCTGAACTTGAAAAAACACTTCGCAATATCATGTTCCCAAAGGATCAGAACGATGAAAAATACTATGAAGAGTTATTAAAGAAAGGAAAGATACCTGCTAAAAGTAATATTGAGGATTTTTTGGAAAGGCTGCATAATAATCAGCATATACCTGATGAAAATGATGCAGAATTAATAACAAGGTTTGAAATGCAGCAATTCTGCCCTGACATTTTAATTACTAACTATTCAATGTTGGAATATATGTTACTTAGACCACAAGAGCAAAAGATATGGGATGATACTAAAAACTGGCTTGACAGTGATATCAATAATAAACTACTGTTTGTGATAGATGAAGCACATATGTATAAAGGTTCAACTGGCGGTGAAGTTGCGTTATTGCTCCAAAGGCTATTTAAGAAGTTGAATATTACACGTGATAGGATTCAATTTATCCTTACAACAGCAAGTATGCCAAATAGTTCGGAAGAAGATAGGAATGCAGTTGATAATTTTGCAAAGCAGTTAACTTCGGCGAACACGAAAACGGAATTTATTTATTTAACAGGAGAGTCGGAAAGAATAAAAAAAGAAGATAACCTTGATATTCCATTTTCAAAATTTGAAAATGCTACTATCGAAAATATAGAGAATGAAAAAACTAGATTAAGTGAAATTAATAAATTTTTGGACGGTTTAGAAGGGTTTGATCATAAGTTTGATGATAATGAGTTGTTATATGATTGGATGTATTATAATCTACCAAAATATCTTCCTTTTTGTGTGTTAATAAATACATGTCGTGGAAATGCTGTATCTATTAATGAATTAGCTGCATTGTGTTTCCCAGATAGAACAAATGATGAAGCATTAGATGCAGTCAGTATTCTTTTATCTATCGCGCCATTGGCAAAAAATAAGGAAAATGCTGTTCTGTTTCCTGCAAGGATGCATATGCTTTTTAGAGGATTGAACGGTGTTTATGCTTGCACTAATCCAAATTGTCCCAATTGCCATTCCGATAATCAGCTTACATTAGGAGAAATATTTATAAATGATGGCAATCTTAATTGCCCTATATGTAATAGTGTTGTATATGAATTATTAAATGACAGAAGATGCGGTGCGTTATTTTATAAAGGTTATGTTATTAAAGATGATGTAAATGACAAACGTTCCACTTATCTGTGGCATTATTCCGGTAATAATTTATGTCATCAAAAAATGTATGAAATACATTTGTATATTCCTGAAGAAAAATATGCTCCTACTAAATCAAGATCAATAAATCAGATATTGCCTTGTTATCTTGATATTAGGAATGGATTCTTATATTTTAAAGATGATTCAAAAGCTTATGATTCCAATTATAGAAAAATGTATTATTGTGAATATATATCAGTTGGAAGACCGTCAACTATGACGTTTTCAACTTGTCCTCATTGTAAACATAGACTCTCTGCAGCACAATTAACTTCATTTAAAACAAAAGGAAATCAATCATTTTTCAATTTGATTAAAGCTCAATTTCAACTTCAACCATCTTTACCCAATAAAGATCCTAAACTTATGCCAAATGAGGGAAGAAAAGTGCTTTTGTTTTCTGATAGTCGTCAGCGTGCTGCAAAACTGGCTAGAGATATGTCTGATTATTCAGAGTTGGAAATCTCTAGACAATTATTTGCGATAGCTATTGATTATATGGAGAAATTTGATGGTATATATTCGATGGATCACTTGTATAGTTTTTTCTGTATAGCTGCTTACGAAAACAATATTCATATGTTTGATAATGATGACTTTATACGGCATTGTAGTGAAGCACATTCTTCTTATGAAAGATCAAAAAGACGAAACAGATTCAACCCGAGATTTACAACGGATAACGCTCCTATAAAAATGACAAATAATATTATAAGATTATTTAGTGGTGGATACAATACACTTTATGATTCTACAACCAGCTGGATAGAACCAATGATCGACGTATTGGATGATTGTCTCGATGAACTTGAAAATTATGGAATGATTATATCAGAGGAAGAATTCTTAGAGTTGTTTAATGCTTGGATGATGTCTATTTTAGATACAGCAACTGCTCTTGGTCATACTATAAAAGATGAAATAAGAAAAGAAGTGCGAAAAACTTATGATGGCTTTTATGGCTTAAAAGAAGACTGGGATTTTTCTGATCAAATAAACAAAATAATGGGGTGGGACAAAAACTCAGAAGAAAAAAAGATTTGGCATAGAATTTTTACTAATAAATTTTTAGACTCTTCTAAAGAAGAGGGTAATAGAAGATTATATGTTGATTTGAAACAGATACGTCCGCGTTTCAATGCAGAACATAAGTGGTTTAGATGTGAACAATGTTCGGAAATTTCTCCGTTTATGTTACATAAGAGATGCCACTGCTGCGGAAGTGATAAAATACATGAGTTAAACAATAGTGACATAGAATCACTAAGATTTTGGACAAACCCTATAAATGAGGCGGTTTATGATCATAAACCATTACGCTTGATTGACACAGAAGAACATACAGCCCAATTATCATACAAAGATCAGCGGGACAATATGTGGTCTAAAACAGAAAAGTATGAATTAAGATTTCAGGATATAATCCAAAATAATGAAATACCTGTAGATATACTTAGCAGTACTACAACTATGGAGGTTGGAATCGATATAGGTGATTTGATTGCAGTAGGACTAAGAAACGTTCCACCAATGAGGGAAAACTATCAGCAACGAGCAGGACGTGCTGGGCGGCGAGGTGCAGGATTGTCAACAATTATTACTTTTTGTGAAGATGGTCCACATGATAAGCTTTATTTCAATAATCCAGTTTCAATGTTCCGTGGTGAACCCAGACGTCCTTGGATAGATGTCAAAAGTCATAAGCTGATTATCCGACATCTTGCTATGATAATTTTTCAGGATTACTTAAAAAAATATAACAATGGTATGGATACAATAAATGCTATAGAATTTATGGAAAATGATTATGACGAATTCATCTGTTTTGTTGAAAGCTATAACATGAACGAAAACAGTATACTAAATTCAAAGGAATATAGTTATATAGCAAAAGAGTTTTCCGATTTCATAAAAAAATCCCTTTCAAATCTTAAAGATAAAATAGAAAAACATCCTGAGTTATATTATAGTGAAAATATGAATCTGATTAATTCTAAATCATTGTTGGATTCTTTATATGAGGAAGGTATAGTACCAACATACTCTTTCCCTAAAAATGTTGTAAGCACATATATATCAAACAATGATAGAAGAATAGAATATCGTGTAGAAAGAGGATTGGATATAGCGATAAGTGAATATGCTCCGGGTAGAGGTATAGTGGTAGATAAAAATACTTATCAGATAGGTGGATTCTATTATCCTGGAAGTGAGAAATCTAAAGGCGCATACTTAAATCCTGCAAAAAAATTTGTTGATGATCCAAACTATCTTAAAGCTGTAAAATCATGTGAATGTGGTTGGTTTGGAACCGCAGATAATGATAAATGTCCATTTTGTGGTAATAGTTCGTTGGCTTACAACAAAAGAATGTTACGACCGTGGGGATTTGCACCACGAAATGGTCTTCCAATTCAAAATGCTCAGCTTGAAGAAGAATATACAGTTGTAGTGCCACCATTATATTCTACACTTCCTTCATCAAACGATATGACATCAATTGACAATTATCAAAAGATAAGAATGGCAAGACGTAATAATCAAAAAATCATAATGATGAATACGGGATTTTCAAATCAGGGATTTACGATTTGCAAGGATTGTGGTGCTGCTATGCCTGGAAACGGAAAAGACGTATTAAAGGGAATAGAAAGACCATATAGATTACCATATTCTGTAAGAAGATGTACCCATGAAAATTATGAAAATATTGATCTCGGATTTGATTTTATTACAGATATGTTTGTTCTTGAAATTGAGCTTGATCCACAGGTGATTAATACGAATCTGAAAGAATGTATTTGGCTACCTCGTGCAGCGCAATCTTTTGCTGAGTCAATTAGACTTGTAGCCTGTCAAATGTTGGATATTGAATTTACTGAATTGGTATCTGGATATCGAACAAGGATAAATAAATCTGGTGCTTATATTGATGTTTTTTTGTATGATTCTCTTTCAAGTGGTGCCGGTTATGCTGTGAAACTTGGTGAATATATAAATAATCTTTTGTTAAATACGGAAAAATTACTTAGAAGTTGCAAGTGTTCAAACGCATGCCACAATTGCCTTAAACATTATAGAAATCAACAAGTTCATGATAAACTCGATAGGTTTGCAGCATTGCAATTGTTGTCTTGGTGTAAAAATGGTTGCGTTCCAAAAAACAAAACTACAAATGAACAAGTACAGGTTTTAGAAAGTATTAAAAGCATTTTAGAGTTATATGGTTATTCTTTATCGTTTAAATCAAATGGAAATTTTGTTCATCATAATGGTTTATCAAAAGAAATAGTAGTTAAAGCTGATATGTTGATTGAATCATATGATAGAGAAAAAATCTTCGTTAGTGAGGAGTATATTAAATATGCAAAACCATATGCTGTAAAAAAGATAGTTGATGACTTTTTGTAAAAAATTTGATTAGTCATTTGACGCGACAACAAGGTGTCTGATTTATAATATCATTAGGAGTACAATTATGTTTCTGTGGCGGGAGTATAACACTGCAGAATTAAAACCCTAAAGTTATACAATAAAATCAGGCACCTTTTTTGTTGATATCTTTTTTAGAAAAATGTTTTAAGTACTTGATATAATTATCGGAATATGATACAATTAAAACAAAGTGTTACTCATTAGTTAATTCAAAATGGTCAGGGGTGAGTTCATGAAGCATATCACATTTATAGATACCGAAGTCAGTGAAGCTGATCAAAAAGCATATGATTTTGGTGCAGTAACAGAGAATGATGGTAAACTGCATACAGGTTCTGCTCATGAATTTCATTCCTTTATTTCAGACTCGGAGTATCTATGCGGCCATAATATTATAAATCATGATGCAAAGTATATCGAAGTTCCTGATAATGCAAAGCTAATCGACACGCTCTATCTGTCACCGCTGCTATTTCCGAACAAGCCTTATCACAGGCTTATAAAAGATGATAAGCTGCTTACTGACGAGCTTAACAATCCTCTGAATGATGCAATAAAAGCCAAAGAGTTGTTTTATGATGAAGTCAATGCTTTTGAAACACTCGATGACGAGATGAAGCTTATCTACTTTATGCTCCTGAAGGTCAGTCCATACTTCTCCGGCTTCTATAATTATCTGGAGTATTCTGCCGATGACGATGTTGAAACTGCGATACAACTAAGATTTGAAGGTGAGATCTGCGAGAACGCACCGCTTTCAAACATTATAGTCGGTTCACCTGTTGAACTGGCATACTGCCTTGCCCTGATCTCAGCGACAGAAGAATATTCACTGATACCAAGATGGGTGCAGATGAATTTTCCGAATGTGGACAGAATCATGCGTGTTCTAAGAAATACATCCTGCTATGAATGTGCTTACTGCAAGTCAAGATTGAATCCTGTCAGCTATCTTGGAAAGTATTTTGGATATCCGAGTTTCCGAAAATATAACGATGAACCTTTGCAGGAAAATGCTGTTAAAGCGGCTGTGGAACACAAGTCTCTCCTTGCCATATTTCCAACAGGCGGCGGTAAGTCTCTGACTTTCCAGATACCCGCATTGATGGCTGGGGAAACTGAGTGTGCTCTGACTGTGGTGATATCGCCTTTGCAGTCACTTATGAAAGATCAGGTGGATAATCTTGCGAAGCGTGGTATCGCAGAAGCTGTTACGATCAATGGTCTGCTCAGCCCCATTGAGAGAGCCGAAGCAATCGAACGTGTTGAGTCCGGTATTGCGTCCATACTCTACATTTCTCCTGAATCGCTGCGATCTGTTACGATAGAGCGGCTGTTTTTGTCACGCCATATTGACCGTTTCGTTATAGATGAAGCTCACTGCTTCTCGGCTTGGGGTCAGGATTTCCGTGTAGACTATCTTTATATCGGAGATTTTATCCGTGAATTGCAGGAGAAGAAGGGGCTCGGATATAAGATACCGGTTTCATGCTTTACGGCTACTGCAAAACAGAAGGTCATCAGTGATATCAAAGAGTATTTCAAGAACAAGCTGGATATCGAGCTTGAACTTTTTGCAACAAATGCTTCCCGTACCAATCTGCGATATGAGGTGCTTTATAAGGAAACTGACGAAGAAAAGTATGAAATGCTGCGTACACTAATCGAGCTGAAAAACTGCCCGACTATTGTGTATGTATCAAGAACCAAGCGTACAAGAGAGCTTTCTGAAAAACTATGCAACGATGGCTTTAAAGCAAGACCTTTCAACGGCAAAATGGACAGCAGTGAAAAACAGGAAAATCAGGAGGCTTTCATCAATGACGAAGTACAGGTCATAGTGGCGACTTCCGCTTTTGGCATGGGTGTTGATAAATCCAACGTCAAGCTTGTCATTCACTATGATATTTCCGATTCGCTGGAGAACTATGTCCAGGAGGCAGGCAGAGCAGGACGTGACGAAAATTTGCAGGCGGAATGTTATGTCCTCTATAATGACAGTGACCTTGATAAGCATTTTATTCTGCTCAATCAAACAAAGCTAAGTATCAGCGAGATACAGCAAGTATGGAAAGCAATCAAGGATCTGACACGCACCCGTCCCGAAGTTTGCTGTTCTGCACTAGAAGTGGCAAGACAGGCAGGATGGGATGATAGTGGTGCAGATATCGAAACAAGGGTGAAAACTGCTATCCAAGCACTCGAAAATGCAGGCTACTTGAAGCGTGGGAAGAATGTTCCCCACGTATATGCGGACGGTATCCTTGTAAAGACTATGATTGAAGCATCCGAACTGATAGATAGTTCTTTAAGATTTGACAACGATGAAGAGCGTACCACCGCAAAGCGTGTTATAAAATCACTGATATCAAGTAAGAGTATAGCAAAAGCAGGAAATGCTGATGCTGAATCAAGAGTTGATTATCTAGCTGACAGACTTGGTATAGAAAAATCCGGAATAATCCATTCTATCCAGCAAATGCGCGAGGCAGGTCTGCTTGCTGACACAAAAGACCTCACTGCATATATCCAGAAGACAGATACAGTCAATAAATCTATGTTAACGCTGCACCGTTTTCAGTCTCTTGAAACATTTCTGCTTGAATACATAGATGCAGACAAGCTATGCATGAATTACAAGGAACTTAATGAAGCGGCAATAGAAAGCGGCATAAGAACAAGTTCTGTTAATTCTATTAAGACCTTGTTTTACTATTGGACGATACGCAGCTACATTGAGAAAGAGCAGGATCAGCAGACAGGCAGGATAAGTATTGTACCGAAGATGAGCATGGAGCGTATCAAGGCCAAGCGCAGGAACAGCTACAATGTTGCTGAATTCATTATAAACTATCTGTTTCAGTACAGCAGCAAAGATATAAGCTCAAAAGACGAGGTGCTCGTTGGCTTTTCTGTTCTGGAACTTCTTAACGCCTACCGTGAGCAGGCTCTGTTTGAGATAAATGAAAATGATATTGAGGAAGCTCTGCTGTTTCTTTCGAAGATAGGCGCTTTGAAACTGGAGGGCGGCTTTCTTGTGCTGTACAGTGGTATGCGCATAAAAAGACTTGAACTCGACAACAGGATCAAGTACAAGCAGGATGACTACAAGCAGCTCAACGAGTTCTATCAGCAGAAAATACAGCAGATCCATATCGTCGGTGAATATGCGAATATGATGGTTCGTGATTATAATGAAGCACTACAGTTTGTTAATGACTATTTCCAGATGGACTATAAGAAGTTTTTGTCGCAGTATTTCTCGGGCGAACGTGCCGCTGAGATCACACGCAATATTACTCCCGAAAAATACAGACAGCTTTTTGATACACTGTCAGAGCGTCAGCTTGAAATAATCAACGATGATAGTTCAAAATATATAGTAGTTTCCGCAGGTCCTGGAAGCGGCAAAACGAGGGTGCTGGTGCATAAACTTGCTTCGCTTATGTTACTGGAAGACGTTAAGCACGAACAGCTGCTTATGCTGACATTTTCACGAGCTGCTGCTATAGAATTCAAACAGCGTCTGCGTGAACTTATAGGCAACGCTGCAAATTTCATTGAGATAAAAACTTTCCATTCCTATTGTTTTGATCTGTTGGGAAAGAAAGGCAATTTAAATGAATCGGAGAATGTAGTTAAGGACGCAGGAGAGCTTATACGCAGCGGTGATGTGGACTTAGGCAGGATAACAAAGACTGTACTAGTCATTGATGAAGCTCAGGACATGGACAAGTATGAGTTCAGCCTTGTTGAAGCACTAATGGAGCGAAATGAGGATATGCGTATTATTGCTGTGGGAGATGATGACCAGAACATATATCAATTCCGAGGATCCGACTCAAAATATCTGAGATCATTTATAACCGAACATGAAGCGAAACAGTATTCCCTCATCGACAATTACAGAAGCTGTCAGAGCATTGTAGCATTTGCAAATACGTTTGTAAAAACTATATCCGAGAGAATGAAAACAGAGGATATTGTCGCTGTTTCAAATGATTCAGGCGAAGTCAAGCTGATCAAGCACAGCGGTGTAAATATGGAAACTGCTTTGGTTGAGGATTTGCTTTCTGAAAATTTAAATGGAACGACCTGTATCCTTACAAATACAAACAAAGAGGCACTGCTGATACTGGGTATTCTCAGACAAAGAAATATCCCTGCAAAGCTGATACAATCAATAGACGGATTTGATATATATGATATTGCCGAAATCAGGTTGTTCCTCAAAAATCTGAATAAAGACTGCTCATCGCCTGTTATCAGCGATGAACAATGGAACCAAGCCATAGAAACACTGAAAAAGTTTTACAAGGACAGTGTCTGTCATCCGACCATTATGAAGATACTGAATACATTTAAGGAGACCAATGAGAAGAAATATCGTACTGACTTTGAACTGTTCCTGCATGAATCGAAGATAGAGGATTTCTACACCGACGAAAAAGGTGTTATCACTATCTCTACTATGCACAAGTCTAAAGGCAGAGAGTTTGATAATGTTTTTATGCTGCTTAGCAATACCGAGCTTACAACTGACGAAGAAAGGCGCAAGCTTTATGTTGGTATGACCAGAGCAAAGAAACTTCTGCATATACATTATCACAGCGAAAAATTCGACTGTTTTGCCGAGTATGCCACCACCGATGAGTTCGACTTACATACATATCCGAAGCCATCGGAACTAATTTTACAGCTTTCACTCAGAGATGTGTTTCTTGACTTCTTCAAGGATAAGAAATCGCAGATACTTAAACTGAGAAGCGGTCAGCACCTTACGGTAAGAGGTAACAGACTTTATGTTCAAGTGGGTGGAAAGCTCCAGCCTGTCTTGCAGTTCTCATCAAAATGCAATGAAACTGTAAAACAACTCATCGCATCAGGCTACACCCCTTACGATGCTACTGTGCGTTTCATCTGCGCATGGAAAGGGAAGGGCGATGCTGAAGAATCAGCTGTGATACTTGCTGATATATTTTTTCGCAGAGGGCAAAACTAATATTAGGGAGGGGAGCTTATTGATAATGAAATCACTAAAATGCAGTGGGCAAAAATGTATATGGATTATCTCGCAAATGGCGTAGATCCTGTATTCAATACAGACATAGATGAAGATACTTTGCATAACGAACAGGTGATCTCCTGTTTTAGATACATTTCGGATATTCTTGCTCGTGATATTTATGAAGCACAAAACAGTATAAAAAGCAACAATGAGTTTTATATTTCCGACGAACAGATCGCTGAGCTTACAACATATTCATTCAATTGCAAAGTCAGTGAGCTTGCAGCTGAGATCAATCGTGTAACAGAAGAAAATGAGACTAAAAAACTTAATGCAACATGGATAAATGACTGGCTTGAAGCTGAAGGCTATCTGTGTCCAAGTGAACTTAAAAGCCGAATAGCCACTGAGAAAGGCAAACAACTTGGTATTTCTTCCGAATATCGTCAGAGGGATAATGGAAACCAATACTATATCAATTTTTATACCGAACAAGCGCAGTCTTTTGTTTTTCAGCACATCAATGATATTATTGCATACAGAAATGCCAAAATCTCTCATGATGAAGTGAATGTAAAAACAATCGAATTTCCATCCGATCTTTCGGTGAAAGAATTCATTCGTCAGCAGCATGATAAGTGCTTTATAATGTCTATCGGAAGCTGTGATTCTGTTGCAGGTGTTGGAAGTTATATAGCTGTGCTTCACTACAACGGAAAGAGTAAGGTTCTGAAAAAATCGAATATTTCGACTCGTTCTGCTAATAAGTGTATCCTCACAGGGATACTTGATGCTGCTTCATCTATAAAAGCATCAACAGATGTTATCATTCTTTCTTCAACACCACTTGGCTTTAATACACCCAAAATTAAGAACTACAAATTCTGCAAAGAATTATACAACATTCTTACAGAAAAGAATTGCAATGTTTATGTATCAGTATGTCAAGGAAAAGGATATGAGCTTAACAACCTTGTGAAATCAATGCATTAAATATGGAGCGTGATAACATGAAAGTCATACACAAAAAACTCGTCCGTAACAAGATACCCGAGATCATTGAAAATGCAGGAAAAAAGCCCGTAACGCATACGCTTTCTGAAGATGAATACATAACCGAGCTTGACAAAAAGCTGAACGAGGAGTGTGCCGAGTATCAGGCTGATAAAAGCATCGAGGAGCTTGCTGATATGCTCGAAGTTATGTACGCAATAGCAGAAGCAAGAGGGTGGACGGTGTCGGAGCTTGAAGCTGTCCGTAAATCTAAGGCTGAGAAACGCGGTGGTTTCAAGGATAAGATATACCTTGAATATGTGGAGGATGGAAATGAGTGAAAGATTTGTAACACCGAGCGGAAGTGTTCCCGAAAATTTGTTTATCGAACTTTTCTCTGATGCTTTCGGTGCGGAAAAAGCGGCATTTCTGTATCCGCAGTATCACTTCACCGACATCTATCAGAACGATCGCTATGCTGATTTCTTCCTTGAAAACGGCGGCAAACGGATCGCAATCGAGATAGACGATGAAGCCAGCCATAATCCTTCCGCCGTGTCACGCAATAAATTCTATGACGACCTGCTGAAACAGAACAGCATGATATTCAATGGCTGGGACGTTTACCGCTGGGCAGTTCGTCAGCTGCAAGTGCAGCCTGATACTGTAAAGGACGAACTGCGTATATTCCTCGGTTCTCACCCACTGTTTCGTGAGATAGCTGATTATCTGCCAACACAGCGTGCAAAGACGATCAATGCCGAGAATCTACAGCTGAAAGAACATCAGCTGGCGGCATTGAAGTCGCTTGAAGAAATGCGTATGCGCCATGAAACAATCGCTCTGCTCTACCACGCAACAGGAACGGGCAAGACAGTTACAGCTGTCAGCGATGCCAAAAGATTCGGCAAACGCACGCTGTTCCTCGCACATACCATCGAGCTTGTAAATCAGGCTTATGAGACATTCAAGACCTTATGGGAAAATGTATCTGTCGGTAAGTTCGGTGATGCCGTCAAGGAGAAAGACGAATTTGTCGTCTGCGGTAGTATCCAAAGTGTTGCGCTGAATTTAGAGTTTTTCCGTGAGGACGAGTTTGATTATCTAATAATCGACGAGGCTCACCACGCTTCTGCCGATACATACCAGAAAGTGCTTGCGTATTTCAAACCAAAGTTCACACTTGGTCTGACAGCTACTCCCGAACGTGCCGATGATAAGGATATCATCGAGATATTCAAGAACACTGCACACAAGCTGGACATACAGACTGCTGTGGAGATCGGCGAGCTTGTGCCTGTTCGCTGTATCCGTATACATACCAATATCGACCTGACGAAGGTGCGATTTAACAGTGTGCAGTATAATATCTGTGACCTTGAAAGCAAGATATTCGTTCCGGAGCGAAATACGCTAATCGTGGATACTTTCATGGAATATGTCAGCTATAAGCGAACTGTCATTTTCTGTGCAAGTGTAAAGCACGCCGAGCAGATAGCGGAGATGATAAGGGAGCGAGGAGTTACTGCCGCCGCAGTCAGCGGAAGTATGAAATCATCTGAACGTAAAGAGATGCTTGCGAAGTTCCAAAAGGGCGAGATCAAGGCGATGTGTGCCTGTGATCTGCTCAATGAGGGCTGGGACTGTCCCGAAACGGAAGTGCTGTTCATGGCTCGTCCCACTATGTCTAAAGTGCTGTACACTCAGCAGCTCGGGCGAGGCATGAGACTTGCGGATGGAAAGGACTTCCTCATGGTGTTTGACTTCGTGGACAACGCCAGCCAGTACAATATGCCATATTCTCTGCACAGGTTATTCAAGCTGAAAAAATATCGACCCGGACAGACAGTTCTCGGAAAAGACCGTGCTGCCGATGAAGCATTATACGAAAAAGGCGAAAAGCCGGAAGCGTTGATAGACTATCCCGTGAGTGTGACCGACTACGAAGCCGTTGATGTTTTCAACTGGCAGGAGGAAGCGGCAGGCATGATATCTCAGATGGAGTTTATCCGCCGTGTGGACGTGCAGTCCGAAACAGTTGAAAGATATATCCGTGAGGGGAAGATCATCCCCAATCTGATAGTGCCCATGAGCGAGCACAAGCAGTTAAAATACTTCACCGAGGAAAACCTCGAAGCCACTGCAAAAGCAAACGGATGGAAGCTGATAAACGACAGCAACCGCAAGGAGCTGTTCGTGGAAATGGTCGAGCAGATGGATATGAGCTATTCATATAAGCCTGTTCTGCTGAAAGCGATCTTTGCCAGTGCCGATGAGAAAGGTAGAGTCAAGATCGATGATATTTCCGCATACTTCCGCATCTACTACGAAGGTCGCAGAAGTTCGGGACTTGTGGTCGAAAAAGCTAACAGCATATTCGCAAAGGGTGGATATACCGACAAGGAAGCCCAGCGGAATATACTGTCCAATCCCTTCAAGCGCTTTGAGGATATGCAGATGCTGCGCCATACCAAAACACTTGGCATCATCGAGGTCGAGCCCACGGTCTGGAAGAACCTGACCGATGCTGAGATCAGGCGGATACTTGATATCTGTGATGAGAAGCTGGAAAACTACTATGGGCGGTTTGAAAAATAAAAAAGAAAAATAAGCAATGATCTAGGAGGTGCCCCCATGCTCAAACCCGGACTATACGAACAAGTCATAAACAAAGATCTATCAGATAAAATAGATGACTCCGCACAGCTTATTGACAAGCGCAATATTGACAAGGCGGAGGCACCGCAGGTGTTGGCCGGGTATCTCTCCGAGGTCATTGAAAAGGGACTTTCACGACTTGCAGGTGACGATATCGAAGGTCAGCTGGGTCTTGCCAATAAAATAGTATCGGCTGTTACCGAGCTTACGGGTGACGATGAGTTTGATGGTCTGAGCGTTGATGAACGTGCACAGCAGCTTCTTGCTGTTGCCAATATGCAAAATAATGCTGACGCAGTACGTGGACGCATAACTATGACACGTCCCGAAACTTCAATCGCTTCAAGCTCACTGTTCACTGGCGCAGGTCACGAACCGCAGATGATGACCGAGCTGAAAAAGGAGATAGTTTCTGCCGACAGGATAGATATGCTGGTATCGTTCATCAAGTGGAGCGGACTTGTTCTTATTCTGGACGAGCTCACCGATTTCACCAATCGCGGTGGACAGCTTCGTGTTATCACAACTTCGTACATGGGTGCTACAGATGTTAAAGCAGTCGAGGAACTGAGCAAGCTCCCCCATACTGAAATCAAGGTTTCCTACGACACCGAGAGAACAAGGCTTCACGCGAAGTCTTACGTTTTTTATCGTGACACAGGCTTCACGACCGCGTATGTTGGCTCATCAAATATGTCCAACGCTGCTATGACCAGCGGGCTTGAATGGAATTTGAAGATAACCGCTCACGATCAGCCACACACGATCCGCAAGATCAATGCGACCTTCGAGAACTATTGGAACAGCACGGATTTTTCGCTTTATTCAGCCGAGGACAGAGTGCATCTTATGCAGGCTCTCAAAGCTGAAAAATACCAGGGTGACAGCACCGACTATAGCTTTGATATTCGCCCGTTCTCCTATCAGCAGGAGATACTGGACAAGCTGACAGCCGAGCGCGAGATACGTCATCACTACAAGAATCTTGTGGTTGCCGCAACCGGTACAGGCAAGACGGTTATTTCCGCTTTCGATTACAAGCGTTTCCGTCAGCAGAATGGGAGTGCAAGAATTCTTTTTGTGGCGCACAGAAAAGAGATTTTGAAGCAGAGTATAAAATGCTTCCGCGGAGTGCTACATGATGCGAATTTTGGTGAGCTTTTCTATGGCGGAGTAGTGCCCACAAGCCTTGATGAGCTTTTTATCTCTATCGAGACTTTCAATTCGCAGGCACTCGATAAAACGACTTCACCCGACTTCTATGATTTCATCATCGTGGACGAGTTTCACCACGCTGCTGCACCTACATATCAGCGTTTACTTGAATACTACAAGCCGAAGATACTGCTTGGTCTGACAGCTACTCCCGAGCGTATGGACGGCAAGAGCATACTGCCCTATTTTGATGACAGGATAGCTGCGGAGATACGTCTGCCGGAAGCTATAGACAGGAAACTGCTGTGTCCTTTCCACTATTTCGGAGTGTCCGATGATGTTGACCTGCACGATATAAAATGGTCTCGCGGAGGTTACGATAGGACTGCACTTTCCAATGTCTACACAGGCAACGATATGCGTGTGATGCTTATAATGAAAGAGCTGAACAAGTATGTTGCAGATATCGAAAAGGTCAAGGGATTGGGATTCTGCGTATCGAAAGAACATGCTGAGTATATGGCTTTGCGTTTCAATGAGAATAAAATTCCGTCCATCGCACTG
>OCTW013404576.1_pt1 | contig 26271 bp, 19 predicted proteins | sample 1539671 | NCBI WGS metagenome assembly OCTW01 (sample SAMN02144230, study PRJEB22623) | gut metagenome | biome: sheep rumen | host: Ovis aries | place: New Zealand | reverse complement strand
GTGACGCCTTTCATATCCACATCCTTGGTCATGATGTAATCCGTCGTGGTCTCGGCGGTAGCAGCCTTCAGGAAAGCGACAAGCTTTTCAGCCGTATCGATATGGGTCGGATCGGGATCGGCCTTCGGCACATACGGTCCCGTCTTCTTGAACTGCAAGCCGACGTTTCCGTTATTGGTGTTGAACTGATAGACCACATTGTAGTTTCCTTTTGCATTGGTGCTGGTCGCATCTTCAGCCTTGAAGACATTCACGCAGATACCCAGAATATAGGGCGTACTGGAATAGCCGGTCGTGGAAAGCTTCTGGGCAACCTTGGCACAGCTATAGGTAAAGGTTACCAGATCATCCGTCTCGAACCACAGCCATTCATAATCAGGCGTACCCAGGTCAGGGTTGCAGAAAGTCCACGGCTTGGCAAACGAACCGGCCGAGGAACTGGCGCACACACCGGGCAGGAAAGCGACATACTGGTATTCGCCCGTCAGGTTGGCGTCCTTCTGAGCCTTGCGGCCATCCAGGAACACGCCCAGCTTGACCGACTTGGCTTCGTAATCGATATCCACCGCAGCGTCCGCGATGATACCCGCGTGATACAGGCCGTCGATACCGATGACATTCTTATGCTCGACATTGTTGCCGTCCTTCAGGGTCTCGCCCAGCAGCGGCTCGCCAAAGGCAACACCGGAGATGGTCTTCTTGTCACCGGCCGTCGTGAAACCGTCCGTACAGAAGATCTTGGAGGTGAAGTCGTACGTTCCCTTGAAGTCCTTGTCTTCCAGCTGGGTAACGGTAATCTTGGCACCGTCGGCCAGCTCGAGCGTCTTGGTACGGGGAGCGTTGGTCGTATTCGCCGTCCAGGTGGCAGTACCACCAGAATAGCTCAACCAATCGTCGCTCTTGGCCTCGGCGCCACCGTCAACAGGCTGGCTGCCGGCCGCGTCATTCACCCAGATATCCACCACCTTGGGAGCCGGAGGCGTAGTGCTCTCCATCTTGTAGATGGCGATAGGTTTCTGGCCCGATGTATAGCAAGCGAAGAGGTCATTGGAGCTATTGTACATAAGAATGCGGTCCTCCCCTTCGAACTTGCAGGTAACGGTGGCTTCACCGTCTTCGGCGATGGCTACCGTGAAACTGCCATCCGCCTCAAGCGCATCTTTGGTACGGAGATAATTGTTGCTTTTGACAGCATAGAGATACATGCCAGCCTCCGGGGAGAAGGCAAACGTACCGGTAGTGGCACCCTTGGCGACCGTCAGGATCTGGACCGCAGCGGAAGGATTCACGATGTCACCACTCGCATCGGGCGTAATAGCGGCACCCTTGCGGTTGTTTTTCTGCTGGGTGGTACTGATTGCACTGGTGGCAGCCTTGTTCGCGATAATCACCTGATCACCGGCAGCCAGATTCGCTGCATTCTTCACCAGTTTGAACACCTTGTCCTGCACCTTGGAAGCACCGGTCATATCCACCGTGAAGGCACTCACGACACCGGACTTGAAGGTCTTCTCGGGAACGGTAACCTCTTTTTCATAGTTGCCGTCCTCCGTTTTGAGCGTCACCTTGACAGACTTGACGGCAACACCGTTCGGCGCTACGGCAAAGAAAACGTCCGCCGTTTTTTCGGTGGTCAGGTTCACCAGATTGGAGGGTGCATTCCCCTGGAATCTCTTGGTAACGTCCTCCTCTTCAGGATAGAAGTACCAGCGGCCGGTAACCGGCTGATCGAAAGCCAGGGACAGGCCCGTAACCTTGGCCGTGGTAGGCAGGTTGGTCAACGAGACCTTACCATAGGCGGCTAGGTGATTGAACGTAACCGGCACCGGTTCAGTAGGGATGGTCGTAGCCGTAGCCATGGCCAGGAGTACCTGGGCTGCCGGATCGACCGACACGGCCGTAGGAGTCTGGTCCGTAGCAAAGTCCACTGTCAGGTCTTTGTGCGAGGCGCTGGCGTTGACCATAGCGGCACTCGGAGAAACCACATAGAACGCCCAGGGGCCTTCTCCGGGGAGGGTCACGTCTTTGCTGAACGTGCCCGTCTTCTTATCGGTGGAAGGAGTGACCTCGAGGTCTTTGAGAGGATTGGTAAGACTTACGCTCACAGCCACTTTGTCGCCATCCTGCCACAAAACAGGATATTTGCCGGCTTCAGCCGTGCCGAAGGTAGTCTTGGTCTCAGGGAACGATGCCTGGAAAGAGACAACGGCGTTGATACCGCCTTCCTCTTCCATCACCGCTTTCTGGCAAGAAGTCATTGCAGCGGCTGCTACAGCCACGGCAAGAATGGTACGGAATAACTTTTTCATAACGCAGGCGAATTAAAAGTTACCCCAATCTTCCTCAGTAGCATCGTTGATGCTACCGGATCCGCTTACGCAGAAATTCTCTTCCAGAACAGCGTCCAGAAACTCACAGACAGGCGCAATGTACGCCTTGTCGGAATTGAAGAAATGTTTAACCATATTGTTAGTAAAAAAAAATACAATTCCTGCAATAATAGCCACAAATTTATAAAAACGATTTATAAAATCAAAGCAAATCCGAAGGATTATCGCGATGATCGCTGGACAAAAAGTCAAAGACCCCGTTGTGGCAAGTCCAGGTATAGAGCACATTGTTTTGCGGACACTTCATGGTGACCGCCTGACGGAAAACCCGTGCTTCGCGGATGCCATGACCCTGCGAAACCATCTCGCCCAGAACGGTCTTCCCGCCGCTGTACAGGTCCAGGATCCGGATACGGAGGTGGTCGTTTCCGCGGACGGCAACCAGGATTTCCGGAACCCCGTCGCCGGAAAAATCGTGCACGGCCACCAGGTATTCATCCCCCTCCGACCAGGTTTCCCGGTACAGGACCGGCCGGCTTTCCAGCGCGCCCTCCATCACCACCATCAATTCCTTTCCGCTCCCCCTAGCCTGGATGGTCACAACCTGACCGGAGACGTTTACGCGCAAATTTTTGCCCGCATCGCTTTCCGTAGCGGGGACATAGGTAAAGCAGGTTTCCAGCCCTTTGACAAAGGGTTCCGCTGCATGGGCCATCCGGGCGATCCCCATGCTCGCAGCAAGCCCGAGGGCTGCCAGTATCATCTTCAGGTTCATTGTGTTATGTGGTTATCAGTTGCACTTCGACGGTCCGGCTGGCACAAGCCGGCAGGGTAAAGGTGAATCCCACCATGCGGAAGCCGGGATTGGGGGCATCGTATGCGTGTGGCGGGGGGTCGCAGGGCCAGATATGCGGCTGCGCCTCCAGCCCGGGACCGTCGGCCTTCAGGGAAAGCACCTTTTCGAAACCGTTCCAGGAGAGGATGATGCGCCCGTCCTGAATCCGGGCCTCCGCGGGCGTACAGATGGCCCAGCGGACCGCTGCAGGCTTGTCCTGCGTCACCACGTGGTCGGTCACATGCAGGTTGTTCCGGCGGTCCAGCCAGACGCTCCGCCAGGCGCTTCGCAACTGCAGCCCCATGACCTCGGTCATATCCAGGGCAGCGCCCCGTTTTTCAGGCGTATCCCAAACCTGGACAATGGGGGCATGCCCCCGGATGAGCGGACATTCTCCATTGACTGTAAGGATGTTATGCGACCATGGACCAATCCGGTACACCTCATATCGCTCGCTCCCCTGCGACCGGTCCCACAGCCGGACGCCATGCTTTTCGATGGTATAATAGGCCTGGTTTCCCAGTTCCGTCACCCAGCGCAGTCCGTCCGCTTCGAAAATAAACGACCCCGCGTCCACGTGTCCGTGGTTGGTGCCGGCGCTGCCGCCTTTTACGGCCAGGTAGGTATCTTCCGCCGATGTCCATCCGCTCCGCCAGACGTACAGGGGCGTGGTGCCGCCGCATCGATAGGAATGCACCGCGGGTTCGGGGATATCGTCCAGCGGGACCTGTGCGCCGCAGATCAGCAGGAAAGGCAGCAAGCGGTCTTCCGCCACGGCGGGATGGGGGCCGCGCAGCAGCTGCCGCTCGTTCCACAGCAGCGACAGGTCGCCCGTCCGACGGGCGATCCAGAACTGGGCGGGCTGCACGGGGGCGCCGGATCCGCTGTCCATGAAATTGTAGGTTCTTCCCGTCGGAGCCGCCAGGATGCGCATGAAGGCGGCCGATTCCAGGAATCCGGGCTGCTCCGCCAGACCGTAATCCGTGCCGAAGAAGCCTTCCAGCGCCGCGCTCAGCAACACCTGGAAAGTGGACCCGTAGGCCCAGTAGCCGTACCCTTCGGGATATCCGCCTTCCGGTGAATAAGCCTTGAGGGCGATGGGGCAGCTCTCCCGGGCCTTGTCCACGATGCGTTGCGGCCAGTCGGGCACCTCATCCCATAGGGCCACCGCCGCGAACACCAGGCCGCCGTTGCAAACCGGATTCCAGTTGTAAGACGAGGTGTAGAACCACGCATCTACCGGGCTTCTAGTGGCTTCGAACCCTTTGGTTACCAGGGCTTCGCGAATCCGTTTGCGGGTAGCCTCCGGAATGCGGTCGTACAACCAGTCGTAGCCGATGGATACGGCCAGGCACATCTCTCCCACATCCAGGAAATGGAGGGGATTCCAGTCCACGAAGCCGCACACCGCCTCCATCTCACGGATGGCGCGGTCGGCCATGCGCGTATCGCCCGTAATACGGTAAGTATAAGATAGATAGAAGATGCGCTTTACGGCTTCACGGCTTACGGCCAGCAGGCGTTTCCCGATTTTGACGCGCTCCAGCACCGGCTGATCCAGTACCTCGGCCGCGTAATCGAAAACCCGCTGCTGCAAGGCGGCGAATTCGGGCTGACAGGACACGGCATCGCGCACCTGCGCTTCCTCCCCCTTTCGCAGGAGCAGCCGCGGGTGGGCACGGTCGGCGGCGGCATACACCCCGGCCGCCGGCGCCTGCGTTTCGGCCATCGACCTTTGCGCCCCGGCGACTCCGCTATGCGCCAGCAGGACGGCTGCCAGTATCCACGCCCTCAGCCGCATCGACCCCTACAGCATTTTGATGAAATAGCCTCCCACGACGCTGCGGGCCTTGAAACCGCGCCGATGCGGGTTGTCGGTAAACGGCCAGTCGGTCATGGGTACGCGGTCCACCGTCTCGTTCATGAAATCCCATACCGGGGCCACCAGTGCCTGGAAGTCCTCGGAAGAATCGGCCATCGTGGCTGTCCAGAGAATCCAGTCGGTCTTGGTATAAGTGGCCCGGCTGTCCAGCGGCAAGCCGTATTTGTTCTGCTTCGTGAGGTAATAGGGAATCTCCTTCTCCATGATTTCATCGGAGAAGATATCAAAGTCCAACACCTCGTCCCACACCATATTATACTTCTGGCTCCAGGTCCCCTTCCGGTCGAAGGTAAGGGAATAATGGTCCTCATCGCGGGCCATTTCTTCCCACTTTTCGGCCATCTCGCGGGCCTTGTCCATGTATTCTTTTTCCAGGTCCTGTTCGCCCAGCAGGCCGGCCATGTAACCGTAAGAGGCGATGCCCAGAATGGCTTTTACCGACAGGTTGGCGTTGTGGGCCAGATGGCCGGCAAAGTCATCGGTGCACAGCTGGTTTTCCGGATCCAGGCCCTTTTCTACCAGGTAGCCCACCCAGCGGGTCAGGGTTTCCCAATGCTTGCGGGCCAAATCGGGACGGCCTGAGAACTTACATACTGCGGCGCTCATAATGAGCATGTTACCGCCTTCTTCCACCGGCATGTCGGTAGGATAAGTCTGGCCGTTGGCCAGTGGGAAGTTGCCCAGGTCATGGGCCGGATACGGCTTGTCCCAGCGGCCGCTTTCGGAAAACTCGAAGATGGGTGTCAGCAGTCCTTCAGCCAGGGCGGGGTTGTATTTCAGGAAGATGGGAGAGGCCGGATAGGCCACATCGACCGTTCCGATAAAACCGCCGGAATTGTTCTCCTTGGAGAGCCACAGCAGTTCACCCGAGGGCGCCTGCACCAGTTTGTGGGCTGCAACGGCCTGCCGATAAGCCAGGGCGCAGAGTTCGGCATACTGCCGGCCACCCTCTTCCAGCGCCTCCTGGTAGAGTTCCAGGTCGAAGGTGCGGCAACTGCGCATCAGGGCCTTGTATTCTTTGTTGGCCAGGACGAACTGCTTTTCGATGCTGCTCTTCCCGTCGCGGTTCCAGTAAGGAGGCAGGTTCTCTCCAAAATACTGGAGGGCGTTCCCGCCATCGTCATAACCCAGCATGACCTTGCCCGAAACTCCTTTCACCGAAGGCATCTCGCGCACCCAGTTCAGGTTGTCGTCCTCTACGGTGGCGGTCCCGTTTTCGGCCGCCATCAGGAAGCTGCCCCAGTTGATGCGGACATCGTCCCCGCATCGTGCCAACGGTTTCTGGACCGCGTTCGATGCCTTCAGCCACACCAGACCGTCCTTTTTGTACGTATCCAACACAGCCGTTTCGCTCACGACATCGTCCAGGGCCCAGGCGGGACCGGCCTGCAGCCGCAGGACCACATCATGCTTTTTGCCGTCCCGCGGACGGATGGTATAAGAGAGGTAGTTGACCGGGCGGCTCAACAGGTCCAGGTCCTCCATCAGCAACGGTGCCGTGAAATCTACCGCCAGCTCCACCGGCCCGCATTCAAACCGATAATGGGTGGTGGTTGCCTGTACGTCGGCCAGGAGCTGATGCGCTGTCTGCGGCCACGGCTGCGCCTTCTTGTAGCGCACAATCAAGCCAAAGTCCAACAGGGCCCGGCCGATGGGATTGGCACCGTGGGCTTCCAGGACGTTTTCTCCTTCTTTGATCAGGTCGCGGGAAACGGGAATCCGCTGCCGCTCGCCGCGCTGCACCTTTGAGGCCACTTCCTTCCCGTTGAGGGTGAAATCGGCCCAGTCTTTGAGCGATACCTCCAGGAAAAGGTCTCCCTCTGCGGGCACATCGCTTCCGGAGAAAGTCCTGCACACCCAGAGGTCGGGCTTATCGTCCGGCCAGTGCGCATACCCCAGTACGTTTTCCCGCGAACTGAAGCCGCCCACACCCGTCTCCCAGTCCTTGGCGTGACGGGCTTTCCCCTTCTTCGGGTCAAAGGTATAACGGGCCGTCCAGGCGCCCGCACGCGCTGTCGGGAGGATGGACCGATACGTATCAACCCCATCTCCCATAAACCGATAGCTTTCGCCATCAACCGTTAGCACACCCGTGAGGGGATAGGCCCGGTTGGACCAGTGCCGCGGGGCCCGGTCATACAGGTTATCGTTCCACGACCACACGCTCATGTACGGGTCGATGGTGACCAGCGGGTAGGCCGGAGCCCGCAAGGTATTGACAGGGGGCTGCACATCCCCACAGGAAAGCAACGCCGCGCTCGCGGCCAGCATCATCAGGACTTTTTTCATACGACAATTCATATTTTTTCAAATATACGAAGTTTTTTGCATATATTGAAAATAGTTGACCCACAACAAAGCGTTAACAATGTATCCTACCCCGCCGTCCACAAAACCTTCCGGGCCAGAGGCTGTTTTCCCGGAAGGTCGGTGCCATTCCAGGGGGACCTTCCATGCCAGAGGCTGTTTTCCCGGAAGGTCGGTGCCATTCCAGGGGGGACCTTCCATGCCAGGGGCCGTTTTTAAGGAAGGTCCTGCGTTTTTCAGGGGGACCTTCCATGCCAGGGGCCGTTTTTAAGGAAGGTCGGTGCCATTCCAGGGGGGCCTTCCATGCCAGGGGCCGTTTTTAAGGAAGGTCGGTGCCATTGCAGGTGGACCTTCCATGCCAGAGGCTGTTTTCCCGGAAGGTCGGTGCCATTCCAGGGGGACCTTCCGGGCCAGAGGCTGTTTTCCCGGAAGGTCGAATATTAGGGACAAGGTGCGCAATAAGTGGGACATTGTTGCTATCTTTGCAGTATGATGGACTTGAAGTCTACAGACAAGGTGTTGGTTCATGCCTGTTGCGCACCGTGTTCAGGGGCCATTTTGGAATGGCTCGTGGGGCAGGGTGTAAGGCCCACCGTGTTCTTCAGCAACGCCAATATCTACCCCCTGGCCGAGTATGAGCTTCGGAGAGGCGAGCTGTTGCGCTATGCCGCCCAGCTGGGCCAAAAGGCGTCGGGTAGCAACCAAGAAGCGGCGAGCAGCAGACAGGAAGCGACTGGTAGCAACCAAGAAGCGGCGAGCAGCAGGCAGGAAGCGTCGGACGGCGGCCAAGGACCGGGCAGCCAGGAGCCGAGGGGCCTGGCGGTGATAGACGATGTCTATGACCATGAGGCTTGGCGGTGCGCCGTGCGGGGACTTGAGTGCGAGCCGGAGCGTGGACAGCGCTGCCTGCAGTGCTTCCGCTTCCGCCTGGAGCGGGCGGCCCGTTATGCGCACGAGCACGGCTTCAACGTCCTCACCACCACGCTGGCCTCTTCACGTTGGAAAGACCTCGGGCAGGTGGATGCCGCGGGTTCTTATGCCTGCAGCCTCTTCCCCGGCCTGCGCTGGTGGGGCCGGAACTGGCGCAAAGGCGGCCTGCAGGAGCGGCGCTCAGCCATCATCCGCGAACAAAACTTTTACAACCAGACCTGGTGCGGCTGCGAATTCAGCCACCACGATAAAACGAACGAACCCACATGTCCCCTTCCCGTCGAGGCGCCCTCGCGCTAACTCCCCTGCTGGTTTTCCTGCTGGTCTATCTAGTGACTTCTCTGGCTGTCGGCGATTTCTATAAAGTTCCCGTATCGGCCGCCTTCCTGATAGCCTCCATTTACGCTATCTGCATCACGAGCAACGCCGCAGGAGCAACTGCGAACAACGCCGCAGGAGCAACTGCGAGCAACGCCGCGGGAGCAGCGGCGGGCACATGGGGCGGGAAACTGCCACTGCGGGAGCGCATCGCCATTTTTTCGGGAGGGGCGGGCGATAAGAACGTCCTGCTGATGATCTGGATTTTCGTGCTGGCCGGGGCCTTCGCCAGCACCGCCAAGGCCATCGGTTCCATCGATGCCACGGTGAACCTTACCCTGTCCATCCTGCCCGCCAAGTTCCTCTTCGCCGGGTTGTTCCTGGCCGCCTGCTTCATTTCCCTGTCCATCGGCACCAGCGTGGGCACGGTCGTGGCCCTGGTCCCCCTCGCGGGCGGACTGGCCGCCGACACCGGCATGAGCCTCCCCCTGATAACGGCCATCATCGTCGGCGGTGCCTTCTTCGGCGACAATCTCTCGTTCATCTCGGACACCACCATCGCAGCCACCCAGTCACTAGGCTGCACGATGACCGATAAATTCAAGGCCAACCTGTGGATTGCAGCCCCCGCCGCCCTTGCCGTGGCCATCCTCTACCTGGTGATGGGCCTTCGCACCAACGCCGTTCCCCAGGCCGGTCCGGTGGATATCCTGCTGCTGGTCCCCTACCTCGCCGTCATCGTCCTGGCCCTGACGGGGCTCGACGTCATCCTGGTGCTCACCAGCGGACTCGGCCTCAACCTGGCCATCGGCCTGCTACGCGGCAGCATGGGTTGGAGCGACTTCCTGGGCGCAGTCGGCACCGGCATCGCCGGGATGGGCGACCTGATTATCGTCACCCTGCTGGCGGGCGGCATGCTCGCCCTCATCCGCCATGGCGGCGGACTTGAAGCCCTCATCCAGGCCCTCACCCGCCGCATCCGCGGAAAACGGGGGGCCGAACTGAGCATCGCAGCCCTGGTGAGCCTGGCCAATCTGTGCACGGCCAACAACACCATCGCCATCATCACCACGGGCGGCATTGCCCGCGATATCACGGAAAAATACAAATTGGACCCGCGCAAGAGCGCCAGCATACTGGACACCTTTTCGTGTCTGATGCAGGGCTTGTTGCCTTACGGGGCCCAATTGTTGATGGCCGCAAGTCTTTCAGGAGCAGGCGCTTTCGATATTATCGGGAAGCTCTACTATCCCTTTGCGCTGGGCATTGCCGCATGCTTGGCCATCCTGCTGCGGCTGCCGGTAAAATACCGTTAGCGGACGCGCTCGCCGTAGGTGCGGTCCACCGTGTTCACGGTGATGAATTCGTCCGTATTGATGAAGAGCGGGACCATCACCTTGGCACCGGTCTCGAGGGTAACCTCTTTCAGGGCGCTCGTGGAAGCGGTATTGCCCTTCACGGCCGGCTCGGCATAGGTAACCTGCAGGGTCACATAGGTCGGAAGCTCGCAGGTGAGGCATTTCTCCTCGGGTTCGGTAACGAACACCATTTCCACGTGCTGGCCTTCCTTCATCAGGTCGGCGTTCTCCACGATATCCTTCGGCAGATGGATCTGCTCGTAGGTCTCTTCGTTCATGAAGTTGAAACCGTCCTCATCGGCATAGAGGAACTGGTAGCCGCGGTGCTCGACGGTAATGGTGTCGATTTTGGCGCCGGCGGTAAAGGTGTTTTCGAGGATACGGCCGTTCTCCAGGTTGCGAAGTTTCGTTTTCACGAAAGCGGGACCCTTGCCCGGCTTCACGTGCTGGAACCATACGATGGAGCACGGTTTGCCGTTGAAATTCAGATAAAGACCGTTCTTGAAATCTGCTGTTGTTGCCATAAAACTATATCATTTAATGTTATTCAGCTTGTTACAGGCTGCAAATTTATATAATTGTCACTTTTCTTGCAAAATTTTCTGCGCCACGTCCTCCAGCAGCCATTTGGGCGTAGAGGTGGCCCCGCAAACGCCCACCCGGTCGCCGTCGCGGAACCATTCCGCCCGCAATTCATCCGGCGAGCCGATCTGCCAGGTTCGCGCATTCGCCCCGCGGCACAGGTCGAACAGCACCTTCCCATTGGAGCTCTGGCGACCCGAAACGAAGATGATCACATCGTGTTCGCGGGCGAAATCGGCCAGTTGCGCATGGCGCGATGCAACCTGCCGGCAGATGGTATCGTGCACCCGCAGCTCTTCCGGCCGGGCCATCCGTTCCAGCAGCCGGGAACAAATCGCCGCATACCCCGACGGGCTCTTCGTGGTTTGCGAGAACACCTCGATGGGTTTGGAAAAATCGATCCGGCCGGCGCCGATGGCCTCGTCCAGCATCGCTTCGTTTTCCACCACCAGGACGTCGCCGTCCACCTGCCCCTCCAGGCCCAGCACCTCGGCATGGCCAATCTTTCCGAAGATAACGATCTGTCCGCCAAGCGGTTTTAACCGTCCGTAAGCTTCCCGGATCCTGCCCTGCAGCTGAAGCACCACCGGACAGGTGCAGTCTATCACCCGGCACCCCAGTTCCCGGGCCCGGGCATAGGTGGCGGGCGGTTCGCCATGGGCGCGGATCAGCAGGGTCTGGCCCGCCGGCATCGAATCTTTCGAGACCGTCCGCAAACCCTTTTTTTCCAGACGCTCCAGCTCCGCTTCGTTGTGGACGATGGCGCCCACCGAATACAGCGGCTCGCCCGGATGGGCCCCCAGGAACTCCTCGGCCTTGCTGATGGCGCGGATCACGCCACCGCAGAAACCGGAACGGGGATCTATCTCAACTTGTAGAGCCATGCTATTCCAGAATGCCGAAACGGCCCTGCATCAGGCCCTGCACCCAGCAGACCTCCTCGTGCAGTTCCATCTCCGAATTATCCAGCACAAAGGCGTCAGCGGCCTGCCGGAGCGGGTTGGTTTCGCGGTGGGAATCAATATAATCCCGTTCCTTGAGGTTCTTCATCACCTCCTCCAGCACCGGATGCTCGCCCTTCATCACCATCTCGTCGTAGCGGCGCCGCGCGCGCACATCGTCCCGGGCGGTCATGAAAATTTTCAGCTGCGCATCCGGAAAAACAGCCGTTCCGATATCGCGTCCGTCCATCACCACCCGGCCCTGCTCGCCAAACGCATGCAGGCGGGCATCGACATAGGCCCGCACAAACGGGATGGCAGCGATCGGACTTACGTTGCCCGATACTTCCAGCGTGCGGATTTCCTTCTCCACGCAGCGACTGCCGATGCAGGTGCCGCCCTCGCCGAAATGCGCATCCAAGCCCGCGAGACCCTTCTCCAGCGCGGCCAGGTCGATTGTTTTATCGGCCGATATCCACCCGTTTTCCATCGCGAAAAGGGTCACGGCGCGATACAGGGCACCGGAATCCAGGTACGTGAACCCGAAGTGTTTCGCAATCAGCTTCGCGAACGTGCTCTTCCCCGTCGAGGAATAGCCGTCGATGGCAATGATGATGTCCGGAATCTTCATGATAAAATTGGTATAGGATAACAAATATAAAAAAAAACCGCGATATTTGCATGGTAAACAAGATAAAATCGCGCAATCATGAAGATACTGGTCATTGATGACGAACGCCCCATCCGCAACTCGCTGAAGGAAATCCTGGGCGACGAAGGCTATACCGTAGAGACCGCCGAAAGCGGCGCACAGGCACTGGAACTGGTTGATAAAGAGAAGTTCGACGTCATTTTCTGCGATATCAAGATGCCCGGCATGGATGGAATGGAAGTCCTGTCCAAACTGGAAGAGGAAGGCGTAGAGGCGGCCGTTATCATGATTTCCGGCCACGGCGACATCGATACGGCCGTGGAATGCATGAAAAAAGGAGCGTTCGACTTCATCCAGAAGCCCCTGGACCTGAACCGCATCCTGATCACCATCAAGAACGCCACCGAACGGGTGAACCTGGTGAAAGAGAACAAAATCCTCAAGAAAAAAGTCTATGGCCAGCAGATGATCGGCGAGAGCGAACCCATCCGCCACATCCGCGACATCATTGCCAAGGTGGCCCCCACCGACGCCCGCGTCCTCATTACCGGCGCCAACGGTTCCGGCAAGGAGCTCGTGGCCCGTTCCCTGCACCAGCAGAGCGACCGTTCCCAGATGCCCTACATCGAGGTGAACTGCGCCGCCATTCCTTCAGAACTTATTGAAAGTGAGTTGTTCGGGCATGAAAAAGGTTCTTTCACGTCGGCCATCAAACAGCACAAGGGCAAGTTCGAGCAAGCCGACGGCGGCACCCTCTTCCTGGACGAAATCGGGGATATGTCGCTGGCCGCCCAGGCCAAGGTGCTGCGGGTACTGCAGGAGAAAAAACTCTCCCGCGTGGGCAGCGACAAGGACATCGAGGTGAACGTGCGCGTGGTGGCCGCCACCAACAAGGACCTGAAGGCCGAAATCGAAAAGGGAACCTTCCGCGAAGACCTCTACCACCGCCTGAGCGTGATTCTCATCCGCGTTCCCTCACTGGACGAAAGGAAGGACGATATTCCCCTGCTGGTCAATTACTTCGTGGAACAGATTTGTGCCGAAAGCGGCAAGAGCGTGCGGGCCTTCAGCCCCGAGGCCATCGCCCTGCTGCAGGAAAAAACGTGGCCGGGAAACATCCGCGAACTGCGCAACGTGGTGGAACGCCTGCTCATCCTCGGCGGCAACCCCGTCAGCGCGCAGGACGTCCGCGACTACGTCAACGCCTAAAGGCTGATCCAGTTGATATCGGTTTCCCGGCGCCACCAGGTGAGCTGGCGCTTGGCGTAATTGCGGCTGTGCTGTTGCACCAGTTCCACCGCCCGGTCCAGGGAGATATCCCCGTCCAGATAAGAAAAGATTTCCCGGTAACCCACCGTCTGCAGGGCCGGGCAGGAACGATACGGCAGGAGCGACCGCACCTCGTCCACCAGTCCCGCCTCCATCATCTGCAGCACCCGCCGGTCGATCCGCGCGTACAATTCCGCACGCGGCCGGTTCAGGCCGATTTTCTCGATCGAAAATTCCCGCTGCCGGCGCTGTCCGGTCTTGAACGAGGAGAACGGTTTCCCCGTGCCGATGCAAACCTCCAGCGCCCGCACAACCCGCTGACCGTTCGTCAGTTCCAGGGTTTCATAGGAGGCCGGATCGAGGCGTCGCAGTTCTTCCGCGAGCGAGGCGGGACCTTCGGTGCGAAGGCGCTCCATCAGCCCGGCCCGGATGGCCGGATCTACCTGCGGGAGACTGTCCAGCCCGCCGCAGACGGCATCGATATAGAACATGGAACCGCCCGTCATCACCAAAGTTTCGTGCCCCTCGGCAAAAAGGCGGCGGATGAGCGCGAGGGCGTCCACCTCATAATCGCCCGCGGTGTAATTTTCTGTTACCGAGCGGGTTTGGATGAAATAATGCTTTACGGCAGCCAGCTGTTCCGGGGAAGGAACGGCCGTTCCGATAGACATTTCACGGAAAATCTGCCGGGAATCGCAGGAAATGACAGGCGAGCCGACTTCAAGAGCCTTCGAGATGGCGAAATCGGTCTTGCCGACCGCCGTAGGCCCCAGAATGATGAGGAGCCGTCCGGGCATTACAGGGAGAGTTCTTCCGAACCGTCGAAAATTTCCTTGCCGTCCTCGTCGTCGTCGTACTCCTCTTCCTCATCTTCCGGATCGTCGTCTTCGTCCTCGTCTTCCGGATCGAATTCCGGCAGCAGAGAGGCCTTCTTGCGCATTTTGTGGGCTTTGTCGTCCTCCTCATCCGGTTCGGCCGGCAGGTGACGCTGCTCGTTCGGGAGGTCCTCATAGGCCACATAGCCGTTTTCGAAATCAATGGGATTCGGGCCTTTGGTTTCCAGGATATACGGAGAGATTCCGGCTACGCCCTCGACCTCTCCCTCGAAGGTAATATTGACGCTTTTGCGGTTGGTCACATCGTAGAAATACACGAACGACACCACCCCGAGCTTGACGGTCTGGGCCACCGTGACCGTATCTACCGTGCCGCTGCCCAGGTCGAACTGTCCGTAACGGGCCACCACGTTCCCGGCTGCATCCAGGGCCTTGAAAAGGATGAGCTGGTCTTGCGCGAACTCCATATCGGCCCGCATCTGTTTATGGAAGGTATAAAGCGTCGTTTCCGGCCGCATGCAGTAGAGCCGGAAGAAACCTTTGATGCCCGTAAGCGTTACTCTGTACTGGTAAACCATAGTCTTGTTATGAATTGCGATGTCAAAGATACAAATATTTTCCGTCCCGTTGCAAAATAATATTTAATTCTCTAATTTCGTATCCCGATATGGATAGCCCGGTAAAGGACGCATATTCGAGCATCTCCGCACCCGCGGAAGGCCTCTTCAAGGACAATGGCAGCCGATTCATTGCCCTGGCTTGGCCGGTCGAGACCCAGCAGCAGATCAAAGACATCGTTGACAGTCTCAAGAAAGAGTACCACGACGCCCGTCACCACTGCTATGCCTGGCGGCTGGGCTGGCTGGGTCAGGAATTCCGTGCCAACGACGACGGAGAGCCCTCCGGATCGGCCGGACGGCCGATCCTGGGTCAGATCGACTCGCGCGGACTCAGCGACATCCTGGTGGTGGTAGTGCGGTATTTCGGCGGCATCAAGCTGGGGATTCCCGGCCTGATCCGGGCCTATAAAACCTCAACGGCAGACGCCCTGGACCATGCCACCGTCGTAGAAAAGGTGGCCGGAACGTGGTACACCCTGGATTTCGGTTACCTGTCCATGAATCCCGTTATGAAAGTGGTGAAAGACCTGGACCTGCCGCAGCAGGGGCAGGATTTCGGCGAGCGCTGCCGCCTGCAGGTGCGGGTACGGCTTTCCCTGGATGCCGATTTCCGCGACCGCATCGCCCATATAGAAGATTGTACCTTATATAATGAATAAGTAACATGCCCAAAAACCTCATCTCCATCCAGGATTTCAGCAAGGAAGAAATCCTTCACATCCTCTCGGTGGCCCGGGAGTTCGAAGCCGCCCGCGAACAGGATTTCCTGCGCGGCAAGGTGGTGGCCTGCCTCTTTTTCGAGCCCTCTACCCGTACCCGCCTGTCGTTTGAAGCGGCCGTGAGCCGCCTCGGCGCCCAGGTCATCGGCTTCCCGGACAATCGCAACACTTCCCAGAGCAAGGGCGAGACGCTGGAAGACACCATCCGCATCATTTCCAATTATGTAGATCTGATCGTCATGCGTCACCCGATGGCCGGTGCGGCCGATATCGCCGCTTCGGTGGCGGGCGTTCCGGTGGTGAATGCCGGCGACGGTGCCAATCAGCACCCCACCCAGACGCTCCTGGACCTGTATGCCATTGAGAAGACACAGGGCACGCTGGAGAACCTGCACATCAACATGGTGGGCGACCTGCGCTACGGCCGCACCGTCCACTCGCTGAGCCAGGCCATGCATTTCTTCCATCCCACGTTTACCTTTACGGCTCCGGAAGAACTCCGCATGCCGCGCAAATACCTGGATTTCCTGGACGGTTGCGGCATTCCCTATTCCGAGACCGAACGGCTGGAAGATCACCTGAACGACTGCGACATCCTCTACATGACGCGTGTCCAGGGCGAACGCTTCCCCGACCGCGATTCGTACGAGAAGGTGAAGGATGTCTATACCCTCAGCGCCGATATGCTGGGCGGCGTGAAACCCAATATGCGCATCCTGCATCCGCTGCCGCGGGTCGGTGAGATTACCACCGATGTAGATACCACCCCCTATGCCTACTACTTCCAGCAGGCGGGCGGCGGCATGTACGTTCGCATGGCCATCATCGCCTATCTTTTGGGTTACCGGTAAATTTTTCGTATCTTTGAAAAATCTAAGAATTCGATTCGATTATGAGCAAAGTTCATGTATTCAATGCAGGCCCCTGCATCCTTCCCCAGGCGGCCATCGACGCGACCATAGCGGCCCTTCAGGATTTTAAGGGGACAGGTGTTTCCGTGATGTGCATGTCGCACCGCAGCCCGCAGTGGGGCGAAGTGATGGATGAATGCCGCGCCCTGTGGAAAGAGCTGCTGCACATTCCCGACACGCATGAGGTGGTCTTCCTCGGCGGCGGCGCATCCCTGCAGTTCCTTTATGTGGCCATGAATTTCCTGGAGCACAAAGCCGCCTACCTCGATACCGGTGTGTGGGCTCACAAGGCCCTCGAACAGGCCCAGGGCCTGGGTGAGGCGTATGCCCTTGCCTGCTCGAAAGACAAGAATTATTCCTATATCCCGAAAGGATATACCATCCCTACGGACGTGGACTATTTCCACATCACCACGAACAATACCATCTACGGAACCGAGATCAAAGAAGATATGGACAGCCCGGTTCCGCTCATCGCGGACATGTCTTCGGACATCATGTCCCGCCCGGTGGATGTGAGCAAATACGCCCTCATCTACGGTGGCGCGCAGAAAAACGTGGGCCCCGCCGGCGTTATCTTCGCCATCGTCCGGAAAGACGCCCTGGGCAAGGTGAGCCGCCACATCCCCACGATGCTGGACTACCGCACCCATATTGACAAGGAGAGCATGTTCAACACGCCTCCGGTGCTGCCGATTTTCGTCATGAACGAGACCCTCAAGTGGCTCAAGGGCATCGGTGGCGTGGAAGCCATCCAGATAATCGACCAGGCCAAGGCCGAGCTGCTCTACGCTGAGATTGACCGCAACGCCCTGTTCACCGGCACCGCTGCCAAGGAGGACCGTTCCTGCATGAACGTGTGCTTCGTGATGGCACCCGGTTACGAGGCCCTCGAAGGCGAATTCATGGACTTCGCCAAGGGCAAGGGCATGATGGGCATCAAGGGTCACCGCTCCGTAGGCGGCTTCCGCGCCTCCATCTACAACGCCTGCACCCTGGAGGATGTCCAGGCCCTTACCGATTGCATGAAAGAATTTGAATCCCTGAAGAAATGAAGATCCTGATCGCTACCCAGAAGCCGTTCTCCATTGATGCGGTGTACGGCATTCAGGACATCCTCGAAGGCTGTGGCCACGAGGTCGCTCTGCTTGAAAAATATCCCGCCCAGGAAGACCTGGTTGCCGCCGTGGCCGATGTGGACGCCCTCATCGTCCGCTCCGACAAAGTGACCGCCGAGGTCATCGCCGCCGCCCCGAAACTCAAAATCGTCGTACGCGCCGGTGCCGGTTACGACAACGTGGACCTGGCCGCCGCTTCCGCACGGGGCATCGTGGTGATGAACACCCCCGGTCAGAACGCCAACGCCGTGGCCGAACTGGCCATCGCCCTGATGATCTTTATGTTCCGCGGTCAGTTTACGCCCGCCACGGGCTGCGAGGCCGAGGGCAAGACCATCGGCATCCAGGCTTTCGGCAACGTAGGCCGCCTGGTAGGCAAAAAAGCCGAGGCGCTGGGCATGAAGGTCAAAGCCATCGACCCGTTCATTCCGGCCGATAAGATCCGCGAAGCCGGTGCCGAACCCGCCGCCTCGCTGGAGGAACTCTATTCCACCAGCAACGTCATTTCCATCCACATCCCGGCCACGCCGCAGACCATCGGATCCATCGGCTACGACCTGGTTTCGAAGATGCCCAAAGGCGGTCTGCTGATCAACACGGCCCGCAAGGAGGTCATTGACGAGGCCGGCCTGGCCAAGGCTCTGGAGGAGCGTCCCGACTTGAAATATGTCACCGACGTGATGCCGGACAACTACGAGGCCTTGAAGGAGAAATTCGGCCTGCGCGTCTTTGCCACGCCCAAGAAGATGGGCGCCCAGACGGCCGAGGCCAACCTGAACGCCGGCCTTGCCGCTGCCCGTCAGATTGCCAATTACTTCGCCACCGGCGACACGAAATTCCAAGTTAACAAATAATTATGGTGCGCGTTAAACCGTTCGCGGCGGTCCGTCCGCCCAGGGAACTGGTCACCGAGGTGGCCGCTCCCCCGTACGATGTCCTCAACTCTCAGGAGGCCAAACAGATGGCCGGTGAAAAATCGCTCCTGCACATCACCAAGCCGGAGATTGATTTCAATCCCATCGCAGATGAACATTCGCAGCCGGTCTATGACAAGGCGGTAGCCAATTTCAAGGCCTGGCAGGAGAAAGGCTGGCTGGTGCAGGACAGCGCCGAACAGTACTATGTCTATGCCCAGCGCATGGGCAAGCGGACCCAATACGGACTGGTTCTCTGCGCCCACACGGACGACTACGCCACGGGGAAGATCAAGAAGCACGAGCTCACCCGCAAGGACAAGGAGGACGACCGCATGATCCATGTCCGCATCCAGAATGCGAACATCGAACCGGTCTTCTTCGCCTACAAGGACAACGCGGAACTGAATGCCATCGTCGCGAAGGCTGCCTCCGGCAAGCCGGAATACGATTTTGTCGATGAGAACGGCTTCGGCCACACCTTCTGGGTGATTGCCGACCCGGCCGTCAACGCCCGCATTACAGAGATTTTCACCACAAGCGTCGATGCTTTCTACGTGGCCGACGGCCACCATCGGACCGCTGCCGCCGCCCGCGTGGGGGCCGAGAAGAAAGCCGCCAATCCCAACCATACCGGACAGGAGGAGTACAACTGGTTCATGGCCGTGTGCTTCCCCCAGAGCCAGCTGCAGATCATCGACTACAACCGGGTGGTGCGCGACCTGAACGGTTTGACGCCCGAGGCCTTCCTGAAGGCCCTGGAAGAGGATTTCGAGGTTTCCCTGGCCAGCAAGCCGCGCTGCGGACGGCCCGCCAAGCCCTATGCCCCGGCCCAATTGCATGAGTTCTCCGTCTATCTGGGCGGCAACTGGTACAAACTGGCAGCCAAGCCCGGCCGGTATGACGACCAGGACCCCATCGGGGTGCTGGACGTGACCGTGCTGAGCAACCTGGTGCTGGACAAGATCCTGGGCATCAAGGACCTGCGTACGGACAAACGCATCGACTTCGTAGGCGGTATCCGCGGCCTGGGCGAACTGGCCCGCCGCGTGGACAGTGGCGAAATGGCCGTCGCCTTCGCCCTTTATCCCGTGTCCATGCAGCAGCTCATCGACATTGCCGACAGCGGAAACATTATGCCGCCCAAGACGACTTGGTTCGAACCCAAGCTCCGGAGCGGCTTAGCGATTCACAAACTCGCCTGAGATTTACAGTTCTTAAAACGCATAATCCAAGCTTCCGGTTTACCGGAGGCTTGGATAGGTCTTTTATGGCGAGATGCTCATAACATTTTTGTTACTAATTTGAATTATTCTAAATTAGAAATCGAAATAAATGAATATATATCAACGAATTAACAGCTGTTGATAAAAATTGTTGATAACTTTTTCTGTCTTTTTCTTGATAACGTGAAAGAAAAAACATTACCTTTGCCGTTGGATGAAAAACGTCCAGATTATTTGTATTAATTTAAACGTAATAACATATGACATAATACCGGCATATTAGGTAAACGGAAGAGAGATGCCCGCGGCAACAGACATCTCCCCGTAATGAAGTGTAATTGTCTCTCTCCGGGCTTTGCAAGCCCCAATTATACCCTCATTGTTCTGCAAAGATAGCAAAACTGCCACAAAAACAAAAGGTTGCCCCATTTTTTTTGACCAGGAGTGTCGCACAGCCCCTTCGGGCACTGCCGCTTCGCGGCCCTGTACGGGTAAATGTGCTCGAAGGGGCAGTACGCCGCTCCAAAAAGAAAACGTTCATAAAAAATTTGATTAAAAATGAACAACAACTTTTTGCGTCTGTGGCAGGTAGTGCTTGCCGTGACGCTTATGCTTTGCCCGCAGGCTATGCGGGCGCAGGATGAGCCGGAGACATGTCCGTATCCGGATCTCATTTCTACGACTCCTTTTTCGGAGAAAACGGTTTGTCCCCAATCCCCGACGGTATGGAATATGATCCGATACGGGAATGCGGATGTAGACCTGTTCCATGGTACGCCGGGTTTGACCATCCCGCTTTACACTTATCAGGACCAGCAGTTTCAGATTCCTGTCACCTTATCGTATTCCTCGTCCGGTTTTATGCCCGGAACCGGTTGCGGTCCTGTAGGGAAGGATTGGTGTCTGAATGCCGGCGGCGTCATTACGCGCGAGGTCCGTGGAATCCCCGACGAGTATACGGGACGGGATTATCACTTCAAATGGTATGGGGATCCGAGGCACCGGCGCCATTCCCTGACGATTCCGTTTGGCGGAGGGACGTTTACGGAGCAGGATTATGAGGCCCGGTCGATTATTAACGTGGCCGGTTATTCCTTGTTGTATAACAAGCCTGCCGCTCCGGATTCTCTGGAATATGTATATTCGGGGGGACTCGGTCAGGAGTATCTGCCCTATTATCCCGATTCGACGTATTCAGTCCAGGGAATGCGGGGATATGAGACAGAATCGGATATCTATCACTTTTCCTTCCTGGGTGTTCAAGGCTCCTTTTACCTGTGTCCGGGACAGCAGATCAAAGTGTTCGGATGCAATGTACCTTCAGGAGACTTGCACATAGAGATGACACGTATATCGGATAATGGCGTTTCTTTTACGATTGATTGGCGGGGGTATCGTTACTCTTTCAACGAGAGCGAAAACAGCACCGTCACCGATACGGGGTACTCCGGATCGACGCATTCCATGCTATCCTCATGGAAATTGACCCGGATTGACGCTCCGCTCGGACAATACGCCCTGTTCCAGTACGGAGTAAACAACGCCGTCTCATCGTGTAGTCCTTCCATCAATGTAGACCGGAAACGTATCACCTTGGTCGAGGGGACGAATAATGAATGGGAATCGGAAGGATATGATATTTATAATCCGCCAATTTCGAATGTCAATACAACCGTCCAGTCGAAGGAATTGACGAGTATAACCGTTCCCGGGAGAGTCTCGATCCTGTTTTCCTATACCACTGGTGGCGCATTGACGGGCATGACTGTCCTGGATGCGGATTCGCTTCAGATCCGCACGTGCTCGCTGGAACAGATAACGAAGACCGCAACTTGCAGGCTGTTGAAACGTCTTTCCATTCCGGGAGAGGGTGTCTATACCTTCCACTATAGGGATGAGTCTGAGACATGGCCGGACGCCCTGAATATCAAGGCTTTGGATCTGTTCGGATACTATAATGGCAGTGATGCTTGGACCCATTATTCGATAGGTACAGGCGTACAGGCCGTCAGCCAGTATGCAAGCCAGATCGTATCGGCCCGTCAACCGAATGAACAGAAGACCCTGATAGGGATGCTGGACCACGTAGAATGGCCAAGCGGTGGGAAGACCGTTTTTACATACGAGCAGAATCGCTATCAGTATGAGCCGTTCGAGTACGGCTTGTATGCGAACAGTCAGATGACGGGCGGAGTGCGTATTCGTTCCATTACGTCATATGACACGGATGGCACCCTCCGTCAGACCAGAAGGTTTACCTATCAAACAAGTACCGGAGAGAGTTCCGGAGTCCTTTTGTCCCGGCCGGAGTTGTACTGGCACTACAGCGTGGGTGCGACGGATGGCTTTGCCGAGGAGGGTAACAGCGACTATTTCCTCCATATCGACCGGGAGGCCGTCACCTCCTCCACGCCGATTGGCTACGGGCTCCGGTCCCATATCGAATATACGCGTGTAATAGAGGAGGTTACGAAGGAAGATGGAGGGCAGGCCAGCCGGACGGTCTATGAGTTCGCCCCTTCGTATGGGGACGGAAGTGGAAGAATCGAGTATGATTCGCAGAACGCCATGTCTTCCATCCAGACATCCGATACCTGGGGCGTCGGTTTCCAGGCCTTTCACATTGCCAACCGCGATTCGTATTTCACCGCGCCGGGCATCTTTTCCGGCAAACCCGTCCGCAAGACCTGCACGGACCAGAATGGGAAAGTCTCTTTGAATGAGGAGATTGAATATGGAACCTATTCTCCGGTAGGAGGGCCTGACACGAGCCAGGTGGTGCGGCTCTGCAGGCGGTTTACCCATCAGATATGGCCCCAGTCCGCATTTGAAAGACAACGTTGCGTCACATCCTACGATCTAACGGGCTCCCCGATTATGACGACAGAGGTAAACAGGACAGTAACGAGTCTGGGACATCTGCAACAGCAGAGTCATGTCGATAGCAAGGGTCGGAATCTGCAAATGAATCTGGCGTACAATGCGTCTTGTCCCTATCTTCCCGAGACGCGAACCGAACAGATTGGAGGGATGACCTCAAAAGCAGAGAAGATCGAGTACGAGATACGGACGTCCCTTTCATCCCCAGGCCTCACATATGCGCTCCCAGTCCAATACTCGAAGGGGACGCTGAGCAATATGGGATCGGTCGTTCAATGGCGTCCCATCAAAACGATTCTTTCTTATGACGCCTATGGCAATCCCACGCAGTTGCGTGATTCGACGGGGAAGGTGACCAGTATCGTATGGACGTCGGATGGTTTGTATCCGGCCAGCGTGACGGAAGGAGGCCCGGGCGGGCTTACCACCCTCTATGAGTGGCGGCCGCTGGTGGGCATGACGAAGAAGACGGACCCGTCCGGGCGGTATCAGACATTCGAATACGACGCACACGGCCGCCTGGTGGCCATCAAGGACGAACAGGGAAACCTCGTCCAGCGTTACGAGTACAACGTAGTTACGGACAACAACAATCAATAGGAGGAAACCATCATGAAAAAGATATTTGCACTCATATTTCTGTTGTTTGCCTTGACCTGGCAGACATCGGCGCAGACGCCTGTATGGAACCCGTACCTTGGCAGTCTGGCCCAGACCGGGAATGTCCCGGTATCCTACACGGGCGGAACGTTCGTGGTATGGTCGACGTACGGATACGACGATATGAACGAGACGCTGTACAATCAGATTTATGCCCAGTTGGCATCCGACATCGCATCCTGGGGCGACTGGGTTCGCCTGACGAATCTGGACGATTCCCATTTCCGGGACTACGGCATCGAGATCGAGATAGACGAGAACACGACCTGTGCATCCCGATATATCCAGTTCGGGAGCGGAGGGACATACCTGACCCTTACCCAGGGTTACCGTGAATACCCCGCCCTGTCGCCGACCGGCACACGAACCGTGTATCCTGGATGTCCGCTGCATCTCACGTTGACAGCCACCCGGCCCAATGTTACCTATGTGCTGAGGGATGCCTCCGACACGTTCGTGACGAGTGTTACGGGCAACGGCGGGATGGTAACGCTGGATCCCGTCCTGGAGGAGGGTAGCTATCATTTCGATTTTCCTTCCAGCTCCTTTTCCGTCGTCTATCCGGCTTTCTTCCATTACAACATTGAGTTGGGCGACACGGAGACAGATGAGTTCAACGTGGGAGAGGACGGCGGCTTCGTTACGGTCTGGATGGATGAAATAACGGACCAGGACCACAACTTCGTGGAGATTCCGGAAGGAGACGAATGGGAGGAGTTTGACGATGTCCTGTCCATATTGAATGCAGGCCAGAGCATTTATTGGGATCCAAATATCCATCTTGTCTACATGGCGGACAGCGAAGGGCATGTGGCATTAACTTGCTGTGCCGGACCGAACATTTCCTCGCAAGCCATCCAGAATGTATTCCCGTTAAGCGGAGGGCGCATGTTTCGGATTACCCAACCCGGTGGCGGGAGACTGCTGGACAGGGCGGTCGTTTTCTCCGAGGGATCCTCATCCCTAACGGCGACCGTACGCAGTTCCCAGTACGGCGTGTCGTACAGGCTATATCGTGACGGAGTCCTCGTACAGACCGTAACGGGTACGGGCGGGGACATCTTCCTCCAAGCCCTTCCCAGCGGGCAGGGATACCAGGTGGAGGCCTACTATGTACAGGGGAATATGTCCGTCACCAAGCCACTAGCGCGTTCGCTGCGCTGGGGCGGGGAACTGCTGTCCGTGGCCGCGGCCCACAACTGGATTCTTTCCCAGACATTCGATACGGATGCTTCCGGACAGACAGGAACGTCGTCGGACCTCGCCTATTATGACGGACTCGGATATCCAGAGCAGGATGTGATGGTGAAGGCGTCCGGAAACGGGGAGAAGGACCTTGTCATCCACCATGAGGCGGACCATCTCTTCCGCGAGGTGGACGCGTTCCTTCCGTGTCCAGCGACCGGCGGCGGCTCTTTCCAACCCGGTTTGCGTTCCTTGCAGAAGGACTGGTACCAGGATGCGTGTGCATCTGCCAATACCTGTTATGAGTCCTCGTCGACCGGACGGGTCGTGTGGACCCGCAAGCCCGGGCAGGACTATGCACAGGGCAACAAAAAAGTATCCTATGACTACGGGACCAACACGGCCGGGTCTGTCTATATCCTGACGGTGGCGGCCGGCGGCAGCCTCAGCGTGAATGGATACTATCCGGCAGGGAGCCTGGTTCGTACAAGGGTGACGGACGAGGACGGCGGCGCCGTGGAAACTTACGCAGACCTGTCCGGACAACCTGTCCTGGAAAGACGTCAGATATCGGCATCGGAATGGGCGGAGACATATTATGCCTATGACGGTCTGGGCCGCCTTCGCCGGGTCATCAGCCCGGAAGGGTCGCGCCTGTTGCTGAACCACGCCACGTATGCCGATCCGGAAGACCCTGATCCGGCGCCAAAAGACGAAGCCCTGAATAAGGTTAGCTTCATGTATGAGTATGACGGCCGCGGGCTGTTGACGAAGAAGTGGATTCCCGGCGTGGAAGTCCAGACGTTCACCTACAACGATGCCGGTCAGTTGGTATCCAGCCAGGACGGCAATCAGCGTGCCGGCGGGAAACACCGGACGTATATGTATGACGGTCTGGACCGTTTGGTGGAAGAGTACCTGAAAGCGGGTAATGACTCCACGTTGCTGCGGCAGTATGTATACGATTCATATCCTTCTGGAATGACATCCGATCTGGCGTTCTCAGCGATAACGGGGGTGACGTCTGTGGGCGGGGTAAGCCTGAAGGACAACCGTACGACGGGCCTGCTCTGCTACGAGAAGGTAAATGTCCTCGGAACGGCGAACCATGTGGAACGGGCCCATTACTATGACCGGTACGGGAATGTCATCCAGACGGTGGAGAAGTATCCCGGAGGCGGGGTGCTGCGCACCAGTTCGCGTTACAGCCTTGGCGGGAACGTGCTGGCCACCGACTGCCGCTATACGAAGAACAATACGACGTACACGCTCGCGGGGAACAACACGTACGATACCCGCGGCCGGATCCTCTCGGCCACCTCGACGCTGAACGGCAGTACAACGATGAGCGCGGCGTACGCCTACGACGACCTGGGCCGTCTGGTAAAGACCACCTACGGCAACGGCGTCACCGACTCGCTGTCCTATGACCTGAGGGGCTGGCGTACGGTGCAGACCGTGAAGAAGGGAAATACGGATATCTTCTCCTCGGTATTGCGGTACAACACGGCCGGATATGGTGCCAATGCCTGTTGGAACGGGAACATCGCCTCGCAGGGTTGGGCGCACGGAAACGCTTCACAGCAAAACCAGGGGTACCTCTACGACAAGATGTCCCGCCTGATCAGATTGGAGAACGAGGATGATTCTTTCTTGCCTCATGCACAGGCGTTCTCCTATGATTCAAATACTAATCTGGAAGAAATTGCCTATTACAATGAGGAGAATGAATATGACGATTCCGACCAATTTATGATGGACGGCAACCAACGGATGGGTTGCAGTTACGACTCCAACG
>OCTW011577191.1_pt1 | contig 26287 bp, 22 predicted proteins | sample 1539671 | NCBI WGS metagenome assembly OCTW01 (sample SAMN02144230, study PRJEB22623) | gut metagenome | biome: sheep rumen | host: Ovis aries | place: New Zealand | reverse complement strand
ATCAGCAATACAATCTACGTAATATGTGTTGGAAGTTGAAATGGTCTCAGAAATAGTCAAGTTATCACCTATTCTTTTTGGAGCAATAAAACCGAGAATAACTTGAATGCCAGCAACAGTATCATCTTCCTCAGTTTCTTCTAAGTCCTCATCCAAGACAGGATAAAACGTAGCAGCTGAATATTCCCATGAACCAGTATATCTATCATCCATCAAGAGTTCATCAATCGTTGCATGCTTGGCCTCTTCTGCTGAATAATGATAGTGCACTGAAGTTTTTGTAGTATCCTCTTCAATCTCACTACTCTCTTCAGAATTTTCTTCAACTTCTGAAATATCTGCAATTCTAGAAGCTGAAACTAAGTTAATAACTCTTGTTTCCTCTTCTTTATCATCAGTTGTAGTAGTTGGGCTTTCTTCTACAGTTTCATCCCAACTTGTAATGCCCCCACCTCTTACTATATTTCCATTAGCATCAGTAACTTTTAAGTATCCTAAGTAATATACTCTAAAATTCTGAGATTCAATAATAGAGTCATAAGGATTGAGGCTTAGATATTTTGTTGGTTTAATCTTCATAATCACCCTAGGACATGATCCTCTGAAGACTGAATACATATTGTCTACACAGTGCTGGATCTTAGAATTCATTAACGATGCTTTCTCTAAGGATGCCTCTGCCATATAAGATGCATGCTCAACTTCACTAATATAAGAAGCATAACCAAGCATCTGAGACAAAGCATTTACAGATTCACCCGTTAATCCTAGGTTTTTTCCAAGCTCCGTATATCTATCTATATAACTTTGTACAGTATTCATCTATTGTTAATTGTATAAATTTACATTCAAGGAGTCTGAATAATCATTAACGTTTACAGTTAACTTAACACGCTCCTCATCTATTAGATCAATTGAAGATACATTAATCTCCATCTTGTCAAATTTCTCTTGTAATTTTCCTATAAGAGAATTTACTCTGCTCCTAATCTCTCCCAATAACTCATCTTTCTTAGTATCGGTCAAGATAAAATCAAATCCAAGTTTACTGCCCGGAATATCACCAGGATAAATTTGGAGATTAAGCTTGAAAAGGTCTAATATGTACCTTTCTATTCTTGTAGTACTTTCACCAGTACTAAGTAAGTATTTTGTCATTATATTAATTGTGTAAATGATGCGACTCCTGTATAAGCAGCATGTGACCCGCTGGCAACTGGAGTAGCGGCTTTAAGTCCGTTTATTATCTCCTGACATATATGAGTCATCGCACTTTGTTGATTATCTGCCATACTAGGTGTAAATACTATAGTCGGTATTACAAAAGCTGGAGTTAATGCAAATCCTGCTGGCCATACAACTTGCCAAATAGCCGCATTGGCATTTAAAGTTGCCGCAAATGCTGCTAAAGCCGCTGAACATTCTGTTGCTCCACTAGGACTAAGAGATCCTGATGTTTTAATAGTGGCTTGAATAACAACCATAGGATCAGGAGTACTAGCAGGTGGAGGAGATACAGCAGACCAAGCATAAAATACTTGTGCATTAGCTTCTACATAATCACATAAAGCTTTGTAGAACTTATTATTAGCATCTGCAGCGTCTGAACTTTGATTTATATTACCTATGATGGAACTTGCCATCGCACTTGCTACCATTGCCATAATTATCTGACTGTTAAGTACCTGACACGATAGGGCCAGATTGAGGCGCTCCCGTAAAGCAGCAGAAAGGAATACCACAATATGCTCCATTTCCTTGAGGGGCCACAGAACCATTTGTTGTGAGTTGTCCTCCTGTTATCTGAACCTGAGCACCATCAACTTTAATATTTGGAGATTTAACCTCCGTATTTCCAGAAACCTCTATCTTGGCATTACCGCCTACTTTGATTTCAGCGTTTCCACCAATTTCTACCTTTAAGTTTCCATCAATATTTACTGTATGATCAGCAGTTATATGTACCTTTCCTGCTGCCTCCATTTCTACTTCAATGTTACCCTCTTTGTCTATTTTAACCCAAGAGGTACAATCTGGGGTTTGATCACTTCCCGACTTGTCGTCATACCATTCTCCCTTTACTGTTTTAGGAAACTCTTTAGCATCCTTTGAATTATTGGCGTCAGGAGGGATAATGCCAATCTGAATAAAGTCTTCCTTCATCCAAATCTTCTTACCCCTTGCCCGAATACCAATGAAGTCGTTTTCTTTCAACTTCTCGTAAAGATAATATGAATGATATATTGGATCTAACTCCCGCAAAAACACAACATCCCCAACACGAGGCTCATCCACCTCACCACGAAATGGAAAAGCAGATAAACGCTCATTCTCACCCGGGATGTCAACCTCGATCGTATATAGGTCGGGGTCTAACACTTTTGCTATTACTCCAATAAATGTGTTCATAAAAATAATTATAATTAAATCTTAATCTGGTATAACTGGATCTGACGTTGAACCAATAACAGTACCACCAGCATTCTCATCAAGACATACTAATTCTGAAGTCCATCCAAATTTTTCACCATATTCATCGATATCCTCTGACGAGTCGATGGCCATAAAAATTTCATTTGATTTCACTAAATAATTCTTTTGACTCCAAGACATTCCTTCTGCAAATTTTTGTTCATTATGATAAATAAGAACATCTCCAATTCTATACATCGGAATATCTCGGTTAATAACACTAATAGATTGAACATACTTAGATGCTTGATAATCTCTATTATATGTTAAATTATATTCATGCTGTTCAAAATCCTTATGCATCATGAATCGACTTCTATATTTTGCTAAATTTTTAAAATTTACTGGCTCATAATCAGTATAGTCTTTTATTGAAATTTCACCTTCAGTATCAGTCCAGATATTTATGGGGTGTTTATATATAAAGTGTCTTGTAGCAGGTTCTGCAAAGTTATTTCTTTGAGTAACCATCATTGTATTTACTCTAAAATCAAGATGTGGCTCTGCTTTGCCCCAAGAACTTTTATTACCCATAGTATCTTTTATCAAGAGCCCTTCCATTCCATAAGAGAAAATGCAATCTTTTTTATAAGAATAGCATAATCTTGTACAAATGTCCTGATCGGTCTCTTTACTTTGATGATATAGTGGATCTTTTTGAATATCTGGCTCACACCCATCACGAATATCAATTTTTCCTGGATATAAAGCTTCAATCACTTTTTTAATTGGTTTATCCCATACTTGAGTTTTATCAACATATGCAAAATCCAATTTAGGAAGGCAAAGGAATTCCATAGAGACATAGTTATTATTATTACCGTTAATATCATAAATAGCAATAGGAATAACTAATGTCTGTCCACTTTCGTCGGAAATAGTTATTGTTCCATCTTTTTGGTCTCTAATAGCGTTTATAGCTTTATCTGAACCATCCATGATTAACTCCATATCTCCATAAGCAACTTTTCCGCCGAGCTCTTCATATAAATGAAGTTTAGTGAAACGGAATCCCATTGTCCACCAAGGCTGAAAATTTATAGTTATACCATAGGAGGTTTTAAAACCATCTGATTGTATACTTGCCATAAATTTACCTATGTAATTTTAATATAATTTCATCAATAACAGATTTTGGAAGAACACTTATTACTGCACCTTTATATAGTCCTTCTAGACCTACTCCACAAGTCAGAATAAATATTCCCATATATTTTTCATCACCATAAATATCTTTGGCTAATAAATCTGGACGGAATTCAAATGTTCTTATCTCATAAGGAACTCTTTCATAAAATGAATCTCTAAAAAGATCCATAATGATTGAATTATATACGTCAGATCCTTCTATGTATCCAGAAAGATCCTTCATATTATTTGTTAATTTCTTAGTATCTCTCTTATACATAATATATTTACATTTTACCTATTCCAGAAGGATTTCCATTAATTCCCTTAAGAGCGCTAAGTCTTGGTTGTAGCTCAGCTTGCTCAAATTCTGTGCATCTATATTGTTTAGACCTATTACCATGTGCAAAATCAAAAACTCTTTGTGCTGAAAATTTTGAAACTGCTTTTAGATTTAAAGTAACCTCACAATATAGAGGATCAAGCATTGTACTATCACCTTTATCAGGCCTCTTACATAGAGTTTTTGAGTAGTTGAACTGAGCACTTTGAATTACAAGATTTTCTATAGCATAGAATGGCCCAACTAATAATTTAAGCGTACCCCACTGATTAACGTCAATAGTTTTTATATTGGCTTTATATCCACCAGGAGGCATCTGCCAAAATGCAAATTCCTTGGCTAAATCACCAACATCTTCTACAGGTATAAATTCACCAATGACATACCACTTAATTTTATCAATTTGATCCGCTACAGATTGATAAGATCCGTTCTTGTCATACCCAGAGAATACAACAAACTTCATACTTAAAGTGCCAAAATCTACTCCAGTACCTGCATAATATGAAAACATTGTTCCCTGTACTATGAGAGATCTACTTGTTATATCGTCACCCTTTTCTGCAACCTGTTCAATAATTTTTGTTCCTATTGAAGCTGCCTTTCCTATTGCACTCTTCATTGGGTTTCCATCCTGGGGATTAAGATACTTTCCAATAAACTCATTTGACTTTTGAGCTATTGTTTTCAAATCATCTTTAACATATCCCAAATATGGAGAAAGGGGTTTAACAGCAGAATTCCAAAAAGAACCCAGGGCATCACCACCAAAGTCACTAAAAGTATTAGCCACAGAAACTTGGAAATCCTCGGTTATAACAGATTGACACAGAGGAGCCTTCCTATAAAATCCATCTTCTAGTTTTTCGCCAGAGGCCTCTTTACTATATTCGTGAGCAGGGCCTGGTTCTGTACTAGGGTGCAGAGAGACTTTAGTTAACTTATTATCCAGCTGTTCATCATAATAGAATCCACTAGCTGGATTATTAATTTCTTTACTGGTCATAAATTACTAACTTTGATAATTAAATGTTTTCGCTGGTCTGGGAACTACAGTGGCAGGCTGAGAAGATGAAGCAGAAACTTGAGCAACTTCACTAAGACCTTCAGCATTAGACTTGATAAGTAATCCAAGAAGTTCATTTGTCTGATCTTGCTTACCTACCATCATAGCTGTAAAATTCGTAGGCTCTTTAACTAACCCATCTCCAACTTTCTGTCCGGCTATTGTAGAAGTTCTATACTGCTCCCACTTATTAATATCAGCACGAACAGCGGGAATTTGAGTCATATATTTTGGAATAACATACTCTCCCCCATGGAAAGTTACGTCACCGCCTTCTAAGTATCCGAAGCGTGAGCCCTGCGCAGTTCCATACTCCCACTTACCATTAACAATATGATAAGGAGCTGTTGCTGAATCATCAGGAGTCCAGCCACCTTCAGCTTTCTTTTTTGGCGACCATCCTCCCCAACCACCTCCTAAATCATAGGTTGGCGTACTAAATTCATATAACTTAAAGTCACTTACACCATTAGCGCCAGTAGCTCTACCTGTTGGATTAGCTTTTACATTTTCTTCAACAGATTGATCAAAATTATAGTTAGGATGTCCAGCAATTTTAGCAATTTGTTCTCTATCTGCAACAGGATTAATCGCTAAAGGTCCATAGTACTTACTTGGGTCAACTGCGTCTAATGAAACTCCATTGACTTTTGGATCAACTGGATTAGAAATATCTATATGATTTTCTTTAATTAACTTGGCTACTGTATAATCAGCATCAAAATCTTTGCCAGGATTATTAAGAGCGTTATATACTTGAAGTGCTGTAACCGGGGTATTAGTTCTTAAAGAGAATGCTGAAATCTTTTCTGCAGCATCAAGAGCAGCCTTAAATTTCTGAAGACGAATATAAAGAAGTTTTTGTTCAGCAGTAAAAGTCTCTAATGCTTTCTTTTCGTGAAGGTCCATTATCTGCTTCATTTCATCAACAGTGACTCCCAATCGGTCTAGAGCACTCTTACCATATTTTTCATACAAGAACTGAACTTTCTCCCAATAATTGTCATCATTTATATCTAGAGTATTAAATATATTAGTAATTTCCTCCTTACTTGCTGCTTCCCAATTTTTGTGTCTTTCGGCTTCTTTTCGCAACTCTTCAATTTCTTCGGAAGAAGCACCTTCAAGTTCTGCTAACTGTACTTGGACTTGCTCTATTTCTCTATCAATAGCTCCACACTGCTGTTCATAGAGATCGTACCATTCCATAAGCCCCAGTCCGTTTTCTCTGGCCTTGGTAAGCTCAGAAACAATTCTATCCCTACTTTCTTGCAAATCTAATAGTCTAACCTGTCCAGCAGCACGTTTTTGGTTACGATCCATTACTGCTACTTGAATTTCAGAAGAGTCTGTTGAACTTGCGGAAAGATTATTTTCTTCTGCTTCATATATACTCTTTCTTTTTTCTAGGGCAGTAATAAGTCTATTCAGTTCACCTCTTTTGGGATCATTCTCTTCAAGATCATTCAACTGTCTTTTGGCATCTATATAGTTAGCCATCATGTTTAAATAATCTTGGCCGTGAATTAATCCATATTTATATGTATTGTAATAGAATTTTCTAGAATCTTCTCCATGTTCAAAACCATCAATAGTATCTCTACCACTTAGATCAAAGGTATCATATGCTTGTTTCCCACCAAAAGCGCCATAATCATTAGCATAAGTAGCGAGTTCGTCAGCCTCTTTTATTCTTCCAGAAAGTATTAAGTTATAAATAGTAGCTAATCGTTCTCTATTCCTCTGCTGTTGGCTCTTAGCACCAGAAGATGACATATAATCATTTCTTCCTTGTTCTTCAAGTCCTCTACCTAAAATCTGTTCTAGCTGACTTTCATATTTATTCTTATTCTCAAATCCGGCACCAGTTAAATAAGCACCACCATTTCCTTTATTATCAAAAATAACTTTATTATTATCCAGTCCTAATGCTCGTTCATGAAGATCTAAGAAACGACCATATCTTTTCCTAAACTCATTCCTTTCTTCTTCTGCCAGATTAGCCCAGAATTCCATAAAGCCCTCTTGATCATAAGATTTTAAGAATTTATTTAAATCCCAACCTAGTTCTTTCTCTTCTTCAGTACCAGATTCGTTCTTAACTTTTTCAGTTCTGACGTTATTGAATAAGAAACCAGCATCTTTTGCCCGAGCTAAGATCTCTACGGCTTCGTTCCTCAAAAGACCATTATTTCTGATAGCTTCAATCTGTTCAGGGGATTCTACATTAAATATTCCATTTTGCAATGAAGTACCTAATCCTACTAGATAAGTACCGGCACTTTGACCACCAAAACCAAAATCAAATCCACCAGAACCAATATATCCTGTTTCTTCAGAGGGTGAGTTTTCTTGAACAAGCGATGTTATTCCACCACCCAACATGAGCAATTCTACTACGTCTTTTGCCATAGTAGCATAACCACCTACTGGATGTATGCCTTCATTATCAAATCTAGTATATTTAGCTGAACTTGGTTCAAGATCGATCAAACCATAACCTCCGGCATTACATACATTTCGTACAGCTCTAGCAACTTTTTCAGCAGCTTCAGAAAGACCTGCCTTAGTCTGACCATGTATAGGAGCTATTAGAAATACCTTAGCGCCTCCAGAAGAAGCGGCATTAGCCATTCCTAATAATTTCTGAGTTATCGTACTCTCCTCCTCTCCCCAGTTATTCATACCACCATGAATAACTATTACTGAAGCTTTGTCTCTAAGAACGTTTTGTAATTGCATTGTAATGTTTTCGATTCTAGCACCACTAACACAATAAAATCCGTCCTTTGAAACTGCTCCCCCTGGCCAACAAGTAGCTTTAGATTCTATATTTTTTTCTTTTAAATATTTCTTGAAGTGACTAGCCATACCAACAGCATAACTATCACCAACTAGAGCTACAAAACCTTTAATTTCTCCTGCACCTGAACCACTACTTCTAACATCAATTCCGGTTTCAGGTAGTGCACCTTGAGCAGAAGTTCCTCCAATTAACAGACTTGGTTGAATTGATATTGGAGATGCTGCAGCTGTATAAGTAGTCGAATAAACTGGAGCAGCGCCTACTAAATTTCCTTGTTGAGCAGGATATAGTCCGGTTTCATTATATTGAGAAGGAGAAGCAAGATTTATTGAATTTAAGTCTACTCCAGAAAATTCATTGTAAACACCTTTTCCAAAACTTTCCCTCTTTCTGTATTCGCCCCACTTAATTCCCGTTCTATCTGCAGGATCATGTCCCATAAATCTTTCATAGTCATGTCCCCAAATATACGTAGCTTGCCATAAAGAGTCTGCATCCTGTTTTCCCTCCGTAGCATTTATAATTTTTTGAATAGTTGGGTGTTGTGCAATATAGTCTGCCTGTGTTTCAAACTGTCTCCAATCTCGACCATTTTGACTAGCCCATCTCTGAAGATTAGGGGCATCTCCGTATGTGTTAAATCCAGCAATACCAAATGCTCTGCCATCAGGATGTCTTGGACTACCATCAGAATACATGGCTCCTGTATCTCGGCTAACTAAACCTTCTCCAAGCAAGTTTCCGATTATTCCAGAAGCAGCACCTCTGTTAAGTCCCGCATTCGTTAACTTAGTCATTAGATAATTCTTTCGATAAGCCATAGTTTGTTTATCTGCTTGACCTTTACCGCCACCAGATATTCTAACTCCCATCATATCTCCTGCATATTGAATTCCTTGACCAATAGCACCCACAACATAGTTTCCTGCAGTCATTGCTCGTTGCCCAAAAGCTCTAGTTTCAACAGCTAGTCTGGAATTATCTAATCTATTATTATATTCTGTATTTATTCTATCATATTCTCTATAACCTTTCATAGCTTCATCTAAGTTGGTCATATATTGATTACCAAAATTAGATGATCTACCAACAAGATTATATCTTTGGTTTATTGTATGTTCACCACCACCATAATTTACTAAGTCTTGGCGAATATTTTGGAATATTACATCTTTACTCTTTGTATTATTAGGATCCCATCGCTGCATAAGTTCTTCAAAATCTTCTGCTTTAATACGATAGTAATCCTGTCTAGTCATTGACTGACCATTAAAGACTGCCGGTGGAACATCTTTATATTTAGGATCATCTTCCGCAACTAACTTCAGGTAATTATCGTCCGAAACTGCTCCATGAATTAAATGTTCACCTACGCCAGTTACAAAACCAACACCAGCACCAATAGCAGTTCCAGCCATAGTTTGACCACCTGCTACCGTTCCTGCAGCTGCACCAATTCCAGCACCCTGAAGAGTTCTACTACCAATATCAGAACTGAGACCAGTATATTCATCCTGCATTCGATTCATCAGAGCATCATTCTCAACTCTAATATACTTAGTTCTTACTGGCTGGAATCTACCTGATAATTTTGCTCCTGGACCAAACATTCGATCAATAAATTCTCCATCAAGAATTACTGAGCCATCCTGTTTAGATCTTTCCAAAAGTCGTTGAATACCAGAATATACACGACTAATATCTACAACACCGTAATTTCTAGCATCATTATAAGCTCCTAATACATCAAGTCCCTGTCCTACTGATACACCTACTCCTTCACGAAGTTTTCCAGTAGCATCAACAGCATATTCCAAATTTGTATATCTCTTTTGTCCACCAGCTTCCAAAGCATAGTCACCATACATTGTATTAGATCCATCGTTGAATCCTTTAAATGCATTAGTTCCTTCTCTTTGTCTTGCTAATGCCGAGCTTGATTCAGCCTGCGCGCCTATATTTTTATTAAGAGAACGTTCAGCACTAGCACCTGGAGCAACAATTGCTTGAAGAATATCACCAAGATAAGTTCCAATTGCTGCAATACTACCTCCAAGATCTTTCCAGTTAAATTCAGGCTTTTGGATTTGTTTAACGGCAACAGCTCGAAGTTCCATCTGTTTTTCGAACCAAAGTTTAATATAATCCCCAAAAGACTTGAAAATATCCTTGAAAACCGTTAATAAACTTGTTTTACCATCTCTTGCCTTTTTTCTATCTCCAGTAAGAAACCAGAAAAGATCACCCATAATATCAGTACAGGCAGCTCTTCTCTTTCTTCCTTCCTCGCCAATACCTAGATAAGATATTAGGTTACCGATGCCTTTATATATCCAAGCACCAATATCCATTATCTTATCCCAATTCTTAGCTAGGAAGTGAATACCAAACAACCACATTAAAGTCTTTAATTGACTTCCGATGGTTGTTCCTATTCCTCTTGGATCTAATGCTCTTCCTATGCTTCTGGTCGAATCCTCCATCTTTCGAAGCATCTTATTAACGGATTTGCTTAAACTCCATTCCCGCTTTTCATACTCCTTAGTTCTTTTAGCATTCGCCTCTTTCTGTTGAGCAAAGGCATTTTCCAACCAAGCCTTAAATCTTCCCTGACTCTTTGCTTCAGTAGTTGCAGCAGCTGAAATTTGTACAGGTCTACCTTGAACCGGCCCACCCCCTGATACATTATTAGTGGTTGTTGTATTATAAGTATTATTTATTACTATATTGTTGGGCTTTACTTGAACATCTCTGTGACTCTGTCTTTGAATCCTAGGCTGCCCAACAAGCCCATACTTACCCAAGGTGGCTTGAGTTTGAGGAGACACCATCTCACCAGTAACTCCATCACTTCCACCCTGAGTAGCCATTGCACCAGCCATAGCCACCGTCTCTAAACCCTGACCCTGGATTTGTGCATCTTGTCTTTCAATTGCCAGGTTTTTCATTCTCTCACCATTAATTGCTTGAATTTGATTCTGATACTGACTATTCTGTACCAATTCCTCACCCTTCTCCAATTTCTGATTCTCGAGCTGCCTGGTTCTTTTGTTAAGATCATCTGTTATTCTTGACATCTTCACCTACTAAATGTTAACTGTCCTTCTGACGATTTTCCTATTGAACCTGAAGCGCCATTTCTATAAGCGCTTACACCACTCCAATCATTCGGACCTGAATTGTCTAATTGTTCTCCTACCTGAACCTTATTTGTTCCCTTGATCTTCTGGCCTTTATCACCAAAATCAATCATTGGGAAATCTGGATCAATACCTTTCGAATTCTCTAAGAAGGAATCATAAGTATCCCTGAGAACATATAAGTCTTTTAACGTATACTTTTCAATATTATCCGCCTTAAGAAACTTATTTAAATAGAATTTTAGATCCATCAATTGGGCAGTTGATATAGAGGTCTCGAAAGAAGTCGACAATGAGACTTTCAACGCTCACTGCCACACTCCTCCTTTCCTCTGGTTTTAGGCCCTTGTTACACTCTGGACAATAAACTTGAACAGGCTCTAAACGATCATAATATAAGTCACGTAAAGCCATAAGAAGAGTAATGTCACTGTGCGTAGCTTGAAGGACATCTTGTTCTACCTGATTACCCTGAAAATCAAAATCTTTAATAAGGGCAATCGTCTTAATCATTTTAAGGTCACTGATTTTTCTATACTTGAGGTATACGTTAAACACCTTCATAAAATCACGTATTGTTGGCACAATAGTATCGTACCTGTGACCTCCTAATTCTATCTTGGCCCCATTCATAATCTTAGGGTCAATCTGCTTGAAGTGTATATCCCGTTCAAAAGAGACAGTCTTCTTGATCGTTCTTCCACATTCAGGACACTTAGCCTCAATATGATAACTAAGGTCGTCTGAAACTGTAATGAGCTTTTTGTAGAATATTAAAAAGTCTACATCCATTACATAACAGTCCATAATGTGCGGATCATCAAGTTTTAACACTTCCAAATCAAATAAGTACTTACCAAGTGGATCATCTTGAGGAGTATTATTAATATACTCACTAATATCACTGAATGTTAAAGGTTTAACAGTAATGCTAGGAAAAGCATAACCATAACCACCACTCGGAAGTAACGAAACATCTATGTTCATAATTCTTCAAACTTTAAATTTTATTTCTGGATTTAATTTAGTAGCATCAATAATAGACACTCCATTAAAAAATATATCCGTTAGTAAATTCCAGACCATTTCTGGAGTTTTATATTTATAGGAAATTTCTATTAATTCTATACTCTTGTTTTTACAGTAATCTCTTACCATAGTATCTCTATCTACCTGTTCTAAAAATTTACTATATCCCTCTTCTTCTGTCATATTTATATAACACATATATCCTTTGTCAAACTGATAATGCTGTTTTCCATTATATTCAATCCAATAAATTTTATTATTAAAAGATACCTCAAAATCTATTCTTACACGATGGCCGTCATTTCTAACATCTATCTCAATTTCTTCACTAGAAAATTCAATATTATTCTCTTTTAACCATGAATATACTCTTTGTTCTCCTAATGACATAGAATTTTCTAGATATGGATTCCCACCGCCGGATAAATGTTCGTTTGGAGTTTTCCAAAATTTATCACCTGTTTGTGGATCTATTATTAATCCTTTTGTTTTATTATCTATATAAATAAACTGTGAATAGTCATATCTCTTATATCCGTGGACTTTATAAGCCTTTTCTATAAACTCATCTTTATTAGATCGTAATAAACTAATCATAGATTGTTTAGCACATTCGGGACAATGATGCACACAGATAAGATGTATTTTCGGAGTTCTCTCAAATTCATGTCCACATATATTACATTTAAGTTTCATTGGATTAGTATATCCATTATATTTTCCTAAATAAGAGATTTTTCCTGGCCATTTTTCTTCTGATCTACTTATAAATTCATCTTCTTTTATAGTTATAGATTTTCTATTAGATATCTTATTACAGCGTGGACAACCTTGACCTTGAAGATGATTATGAGGAGTTTGCCAAAAGTATTTTCCACAAATATTACACTTTATTTTTACTGGGACATCTGATCTAGTAAATTTAGATTCAGAGTAATCAAACTTATTTTCATATAATTTGGTTGCTTGATTAATAAAGCTCAAAGTTTTTTCTTCATCATTAACTATTCTCCAATTTATATAAGTAATTATATTTGGAATTACTTCTCGTTTAAACTTAATCAATTCTCTATAACTTGTTATCCACTCACCTACCTCAACTCCATTTATTTTCTCTCGACATATTACTATTACTTTTTGTTGTTGATTATTAATAATATCAGGTAATTTAGAAAAATCATATTTAACTATGTAATCATTCTTTTCCCTTGACTTTAAATAATCCAACTCAAAATCTTTTCTTGTAATAGCACGAGAACCAATTGAAAACTTTACACCTTCTCTGCGAAAACCTTCCCTGATATAATCTTTAGTATATTCACTTCTATTAGAATATTCTTTATTAATTATATCTTCAATTTCTTCTTCAGTAAGAAATTCCTTTTTTAAGAATTTTCTAGTTTTTATCATATTAACATATATTTAATCATTTAAAACAAAAAAGTTTATTAGCAACCCACAGTAAATTGAATCACTTATAAACTTTTTGTTTATTTATTGTTTCTTTGATAAGATTTCGTAACCTTTGCCTCGTTTCTTACTACCATCATCTAGATGATCTGTAACAAAAATTTCTTTCACTTCAAACCATATCTCTAAGTCATTAGCTTTTGCAGTTTTATTAAATCCACAATTACTGTAGATTTCTTTTAATCTAATCTTGATATTAGACAAAGATAGCCTATCACCAATATTAAAGGCCTTAGAAACTAGCACATCTAATCGATCCTTGTCAAATGATATAATTCCAAGTTCCTTATTTAGTTTTGTAATATTATATCCTAGGGCCTTAATTCTCTCTGGTCCTAGAATTGTATAATATTCTACAAAATGATTTTCAGAAATATTTGCTAAGATTGAGTCAAGCTTCTCTCCGTGAAAATCTCGAGAACAAAGCAATTTTAATTTATCGTATAAAGTTTCCTGAGATTCATACTCATTTATAAACTTCTTTATTTCATCTGATAATTCATTATTAACTATATAACCAATTGAATTAAATACGCTGAAACGGTCGGCATAATCAATCTGCTGAATATCGAAAGCTCGTTGTTCGGCTATCATTACTAATTTATTCAGCTCTGGATATAATTTTCCATTTTTATAATTGACAGCAAGATAATCTTCACGATAATTACTAGAAATTAAATCTGATAAATATTTTTCAGCCAAAGCCGTAGACTCTTTTTCATCAGATACTCTATTATAGACATTTAGCAGGTTCAAGGTTTTCTCATACTTCTTACTTACTTCAGCGTCAAACTTCTTTTTATCCAATTCTTTATTTTCAGTAAGAGGCTTATAATAAAACTCAGCCTCATTTTTCCAAGGATTAATATCAAGTCTTTGTCTACCTAAAATCTGAGGTAAATCTAAAGAGATATCTACAGCCAAAGAATCCATATTAGCATCACTTATTATAAAAGTTCTAGCATTTGTCGAACAAAAATCAGCGCCAAGATAAACAGTACGAGTACAGAAAGTAAACATCTTATGCGGTTCACCCTTTAAAGGAACCGTTCCAATTTTATATTTAGAATTCAATTTTCTCTTAATTCTTGACCTATTATCTGAAGTATCAGCGCAGAGGATATTACACTCTTCTGGAGTTAATTCAAATTTCTTTATAATACTTAATATATTATTAACAGAATTAACATAGATCACTGCTTCCTTAGATTCAACTTTATTAACATTGCCATCTTTATCTTGAACAAACTTATATTCAAATTTCCCTTGTTTATAAGGTTCAATTATTCTTTTGGCAGAACCATATACTGATGTGGAAATTCTTACGGAAAGGCCGGGTTTCATTACTCTACCTGGTTGATCCTTTTCCCAATTCAGTTCATAATATGGAATATCTTGAAATATATCAATAAGTCTTAAATAATCTTCAATCATTGGTGTAGCAGAAACAAAACATAATTTATTAATTCCATCTAAACAATCAACAAATTTCATTTCTGTTCCGCTTTTAAATTTACTATCAATAAAAATTGATTGGAATTCATCAATAATTACTCTGTAAGAAAATACCTCAGAAATATTACCTACAATAGATCTAATAAGATGAAAGGAATCGTAAGTTACTAGGATTTTAAAAGGTTTTTGCAAAGATTTTCTATTTAATATATACCTCAAAATTTCTTCTTGCTTTTGACTATAGTATTTATTTTTAGCAACTTCTTCCTCTTTTGAAGTTTCCTTTTGCAAAATAACTTTTTTCTTTAATGGTTTAAGATTTCCTGTTCCAGAAATATCTTTATCGGGACTTGTTTTTTCTTCCTCGTATGTATTTTGAAAATAATAAACGTCATCTTTAAATTGATCCCATTTATTTTTTAATAAAATTTTACGAGGACTACAAAGAATGATATCCTCTTCATTAGTTAAACACCACTGAGTAAATCCACATCCAGGTATTTGCTTATCCATGATATGTGGAAAATCTGGAAGTTTAAAATTCTTCCACTGGCCTATATACCTAACACCTTTAGGTACAATAATTTCTTCTCTTTTATTCATCATAATTTATATAACTTTTAATTTATAGAGTACGTAGTCTACAATCAAATTTCCGCCTACGTACTTCCGAAATTTTAATTATCTACAACTTTTTTTAGAAATTTCGATACCAGTATCTTTTATATTAATAAAATAAGTTGCAGGTTGTTTTAGTAATATCTCGGATCTGTTTATTCAAAAAGGCTTTGCCTCCCCGCGTAGCGGCCGAACACGTACGAGGGCCTATGTACCTCGTCGTGTGAGGGGCAATAACCGACATTCGTTCAGGCGCGAAAAAGGTTGTTAAAATTCTCTCATATAGAAATTTGTTCTTAACTATGTTACGATCTTCACAGACAGTAACATAGCTTAGGATATTACTATCCGAACAATTGTTAGTTATATAAATTATATGAAAGAATCTCCGAATTATAAATACTATTAACCTATTCATGTCGAACATAGAATATTTCTATTATAAATAGATTGTATAAAATCTCTGAAATTTATATTTTCTTTCATTTTGAAAGTTAAGGAGAATAAGTCTTCTTTTAATTTTCCTCATTCTCCTATCTCTCTTATAAGATTATCACTCTCTTTCAAGCGCGTTTTTACTTTTTATCTTATTCCGGCTGCATGAACAACTGCAGGATCTGGATCAACCATTATGCCTTTCTGTTTAGCAGGCATATAAACTTCCTTAGTCCAAATGTCCATAAAAGCTTTTGCATCTTTGGGATCTTTGCTAGTCTTCCATTTTTCGTAGGCTTTATCAGCATTAGGGGACTTAGGAATTGGTGAACTAAATGTTTTGTCTCTAAGTATAATCATAGTTCTTCAATAGGCTCTAATTGTTCTATTATATTTTCTTTGGCCCATTTTTCAAAATTCTGCTTATTACCTAACTTAGCCTTCATCAGGTTCATATTAAAGTCTTTGTCAGAAGTTTTGAAGATAAACTTTTGGCCATCTTTCTCAAATATATAAGTTTCTTCACCATGAATATATTGGCCATTTTTAACAGTATTTGGATCTTTCTTATAATCAACCTGTTTATAGCCACTAATTTCAATAGTAGAGAAACTTTTATCTCTTAAAATTATCATATTAGTAAGAGATTTATTCCAATACCAACAATCATTCCTGCTAAGTCAAATCCAAGATCGGCCCAGCACCAATGACCACCATTATTCTTATCACACCACTCTTTTGTTAATGATGCGCCTAAAGCAGTACAGAGACCATACCAACCAGTTAATACAGAGAGTGCAAAACAAACTCCAAAGTGTTTAGCTGAATTCCAGTCAATATGATCACTGAAACATGCTTTTATATCATCAATAAGTTTCATAATTCTTATTCGATTGTAATTGTTATTTCCTCTCCACGTTCTTTAGCTTCTTTCATCTTAGCATAAAGAGCCTTAAACGTATCTGTACTTTGAAGAACTTTACCAACTTGGGTGTTCTTTCCTACAAGAAGGCAGCCGGAGGAATCCTTCGCAGAGTTTCCTATATGTATGAGAACTCCTTGATAACCAGGCACATTCACTAGTCTAGGCAATCTTCCACCAATATATTTATAAGCAGCTTTCTTACTAAACCTAGGAGAAACTATATCAATTGTGATTTTATATGTGCCTATTGGGATAGCAGTCTCATTTGGAACCTTAATCTTATTAATTTCCTCCAAAGACATATCCTGACGTAAACCTCTATCACGATCTTCACAAACATCACAGAAGTATTTTCCATCAAGATACATTTTTCCAATAGTATATGTTGCCTTTTTAGCAATTCTTTTTACTAAAATTTTCATGATTTCACAACTTTATAAACGCCTTCTTCTATCTCTTGAACTTCATATCCTTCAGCAACAAAGCTTACAGGTCCATTAGGTTCTCCCATACTAGCTGCAGGGTTCCATCCATAGAAAGTTCCGCCATAAATATTAATCTTTGCAGTACCATCAGTATAATTAGTGTCATAGCAGTTTACTAAGAAAGTTTTATTCTCTCCTGTAAGTCTATATTCGCCGCCGTATATATTAATGATTCCTTTTTCACAATATACAGCATGGGTACTAGCAGTAACATTTACGTCATAGAGATTTAAAGTTCCTCCACCACTAAGCCATAGGCCGTAGTTATTTGCGTTGTTTATGATAGAACCGTTCTCAATAGTTAAGTTAGAATTAGCACCTTTCTGAAGAACACTACCACTTGAAGAGTTACCACAAGTTAGTGTATGGCCATTTAATTTCCACTTGATATTTCCAGCAGCAGTGATTCCGAATACTACACCTGCTCCAGACTTAGTAATATCTCCGGTAATTTCAATAATACCATTCTTATAAGCAGCATTTTTGAAGGTTGTCCAATCATTAGTTTCAACCACGGGAACAGTTACTGTATATTCAGTATTATTAACTACTTCTGCAATTCTATTTTCTACTGCAGTATCGTTAACTATTACATTACCTTTCTGAACAACAAGCTTCTTGATATTAGTATTATAAGCAACTGTCAGAGTAGCATCACTTACATTAGAAGTTACCGTTCCATATTCTCCTCTCATTGTTACTGAGCTATTAGGAGTATTAACATTTAGGTTACTTCCTTCTTCAGTGGAGTTTGTAATGGTAATATTTCTGTTAGTATTAGAAGTCACATGTCCGTCCTCAGCAAAAGGAACAACTACTGCGATATTCTTTCCAACTTCGTCATCAATAACAACATCTTCAACAGAACCTTCAGTAACCTTGATATTTGTATTGCTTGTTATTGTTTCAAACTGCCCTGTTAAGTATACAGTAGAAACACCTGCAGCATCAAGATTTAGGTTAATAGGTTCTTCAGAAGTATTATTTAAATATAGAGTCTTTGTTGAATTACTAGTTACTGTTGTGTTGTGTTCCATTGGAACAGTAATGGTTGTCTTTGCAGTTACTGTTTCTGGAATTTCAATATTTCCAACTGTACCTTCAGTAATTACAATTTCACCACCATTATTCTCAGTAATAGCATCTTCAATAGCCCTCTTATTTTCTTCACTAGTAGGAACAATTTTCTTTTCATATTCGCCACCCCAAACATTTTCCGTTAAAGGTTCACCAACTAAGTCTCGGTTAATCTTTGGATATTGATCCGGGTTGCTGTAATAGACTTTCTTTCTCAACCAAGTGTAAGTTTCTGAAATTAGATCACCAGCACTGGATAAGAAATCATTAATTTCATCTCCCATAATTTCTACAAATTAAAATGTGAATGTTACTCCCCAATAAGAAATATCATCACAAATATCTCTCCATGCATCCGTCATACTTACCCAAGATGCATAGTATTTTGTTTTTAATTTTTCGCAAATGCTTTTAAATTCTGTCAGATCATCTTTAACAAAGTCACCTGAACCATTTTTACCTAGACATATTGTTGCAAAGTATTGAGGAGTATCTTCGCCCAACTGATTTATAGCAATTGGTTTTCCTAGGAAGTGGCAATCATTGATCTCGGGACAATCGGCATTCTTATTTTCAGTTAAGTCCCAACAAGTTTCCTTAAACAAGTCCTTCTCATTGTTACCTAACCACTTATCAGAATCCATTATCTCATTGCTTTTAGCAGTTGTTCTCAGAGCATTCACTATATTTTCTACACTACCCACTTTTTCAGAGTAGAATTTATTTCTCAAGATGACCATTTTCGTAAGAATTGTAGCCAAGCCCAAAATGGTCTAAATTTCAGGTAGGCTAAGTTGCTTTCATAATAATAGGCCTCTTGCTCAAATGATATATTCTTGTAAGTCTTCTTTCTATTTCCACACTTAATCCATCTCACTAAGTATTCTCCGTAGTATAGAAGATAGAAGAATACTAGGAGCAGTTCTAATTGCTGTCTTCCATGTATTTCTTCATGATTTCTATCTACGTCACTTAGCTCAGTAGAACCTCGTGTAAAAATAAAAGGCCAAAAAGTTATCAGCTTAAATCCCTTGAATGGGATGATATTATTCTTTACTATAATCATTATCGCAAAGACTAAATAAATATTTATATTTCCGACAATTATTAATGAAAGTTTCTGTTTCGCTTGTTAGACCTTTAAACTCGGTACCGTCAGGAATACCTCTATAGAAGTCTTCAGTTTCTCTAATAACTTCATCAATAAATGTCATTGCATCGTGGGCATTACAAGGAGTATAAGGAACGTCATTAGGTCCCATTTTACCTAGAATTCCCATGTAACCTTCGGCTATAGTATCTTGAATTTCTCCCAAAATTGAGAAGAATTCGTCAAGATACTGATGGATACCCTTTTTAGGTGCTGACCAGTGAAGGGCTTTACATTGTAAAATGAAGCCGCTCAGGACTCCAATGAATCTGAGAAAGTGTTGTACGTCTCCCTCAGAGTATGTTTTTTGTTTAAACGTTATCATAATTTTCAGGTTTTAAATTTGTTGTATTGGAGGAAGAGTTTTTAAATCTTTCTGAAACTATCTCATCAATCTCTTCTTCTGTAAAAGAGTGTTTTCTTTTCCATCTCTTTACGTTCATATCCTTTATTTTAATAGATTTTTCATTATCACTAATTTTATTTTAAAATGGGGGATGAGAGCTGCAGACCCCCAGCCCCCTCACTATTAAAATCAGTGATATGAATTTTCAACTATAAGACCATAGATTGATCTTAAGCGCAAAATATTAATTAGAGGTTGTTGAATTCTCTGCTGTAGTGCTCAAACTTCATTTCTAATGTAACGTCAGCGCGGTCAGCTTCACTCTCTAATGCACCGTTTTCGTCAACGTTTCCGGCCTGTATAATACAGTTAAAGAATGTTAACGTACGAACATCGATACGAGATGAGTTAGTGAAGAAGATTTGACAGTCGGCAACAAGGTCGTCCTTACGGAAACTATATCTAGTCTCACGGTCTGCAATCTTTTGACGCCAGTCATCTAAGAAATACGTAATAGCTTGGTCCTCTTTATCTACGAAGGAAAGAGTCAAACTACCGTTCGTATTTTGTGTGGTTTGCTGATAAATGTCCCAACCACCACGCATTCTCTTGGTAATACCATTTGAACTGTAATCAATACCTACATTGACGCTATTCAAACGAGCATTAATAATATCATCTCCTGGGAAATAAACAATCTTTGGAGCATTCAGGAATTTGAATTCCCACATATCACCACGCAGGAACTCCTTGTTGTTATCACGATAAGTGGAAGTCCAATCAATGAACTTTGCTCTTAGACCTGAGCCACCACGTACCAAATCAGCTACTGTAGCCATAGTTAATCTGATGTTTTATTATAATTAATTACTATATCTAATCTTATGTCGTTCTCTACCAAATCACTTATCCTAGTTTCTATGCTCATTTTTATTTTATTTTCGCTATAAACTAAGTCGAAGTCTGTTATATTAATACTTCGAATAATAGAGAAACTATTTTTAACCCTTTCTAAGACACCTTCTATTCGGGCAGTTAAACGTCCCACCATTCTTTCAGCTAAGTAATGCCATTTATTCTTTTCTAATTCTCGGCTAATTTTTCCAAGTACAAATCTCATTAACATTGAAGTTTCTGGATTCTTGCCTCCTAGATATTTCTTGTAATAATAAACCTGATTATTATCAACTAGGTAATTACATTTCTTCTCTTCAAGATCCGAGAAAGTCGTTGTATATGGATTTTTCCTATCGGCCGGACTAACATAATATGCTATGTTTGTTGAAATAGAATATACGTCAGTCAGCAAGCCACGTAAGAACAAATAGTATCCAGGACGTTCCCAACCATTAATAGTCATTCCTTTATAGAAGTATACTAGTCTATTTTCAGCATCCTTAATGTAGTTATGCTTATAGTGCTTTACACTGTCTTCTTGGTCAGAATTCTCTATTAATACTTGGCATCCGAATGTTTGTGCATAGTCTAAAAGTTTCTTATAAGTCGTGAGCACTTCTGTTTCTTCCTCCAATTCTGTTCCGTATTTTTCAACGGCAGGGATTAACAGAAAGTCAGGAAGGCATAAGTCATCACGATCAGAGAAGAGGATTTCTAAACCTTTATTGTACATTTCAGTCGTCTCGTCTTCCTCTTCAGCGCCAGTCAATTCGAACTTTCCTATATTAGGTTCGATCCAGGTTTCAGGAATATATTCACAGTAAACTAAGGAAGAATACTTAGAGATAGCATAATCAAGTCTCTCAGTATTAACCTTGTCTCTATCTATGAAATAACCTTCAAAAACTTCAGAGTAATCAAATCTCTCGATTTCTACCCTATACTGCGCTTCATTATCCAGGGGTGTAAGTGTAACCGTTATATTACCATTATCACTTCCAGGACCTAATGTTTTAGAATAGAATCTTAACACAGAATCTTCCTCAGTTTGTTCCCCAAGTAATTGATGTGTTATATTATAAGAGGGAGTTAATTCAAACTCAGGAATATCATAGAAATAAGTGGTCTTTACTGGAAAAGTTGAATAGAGTATATTTTTAGTAGAGTCAAGTATATACCCTAAATTCCCAAGTTCTCTGAGAAGTTCGTTTATATTAGTAAAGGTTATTTCATCTGAGTAGTACTTAGTATTTACTTTTTTAGGTCTTATTCCATAATACAGAAGGTGTGATTTACCGTCTGAATCTGGCAGAATCAAATAAGAACCATCTTTTAGTTCTGCTGTCCTAGAATAGGATATATCAAAAGCTAATGTTTGATATCCTGCTTTAATTCTCTCTAGACTTATATTATCAAGAGAGTATTTGAACTTTTTTCCTTTATGATCTCTAATAAACTGTAAGTGTGAATCCTTTGTCTTAAACTTCGGATTCGTGTAAGTTAATTTTGAATTTTTGCTATTAATCTTTAAAACATCTCTATTATTTAATGAGTTCGTTTTGAACCCGTTTATATTTTGTGGTAAATCTTGTACTCTTGTAAATGTCCAGGTTTTAGTTTCATTCTCATAATACCAAAGGCATACTGAGTAAGGATCTCCATTTTCAGTTCTATAAATACCTTCAGCATCATAGACTTTATATAATATTTTGCTTTCTGTTACACCTTTTCCAACTTTAGGCAGAGTAGGTTCTTCGTCGTAAAAGTTTGGCATCATATAATAGTCAGTGAGATCAACATATCCTTCTTGTAGGGTATTTTCTTGATCTGAAACTGGACGGAACAAATACAGAGATACGCCAGAATCTAGGAGTTCTTCAAAGTATTCTCGACTAGTGAACTCCCTTCCAAACCAAATATCTAGCTGATCTTTAGTTCTTACTAGAATTGGTCTTTCGTACGACATCTTCGAATCAACAACTTCAGCAAAAATCATAAAGTCATCATAGGAAGGCTGTTCATACACTAAGTTTGCATTTCCTAATCTTATGTACATATTATAAAACTCCTATTACTGAATTAACCCCTGATGCAATTATAGATGCTGCATCTGAGCGTTTTGTATCTTTTGTTTTCTTTGTCTTCCAATCTTTATACTTCGAATTAAAGGTCGGTCTATCATCTTGCGGATTTTCACCAACAATACTAAACATTACAGTCAAGTCGCCAGGTTCTCCATCGATTTCTCCTGATCTTTCTTCTACGAAATCTTTCATTACTAAAAGAAGATCATATTTACTGACAGTACTGAATTGTGGGGTCATGGAGTATATGGTGCACCTAAAAGTAATGTTCTTATAAGGAGCTACACATTGATATTTTTTATCAATAGCAGTAAGTTTTCCTTTCTTTCCTCCTCCTAATCCACCACTTAAACTACTAGCCTTTTTCTTAAACTTAGAAGCAACGGCTTTTGCTGCAGAGACGACGTTTCCTAATAATCCATTTTCTTCATATTCGTAGTCAGATAAATTAGAAAATTCTATTTCTTCATAATCATCTTTGTAGTCTCCAGGCTTATGTAGTTCACTATTATAGATTGATGCGTCCATACATCTCTCAAAATAGGTTCTCCAAGATTTAAATTGATCATCGGCTATAGTTAACCTAAATTCATTAGTAAATTCCATAGAGATTGGATAGCTGATCTCCCCATCAAACAATGGAAGAGTTTTAGAAGTAAGTTTAGCTTTTGATAATTCAAACCCTGTAATTGGAATCCATGTGCTATATCCAGTTTTTACACCATGATAAACCTCGTTCCAAGTGTTTATTTCTGTAATTGGAGGTAAGTATGATACATTACCATTCTCTGTTCCTACAAAAGGAGTAAACACTATTTCCCAAAATTGATTAGTATCCAGAGTTTGAACTTTTAAAGGATTATATTCTCCTGAAGTTACATTTCCAGCAGTAGTAATATATGGACTTGCCCTAAGAACTGAATAAAGTTCATCTACTGAATTAACAGTCATTACTCCCCCTAATTCTTGAAGAGTTGTGGCCATACCTTTAAATTTTCCAGAGTCTAATATATATCTAGACTTGAAATCAATACTAGTTTGTTTTTCTTCTTCTGGATCTAAACGTTTATCACTTAGTGCTTCCCACTCTTTGGTTTCTTTATTCTTTTTTGGTCTGTTTACAGGGAGTGTCATATCAGGCCCACCTCCACCAAATAGGGCTTTAGCACCAGCCTTAACAGCACTTTTAGCTATTCCGCCCAAAGATAATCCACCAGAAGTTAATTGTGATAATACGTCATTACCAGGAAGTCTGTCTCTATTAGCATGGATTAATTTTTCAGCAGTATCACGAGCAAGAACTAATAATCCTAATGTTTCATCTAATAAAATAGCGCGTAATTTTCCATGAGTTTTACCCACTGTATTTTCAGCAACCCATCTCAAGTACGAACTAGGATCACATCCATTACCCATTAGATTAAATCCAGGAAGTTCATAACTCTTCATCTCTTCAGTATGGTCATCTAGAGCAGATGTTTCATTCTTATTATACCTCTCTCCTTTACCATCTTCTAAGAACGAGTCTCTTTTTATTTTAACCTGCTCATCCTGAATAATAGTCTTGTATAAAGCTTCTTCAAATTGCTGGGCACGACCTTGACTGACTTCTCCACCACTAAGATAGGCGCTCATTAATCCAGTTACTTTGCTAGCCCAACCTTTATTTAGATTTTTATTTTGAGCAAACTTTAAAATATTAGTATAATAAAGATTTAAGTCATCTCTACTATTTAAAATATTTTTTAGTTCATCAATTTCGCTTTCAGAATTTGTACTATTAAGAACATTTTCAACTTGATCTTCAAGAGATTCAGTTTCTTCATGTTCATTTTCAATAATATCTTCTTTCCATTGACCAGGTCCTACATCCTTAATCTCATTTTTACTAGCAATAGTTTCCTTGTGAGTTTCAAGAGCTGTTTGCCATACTTCTTTTGCTTTATCAGGAGTTACCTGTAATGTTGAATCATATAATCCAGCATCTTCGGTCCATTTTTCATGTTGCTTGTCAGTATCGGCATTCTCTTTAGTAGGTTCATCTGGAGTTATCTTAGTTTCCGATCCATAAAGTTTAGTATCTCTATCATCCTCGATAGTATCAACAAAATCTTCTAAGTCTTCATCAAGAGTATCGTCAATGGTGTTAAGATCTCTAGAAGTTCCTTCTTCATATAATTCTTCATCCGGATCTTCTCCAAATTCTGTAGGATTTATCTTAGTAGAATCATCATATAATTCTTCATCCAGTGTGTCAGAAATTTTATTTCCTTCTAATTCTTTACTGGTATCCTCTGTATAAAGCTCTTCTTCAGGATCTTCCCCATCTGGAGAAATTTTAGTAGAGTCATCATATAATTCCTCATCAAGGGTATCATCAATTTTATTAATATCGATACCATCAATTGAAATGCCAACACTACTATCTTCAGTATGTAAGAATTCTTCAGAGTCTTCACCATCAGGCTGTATTTTAGTGCTCTCATCATATAATTCCTCATCCAAAGTATCAGGAATCATATTCATTTCTAATTCTCTTGAATCAGCACTTGTATGAAGTTCTTTATCTCCTCCCTGATTATATGAATCTGGATCAATATTTTCTGGACTTAAGATAGCATCGTATAGACCTACATCTTCACTCCATTCACCAGTTCTACTTCCGAAAGCATCCGCATTTTGTTTACCTGTATCATCCCCGACTCTTTCAACTGTATTACCTTTCCAGGTTACATTATCCTGTCTTGTGGAAAGATCTGTTAGGTCTGAGTCTCCACCACTATCTCCAACATTATAGGCGGAAATAGCATTATTACCAGAATCTGAATTAGTATCGAGCTGATATCCAAGATTTTCAGTACCTACTGTTTCGTCTTTTGTATACAATACTTCATCTAAGGTATCAGAAATTTTATTCATTTCTAATTCCCTACTAGTATCTTTGGTATGAAGTTCTGGATTATCGCGATAGTCATCTAATGAGTCAATATAATCTTCCAGTGTTTCATCCAAAGTATCTGGGATCATATTTCCCTCTAATTCTTTGGAAGTCTCGCTGGTATATAACTCTTCATCTAGGGTATCCGGTATAGTATTACCTTCAAGATTTTTTGAAGTATTCTCAGTATGTAGAAATTCTTCTGGATCGTTTCCACTAGGGGCTATCTTAGTTGTTTCGTCGTACAGCTCTTCGTCGGTGCTGTCTGGGATTGTATTTCCGTCGAGATTACGACTTGTGGTCTCGTCGTATAGACTAAGATCACGTTCATCTGAGATATCTAATCTTGTATCTTCAAGTTCAGTATCTCTGGTATCTGTGATATTTTCTTTATAATCTACCAGAGAGTTCTCTCTTGAGTCT
>OCTW011589534.1_pt1 | contig 26288 bp, 22 predicted proteins | sample 1539671 | NCBI WGS metagenome assembly OCTW01 (sample SAMN02144230, study PRJEB22623) | gut metagenome | biome: sheep rumen | host: Ovis aries | place: New Zealand | reverse complement strand
TTCTCATATAAAAGCGTAGCTTTTCTCTGTAAACTTTAATTCTCTGTGGTTTTATTAATTTTTTGTGCTCGCCTACGGCTCGCACGTGGGAAGGGTTAGGGCCAATATCAATCAAACATGGGCCCTTAACAATCCTCGTTTATGACACTTCAACTGTCATTTTCTCCTATTTTTAAATTCGTCGAATTCACGTTAAATTTATGTGCTCGCCTTACGGCTCGCATTTGGGGAGAGGTTAGAGCGATCCGCCCTTAACAATCCTCGACTCTATAACCAAATATCTAATTTAAATTAGAACAGTTTTTAAATTCCGAGTCTCTGTGTTTATTCTATATTCATTATCCGCTTGCGTTCGGCTAGCACTAGTGGAGATGGCAACGAAGTTCAGCATTTTGCAATCTTCAATTTAGATGATTAATAAAAAAAGAGCCGAAAGCATTGCCTTCGACTCTTTCCTCAAAATAGTTGCGTTTCTAAAATTAGCTTTTTATTTTACAGCCAATCTTTCCACGTATACCTCGCCTGACGCTGTGATGACCTTTACGAAGTATATTCCAGATGGCACTGACAACTCAAGTAGGTTAGTGTTGTTTTGTGAAGATACAACCTGACCAATTGCGTTGATTAATTCCACTTTCTCGATATCCTCGTTACATCTGATAGTTACGAAACTCTCTGCTGGATTTGGAGTCAAGACAATGTTGTTGACTTTTTCATTGTTGAACTCTTCTACGTTTGCTGGTACACCTATCCACATTGTTCCGTATCTCATTTCGAACGATCCCTGTCCACCGCCTGCTTCACAAAGAAGCTTACAGTCGTAAAGCTGACCTGTCTCGATCTCTTTTACTCCCAATTTTGCCCACTGACGGAAGTGCTCGCTGACGTTGATGTGTCCGCAGTTTCTTGCTCCTCCTCTACCACCGTCGCCTCTTGCCGCGAATATCTGAGGAAAGTCCTGATCTTTACCTGTGATGTTAGGGGCGTTGTAACGCATACCTTTGTATAGCGTGTATGTGTCGCCGTCCACTGTATATGTTCCTACTTTGTTCGCACCGTAGTACATACCTCCCTGGCCGTATGCGAATGAATTCTCAACGATATAGTATTCAACCATTGTCGCAACTGTCCATCCGTAGATACCGATGTATGAGTAGCCACCGCCAGAACCAGACATTGTGAAGTTGAATTCTGCGTGGATGTCGCCGTCAAGACTCTTATATGTCTTGCCGCTATTCTGTCCCCACATATAGCCGACACGTGCAAGATAGTCGTTTGTTCCGTTCCAGCTGCACTTGAATGCACAATCTTGATCAGGATATACTGTCATCGAGTTGTTTCCTCCCTGATACCATTGCTCTACATTGAATCCGTTTTTGCCGATATTCTTGATTGTGTTTCCAGAGATGGCTGTGCCATTGCCAGAAAGAGCAGGGAAGTCGCCGCATGCATTTTCTGCTTGATGTCCGCCACCTTGACCGCCACCTCCTGGATTAGTGGCTTTTATTTCCTCTTTTGAAATCAGGATATAGTCGATGTTTGTGTTGCTTGCTCCGACTTCCATCTTCATCACGTGTGTTCCTGCAGAGAGTGTGATTTTGCCTGACGCTACTCCCATTGCGTAAGTGTCCCAATCGTTGCTTACTCCGCTACCTGTGATGGATGCTGCCTTCTTATCGTCGACAAAGAGTGTTATGACTGGATTGCCTGAACCGTTAGACATGTTTGCACCGACGTAGTAATCACCATCTTCTTTTACATCGATAGTGTATACTAGCCATTCGTCTGTTGTTGTGTATCCAACGGCAATTCCGTCGCCTGCCTTTACTAGATCAACCTCTTCTGTAGATCTGAAAGAGACATCTCCCTGATTCTTAGTGTCTGCATCATTATATGCCTTGCCCGAACCTCCTTCGTCGTATAGCTCGCACTCGATTTTGCCAGGAACGCTTGCTGCTGTGCCATCGTATGGAGACGTAGTTGTAGAACCGCCTTGTTGTTCACCGCCGCCTTGTTGTTCACCGCCGCCTTGTTGTTCACCGCCGCCTTCGCCTTTCTCAGAACGGATTTTGTTGAAGAACTTGATCATCTCGTCGGTGTAGTCGCCGTTCACCTGATGTCCGTGACCAGGATTGTACCACTCAACGTAAACGCCAGCCTTCTTAAGGTTGTTGGCATATTTCTCTCCCTCACAGCTAGGCACGATATTGTCTGTAGTACCGTGGCAGATCATGTGAGGCACGTCGTTGGCGTCGATGTAAGTGTTAGTGCCGAGAGTGGCATGTTTGTCGGGACACTGCTGAGGTCCGCATCCACCGACCATGTCGTTCTCTGGCGACATTTGAATAGGATTACCACAGCCTTTGTCTCTACAGTCGACAGGACCGGACCAGTCGCACACAGCGTCGACACTACTGCTCTCGTTTGTGAACTCTCCAAGTTTACCCTCGATGTCGATCGACTCGCTTCCTACTTTCACCACTTTCTCTCCGTTTGTCACACCCATCATGGATGCCAAGTGACCACCAGAAGAGAATCCAGAGATACCGATGAAAGAGTCGTCGATTTTAAGATCCTCCTTGTTTCCACGAAGATAGCGGACAACAGCCTTGATGTCGTTGATCTGAGCAGGCCACAAAGCGTCTCCATAAGTTCTATGGTTTGGAGTGACGAAGATATATCCAGCCTCCAACGCAGCTTTACCTACTGTTCCGTGGTCTGCTGATCCCTTGCTGTTGTTGCTTCCCCATGCACTACCATATATATGGATGATGACGTTGTGAGTCGCCTTGCCATCGTTAGGATAGTAGATGTCAAGTTTGTGACCGACGTGATTATCACCGACATAGTCGATATTTGTTTTGCTTGTGTAGCTTGAGAGTGTGCCGGAACCTGCACCGCCACCGCCACCAAAGTCGATTCCGCCAGGAAATTGGGCGAATGTCATTGTACAACTGGCAAAAGATGCCAGTAACGTAGTAATAATGTGTTTTTTCATGACAATATAATTAGTATTAGATTATTAAAATGTTCCTAATTAGAAACGAAGCAAAGGTAAATGACGGACCCCCTATGATGTGTGAAAAAAAAGGCAATGTGTGACGATTTTTTCCTTTTTAGACGGATAGGCTTTTTTTGTCTATTGTCATATATATTTGAAATACGAAAAAATGACTTTTTGTTTATGAAGTCTAAAAAACGAAAAAAAATGGCAATTTGTAACAACTGAATGTTACAGATAACTCTATGTGGCATTCATCATATGTGGTCTTCTCTGATTTTAGAATATGACATAAATATGTAATCACTCTATTGTTATAATCATGTGTCGTGATAGGAATCAGCAATTAGCCAAAGGTTAATTAAAACAATTAAATATCTAGAAAAAGAGGATTGTCTAAAAACAGATCTAAAATGATATCTGATGATTTTAATGTTTTTTTTAGACGCAGGTGGATAAAATTGAGTATCTTTGTTATAAATATTCAAAATTAAAATAAATATTCAAAATTAAAGAGAATATGTTTAGAATATATGTTATTCTTCATGAACTGCCATTGGGGGAATAACAATATTATATTTGTAAAAAAGTCCGTCGGATTATGAGTAATAACGAAAAAAATGAAACTGCCAGAATGATGGGAATAGACGCAGTCGCTGGTATTATGATTTTAAATATGATTTCATATCATTGCTATTCATTACCTTTCCATATATTTTTGAGCTTCTTTATGCCATGGTTTTTTTTCAAATCAGGCATGTTTTATAAACGTCAAAGTTTTAAGGATTGTGTTCAAAAATCAGCAAAAAAACTTTTGTATCCTTTCTTCACATTTACAATTTTAGGATATCTGGTTTATGTACTTATATTTTTGTCGGAAGGAAACCATGAGTTGTCTGATTATTTTATTATTCCGTTAAAGGAATTGGTCCTGGATGGGTCTATATATGGAAATAAACCTTTATGGTTTTTATTTTCTTTTTTTATTGTCCAGGTGATATTTTCTGTTGTGGAAAACAATATGAAATATCCTATATTCATTATAATTCCGGCAATTATTATTGTTTATGCACTGTTTTTGTATGATAATCCGTTACCAAGGTACTTTGGTAATGTAAACTCAGGATTGGTGTTTTATACATTGGGTTACGTATTGAGAAAAAAACAATTTTCTCCATATGTTAGCGTGACTGCGATTATTACATATATATTGTTTGTTATTTTTGGAATAACATTTGTAGATATGTTCCCGAATATATTGAGACAAGGGATTTATTTGCATTGGTTTGTTTTTGCTATTGCGGGTTGCATTACAATCAATTCTATTTTTGAAAGAATTCCGTATAGGTTTGAGCTCTTATCATGTGTAGGAAGGAATTCAATGGTTCTGTATGTTACACATTATCTGGTAATACGTCTTTATTATGTTGTGACGGAACCATTTGATATAAATAGTAAATTAAGATTAGTTGGCTTGTTTATTATAGTGCCTATTGTTGAATACCTACTTGTTCAATTGTTTAAATCTCCCAAAATGCAGTTTTTATTAAGACCAGTGAAATAAATAATCCCAGTTGTTGTGGCATAGACTCTAGCTTTTTATAGAGACGGCATATACATTTCTCGATAGTATTTTGTGCTAATATACCCTCCCTCAACCACAGAGCCTTTCTTCGTAGGCATTGTCATCTTTTATTGCTGCAAAAAGAAGAGAATGTGTTTGATGAAATAACTGATTTAATTTATCATGTGGGTGGACACTAAAGTCAATATCAAAAAAAAGCGACGTGAATATTCACGTCGCTTGAAATATAATTATGAATAATTGTTGTCTATTAGAAGTGGAAACCGAAAGAAAGCATGAAGTGGTTGCTTCCATACTTTTGGTCGCCTAACTCATTAGCGTATGTGGATACGAGGTCGCAAGTGCCTTCGTCAAATGGCTGTTGAAACATGTACTGAATTGTTGCAATTTTACGGATGTATGCGAAATCAACGTATGCCACTCTTCCACTGTATCCAAATCCAGCACTGATGTACTGACGCAATTTAGGAGAAGTGAAAGAATAAAGCGGTCCATGATAATAATCATCGCTAATAGGATTGCCATCTTTGTCATAATCAGGATACCAATAATCTCCGACGTATGCACCACCCAATGATGCAAGTTTGTCACAAGCTTCTTTTGCTTCAAGTACTGGAGCTGTGCAAATCGCATATCCTGCACGTAGATCCAATCCGCCAACGACATTTACCTCAGCACCAACTTTTAAAGTATGTTGTGTCTTACAGATTTCTTTGATGTCCTCTTCAAGATGTCTCATCTTCAAGTTTGCATATTCTCCCCACATTCTTGTGTAGTTTCTCATTGAGTAGTCGATGCCGATGTTAGCTCTGTCTCCGACCATGAATCCCAATTGGGCTGAGAATTTCATAGGTGTGTGGATCTTGTATGAGTATTCGTAAAACAAATCTGTAGTCTCGACTCCGTTTTCTATCAACGACCATGATTCGTCAATGTTGTAAAGGGTAGGAGTCTGGATTCCAACACCGACACGCATGAAATCTGTAGGCTGGTAAAGCAAACCTACGTTGAAGTTGCAGCCTGTTCCGTCTGTATTTGATATTAAATCGTCAGTTAGATTTGCATCTTTGTAAACATTAGACTTTTCAAAGCGTAGATCTGTGATTCCTACAGCGACACCGAAGTAGAACTGGTTGTTGATGTTTCCTGCGTATGCAAAATTGATAGCATCAGTTCCTCCTTCTTCGTGGTCATTTGTTGTTGAATTGAAGGATCTGTCTTTTAGATAAATGTCGCTGTCGAATGTACGGTTGCGGTTGTAAGTGATGGCAATCGCTGACGACATATAGCCACTATTGTTGTTGTGATCTATGTTGAAAAGCAACGAAGCGTCACTCACTGCAAATGAACACTGACCGTCATTGTTTGAATAAAGGTCAAAAGTCAAACCGATGTCTGATTTTGTGCCTGCTGCAATGCTGGCTGCATTGTCTTTCAAAGCACTTGAGACTCCTCCGATAGCTCCCATGGCTCCACCCATTCCAGAGTAGCGGGCTGATCCCAATGTCGGGTCTTCCAAACTTAGGTTCAATAATTTGTATGCGTTAATGTCCTGTGCATTTGCTATTGTCGCTGACAATGCAGTAGCGCACAATGCTATTCCAAAATATCCTATCTTCATAACTATCCGTTTTTATTTGTTATGTTTTGTTTATGCAAAGTTAAAATATATTCTATAGGATACATCTGATTTAATCTTAAATATCCTTAAAATAGAATAATTTACCTAAAAAAGTAGTATGCTATGAAAATCGCGGCTATAGCTCCGACGGTATCTGCCACAAGTCCGGCTGTGACTGCATATCTTGTCTTGCGGATGCCTACCGATCCGAAATATAGTGCTACGATGTAGAATGTTGTGTCTGCCGCTCCTTGGAACAGGCAGGATAGCTTGCCGGTGAAACTGTCTACACCGAATGTCTGCATCGTCTCCACCATCATTGCTTTTGCTCCGCTTCCTGATAATGGTTTCATTATCGCTACTGGCAATGCGTCTACAAAATCGGTGTTGAGGCTTGTCCAGCTCCATAGCCATTTTAGCCCGTACATCAGATAATCCATCGCTCCTGATGCTCTGAACACACCAATCGCCACCAACATTCCGACCAAGTATGGCATTACCTTGATACTGGTCTCAAACCCTTGCTTGGCTCCCTCGATGAAGCATTCATACACATTCACTTTTTTGTAGGCGGCTCCACCAATGAATGTGATTATGATTGTGAAGAGTAGGGCATTGCTGACGATTTTTGATGTTATGATCATTTCTTCCTGATTGAGACGGGAGAATCCATACATCATTAGTCCGATGACGGTGCTGATTCCAGCCAACCAGCTGATCACTACTTTGTTACAGAGGTTGAGATGCTGCTTGATGCCGACGTAGATGATCGCGGCTACTGTCGAAATGAATGTGGAAAGCAGCAACGGAATGAATATGTCTGTCGGGTCGGCGGCTCCAAGCACACTTCTTTGAGCAAGGATGGTGATTGGAATAAGTGTCAGTCCTGAGGTGTTGAGGGCAAGAAACATGATTTGCGCGTTGCTCGCCTCTTTTTTGTTTGGATTCAATTCTTGCAACCCTTTCATCGCCTTCAGACCTAGTGGTGTGGCTGCATTGTCCAACCCTAACATATTGGCTGAAAAATTCATGAGAAGTTGCCCGTTGACGGGATGGTCTTTGGGCACTTCCGGAAACAGCTTGTTGAAGAATGGACCGATGATCTTAGAAAGAACATTTATAGCGCCTGCTTTTTCCCCAATATTCATCAGCCCTAGCCACAAAATCATCACTCCTCCAAGAGGAAGAGCTATTTTCATCACGGCGAACTCCGACATGTGGAATGTGCTGCGTACGATGCGCTCAAACACCATGTAATCCTGAAATATGACACATTGCAGGATTGCGACGAAGAACGCAATTATGAAACAGCCTATCCAAACGTAGTTTAACACCATGATTCTTCTCTGTTGATTTTTAATTGTGACATGAATTGCAAGTTGTGCACTTGTGTGTCTCTCTGCGGAAACGTTTTTCAATCAACACTTTGATTCTGTTTCTCAAAGCCTCAATGTCGATTTTCTCCACGATATCGTTGGTGAAAGCAAGAAGCAGTAACATTCTTGCCTCTTTTTCTGAGATACCTCGTGTACGGAGGTAGAACAGAGCTTCGTCTTCGATCTGACCTACCGTCGCTCCATGCGAGCATTTCACGTCGTCGGCATAGATTTCAAGCTGTGGCTTTGTATACATTTTGGCTGTTGTCTTGGCACAGATATTCTTGTTGCTTTGATATGCTTCTGTCTTCTGTGCGTTCTTCTCCACAAGTATTCGCCCTGCAAATGAACCATATGAGCAGTCGTCCATGACATATTTGAAAAGCTCTGTGCTTTTGCAGTGAGACACTTTGTGGTTTATATATGTGTCGTTGTCGATGTGGTCATGCTCGTCGCCAATAGCTATTCCACACAATGTCGTTTCGGCATGCTCTCCACTTAGATTGATGCGGATGTTGTTGCGAGTGTATCCTGTGCGCAAAGTTATATTGTTGATATTTGCCACAGAGGATTTTGTCTGCTCCACATATAGTGAACCGATGTTTGTCGTCTGACGCTCGGAGTCTGAAATTTCATAGTGGCTGTAGACTGAATTTTCTGCCAAACTGACTTCTGTCACTCTGTTTGCCAGGAACTTATGTCCTGATTCGCTGTGGTTGCAGATGATCACTTTTGCTGATGCGTTCTCTTCCAAAATGATGAGGTTTCGGCTCGTCGCCAACAAGTCGAAGTCGGCGTGCATCATGTTGATCAGCTGGATAGGTCGTTCTATCTGGACATTTTTGGGAACATACAGCACGAATCCATCTTGTGCAAAAGCGGTGTTGAATGCCACCATCACGTCTGAGGAGTGAGGCGCAATCTTTCCATAATATTTGCTGATGATTTCGGGATGTTCTTTTGCGACGGTGCTGAGTGAACCCGCAACGACGCCAAGTTTCGCCAATTCTGCTATCTCGTCTTTTGCAATAGCTTCTGCGAAGATGTCGTTCACCACATAGAAATTATGTGTCTTAAGTCCGGGCACATCGCATTTGTATGGAGCTGTTGTGCTGGCAATCTCTATGCGACGGATATTCATTCCGTATTCAGTGGCGAAGACGTCTGAAATGTTGCTGCGTTTGTAGCGCTCTTGCTCGTCTGTAGGGAATCCCATGCGGCAGAACACATCAAATGCCTCGTCACGTATGGCATCGAGTGGTGCGGCAGAGGTGGTCTGCAGCAACTCTCTATGCTTGTTGTAGATGTTTATGTATGATTCTTCTACCATAGATTATTCTCCTAACTCTTTTTTAATCCAGTCGTAACCCTTCTTCTCAAGTTCAAGAGCCAATTCTTTGCCTGCACTCTTCACAATCTTTCCTTTGTAAAGCACATGCACGAAGTCTGGCACAATATAGTCGAGCAGACGTTGATAGTGAGTGATGACGATGCTTGCGTTCTCACTGCTCTTCAATTTGTTGACTCCTCCTGCAACGATACGTAGAGCGTCGATGTCAAGACCTGAGTCTGTCTCGTCGAGAATAGACAATTTAGGCTCCAACATTGCCATCTGGAAAATCTCATTACGTTTCTTCTCTCCTCCAGAGAATCCTTCGTTCACTGATCGTCCGGCAAGTTTGTTGTTTAGCTCCACATACTCCTGCTTCTCACGCATAAGTTTCAAGAAATCAGAAGCGGAAAGAGGTTCAAGACCTTTATATTTACGGTGCTCGTTGATTGCGGCGCGCATAAAGTTGGACATGCTCACTCCTGGAATCTCCACTGGATATTGGAAACTCAAGAACAGACCTTCGTGGCTTCTGTCCTCTGGAGATAGTTCAAGCAGATTCTTGCCATTGAAGATCACTTCTCCCTCAGTCACTTCGTAGCTCGGATTTCCTGCCAACACTGATGAAAGTGTACTTTTTCCTGAACCGTTGGGTCCCATGATCGCGTGGACTTCTCCTGCGTTGATAGACAAATCGATGCCTTTTAGAATCTCTTTGCCATTGCTCTTGATTATAGCGTGTAAGTTTTTTATTTCTAGTAACATAGTTCTTTTTGTTTTATTGATTATCCGACGCTGCCTTCCAATGAAATGCTCAAAAGGTTTTTAGCTTCTACAGCAAACTCCATTGGCAGTTTGCTGATCACCTCTTTTGCGTATCCTCCAACGATTAGAGCGATGGCGTCTTCTGTTTTAATTCCTCTTTGATTGCAGTAGAACACTTGGTCTTCACTGATTTTTGATGTTGTCGCTTCGTGCTCCACAATGGCAGTCTCGTTTCTCACCTCCATGTATGGGAATGTGTGTGCTCCACATTTGTCGCCAAGTAAAAGACTGTCACACTGAGAGTAGTTTCTTGCGTTTGAAGCATTTTCAACGACCTTCACCAAACCACGGTAGCTGTTCTGGCTATGTCCGGCAGAAATACCTTTCGACACGATGTGAGAGTGGGTGTTTTTGCCGATATGTATCATTTTTGTCCCTGTGTCTGCCTGCTGGTAGTTGTTTGTGACGGCAACAGAATAGAATTCGCCGACTGAATTGTCGCCAAGCAACACACAGCTTGGATATTTCCATGTGATTGCGCTACCTGTCTCCACCTGTGTCCACGACACTTTTGATCCGTTGCCTTTGCATAAAGCTCGTTTGGTAACAAAGTTGTAGATTCCACCTTTGCCGTCTTTGTCGCCCGGATACCAGTTTTGCACCGTCGAATATTTGATTTCTGAATGCTCCATAGCAACAAGTTCGACGATCGCAGCGTGAAGCTGGTTCTCATCACGCATAGGAGCGGAGCATCCTTCAAGGTAGGAGACGTAGCTGTCGTCGTCTACAACGATGAGAGTTCGCTCAAACTGGCCTGAACCTTTAGCGTTGATACGGAAATATGTGGAAAGCTCCATCGGACAACGTACTCCCTTAGGTATGTATACGAATGTTCCGTCGCTGAACACAGCTGAGTTAAGAGCCGCATAGAAATTGTCGGTGTGGCTTACCACAGAACCGAGATATTTGCGTACAAGCTCAGGATAGTTTTGGACTGCTTCTCCGATCGAACAGAAGATGATGCCAAGTTCAGCCAGGGCCTCTTGTTGAGTAGTCTTGACAGAGACACTGTCCATCACCGCGTCGACAGCCATTCCAGCCAAAGCTTTCTGCTCATGAAGAGGAATTCCGAGTTTGTCGAATGTTTTAAGCAGCTCAGGGTCGATTTCTTTGTTTTCACTTCCTTCTACTTCTGCTTTTGGGGCAGCGTAGTAGTAAATGTCTTGGAAATCGATTTCAGGAATTGAGAGATGAGGCCAAGTTGGCACAGTAAGTGTCTGCCAATGGCGAAATGCTTCAAGTCTGAATTCAAGAAGCCATTCAGGTTCGTTTTTCTTTTTTGAGATAAGACGGATGATATCCTCGTTGAGACCTTTAGGTATGACCTCTGTCTCAATATCGGTGGTAAATCCGTACTTGTAATCTTCGTTGGTAACTTTATCTACTATATTATCCATAGAGTCGTTTCACAAATTTTTACAAAAGTAATAAAATTAGTGGGTTAGTTTTAGGGTTAGTCGATGATTTTTTGCCAACTTTGCGATATAACAAATAAAAAGAAGAGCTTATGGAGATTGGTGTGGTTTTAGTAGTGTGTTTGTTTTTGGTGGTTGCGGGTCTTGTAGGAAGTGTTATACCGGGATTGCCGGGAACTCCATTGTATTTGGTGGCGATGTTGATTGCCCGTTTTTGTGGAGACGTGGAAATGTCAAACTTGGAATTGTTTGTCATTTTTATACTTGTGGCGGCCACGTTTGCGGTTGATTTTTTCTTGCCGATGTGGACGACGAAAAAGTTTGGAGGCACAAAAGCGGGAGTCTATGGCAGTATAGTCGGACTGTTGGCAGGGTTGTTTTTGCCAATCCCTATTCCTGGAGCATCGATTATATGCATGTTTTTGGGAGCTATTATAGGAGAGTACATAGCTGGGCAAAGCAATGATGTTGCGGTGAAATCAGGTATGGGCAACCTTATCGGATTCATTGTGGCGACGACGGTGAAGTTTGTTTTGGGAGTGTATTGTGGTTGGCGACTGATTTCATTTGGATTGGATTTGTTCAGTAATTAATCAGATAGTCTAGTTGATGTATAGATGAGGATTGTTTAGGACGGAACGTTCTAACCCCTTTTCTCTAGTGCGAGCCGTAGGCGAGCACACAGAAATCAGAACATTTGAAATCTCTTGAAAGTGTGTACACACATTCTCTCCGCAGATTCAAAAAATCGTCCGTTGGAACATTTGAACCAACCTCATTAATATTTTTATTCTGTGCCAAAACAGAATAAAAAAACTTAGGAAAATAGTCAAAAAGCAAACAAACTTATTCATTTTATTTAGTTTTAATTTTATCGTTGTTCAGTCATTCTAAAATAGCCCAACCAACATTTATGTTTACTCTATGACTTTGATTTCTATTGTATATAGATTTTCTAACTTGATTTCTACACACTTTCTTATTACAATCTTTAGGACAATCCGACTCTTCTGCCGCTCCTCTTTTTGCAATTGCCTCCAAAACCACAACCTTATTATAATCTTAGTTTTTTCGTCAAACACGACATAATGATCCGTTAGGACATCTACCCCCCACATTCCAATACCCTACTAGCCTCTAACTTTCCACCACATACCTTTCAACATTCCTCTCCTTCGCGCTGAAATTGGCTCCTATGCAGATGATTTTCTTGCCGCTGGACATGAATGGGAGGGCATATTGCTTATCTTTTATCTGTTGCAAAGCCTCTTCAGCAGTCCCCTCGAATTTAAATTCAAACACGTAGCAATAGTCGGTGGTCTCGATGGTCATGTCGATACGACCCACAGAGGTGTGGTATTCGGCTTTGGTGTATAGTCTGCAGAGATTGCAGAGGATGAACAGCACATTCTGATAGTGGTTTTCAAGATCGCGTACCAGCTCGTATGGCGTGTTGGCGAAGAAACTTTTCAGACGATCCATGAACGCTTCGATTTTTCCACTCTCAACCTCACGCACAAAATTCATTATCTGGAAACCTGTATTGTTTTCATTTACAGATGTATAGTATGGCATCAGGTATTTCAGGAATCCTTCCTTTACCTCCTCATTTGGGAAACCAAGTTTATAGACTCCGAATCGTTTTTCGTAGCCTTTTATTGTCAAATATCCGCTTTGGAAGATGACGGGGATTGGATTCGTCGACGTCGAATCAATCGAATTCAGGATGTCTGATGTCACCTCTTCGTTTGCCATCTGCTCAAGGTTGTAGTTGTGCAGTTTGAGCAATTGGACCAGATATGAAGGAGTGCCAGTCTCAAACCAATAGCTGCCGAACTTGCAGGAATCCAATGTATTAAGCACGCTGAACGGATTATACATGCCATCCGTGTCTTCTGAGAAATGATATCCGTCATATCGCTTTTTCAGTTCGGAATAAGCTTCGTCCAACGATATTTTCTGCTCACTTGCGAGACGCTCAACGTACGGACGCATCACCCCGTGAAGTTCCGATTGGTAGACGCCACAAACATTATAGTACCGACTATCTAAAGATATGTCTTTCAGATTATTCAAGTCGCTGAACACACTGACCTTTCCAAACTTGGTTACGCCAGTAAGAATGGCAAACTTTATATGGGCATCCATACTTTTGAGTGCGCCATAAAAGCCCTTCAATGTGGCCCTGTAGTCATCTTGAAGTTTTTCATTGCCAATTGCCTGCAGCATCGGTTTGTCATACTCGTCAACGAGGATCACCACACGTCGACCGGTCTTTTCATGGGCACGCTGAATGACCCCTTCAAAACGTAGTCCGAAATCAACCTCACTCTTTCGAGCTCCATACAGAGTCTCCCATTTTTCAAGAGCATTGTTTAAAACATTGTTGAGAGAATCTTCATCTATGTATTTCGCCGTATTCAGGTCCAAATGCAAAACAGGATATTCTAGCCACTCTTGTTCCAACTGCTCTACAGCAAGGCCTTTGAACAACTCTTTTTTGCCAAGGAAATAGGCTTTAAGCATGGAGATCAGCATACTCTTGCCGAAGCGGCGAGGACGGGAAAGAAAGAAATAGCAACCAGTTGAGACAAGCTCGTACATAATTGCACTCTTGTCTATATACAGATAGTTTCCAGAACGCAGTTTCTCAAAATCCTGTATACCGATGGGCAGATTCTGCAACTTTTGTATATTTTCTTTATTTTCCACTCTCATTTGGCTTCCTGATTGATTTCTGCAAATTTACACAATTTGCGAAATCTATTAAATAATTAGGAGGTGAAAATAAGCGATTAGCTCATAGCCTAGCTTCCACTGTGTAGTCTCCACTATTATGCGGCATTCTTTATTTAATATCAATTTAACCTTCCACCATCAATCATTAACCATCAATCGTCAATCATTGTGATGTCAGCGTGAGCCACCACCACAGCGAATAAAAGGATGCCCAGCAGGACATAGAGTTTTTTACGTATCATTTTCTTTTATTCAAATTGTATCTTTTTATATACTTATCTTATTTTTCGATTCCTGATTCCGACACCGGCTTCGCAGGAATCGCCAAGAAATCAAATATGCCGTTGACTTCGTCAATACAGGTTCTACGAACATGCTAATCATCAATCATAAACCTTTAATCATCAACGTTCTCCTCTTTTTCTCTTCTTTTTTTATACAAACCTTGCTCCTCCAACATAGAGATAAACTGATGCTTGTATTGACACTGCAGACTATCCATTACTGTCCACTTTAAAGTAAAAAGCAAATTGCTGCTATATCGAACGGTATTTTGTTATTACCGCATATGTCAAGACTGCGGTTCCAAAAACGTTTTCTTTTCATTCAAATATTCTGTCCAAAAAATCAGAATCCTATGTTAAAACTGATTATGGACGGAATCGCGTCAGCAGTTGTGATGTCAAAATCTTTTTCTGATGATTTTGATTGCATTGAATAAAACAGAAAGAAAAAGGGATGCTGAAACCAGCATCCCTAAATTTTTATCGTTTGAATTGATTATTCAGCCTTGCCCTTTGAACCAAGAACGTTATCGATCTTGTGAGTGTACATCTTAATCATCTCCTTACGAGCGTCACCACAGTACTGACGTGGGTCGAAGTGATCTGGGTGCTCAGCGAAGTGCTTACGAACAGCACCTGTGAAAGCAAGACGAGAGTCAGAGTCGATGTTGATCTTACATACAGCTGACTTAGAAGCCTTTCTCAACTCAGACTCAGGAATACCGATTGCGTTTGGCAACTTACCACCGTAAGTGTTGCACATCTCAACGTACTCCTCAGGAACTGAAGAAGATCCGTGAAGAACGATAGGGAAACCACCCTGCTTCTCAAACTTCTTCATTACGCCCTCAAGAACGTCGAATGCCAATGGCGGTGGAACAAGCTTTCCAGTTTTTGGATCGCGTGTACACTGCTCTGGAGTGAACTTGTAAGCTCCGTGAGATGTACCGATTGAAATTGCTAGAGAGTCACAACCTGTGCGAGTAGCGAAATCTACTACCTCCTCAGGGTTAGTGTATGTGTGGTGGTCTGCAGAAACCTCGTCCTCAACACCTGCCAATACTCCAAGCTCACCCTCAACTGAAACATCGAACTTGTGTGCGTAGTCGCAAACCTTCTTTGTTAGAGCTACGTTCTCCTCGTATGGAAGGTGTGAACCGTCGATCATAACTGAAGAGAATCCGTTGTCGATACAGTCCTTGCAAAGCTCGAAAGAATCACCGTGGTCAAGGTGAAGAACGATCTGTGGCTTCTCCCAACCTAGCTCCTTAGCGTACTCTACTGCTGCCATACCTAGGTAACGAAGGATTGTTCCGTTAGCGTAGTTACGAGCACCCTTAGAAACCTGAAGGATAACTGGTGACTTCTCTGTTGCTGCTGCTGTTACGATAGCCTGAAGCTGCTCAAGATTGTTGAAGTTGAAAGCTGGAACAGCGTAACCGCCCTTAAGTGCCTTAGCAAACATCTCCTTAGTGTTTACCAAGCCTAACTCTTTGTAATTTACCATTTTATGAAAAAATTAAATATTTTTCGTTATTATACGTCGGCAAAAATAATAAATTTTCTTTTTGTTGACGTGTTTGTTGTTCAACTTTTTTTTTAATTACACCAACTTGTGAATAACCAAACCTGAACGTAGCTTTGGCTCAAACCATGTGGCTTTTGGTGGCATGATGTTGCCGCTGTCTGCGATGTCCATGATCTGCTTCATCGACACTGGGTATAGAGCAAGCGCTGTCTTCATCTCTCCAGAATCAACTCTCTTCTTCAACTCTTTCAATCCGCGTAGACCTCCTACGAAGTCGATTCTGTCGGAAGAACGAAGATCCTTGATGTTCAAAATCTCGTCGACAATAAGTTTGGATGAGATGCTTACGTCTAGCACGCCGATTGGGTCGTTGTCGTCGTATGTGCCCTTCTTCGCTGTCAAGCTGTACCACTTTCCTGATAGGTAAAGGGAGAAGTTGTGAAGCGCGTTTGGCTTGTACATCTCCTCACCCTTACACTCTATATCGAAGTTTTTCTTCAATGCGTCAAGGAACTGCTCGTCTGTCAATCCGTTAAGGTCCTTGATCACGCGGTTGTAGTCGAGAATTGTAAGCTGGCTTGCAGGGAAACAAACAGCCATGAAGTAGTTGTACTCCTCGTCGCCTTTGTGGTTAGGGTTCTGCTTTCTCTTCTCGTCGCCTACAAGCGCGGCTGCCGCTGAACGGTGGTGTCCGTCTGCGATGTAAAGATTCTTCATCTTGCCAAACTCTTCAGTCACTGTCTTGATGTCAGCGTCGTCGCTGATGATCCAGAATTTGTGTCCGAATCCGTCGATAGGGGCGATAAAGTCGTATACAGGAGTGGAAGCGGCATATTTTGCTACAAGCTTGTCAAGGACAGCGTTGTCCGGATATGCGAAGAATACAGGCTCGATGTTTGCGTTGTTGACGCGGACATGCTTCATTCTGTCTTCCTCTTTGTCGCGACGTGTAAGCTCATGCTTCTTGATCACACCTGTCATATAGTCGTCTACGTATGCACAAACCACAAGACCATACTGAGTCTTGCCGTTCATTGTCTGGGCGTAGATGTAGTATTGCTCTTTGTTGTCTTGTACCAACCAACCTTTGTCCTGGAACATCTGAAAGTTCTGTGCGGCTTTCTCGTAGACGCGAGGGTCATATTCACTTGTTCCCTCTGGAAAGTCGATTTCAGGCTTGATGATGTGGTAAAGAGACTTCTCGTTACCTTTGGCTTCCTCACGTGCCTCTTCGCTGTTTAGCACGTCGTATGGACGGCTCTCTACCTGCTCCACCAATTCTTTAGGTGGGCGAATACCTTTAAATGGTTTTACTATTGCCATTTTTATTTTGTTTAAGTTTGTTTATAATCGTTTTTATTTGGTCGCAAAATAGAAAGTGCAGGTCTGCATCGTATATTTCTTTATCTCTACCTCTTTGAATCCTACCTTTAAAAGCAATGCCTTCATCACTTCTCCCTGAGGAAAAGCATCGATGGATTCGGGTAAATATGAGTATGCGGTGCTATTTGTCTTCAATATTTTAGCCATTATCGGAATAAATATTTTTGTGAAGATGCGATAGCCAAACCTGTAAAATGGATTCGTCGGGACACTTAACTCAAGAATCGCAAGTGAACCTCCGTCTCTGATGACTCTGCAGATCTCTGTCAGACCTTTTTCAAGGCTTTCAAAATTACGTACTCCAAAAGCAATTGTCGCAGCGTCGAAACTTTGACTGTCGAAAGGAAGATTCATGGAGTCGGCACGCATAAGGTCGATGAAATCGCTCTTTTTTGTTGCTTTTACCTTCTCCTCTCCGACGCGGATCATCTCTTCTGATATGTCGACGCCAACAATACGTGCCGGTTGGATCGCATCATACGCTGAAAGCGCAAAATCGGCTGTGCCGGTGGCGACGTCAAGAATTGTGTTGGGATTGGTCTGTTTCAAACGTTTGATCGCCTTCTGACGCCAACTTTTGTCCTGACCAAGCGACATGAGACGGTTCATGGTGTCGTAGTGTGGAGCGATATCATCAAACATCTGCTCTATCTGCTGCGTCTTGCCACTCGCAGAGGATTCAAAAGGCATTACTTCCTCACATTTAAAATCAGACATATTGCTTTCAGTTTAATTTTAGGCAAAAATAGAAAAAAGTAATCAAAGTTGTCGGCTTTATCCTGCACTTATATCTCTTTTAACGATAAAAAATGTATATTTGCCATATGATGTATAAGTGGTGATAGCAAAATGACAGACAAATATATTGATATAGATGCTGTTCTTGAAGCGAAGGCACCGTCTTTAAAAAAGAAGTTGCCGGGCTTTGTGGTTTCCTATCTCAAACGCATTGTTCATGAAGATGAGCTTAATGTGTTCCTCTCAAAGAATTGGAATGAAGAGGGAATCACATTTATTGGCAATTTCCTCGCTGAATTGGGGATTTCTTATGATATAGACGGTGCTGACAAACTTCCAGAGAGTGGCAGGAACACATTTGTCTGTAACCATGCTTTGGGCGGCCTTGATGGAATTATATTGTTGAAGATGTTGTGTGACAAATATGGTGAGGCTAAAGTGGTGGTGAATGATATACTGATGTATATTTCTCCGATGAAATCGCTATTTATTCCTGTAAATGTTGTTGGCGACAAACAGAATAAGGAAAGTGTGAGCTTGATCGACGAATGTATGGAGAGTGAAATTCCAATTCTATATTTTCCTTCAGGCAAGGTGTCTCGACGGGATAAAGATGGAAATATAGCTGACTTGCAGTGGAAAAAGAATTTTGTGACAAAGAGTATAGAGCATAGAAGGAATGTCGTCCCAATGTTCTTTGACGGTAGAAATTCTAATTTTTTCTATAACTTGGCATATTGGCGGACAAAATTTGGAATACGGCAGAATATTGAAATGTTGTATTTGGCAGATGAAATGTATAAAAACAAGTTTGCCCATTTCAACATTGTCATAGGTGATACTATCGGTTGCGATTCTCTTCGGGATATGCCTGCAATCGAAAAAGCTCGAGTGATACGGGAAAAATGCTATAATTTATCAAAGAAAAATTAGCATGAGACCATTGATAAAACAGATAGATACGGATTTGATAGAGATCGAGTTGAAAGACGCGGGTCTGCTTAGAAAGACGAATAAATCGGGCAATGAATTGTACATTGTCGACTATTTTTCGTCTCCCAATACTCTTGCTGAAATAGGAAGATTGAGAGAACTTACATTCCGCGATGCAGGTGGGGGAACAGGCAAGGCTTGTGATCTTGATAAATTCGACATTGATGGAGGCAGCGGGTGCAGACAGCTTGTGCTGTGGAATCCAAAAGAAAGAGAAATAATCGGCGGATACAGATTTATTTGTGGTGCTGATGCTAAAATCATAGATGGCAAGCCGTGGTTGACAAGCGAACATTTGTTTGACTATTCTCCTGAATTCATCGAGGATTTTCTTCCTTACACTATAGAACTGGGAAGAAGTTTCATTCGTCCGAAATATCAGTCTGGAGCATCGTCGACAAAGAGCATGTACGCGCTCGACAATTTGTGGGATGGTATAGGAGCTTTGATCGTCAAATTTAAGGCAAAATATCTTTTCGGTAAGGCTTCTATATATTCACATTTTGGAGATGACGCTTTTGCTATAATCCGTCATTTTCTCAACTTGTATTTCGCGGATTCACGGAATTTGGTTTATGCAAAAAATCCGATAAAAACAGATGTTTCTGAAGAAATAAAATCTTTGTTCTGTGGCAACAATTATAAAGACGATTATGTCGTATTGAAACGAGAATTGAAGAAACTAGATCGTCATATACCTCCGCTGGTTAATTCTTATATGAATGTGTCTCCGACTATGATTGCGTTTGATTCCACAATTAATGAGGATTTTGGGAATGTTTATGAGACGGGATTGCTTGTTACTACTGCGGATATGTATGAGGAAAAAGTGAAGAGACACATGGAGTTCTGAGGTGTGGATTGATGTGATGTTTTTATCCTACATCAATTGAATCCACTTTCCCGATATTATTGTCGTGTTGTCTGGCAATCCATATAAACCAGCCTGCCTGTAGCAGTTTGATCGCAAACGAAACGACGCAGAATAATTTTATTGTGGCGATAAAACTCAAATTAGAGATCCCGTATGCCAGAGCAAGAATTCTTAGAATGATGAAAGAAACCTCGATTATAAGGTTGGTTTTCAATTTTAGCAAAACTTCTGGCACAAATACCAGAGTGGCTGAAATGAAACTTGTGGCGAGCCAAGGAAGGAGTATTCTTAGTATCTCTCCTGTTTTCCCCCATCCTGGACCAAAAAGGAATTCCGTCAAACTTGGCAAAATAAAAAATAGAATACTGAAAGAAACGCATAAAGCTATTGTTGAATAGACACAGAATTTGTGTATTTCAGGGAATATAGGTTTGCCGTTGTTTATTTTTTCCGAAGTGCTCCTCAACATCACTTGATATATAGATTTTGCAATCATTGACAAAGGAAGATAACCTATGGTGACCGCCAGCGAAAAATATCCGACATCAGTTGCTCCAAATACGGATGTTAGCATCAGCACTGGCAACCCGTTGCTCAGATGGCAAATCAAATTCTTTGGCATTGAGTAGAGTGGAAAACCACGATATATTTGTAGGTATTCTTTTGCCAAGTGAGTAGGTATCTGTCGCAAATGAGAAACCACTTCCATTATTTTGGATGGTCCGACAATTGCCAGCGCAATAAGAGGTCCGATTACGGAAGCGTCGATTAGAGCAACTCCTCCTATTGCAAAAAAACCGAAACTTAACTTAAGTATGGCGTTGGACAGACTTTGAACTATTTGATATGTGGCGATTTTCCCGTATTGCTTGTCACGGTTGTATATGTACATCAGCACTTGCCAGGCTCCAACCGCAGGTACGTAAATAGGTAAATTCCATAATGCCAATTCAAGATTGGGAACTTCAAAAAAGGATGCTATATCTTCATAAAAATAACATGTTGTCAGAGTCAGAATGATAGTGGCAGACAAGGAGATGACCATCGTGCCTACCAGGGCATACGCACCGTCTTCATTTTTGGGTAAAGGAATAGCATATTGAAGATCTCCGGTCGATATTATCAATATTGCATTGGCAATAGTGAGGAAAAGAGAGAGCAAAGCAAAGTCACCAGGCTCATACATTCGCGTCAACAGCGGATATATAAGTATGCCAACCACTTGAGCAATCATATTTGCAGAAAGTAGCTTGGATATATTTCCAATCTTATTATTCATGCGTTTGCAAAAAAGCAATGCGAATTTAGCGTTTTTTTAACATTTGTGGCTAATCAAAAGTCTTTAGATTTTCAACAAAAAAAGATTTTAGATATTGAGAATGTTATTACATGTCATTGTTTACCTTTATTCTCTTTCTTACGCTTGTATTTTCTGACGCATATCCTTTTGTCAAGATCAAATAAAACAATGCGATCCACCTCGCGCATTATGAAATTCTTCCTTCTGGTAAATTTTCGTGATTGTTTAGTGGGATTGAAAGTGAGTGGGGAAGGTAATAAAACTACTAATGTTGCGATTTCTGATTTTGACAATTTTTTTAGTTTTTTGTCAAAATATATTTCAGAAGCCATTGGCATTCCATATATGCCATGACCGGTTTCTGCTACGTTCAGATATACTTCCATTATGCGTTTTTTATTCCAAAAAAACTCGATCAATACGGTGAAATATGCTTCTAAAGCTTTTCTAATGTAAGATCTGCGTGGGTATAAAAATACGTTTTTGGCTGTTTGTTGTGAAATGGTACTTCCTCCAATGATATTTTTGTGTTTAAGATTGTGTTTGAATGCTTTTTGTATTGCTTCCCAATTAAATCCTGAATTTTCTACGAATTTCTGATCTTCGGAAGACATCGCTGCTTTTATAAGGTATTCCGGCATCTCTTCGATAGGGGTCCATTTCTTCAACACACGCACGTCTTCCCCGTTCCATGCATATTCCACACATCTGATAAGCATCAATGGTGTGATGTAGACAGGCACGAAACGGTAGACAATCACCATAATAAGTGATGAAGCGAAAAAAAACACCACAAAATTACGGAGATAAATCAACAGCTTTTGTCTCCAAAATGTTAATTTATGATTAATTCCCATAACAAATCAATCCTTTTATATTGACAAAAGTATCAATTTTTAGATAACTTTGCAGTGGTTAAACGCAAAACTTATAGAAATGGCAGAAGTTACAAGTAGTGCGGTGAAAAAAGTAACCGCGACAGTTATTAAATCAATGAAGTCGACGGGAGAAAAAATCTCCATGCTTACTTCATACGACTTCACTATGGCTCAGCTTGTCGATAAGGCGGGAGTTGATGTGATTCTTGTGGGCGATTCTGCGTCTAACACAATGATAGGCAATAAGACTACTCTTCCAATCACGGTGGATGAGATGATTGTCTTCGGAAAGAGTGTGGTGAATGCAGTCAAACGTGCACATGTGGTGATTGATATGCCTTTCGGAAGCTACCAGACCAGCAAAGAAGAGGGAGTGCGTAATGCGTGCAGAATAATGAAGGAGACGGGGGCCGACTCAGTGAAGATTGAGGGTGGACTTGAGTATCTCGACACTATCAAAGCTATCATAAACGCTGGCATCCCTGTTATGGCTCATCTTGGACTTACTCCGCAGTCGGTCAATAAGTTTGGCGGATATGGAGTGAGAGCAAAAGAGGAGGCGGAAGCAGCCAAACTGATTTCCGATGCCAAACTGCTTGATGAGGCTGGTTGTTATGCTATTGTACTTGAGAAAATACCAGCGTCGCTCACCAAGATAGTGAGAAACGAGGTTTCTATGCCAATCATTGGTATTGGAGCCGGAGTGGAGGCAGACGGACAGGTACTTGTGATTCAGGATATGCTCGGCATGACTCAGATGAAGTTGCCAAAGTTCGTCAGAAAATATGCTAATCTCGATGAGGTGATTACCAATGCGGTAGCAAATTACTGCTCGGATGTGAAAAAAGGCAAATTTCCCGATGAAAACGAGAGCTATTGATTGAAATTTCAGTTAAAACATTTTATCAAGGCAGGCTTTATACCTGCCTTTTTTTTCAAGAGTCGACCGATTATGAATTTGACAAAAGACGATATTTTGACCTTCTTTAGCAAGGAGTACGGCAAGGAAGAGTGTGATCAGACATGCCCGTTTGTGGAAGAATGCAATAGTATATTGGCAAAGACGAGTGGAAGGGATACGTTATGTGATGTCCTGGGCGTCTCCAATGGAGTGTCAAGCGAAGTTGAGGTAGATGAGGAATCAGAAGACGAAGATGATTACTTTTAAAATTAAATCAAAAAAATCCCCGAGTAAGTCGGGGATTTTGTTTGTTGTAATCGCCAATCGTCAATCATCAATCATTAATCGTTAATCAATTACTGATGATACAACTTTGATGTCTGGTATTTTGCCTCCTGTGTGAGATTGACTCCAAGTCTGCGGAACACTCTTTCGTCTGTCTGGGAAAGAATGACGCTTGTGTGTACCTCACAATTCTTCAATTCTGGCAATTTATCCAACGCTTTTTGGGCGTTTTCATCGGTGATTGCACATATTGAAAGGGCAACAAGCACTTCGTCTGTATGCAGACGTGGATTGCGATGACCAAGTGCTCCAGTCTTCAATTTACATACTGGCTCCAACACTGTTGGCGATATCATACGCACGTCGTCGGCTATTCCGGCAAGGTGCTTCAATGCGTTTAGCAATAGGGCTGAACTTGCTCCAAGAAGTTCGGATGTCTTTCCTGTGATGATCGTATGATTGGAATCGTTAAGCTGGATAGCTGCTGCCGGACCGTTTGATTCTTCAGCGCGCTGACGAGCTGCCTTCACCACAAGTCTGTCTTCTGGAGTGACTCCTACTTTCTCCATCAGAATCTTTAGCTTCTCGATAGTCTGCTCTTCACCGCCTGTCTTTCTTTGGTTTGTCAGTGCAGTATAGTATCTGCGGACAATCTCTTCTTTAGCTGCTTTTCTAGTCGCTTCATCGTCGACGATACAGAAACCAGCCATGTTCACACCCATGTCTGTCGGGCTGTTGTATGGAGAAGATCCAAGCACTGCTGATAGCATTCCTTTCAACACTGGGAAAATCTCAATGTCACGGTTGTAGTTGACTGTGGTCTCTCCGTATGCGTCGAGATGCCAAGGGTCTATCATGTTGACGTCGGCCAAATCGGCTGTGGCAGCCTCGTATGCAACGTTTACTGGGTGAGACAAGGGAAGATTCCAGATTGGGAACGTCTCGAATTTTGCGTATCCAGCCTTCACTCCACGCTTGTTCTCATGATAAAGTTGGGAAAGACATGTCGCCATCTTGCCCGAACCTGGTCCTGGAGCAGTGACAACTACCAAACGACGCTCCGTCTTCACATATTCACATTTTCCGAATCCATCCTCGCTGGCGATATGCTGGATGTCTAAAGGATAGCCTTCAATAGGATAGTGGCGGTAAACCTTCAAACCAAGTTTCTCCAATTTTTCCTGATAAGCTATCTGATTTGGATGCCCGCTGAATCGAGTCAACACAACGCTTGAAACGTAAAGTCCATATGCACGGAAAGCGTCTACCAAACGAAGCAAATCCTGATCATACGTGATTCCCAAGTCGCCACGCACCTTATTGCGCTCGATATCCTGAGCATTGATCACAATGATGATTTCAGCTTCGTCTTTCATAGAACAAAGCATACGGATTTTTGAATCAGGTTGGAATCCAGGAAGCACGCGCGACGCATGGAAATCGTCGAACAATTTTCCTCCAAATTCGAGATACAACTTGTCTCCAAATTTGCTTATTCTTTCTTTGATGCGCTCACTCTGCATCTTGATGTATTTCTCACCATCAAATCCGTTGCGGCTACTCATAATTGTATTTTTGTTCTAATTAATCTTTTTCTAAATACTAAATATTCGTATTTTTCTTCTTTTACCTACATTTTGGTAGGTAATTTTGTGTTATGCCGACAAAATGAAACATAACGAGTGCAAAGATAAATAAAAAATTTATGGTTTTAGTATTGGATTTGTCAAAAAATCAGCAGTTGAAGTCGCTTTCTTTTGCAATGATTTTTGATAGTAATATCAACGATAGGAGATTTGGCAATGCCATCAACGCATTCATGCAGTCGGCAAAATCCCAAACCACCTGCAGGCTGACGATTGAACCAATGAATATGGCAATCACCCATGTGATCCTATATGCACTGATGAAATATTTCAGTCTGCTCCTTTTCTGCCATTTCCCGCTGAAAAGATATTCAATTGCGCGTTCTGCATAATAACTCCATCCGAGGATAGTCGAAAAAGTGAATGTCAGAAGTCCGAAACTTAAAATAAGCGGTCCGGCGACGGGAATACATTCAAAAGCTCGTTTCGTAAGAATTGCTCCTTCCTTGGCTGAAATGTCTGGGTTGGCTATTTGTGTGCTGACGAGCACCAATCCCGTCATCGCACATATGACGACGGTGTCCCAAAATGTTCCGCTGCTTGAAATCAGACCTTGCTTCACCGGAGAATTACTTTTTGCGGCGGCTGCCACAATAGGTGCGGATCCCATCCCACTCTCATTGCTGAACAATCCTCGCGCGATACCATAACGTGCTGCAACCATGATTCCACTTCCTGCCGCTCCTCCTATTGCCGCCTTGCCATCGAATGCTGACGATATAATCAGAGATAGTGTCTGACCGAGAAATTCAGAATTACAACACAGAATATATAAGCATCCGCATACATATAATAGAGCCATTACAGGTACGAGAAGCGAACAGACTTTTGAAATGCCGTTCACACCGAATATCAAGACTGCCGCAACGAGTGACGCGATAACAAGCCCGCTTATCCATGTTTCAACGGCATAACTCTCATATAATAGTGTGCTAATTGCGTTTGCCTGGACAGTATTGCCGATGCCAAATGCGGCTAGTGCTGTGAAAATACAGAAAAGTATTGCTAATTTCTTCATTCCAAGCCCACGACTGAGAGCAAACATCGGTCCTCCAATCATCTTCTGTTGAGATGTCTTCACACGATATTTGACTGCCAACATGCTTTCGGCGTATTTGGTGGCTATTCCAAGCACACCTGTAATCCAACACCAGAATACAGCACCTGGTCCACCTAATGCGACAGCTGTGCCTACTCCGACAATGTTTCCTGTGCCGATAGTGGCTGCGAGGCTTGTTGCTAAAGCTCCGAATGCAGAAACGTCGCCTTGGCTTCCTTCCTCTTTTTTTATGCTAAGGCGGATTGCCTTTAATATATGACGTTGCGGAATTCTTAGACGGATAGTCAGGAATATATGGGTGAAGAGAAGGCAGATTATCATTGGCCCATTCCACAGGAATGAACTGAAATCCGATATTAATGTTGCAAAATAATCCATTATTAGATGCTTTTGATTGCAAATGTATAGCTTTTTCCGTGATTTGGCAACCGAATTTGTAGTTCCTATGTTTGCATCGAGATAGAAAAAAGCATTTGAGTTTGTATCTTTGAAAAAGAAACCAAAACAAACTCAAATGCCCATAAAT